>Ga0075163_10010369_pt1 | contig 12185 bp, 8 predicted proteins | sample JI1023141ADNA_FD_71478 | JGI IMG/M metagenome (GOLD analysis project Ga0075163, IMG submission 71478) | Wastewater effluent complex algal communities from Wisconsin, to seasonally profile nutrient transformation and Carbon sequestration -... | ecosystem: Engineered > WWTP > Effluent > Algae...
CCCGCGCCGCGTGCAGGGCATAGACGCCATCGCGCAGCGTACTGATCCAGACGCTGCCCACATCGCCGAACATGAGATCGCGAATCTGCCCGCGACTGCTCAGTTGCGCGATGCCGTCGCGATAGAGTTCGCCGTCGTTCGCATGCCAAAGCGCGCCGTCGGCAGCACGCCAGCTGCGGGAGACAGCTTGCGAAGACGGTGCCGCATCCACCGGGATCAAGATTCCGGCGTCGAGCTGATACAAGCCGTGTTCGGCGCCGACATAGATGCGCCCGTCCGGCTCTGCGCGCAACTGTTGCGCCATGACGCTGCCGCCGTCAGCAGTCGTGACGTAGCTGCCGCCTTGCGCCGTCGCCCGGAGCAGGCCACGCCCGGTGGCCAGCAGCAGTTCTCCGGCTGCAGTCACGACGGCGATTGGCGTTTCGCCGAGGCTGGGCGAGTGGACCAGATCTGGATCGGCGTATACCAGACGCCGTCCACCGGCGCCCTCAAGGTACACGCCCTGGCGCGGGACCACCTGCCACAGCGCACCGGTATCCGTTGCCAACGCCAACCCGACCTGACCCGACTGCGCAAAACTGCGCCGCCGCGAAAATCCGCCGCTACCGTCGGGACAGTACCAGCCTTGATTCAAGGTCAGGCATAGCGTGGAGGGATCGACATAGCGGATTGGCGATTCGGGATCGGCAGCATCCGGGCGAATCCGCGTGATTCCGGACGAGTGCACCCCGAGGAGCTCGCCGCGAGAGGACACCGCATAAAGGCGTCTTGCGGAGTCGGCGTGCAAGGAGTTGACGCGGTTGCCCGACATCGCCGGGCTGTTTGCCGCGTCGTAGATGGTGAACTCGCGGCCATCGAAGCGCGCCAGCCCATCGTGGGTGGCCACCCAGAGGAAGCCGTCGGCGTCGATGCGCGCAGCGCTGGCGCTGGCAACCGGCAGACCCTCGGTTGAGCTGAAGTGGCGGACCACCATCGGCGCGCCCGGCGCCGCGGTGCTGATCAGCAGCAAGCCACCCAGCAGGCCGGTCCAGTCAAGCAGGGTGCCGCGCCGCATTCATGACCCATTCGCAGTGCCGTCAAGGCGCCCGATCATGCCATAGCCGCCGGCGCTGCACCGGCGCGCTCAACCGAAGCGATCTACAGGGCCAGCGCCGCCTCGATGTCGACGCGCAAATCGTTCTCGTGGTACTCGCCCAGTTTGCGTGTGTGCAATCGGCCCTGAGCATCAACGATCACCGTGAACGGCAACGCGTCGCGGTCATTGCCATAGGCGCGCATCAAGCCAAAGTCGCTCATCGACGCCAGCAGGATGGGATAGTCGATACCCATTTCCTTCACGTAGTCGCGCACCGCCTGGGGTTCGTCCAACGCAATTCCAAGCACTTCGACGCGCGCGCTGCCGAACTCTTCGCGCAATGCCTGAAGCACGGGAATCTCGCGGCGGCAGGGCGCGCACCACGGCGCCCAGAAGTTGATCACCTGGACGCGTCCGGCAAGGCTTGAGCGTGCCAGCCGGGTGCCGTCCAGCGCGGGCAGTTCGAACTCGATGGCCGGCGCACCTACTTCCAGACTGGCCGGCGGCGGGTTCAAACCGAACCAGGTGTGTCCGGCCCACAGGCCACCGGCGCCGGCAGTCAGTGCAGCGACGACGATGGCGACCTGGGAACGCAAGCTCACGGTTGTGCCGACCAGGCCATCGCTTCAGCCACGCCACCCTGGGTAAGCAGCGCCGGCAGCACCCTGGGCTTGCCGCCGTTGCCCGGAAACACGACGTACAAGGGTACCCCGACCGCCTTGAAGCGCTGCAGGAAAGCGGTGATCGCCGGATCCTCGTTGGTCCAGTCGCCCTTCAGATAGGCCACGCCATTCGCCTTGAGCGCAGCGCGAAAAGCGTCGGTCGACAGCACCAGGCGCTCGTTGACCTTGCAGGTGGCACACCAGTCGGCGGTCATGTTGACGAACACCGGGCGGCCTTCGGCCTGCAACTGGCCAAGACGTTCGACGCTGTAGATCTGGGAAACATCCGCTGCCGCGCCACGACTGCTGATCGCAGACGCGTCCAGACCAGCCACGAAACGCAGCGGCCAGCAAGCAATGGCGAGCAACGCCAGCACCAGACCCCAGCGCCGCCACATCGAGTGTTCGCGATGGCGTTCAAACCACCACAGCGCCATCGCCAGTGCTACCCCTCCGGCGAGCACGGCGCCGGCGCCATCCATCCCCACCTGATGCCCGAGCACCCACAACAGCCATACACCGGTGAGATACATCGGGAAGGCCAGCGCCTGCTTCAGCGTTTCCATCCAGACGCCGGGTCGGGGTAGTTTTTCCGCCAATCCCGGAATGAAACCGATCAGCAAGAAGGGCAGCGCCAGACCCAGGCCCAATGCCAGGAAAATCGACAACGCCAACCACGCCGGTTGGGCCATCGCGTAGGCCAGGGCACCGCCCATGAAGGGTGCGGTACACGGACTGGCGACGACGCAGGCGAGTACGCCGGTAAAGAACGCGCCCTTGGCGCCTTCATCTTCGGTCAGGTTGTGGCCCAGGCCGCCCCAGGAGGCACCAAAGGCGATGACACCGGACATGGACAGTCCGATCGCCAGCATCACGTAGACCAGAAGTCCGACGAAAGCCGGTTGCTGGAGTTGAAACCCCCAGCCAAGCGCCGCGCCGCCGCTCCGCAGCCCGAGAATGGCCAGGCCCAGAACAGCGAAGGAGACCAACACGCCAGCGGTGTACCAGATCGCATGGCGCCGGGCGTATCCCGATCCGTGCGCGCCCTTGGCCAAACCCATGGCCTTGAGCGACAGAATAGGCAGCACGCAGGGCATCAGATTCAGGATCAGTCCGCCGAGCAAGGCGGCCAGCAGTGCCGCGGCGATGCCCATTGGCGGATCAGCGTCGCCTTCCGCACCGCTGCCGCGGCTGCCGTTCGTGCCCCCCTGCCCTGCGGCCGCCATGCCCTTGGCTTCCGACGCGCCGGCTCCCGCGGGCAATTCCAGCGCCAGTGAGCGCCGCATCACGGGATAGCAGATCCCCTGGTCCTTGCAGCCCTGGTACTCGGCGGACAGGGTGATCGACTGCGCCGCAGTGCCATCGCGGGCTATCGGCAGCGGCACTTCAATGGACTCAAAGTAAACCTGGACCTCGCCAAAATGCGCGTCGGTGTGCGGCTTGGCCGGCGGCCACTCCGGCGCCAACGGGCGCACGCCTGGCGAATCGCTGCGAAAGCGCGTCTTGTCGCGATACAAGTAATAGCCCGGCGCAATGGTGAAGCGGACCAGGAGACGGTCCGGGCCGGCAGCAATCGCCTCGAAGCGGAAGGCCTCGTCTTCGGGCAACGCGTCTTGCACCGAATCGGTCAGCGCGTTGGCATGGCCCGGCATACCCAGGCTCAGACCGGAGGTACTCGGATTGCCATTCGGCCACACCGCGGGGACCGCCGCACCGACGCTGACGCCCGTTGGCAGTTGCACGGTTACTTTGGTGCGCTGCGGCGGATAACAGATGCCGATGTCGGCGCAACCCTGGTATTTCACTTCCAGTTGCACGCTGTCGTTGCCGGTCGGCAACTCCGGCAGGCTTTGCGTCAGCGTCAGCGACGTCCGATAGGTCTCGACCTCACCGAAAAACTCGTCCGTCTTCTTCGTGCCGTCCGGCACCGAAAAGGGATCCAGACCGGGCTGGCCACCGACCATGGCCACGCCCAGCCGATGCCGATACAGGTAGTAACCTTCGGCGATGGTGAAGGTCAGCTCGACGCGATCGCGCGCTGGCGCGGTCGCGGTCAACGCAAAGGCCTGCTCGACCGGGAGCAGATCGGACTCGTCGACGGCCGCGGCGGCGCCGGTCGATGCGAGTGCGCACCAAAGCACTAGCAACGACCCGACCAGCGCATGACCGCGCGACAGCAGACTTGCAAACATCATCGGGATCACTCGTTGGGGCACAGCGGGCAGCGAGTCTGCGCGCGCGCGATGGAATTCAATAGTCGGCCTCAGACAGCGACCGGCCCCAGAAAGTTTCCATTGCGGGGGATAGCGACTCGTCGATCGCACCCAGCACCATTCGCCCTGAGCAGAGCGTCCCAAAGCTCCATCGCGAAGGGCGGGACAGAAGGGCGGGACATGCGGGGGAGTCTCGCCAGGCTTCGACGACGCGCCCCAAAAAAGCGCGGGACGCTTTGCTTAGCCCGAACGGGTTCGTTTTCCAGCCACGTAGGTCATGTTGCCTGCGCAGCAGGCTACGTGACGGCCCCTCGAGTCAGGTAGTCCGCTGCACGGAACACGTGACCTGCTTCCTGTGGATCGGGTTTATCCCGCGAGCTCTGGCCGTCGAAGATCGCGGAATGAATCCGCTCCCACAGCTTCGATGCACCCCCGAGGAACGCCGCAACACCGTTCGCTACAACCGAAACACCACCCCCGGATGCGCCTTCACCACCGCATACAGGCTCTCCAACTCTTCGCGCGACTCGACGTAAACCTCGATATGCACCGACTGGTAGCGCCCGGTGCGGCTCAGCCGGTGCTGCACCGGCGCCTGCGTCATGCGCGCGCCGGCCACTTCCAGCGCCACGATCAAGCTGGCGCGAAACTCGTCATCAGCCGGGCCCATCGCGATCAAAACGTGGGCCTCGGGAAAGATCAAGCCGGGCGCGGCGCCGTCCGCGCCGCCTTGCGCTTCGCTCATTCCGCTGCCTCGTCGTCTTCGAACCACAGCCAGAACCCGTCGACCATGCGCCGCCAGATGCCACCCTCGGGCGCACCAGTGATCGCCACCAGAGGTCGCTCGATCAGCAGTTTCTTGTCCAGCTCGACGCGAACGCTACCCACGGACTGGCCGATCTCGACCGGAGCAACCAACAGTGATGGCAAGTTCATGCGTGCCTGCAAGGACTCGTACTTGCCACGCGGGATGACCACCAGCACGTCGTCGGCAACACCCAAAGCCACTGTCTCGGCTTCCCCTTTCCACACCTTGGGTTCGGCCAGCGTCTGCCCCTTGGTATAGAGCTTGTGGGTCTCGTAGAAGCGAAAGCCATAGTTCAACAGCGACTGGCTCTCCTGGGCGCGGGTTTCCTCGCTCTTGCTACCCATGACCACGGCAATCAGGCGCATTTCACCGCGAAGCGCCGAACTGGCGAGACAAAAACCGGCCGATTCGGTGTGGCCGGTCTTGATGCCGTCGACGCTTTCGTCGCGGCGCAACAGCGCATTGCGGTTGTATTGGCGAATGCCGTTGAAGGTGAATTCCGGCGTCGAGTACCACTCGTAGTACTCGGGGAACTCGGCAATCATCGTGCGCGACAGCAGTGCGATGTCACGCGCGGTCGAATAGTGCTCTGGATCCGGCAGGCCCGGCGCATTGGTGAAGTGCGAGTTTTTCATCCCGATGCGCTGGGCATAGGTATTCATCTGCTGCACGAAGGCATCTTCACTGCCCGCCAGATGTTCGGCCAGGGCGATGGTTGCATCGTTGCCCGACTGCACGATCATGCCGAGCAGTAGTTCCTTGGCAGTGACGCTGCTGTTGGCGACGACGAACATGCGCGATCCACCGAGACCGCGCTGCCACGCGTTCTCACTGATGCGCACCTGGTCTTCCAGCTTCAGACGCCCGGCCCGCAGTTCCTGAAACAACACGTAGGCCGCCATCACCTTGGTGATGCTGGCTGGCTCGACGCGTTCGTCGGCGGATTGCTCGGCAATCACCTGACCGGTCGATTGCTCGATCAGAATCGCCGACTTGACCGGCAGCGTGGGTGGATCCGGAATCACGACCGGCGCTGGCGCGGGCTTCGGAACGGCCGGTTGTGGCAAAGGAGCCTGCGCGTAAAGAGCGCCAGACAGCAGCAAAAAGGCAAACAGGCACAACTTGTTCATCGGATGAAATAGGTCTTCTGTCGTGGCGACGGCATCACTGCTGACGTCAGCTTGCGGGCCTTGCGAGGTGGTTCAGTACGCCACACCAGCAAGGACCAGGTTGTTGGGAAGGAACGATGGGCCATTGGGGCCACATCGAGCGGGCATGCTGGCGACGCTAACCCATCGCCGTCCGTTTCTGGTTAAGCCAGCACCGCGAACTTCCGCGGTCAGGCGGAGCGTTCAGCACTGTCGCGGGGATCAGGGTTGGTGCAACACCCGCGGCTCGCCGAAACCACCCGAACGCAGGCGGGCGCGAGTCTCCTCAGCCTCACTCAGCGATTCGAGCGGCCCGACACGCACACGCCAGACGCGACCACGATCGGTCCGGGCGGTGAACACGCGGACCTCGGCGAAACCGGCGTCGAGCAAGCGGCGACGATACGCGAAGGCATTCGCCCGCGCGCTGAACGCCCCCACTTGCAAGTAAATCGCCCCACGCGAGCCGACCACGGGAGACGATTCGGGTTTGCGTGGAACCGGTTTTCGCGCGTTCGCGTCGTCACCCGCATGCAGCACGCGCACTTCCACCGGCGCCGTGCCGCTCAAATGGACGCCCAACTTGACGGCTGCGGCGTAGGACAGATCGATCAGGCGATCACCGACGAATGGGCCACGATCGTTGATGCGGACAATGACACTCTTGCCGTTGTCCAATCGCGTCACCCGCGCGTAGCTTGGCAAGGGCAGAGTCTTGTGCGCAGCGCTGAACTGGTACATGTCGTAGGGTTCACGTGTGCTGGTCAAACGACCGTGGAACTTGGTTCCATACCAGGACGCGGTGCCGCGCTGCACGTAGCCGGCGCTGCGCGGCAGCACTTTGTAGCGTTTGCCGAGCACCTCGTAGGGCGAATGGTTGCCGTAGCGCGCCAGCGGTTCGTCGCGTGGCACCGGCTCGGGCAAGGCATTCACGTCAAAGGGTACGTTCGGCGGGCCGTCCAGTGGCTCGTAGCGGTGCGCCGGTGCGTCGGGCTGCGTCCGCTGCGGGCGTTCGTGACCCCGCGAACCACAGGCGACCAGCACCAGCGACAGCAACAGCATCGCGGCAAGCCGCCCCGGTCGGTGCGTCACGGAGTGATCCCGCCAGTACGCTCACGGATCGCCTGGGCCAGTTCATGCACGGCCATCGCGTACATCGGCGAGCGGTTGTAACGCGTGATGACGCGGAAGTTGGCGAAAATCGCGAACTGGGAGAAGTCCGACTCGGCGACCTCCAGCGTCAAAAGATTGCACGCCTGATCCGGCGAGATCGGCGCGCCGTCCGGCGGCTGATAGCCCCATTCGACCAACTGGCTCATCGGAAATACCGGATCAAGCCCGGTATCGCGAAGTCGCCGCGCGCCGGGACCCGGCACCATGGGCACTGTCACGGGCTCGCCGCTGACCCATCCATGGTCACGAAGATAGTTGGCGACGCTGGAAAGGGCATCTTCAGGCACGGTCCAGAGATCGATCTTGCCATCGGCGTTGCCGTCAAGCGCCCACTTGACGAAACTGGTCGGCATGAATTGCCCCAAACCCATGGCGCCGGCATAGGAGCCCTGCACGTTGGCCAGATCGAGCTCGACTCCGCGAGTGGCCGGAAGCTTGAGGAACTGGATCAGTTCGCCGCGAAAGAACGGCGCCCGCGGTGGGTAATAGAGTCCGAGGGTGGTCAGTGCGTCGAGCACCTTCCATTTGCCCATGATGCGCCCGTAGAAAGTCTCGACGCCAACGATCGCGATCACGTATTCGGCCGGCACACCGCTGTCGGCCTGGATCCGCGTCAGCAGATCACGGTGCAACTCGAAATACGCCGCGCCCTCGGCGATCCGCGCCTCGGTCATGAAGATCGGGCGATAGGCGTACCAGGGCTTGACCCCCTCGGCCGGCCGACTGATCGCCTCGATGATTGCCGGCTGGTAGGTTGCCGACTCCAGCAGGGCGCGGACCTGCTCCGCGCGCTCCGCGTCGCCGGCGGCGACCTCTTCGATCACTGCATTCATGCCCGGATGCTTTTCGCCGTCGGCAAGCGCCGTCACGGTCCACAGCCCCAAGGCTGCCATCACGAGCAGGGTTCGGCCGGCTAGCAGCATTATCGATTTGACCCAAGCGCACGGAATTGCAGGATGCTACCTTGGCTGGGCTGGTTTCTGACAACCGCAGGTGCGCAGTGTCAGACAGCGGGAGGAATCATGCTCGGATTGCGCTGCATCTTGCTCGGAGTGCTTATTTTCGCGTCCTGGGAGGCCCAAGCTGCGCAGCCTGAAACGGGCTGGTGGTGGAATCCGGCCGAGCCGGGGCGCGGCTATTTCGTTGAACTGCAGGGCGGCCGGGTATTCCTGGCCGCCTTCCTGTACGCCGACGATGGTCGTGCTACCTGGAGCGTGGCCTTGATGGACGGCGATGCCACGGCCGGGTATGCCGGTCCGCTGCAGGAATTCCGCAATGGACAGACGCTGAATGGCGCCTGGCGCCAGAATCAGCCGCAGCTGCCCGGGCCGGGCGATATCCGGATTCAAGCGTCAGACCCGCGTCACGCGCGTCTGACCTGGCCCGGAGGCGAGGTCGCCATTGAACGGCTGGCGCTGACGCCGGGCGGGCTGACCGCGGCGCGTCCGCCGGGCTCCCCGGAAACCGGCTGGTGGTGGAACGTCGACGAGCCAGGGCGCGGCTTTGGCGTGGAAATCCAGTCCGGCGCGATGTTCGTCGGCGCCTTTCTGTATGACGACGACGGCAATCCGGTGTGGGTGGTGTCGGGCGCGGCGCCGATGAACAGCGCCAGTCAATATCGCGGACAGTGGCTGCGCTTTGGCGGTGGCCAATCGATGAGTGGCAGCTTCCGCCCGGCGCAGTTGCTGGATTCCAGCGCCAGTCTGGCGCTCGACTTTGAAACGTCCATCGACGCCACCTTGAGCCTGCCCGATGGCCACCTGACTACGCTGAGACGGCTGGCCTTCGCCAGCCAGCCGGAAGTCGCCTGGGTGCCCGCATTGACGCTCGAAAACGTCCCTACACCCGGCAGCGGCCAGGCTTCGTCGAGTCGTCTGCGGGCCAGTTGGGCCCCACCAGCGGACCTGACACCGAGTCACTACGCACTGCGTGTGATCGACCTTGGCAGCAGCGAAACCCGAGCGCTGACCAGCAGTGGCAACAGCGTCGTGCTTTCCGAGCTGAAGGCAGCCAGCGAGTACCGGGTGGAGGTCAGCGTGTGCACCGCCGCGCGCTGCTATTTGACGCAAACGGCCAACGCCAGCACCATCACCCCAGGCGAAGTCTGGCAATTGCAGGGTAGCGGCAACAACCTCGCCGGACTGCGCCGCGTGGTCGCCGATGGCAATGTCAAGATCCATGCGCTGCGCTTCGGCAGCGATGCTCCGCCAAGCCTGGCCGGGCGCGTCCAGGCCTACTACGGACCAGCCGGTGGGCCGGCACTTGCCGGCCTGGCGGTGGCTGCGGCCAGCGTACCCGCCAATGCTGCCGATCCGCTCAGCTATCTCAGTCTGACCAGCTTCGCCGGAAGCAGCGGCCTGATTCGACCGACTACGCCGGCAAGCCTGGTGGCGGATGTGGCGACCGGCCAGGCGGTGCCGCTTTCGGCTTCCATGGGCGGCGGCATGCGCCTTTATTTCGAGGCAATCGGTGGCGGCCGCACGCGCATCCTGCAACTCGATTCGGTCGATGGTTATGTCGGGCGCGACTTCAATCGCGGCCCGGCGACGACCTGCGCCAGTGCCGCAGACTATTCGACCGGCGGCGGCTGTGCGCCGAGCGTGGTCATCGGGATCGACACTGACGTCGACGGCAATCCGAAAATTCCCAACGCACGTCAGTTCAAGATCGGTGTGCCCACGCAAACGGATTGGCGTTGGGACGGCGCCGCAGGCACCTTCATGTGGTTCACCGCCGACACCATCACCGGCTGCTCCAGTGTCAATCGCAACCACGTGTACGCGATCTACGACGGCACGCGCTTTGTCGTGCAGTACGACGCCTTGGGCTGCCCGCGGCATATCCGCAACGTGCAGGCTGGCCATCCGATGCATCTGGGCGGCACCCGCTGGAAGTTCTATTACGGCGACACGTCGGACCTGTCCGGCGCTCTGCCCGGATCGACGTTGCCCTACCTCGGCCCCAAGCGCGTGCTCTACGCCAATGGCGCCCTGACCGGCGACCCAACACGCGTCGATTTCGCTGATTGGGAGAACGTTGCAGTCGGCCGCCGCGTGCGCTTCCTGTGGCCGAACGGCGAGCCGCTGAGCGACAGCGCCGAGGGCTATATCGACGACTTCAGCGTGATAGCCCCGACCGGCACGCTCGACCTGCAGGTGCTCTACGTGGCGATCACCGACGGCCGCATCGCGCCGTTGATGGCCGCGGCGGTGCTGGTGAATCCGTAGCGCGGCGATTGCCGGCAAAGCGCTCGGAGGGGAGCTGGTCGCCACTGGTCGCGCGCTTTGTTGCGCATCGAACAACTGTGGAGCGGGTTTGTCCCGCGAGCTCTTGCTTCTGCCAATCCCCAGCGAGAGCTCGCGGAGTGAATCCGCTCCCACAGGAGAACTCATGACTTACGGCATGATCGGTGAGAGTCCTGGTCGCCCCCGGCGGTGCGCTTATTCGCGCATCGAACTTTGGATTCGCGGCGCGCTGAGTCCTTCTCCCCGCAAGCGGGGAGAAGGTGGGTCCGCAGGACCCGGATGAGGGGGACAGATCACGAAGCGTACGCTCCGTCAGGCGGGCCCCTCACCCGTCACCTGCGGTGACACCTGTCCCAGCCAGTCGGCAAGCGGGGAGAGGGATTCCTCACGCCATGTAATTCAACGAGTTACGGCATGTTCGGTGAGAGTGCAGCCGCAATCCCGCTGACCGCGCTTACCCACGACCCGCCTTGCCACTCCTGGGCACGCAATAGATGCCGTGCAAGGCGCTGAGCACAGCGGTCACCGCCTCGCTGGCAACGCGGTAGTAGATGGTCTGCGACTCGCGCCGTGTCGCCACCAGACCGTCTTCGCGCAGCACGGCCAGATGCTGCGACAGCGCGGACTGGCTCAAGTCGAGTTCCGCATTGAGTTGGCCCACCGAGCGCTCGCCTTCCAGCAAATGGCACAACACCAGCAGTCGATGTTCGTTGGCGAGTGCCTTCAGCAGGCGAGCAGCGTCGCCGGCGCTGCTGCGCATCTGTTCGAGATCAAGGCTGGAAGTCGTCATTGGCAGTACCATCAGCAATCTGTCTAATGTCTAAATTAGCACACAATGATATAAAGCATGCGAGAGTGGTTCGCGTGGTGCAACCATCTCATATAGATCCCGGGAGGGGCATCCATGGCACACATCATCGTGATTGGCGCCGGCATCGGCGGAATGAGCGCAGCCTACGAGTTGCGCGGGGAACTCGGCAATAGTCATCGCATCACGGTCATCGGTGATGGCCCACGCTTCAGCTTCAATCCTTCAAATCCCTGGCTGGCAGTGGGTTGGCGCACACCGCCGCAGATCCAGGTTGAAGTCGCTCCTTATCTGGCCAAGAAGCAGATCCAGTTCGTGCCGGAAGCGGTGGTGGCCATCGACGCTGCAGGCAAGCGCGTCACTACGACGTCCGGAACGGTGCTTGAGTTCGACTACCTGGTGATCTGCACCGGCCCGCGGCTGGCCTTCGAGGAAATTCCAGGTTTTGGCCCGATCAACGGCCACACACAGTCGATCTGCACGACTGACCACGCCTCCAGTGCCTGGGAGCGCTACCAGGAATTCCTCAAGAACCCGGGGCCGATCGTGATCGGTGCCGTCGCTGGTGCCAGCTGCTTCGGCCCGGCTTACGAGTTCGCAATGATCCTCGACGCGGATCTGCGCAAGCGCAAGCTGCGCGACAAGGTGCCGATGACCTATGTCACCAGCGAACCCTATGTCGGGCACATGGGTCTCGGGGGTGTCGGCGACTCCAAGGGCTTGCTCGAGGGAGAGTTCCGCCAACGCCATATCAAATGGCTGACCAACTGCAAGGTGCGCGAGTTTGCCGCCGACAAGTTGGTGGCGGTCGAGCACAACGATCACGGCGAGGCGGTGCGCGAGCATGAAGTGCCGTTCAAGTTCGCGATGCTGATGCCGGCCTTCACCGGCGTGGCTGCCGTGGCCGCCGTCGAGGGCCTGTGCAACCCGCGTGGCTTCACGCTGATCGACGAATTCCAGCGCAATCCGAAATTTCCTTACATCTATTCGGCGGGTGTCTGCGTCGCCATTCCGCCGGTGGAAAAGACCCCGATTCCGGTGGGCACTCCCAAG
>Ga0075163_10010371_pt1 | contig 12183 bp, 11 predicted proteins | sample JI1023141ADNA_FD_71478 | JGI IMG/M metagenome (GOLD analysis project Ga0075163, IMG submission 71478) | Wastewater effluent complex algal communities from Wisconsin, to seasonally profile nutrient transformation and Carbon sequestration -... | ecosystem: Engineered > WWTP > Effluent > Algae...
AAGGTCGTGCTGCCGGGGGTGGAGTTGGAGCAGAAGCCGTCCGTCATCGAGCAATTCGCGTATTCGGATACCTGGAGTGATGGCACGGCGTCGTATCTGGCAATGATCACGCCGCGATTAATCCTTATGCGGGAATTGCTGGCGGATACGGGCAGCATCTATGTGCATCTGGATTGGCATGTGGGGCATTACGTGAAGTTGGTGATGGATGAGATTTTCGGGCGAGAAAATTTTCAGAATGAACTAATCTGGAAACGAACATCGGCACGCAGTGACTCGGAAACCTACAACCACATCCACGACGTGATATTCTTTTTTTCCAAGGCGGAAAACCTACACTTTGAAACTCAATACGCTGAATACGATCAAACCTACCTTGAGTCGGCATACCGCAACGTAGAGGAAGGAACAGGGCGACGCTACACGCTCAGCGATTTGATGGCGGCAGGTGTGCGGCGTGGGTCTTCTGGATTGCCGTGGCGCGGAATCGATCCGAACGCACGAGGCAATCATTGGAAGTTCCAGATAGCGAAATTGGACGAACTGAATGCAAATGGACGAATTGCTTGGCCCAAGAAAGAAGGAGGAGTTCCTCGATACAAGAGATATTTGGACGAAATGAAGGGAGTTCCGATCCAATCGATATGGACGGACGTGAACGCTGTCGCTTCGCAATCAATTGAGCGCGTGGACTACAACACGCAGAAGCCCATCGCACTTTTGGAACGAATCATTACGAGTTCTTGCCCAAAAAACGGCATCGTTGCCGACTTCAACGGCGGCTCAGGCACCACCGCCGCCGTCGCCGAAAAACTCGATCGCCGTTGGATCACCACCGACATCGGCAAACCCGCCTGCATGCTCATGCGCAAGCGCCTAATCGACCAAGAGGCCAAGCCCTTCCTCTACCAAGCCATCGGCGATTACCAAGTCGAGGCCGCCAAAACCCATTTCGGTAAACGTGATTTCCGCATTGGCGATCTGTCGCAAATCGTCCTGTCGCTCTACGGCGCCCTGCCGCTGCCGCCAGAGGCCAACCCCCAGCGCAACCTCGGCCAGATCGCAGGCGTGGAACTGAACGGCAGGCGTGGTCAGAAAACGTTGGTGCTGGCCGACTCCCCCAACAAGCTCACCGGCACCGCCACGCTCAAAAAGGCCATCGCCCAGCGTGACAACCTGCTGGGCGGCTGGGATCGCGTGGTGGTACTGGGCTGGAATTTCGAGCCCTCGATTGGCGAGGCGATTACCGCGCTGAACGACGATCGGCTCGAAGTGCTGGTGATTCCGCCCGACCTGCTGGACAGGCTCAAGAAGAAGGGCGGCGTGGAGAAACTGCGCGGGCAGGTGCGCTTTTCGTCGCTGCAATATTTGACGCTGCACCCCATTGCGCGTGCCGCGCAGGGCGATCAAGAAACGCTGACCGTGCGGCTGAAGAATTACGTACTGCTCTCGCCCGAGGCCATCAACCTGGACGACGCCAACCGCGCCAAGCTGCAAGCGGTGGCCAATGCCGAGCCGCTGGCGTTGATCGAATACTGGGCGGTGGACCCGGACTACGACGGCGAGGTGTTCCGCTCGGTCTGGCAGGACTACCGGGGCAATACCGCGAACGATGCAGACGAATTGCGCGTGGCGACGCAGGCGGTGGTGACGGTTCCGGCCAAACCCGGCCCACGCAAAGTGTGCGTGCGGGTGGTGGATTTGTTTGGGTTTGAGGCTGAAGTGGTGACTGCCCTGGCGTAGCCAAGCACACGGTTTCTACCGCTTCAAATCTCGATAGAAATTCTCATGCGGCCCCACGGCTTCCAGGTAGATCAAGCGCACGGTGTCTTCGCGGGAGTAGCCCAGCAGATAAAGCTGGCCGTTGCTGCGGAATTTGTGAACCCACAGGTGTGCCAGATCGCCCTTTTTCTGCTCGCCCGCGTCGGGATCGTGCGCAATGTCAACCACGGCAGCATCGACATCGGCCAGCAGGCTGGCGTGAAGCTTTTTGTAGGTGCGGGCAAAGCGCCGGGTCTGGCGCACTTCCCAACTCATGCTTGCTCGGCAGCGGCGCTGCGCGGAACAAAGGGAATGGCGTCTTCACGCGGCTCGGCCAGGCTCATCAGGCTTTCGGCGATGAAGGAGGCGGGCAGGTCTGGATTGTCCAGCGCGGCGCGGCCCACCTTGGCCCAGAACTCGACCTGCCCTTGCACGGTGCGGAATTCCGCCTTGGCGGCGGTGCGGGCGGCGTCAACCAGCGTTTCGTCGATGCGCACGGAGATGGTGGACATGAGGCGCTCCTTTCGTGATTTACCACAATTGTAGGCAAAAGAGATTTCCATGACGTTGAACCACGATTCCCCGCTGGCCCTGGCCGCCGCCCTCACCACCCGCACAAACGCCTTGGCCCTGGGCCTCGAACACGGGGCCGCCGACCTGCTGGAATTGGTGACCCCCACCACCGCCGAGCTGCTGCACTGGTGGTTCGGCCAGGACATGGTGGACGCGCGCGGCGGGCTCAACTTCCACGCCGGGCAGAAGCAGGCCATCCTGAACGCCATCGTGGCCCACGAGGTGCTGGGCACGGCCACGTTGAAAGACCTGTATGCGCAGGTGGCGCCCGATGCGTTGCTGGCAGGCACGCGGCTGGCCGAGGTGTCGGCGGGCAAGCACGCGCACCCCAAGTACTGCTTCAAGATGGCCACGGGCACGGGCAAGACCTGGATGATGCAGGCGCTGCTGATCTGGCAGTTGCTCAACAAGAACGCGGCACTGGCCGAGGGCGTCGACGACGCGCGCTTCACGCGCCAGTTCATGGTGGTGGCGCCGGGGCTGATCGTCTATGAGCGGCTGCTGGATGCGTTCTGCGGCAAGCTCATCGAAAACAGCAACGGTGCGCGCGATTTCGCCACCTCGGACGTGGCGAAGTTCGCCGACCTGTTCATCCCCGAGGCGCACCGCGATGCGGTGTTCGCCTTCGTGCGCGGCAATGTGTGCGGCAAGCAAGAGATCGGCCTCAAGGCCACGGGCAACGGCATGATCGCCATCACCAACTGGCACCTGCTGACCGAGGGCGAGGTGCCGGAGGACGTGGAGGACGTGGAAGCCCCCGGCGCGCCGCTGGCCGCGCAAGAGGTGGTGGCCGCCGTGCTGCCTTTGATGCCGGGCCGCGCCACGGGCAACAGCCTGGACGTGCTGGACCGGCGCTATGCGCGCGGCAACGTGCTGGAGTACCTGGCGGGCCTGCCCGAACTGATGGTGTTCAACGACGAGGCGCATCACATCCATGACTTCAAGCGCGAGGGCGAGGTGACCGAGGTGGAGTGGCAAAAGAGCCTGTCTCGCATTGCCGCGCCCAAGGGCTGGCGTTTCGTGCAGGTGGACTTTTCGGCCACGCCGTACAACGACGTGGGCAGCGGCAAGAACAAGAAGAAGCTGTACTTCCCGCACATCGTGGTGGACTTCGACCTGAAAAGCGCGATGCGCGCCGGGCTGGTGAAGTCGCTGGTGCTGGACCGGCGCAAGGAGATTGGCGCGCTGCCGCTGGACTTCAAGGCGGAGCGCGACGAGTCGGGCAATCCGGCGCTGAGCGAGGGCCAGCGCGTGATGCTGCGCGCGGGGCTCAAGAAGCTGCGCAAGCTGGAGGCCGACTTTGCGCGCATCGACCCCGCGCGCCACCCCAAGATGCTGGTGGTGTGCGAGGACACCACGGTGTCGCCGCTGGTGGCGCAGTTCCTGCAGGAGCAGGAGGGCCTGGGGGACGACGAGGTGATGACCATCGACTCCGGCAAGAAGGCCGAGCTGGGCGAGAAGGACTGGGCGCCGGTGCGCGAGCGGCTGTTCAGCGTCGATCGGCACGCCACGCCGCGCGTGATCGTCAGCGTGCTGATGCTGCGCGAGGGCTTCGACGTGAACAACATCTGCGTGATCGTGCCGCTGCGCTCGTCGCAGGCGCAGATTCTGCTGGAGCAGACGATTGGCCGGGGCCTGCGGCTGATGTGGCGCGACGCGGAGTACGCCGACCTCAAGCGCGAGAACCGCGAGCGCATCAGCGCGGGGCAGGAGCCGGGCAGCCTGCTGGACGTGCTCTCCATCGTGGAGCACCCGGCCTTCCAGTCGTTCTACGACGAGCTGCTGCGCGAGGGCCTGGCGGGCACCACGGGCGAGGCGATGGACGATGCCTCCAGCACGGGCGATGTGGTCCCCGCCGAGTTGCGCGAGGGCTACGAGGCGTTCGATTTCGGCATTCCCTTCATCTTGCGCGAGGCGGACGAGCAGCACAGCCACACGGCGCTCGACGTGGCGGCGCTGCCCGCCTTCACCGCCATGGCGCCCGCGCAATTGGCGGGCCTGCTGGGCAAGGGCGACACCTTCATCTCGCAGGACTTGCAGAGCGCCACGCTGTTTGGCGACTACCGCGTGGAGGGCGCGGTGATGAACGTGGCGGGCTACAACGATTACCTGGCACGGCTCACGCGCCGCATCAGCCAGGCGCTGAGCGAGCCGCTGCCCAAGGGCAACAAGATCGCCACGCACCTGGCCAAGCCTTACTTGCAGGTGAACACGGCAGATTTGACGGGCTGGCTGGACGACTACATCTGGACGCAGCTCTTTGGCGATGCCTTCAACCCGCTGGGTGAAAGCGAGGGCACGGAGAGCTGGCGCCTGCTGCTGTTGCAACCCGTGGTGGACCACATCACCAAGGTGTTCGCCGTGGCGCTGCTCGATGCCGAAGAGAAGCACACCACGGGCCAGACCGAGGTGCGCCCGCGTGCCTTGAGCGAAACGCCGTGCCTGATGGTGCGCGAGGCGCATTCGGTGGCGGTGGGCAAGTGCATCTACACGCGCCTGGGCTGGCCTGCGCGCAACGGTGGGTTGGAAAAGACCTTCATTCACTGGGCGCAGGCCGATGCGCGGGTGCTGGCCTTCTGCAAGATCAGCGAGACGCGCCACCCCTTCGCCCGGCTGCGCTACGTGAAGGACGACGGCCTGCCCGCCTTCTATTCACCGGATTTCCTGGTTCGCACGGCGCACGCGATCTATCTGGTGGAAACCAAGGCGCAGCAGCAGGTGTCGCATCCCAACGTGCAGCGCAAGCGCAAGGCGGCCGTTGGCTGGTGCGAGCGCATCAATGTCCTGGCGCCGGAGCTTCGGCAGGGCCTGCCTTGGCACTACGTGCTGCTGGGTGAAGACGCGGTGCATGAATGGCAGGGCAAGGGTGCGCATCTGGCCGAGCTGCTGGACTTTGCGCGGCTGCGGCTGTTGCCACAGCCCGGAGATCAGCGTCAGTTGGTCTGAGCGTCGCCGCCCCCGGGAGCGAGCCGCCGCCGAGGTGATCAAGCAGGCGCTACGCCGGATCGCGCAGGAGGCAGACACCTGGCACGCAGATCCAGGATGCTATTGTTTAGATAGCTGCAGGCGCCATACCGGTGCCGACTCAATCCGTTTCTTGCTTGAAAAACGCCCGCAGCGCCGCGCTCAGCGCCGGGAACTCCCGCGCGAAGCGCTCGGGATCGACGAAGTGCGCCTCGCAGGCCACGGCGAAGAACTCGGCCGGGGCGGTGGCGGCGTAGGCGTCGAGCCAGGGCGCGGGCGTGCCGAAGCGCTCGGCGCGCAGCACCTGTTCTCGGAAGTCCTCGTAGGCCGGTGCCCAGGTGGCGGCCCAGCGCGCGGCGGCCTCGCGGGCGGTGCGCGCGCCCATGAAGCCGCGCGGCAAGGGCGGCGCGCCGTCGGCGCCGCCGGCCTGCATGTCCATTTTGTGCACGAATTCGTGGATCACCACGCTGCTGCCCGCGCCCATCCCCGCGTCGGTTCCGGCGCCCTGCACGGCGGGCCAGCTCAGCATCACCGGGCCGCGCTGCATGGCCTCGCCGGCCAGCACCTCGTCGTAGTGGTGCACGACGCCGGCCTCGTCCATCACCTGCCGCCGCGCGACGGCGTCGTCGGGGTGCATGACGATGCCGACGAAGTCGCCGTACCAGCCCAGGGCGTCCTCGGGCGCGTCGGGCGGCCCCAGGTGCAGCAGCGGCAGGCAGGCCTGGGCGGCGACGACGACGGCCATGGCGTCGGTCACTTGCAGGCCGTGCGCGCCGGTGAATTCCTTCTGGTCGAGGAAGTGCGCGGCCAGGCGGCGCAGGCGCGCCTGCTCGGGCCAGGCCAGACGGGCGAGAAACGGGTACTGCACCAGCGTGGCCAGCCACAGGCCGTCGGGGATCGGGGCGGGGTTGCCGGCGGCGCGGCGCAGCCACCGGGTCAGTGTCTTCAGGACCATCTCGGTCAGATGGGGCCGGGGTCGATCCGCTCAAGCGTTCCAGGCGAGGAAAGCCGCAGCACCTGCGCGCGGCGCGTGCCGCCGTCGACGTGCCAGTCGCTCAGCACCACCTGGGTCAGCGCGCGGCCGGCCTCGTCCCGGCCCAGCGCGTGGTCGGCGGGCTGGTGCGTGTGGCCGTGGATCAGGGTGGTGGCGTCGGCCGCCAGCAGCCAGCGGCGCGCCAGGGCGGCGTCGGCGTGGGCGTAGTCGGCGGGCGCGGTGGCGGCGTGCCGCGCCTCGCTGTGCTGGCGCATCTGCTGCGCGATGGCCTGCCGCTCGGGCAGCGGGCGCGCCAGGAAGGCGCGCTGCCATTCGTCGCCGCGTACCTGCGCGCGGAACTGCTGGTAGGGCACGTCGCCGGTGCACAGCAGGTCGCCGTGGGTCAGCACGAGGCGGTGGCCGGCGAAGGCCAGCACGGTGGGGTCGGCAAGGTCGCGCACGCCGTGGCGCGCGAGGAAACCGGCGCCGACCAGGAAGTCGCGGTTGCCGCGCATGAAGGCCAGGTCGGCGCGGCAGGCGTCCAGCACTTCACCGCATCGATGCTCGAAGCTGCCAGGCGTGGCGGCGTCGTCGCCCACCCAGGCCTCGAACAGGTCGCCCAGGATGAACACCGCGTCGGCGCGGGTGCCGCGCATGGTGCGCGCCCAGGCCTCGAAGGTGTGCGGCTCCTCGGGCTTGAGGTGCAGGTCGGAAATGAAATCGACCGTGCGCCAGCGCTCGAGCGCGGTCAGCACGCCGAACCGGGGCACGGTCGTCATGGGGAGCCTGGAGATCAGACCGCCACGGCCTTCTCGATCACCACGTCGTCCTTGGGCACGTCGCCGTGCATGCCGCGCTGGCCGGTGGGCACGGCGCGGATGGCTTCGACCACCTCCTGGCCCTTGACCACCTTGCCGAACACGGCGTAGCCCCAGCCCTGCGCGGTGGGCGCCTTGAAGTCGAGGAAGTCGTTGTCCACCGTGTTGATGAAGAACTGCGCGGTGGCCGAGTGCGGGTCGCTGGTGCGCGCCATGGCGACGGTGTAGACGGCGTTCTTCAGGCCGTTGTCGGCCTCGTTGGCGATGGGCGCCTGCGTGGCCTTCTGCTTCATGCCGGGCTCGAAGCCGCCGCCCTGGATCATGAAGTTCTTGATGACGCGGTGGAACACCGTGTTGTCGTAGTGGCCGCTCTTGACGTAGGCGAGGAAGTTGGCGGTGGACTTGGGCGCCTTGGCTTCGTCCAGCTCCAGCGTGATGACGCCGTGGCCGGCGATGTGCAGTTCGACTTGGGGGTTGCTCATGGGGTGTCTCGGGGTGGGGGTTATTTCAGCAGCGTGGCGGACTCGATGACGACCATTTTCTGCGGCGCGTCGGTGGGGAAGGGGCCGCCGGGGCCGGTGGGCGTGTTGCGGATCTTCTCCACGGTGTCCATGCCGCTCACCACCTTGCCGAACACGGTGTAGCCGAACAGGGCGGGGTGGTTGACGACGTTTTGGCGTGGGATGTCCTTGTGGACCTGGCCCTGGAACTCGAAGGTGACCGGGTCGCCCGGCGGCAGCGCCACGGGGTCGAGCCGCGCGTTGTCCACCACGTTGATGAAGAACTGCGAGGTGGCCGAGTGCGGGTCGTTGGTGCGCGCCATGGCCACCGTGCCGGTCACGTTCTTCAGGCCCTTGGCCAGGGCCTGGCGGCCTTCGTGGATGACGGAGGCGCGGGTGGGCTTCTCCTTGTAGTCCTTGTCGAAGCCGCCGCCCTGGACCATGAAGCTATTGATCACGCGGTGGAAGATGGTGCCGTCGTAGTGCTTGTCCTTGACGTACTGCAGGAAGTTCTCGACCGTCTTGGGCGCCTTGTCGGGGTAGACCTCGATCACGAAGTCGCCCTCGCTGGTGACGAACTTCACGCGCGGGTCGGCGGCGAAGGCGGGCAGGGCGGTGCCCAGCGCGGCGGCGGCGGCCACGGCGGCGGCCAGGCGGGACAGTGTTCTTCTAGACAGGGACATGGGTCAGGCTCCAGATGCGAATGACAAAGAGAGGGATTGGTGCCGGGGCCGGGCGCGCAAGTTCCCGCGCGCGGCGCGGGCGGGCCGTCAGCCGCCGGGCTGGGCGGCGGCGCCCGTCACGGCGCGCAGCGCCTCGATCTTGGGCGCCAGGCGCGGGTTGCCGGCATCGAGCCGGCGCGCGCGCTGGTAGGCCGCCGCGGCCTGCCGCGCCTGCACGTCGCCCAGGTTCTCCAGCGCCGTGGCGTAGTCGGGCTGGATGCGCAGGGCCGTCTCCAGCGCCTCGCGCGCCTGGTCCAGCCGGCCTCGGCCGGCGTGCAGCACGGCCAGGTTGTTCCAGGGCTCGGCCAACTCGGGGTAGTCGCGCGTCAGTTGGGTCAGCAGCTCCTGCGCCTCGTCCGGGCGGCCGGCGGCGCTGAGCACGCTGGCCTTGATGAAGCGCATCTGCGGGTCGCGCGGGTGGGCGGCGATGTGCTTGTCGGCCTCGGCCAGGGCCTCGCGGGTCTGCCCGGTGCGCTGCAGGCGCTGCACCTCCGCGTAGTCGTCGGCCCAGGCGGGCGCCGCCAGCGCACAGGCCAGCAGGGCCAGCAGTCGGATCGGGGAGAGGAGGCGGCGCAGGGTCATGGGTGGGGCGTGGGAGGGCGCGCGGACAGGCGGTTTCCGTGCCGGAAGGGGCGTTCTATACTGCGGGGCATTGTAGCCACGCAGGATGGCGCGGCCGCCCGGGCCGCCACCCCATCACGCCGTCCTGCGGCATTCACGCCTTTCCCATGACCTTGCGCATCTTCAACACGCTCTCGCGTGGGCTGGAAGCCTTTTCCCCGATCGAACCCGGCCACGTGCGCCTGTACGTGTGCGGCATCACCGTGTACGACCTGTGCCACGTCGGCCACGCGCGCTCGGCGGTGGCCTTCGACGTGGTGCAGCGCTGGCTGCGGCACTCGGGCCTGCGCGTGACCTTCGTGCGCAACATCACCGACATCGAGGACAAGATCATCCGCCGCGCGCTGGACAACGGCGAGACCATCCGGGAATTGACCGACCGCATGATCGCCGAGATGTACCGCGACTTCGACGCCCTGGGCGTGGAGCGCCCCACGCACGACCCGCGCGCCACCGACTACGTGCCGCAGATGCTGGACATCGTGCGCCGGCTGCGGGGCAAGGGCCTGGCCTACGAGGCGGCGGGCGGCGACGTGAACTACGCGGTGCGGCGCTTTCCGGGCTACGGCAAGCTGTCGGGCAAGTCGCTCGACGAGCTGCAGGCCGGCGAGCGCGTGGCGGTGGACGAGGGCAAGCAGGACCCGCTGGATTTCGTGCTGTGGAAGGCCGCCAAGCCCACCGAGCCCGAGGGCGCCCGGTGGGACAGCCCCTACGGCCTGGGACGGCCCGGCTGGCACATCGAATGCTCGGCCATGAGCTGCGCGCTGCTGGGCGACACCTTCGACATCCACGGCGGCGGCGCCGACCTGCAGTTCCCGCACCACGAGAACGAGATCGCCCAGAGCGAGGGCGCCAACGGCGTGCCGCTGGCGCGGGTGTGGATGCACAACGGCTTCGTCAACATCGACAACGAGAAGATGTCCAAGTCGCTGGGCAACTTCTTCACCATCCGCGACGTGCTGCGGCGCTTCGACGCCGAGACCATCCGCTTCTTCATCGTGCGGGCGCACTACCGCAGCCCGCTCAACTACAGCGACGTGCACCTGCAGGACGCGCGCGCCGCGCTCAAGCGCCTGTACACGGCGCTGGACGCCGTGCCCGCCGAGCACGCGGCCATCGACTGGGCAGACCCGCATGCCGCGCGCTTCAAGGCGGCGATGGACGAGGACTTCGGCACGCCCGAGGCGGTGGCCGTGCTGTTCGACCTGGCGGGTGAGGTCAACCGGCACCGCCGACCGCGGGACGCCGGCTTGCTGAAGGCGCTGGGCGGCTGCCTGGGGCTGTTGCAGGGCGACCCCAGGGCTTTCCTGCGCGCGGGCAGCACGCTGGACGACGCCGCCATCGCGGCCCGCATCGACGCGCGCGCCGCCGCCAAGAGGGCCCGCGACTTCGCCGAGGCCGACCGCATCCGCGACGAGCTGCTGGCCGCCGGCATCGTGCTCAAGGACTCGCCCACCGGCACCACCTGGGAGGCGGCGCGGTGATGGTTTTCAAGGTATTTTCGGCTTCCAGCCGGCATGGATAATGCGATGGTAGCTACAAAAAAAGAAGCAATCCAGACCACCGCGCCCGGCTATTGGCCCGAGGCATGCGAGCACCTGACCCGGCGCGACCGGGTGATGAAGCGCCTGATCCCGCGCTTCGGCACCGCCTGCCTGGAGTCGCGCGGCGACGCCTTCGTCACGCTGGCGCGCTCCATCGTCGGGCAGCAGATCTCGGTCAAGGCCGCGCAGTCGGTGTGGAACCGCTTCGAGGCGCTGCCGGAGGGCATGAACCCGGCCGCCGTGCTCAAGCTCAAGGTGGACGACATGCGTGCCGCCGGCCTGTCGGCGCGCAAGGCCGAGTACCTGGTGGACCTGGCGCTGCACTTCGACAGCGGCAAGATCCACACCGGCCAGTGGCACGGCATGGACGACGAGGCCATCGTCGCCGAGCTGGTCGCCATCCGCGGCATCGGCCGCTGGACGGCCGAAATGTTCCTGATGTTCCACCTGCTGCGCCCGGACGTGCTGCCGCTGGACGACGCGGGGCTGATCAAGGGCATCAGCGTCAACTACTTCTCGGGCGAGCCCGTCAGCCGCAGCGAGGCGCGCGAAGTGGCCCAGGGCTGGGCGCCCTGGCGCAGCGTGGCGACCTGGTACATGTGGCGCTCGCTGGAGCCCCTGCCGGTGGCGTATTGAGCCTCCCACATCCGGTAACATTGCCCCGTGTCTCGTTGATGAGGAGCCGATCTTGGCCAAAAGAACATTTCTTGATTTCGAGCAGCCGATCGCGGAGCTGGAGAACAAGATCGAGGAACTGCGCTACGTGCAGACCGAGAGCGCGGTCGACATCTCCGAGGAGATCGACCAGCTCGACAAGAAGAGCCTGCAGCTCACCAAGGACATCTACGGCGACCTGACGCCCTGGCAGATCACCAAGATCGCGCGCCACCCCGAGCGGCCCTACACGCTGGACTACATCCGCGACTGCTTCACCGACTTCGTCGAGATGCACGGCGACCGCCACTTCGCCGACGACCAGAGCATCGTCGGCGGGCTGGCGCGCTTCAACGGCAATGCCTGCATGGTGCTGGGCCACCAGAAGGGCCGCGACACCAGGGAGCGCACGCTGCGCAACTTTGGCATGACGCGGCCCGAGGGCTACCGCAAGGCGCTGAGGCTGATGAAGACGGCCGAGAAGTTCAGGCTGCCCGTGTTCACGTTCGTCGACACGCCCGGCGCCTTTCCCGGCATCGATGCCGAGGAGCGCGGCCAGTCCGAGGCCATCGGCCGCAACATTTACGAGATGGCGCAGCTCGAAGTGCCGATCATCACCACCATCATCGGCGAAGGCGGCTCCGGCGGCGCGCTGGCCATCGCCGTGGCCGACCAGGTGCTGATGCTGCAGTACTCGATCTACTCCGTCATCAGCCCCGAGGGCTGCGCCTCGATCCTCTGGAAGACCAGCGACAAGGCCGAGGAAGCCGCCGCCGCGCTGGGCATCACCGCGCACCGGCTCAAGGCGCTGGGGCTGGTGGACAAGATCGTCACCGAGCCCGTGGGCGGCGCGCACCGCGACGCGCGGCAGATGGCGGGCTTCCTGAAGCGCGCGCTGGGCGAGGCCTGGCGCCAGGTCAGCGACCTGAAGGTGCGCGACCTGCTGGACCGCCGCTACGAGCGGCTGCAGAGCTACGGCCGGTACACCGACACCAAGGCGGAAAGATAAGGGGCCCCACGCTCCTCCGCTGCGCGTGGTCCGCTGCCCCCCCC
>Ga0075163_10010372_pt1 | contig 12183 bp, 3 predicted proteins | sample JI1023141ADNA_FD_71478 | JGI IMG/M metagenome (GOLD analysis project Ga0075163, IMG submission 71478) | Wastewater effluent complex algal communities from Wisconsin, to seasonally profile nutrient transformation and Carbon sequestration -... | ecosystem: Engineered > WWTP > Effluent > Algae...
ACAGAACATGTATCTTATCTTAGTAATTTACCTAATAAATTTATTTATCCAAATGAATTTATTGGGGTACATGGCTGTTATCTTAATGATACTCATATAAATGGTTATGTTACAGGGAGTATGTTGGAATATAATCTAAAAACTATTGTTAAATCTGATTGGCCTACACTTGCTTTTTGTGGACATACTCATGTTCCTTTAGCAGGCTGGCTTGAATATGAGACTTGTATAGAAAACCAAATTAAAGAGCCTGTTATTTGGCCAAAACATGCCAAAGCCATATTGATAAATCCAGGCTCTGTTGGCCAACCTAGAGATGAAGACTGTCGAGCTTCTTTTGCTTTAGTAGATACAGTTAAAAGAAAAATTACTGTAAAACGGGTTAGCTATGATATAGAAAGAACTATTGCTGCTATTAAAAAAGCTAACCTTCCTACTAAACTTGCAGATAGGTTAAGAGAAGGCCGATAGTTTTTTAGACTTGTTAACTTATTAAAAATATTAGACTTTTCTAGGTCTAAATATGAAAGCAGAGCTAATTGCAATGAAGTCAGAAAATATTACCCTTTATTTCCGTAATGCTAGTAGCGATAAAGTTTATCAAGCTGTACTAAAAGAACAAGCAGAAGGCTATGTAGTTGAATTTGCTTTTGGGCGCAGGGGTAGCACCTTGCAAGCAGGTACTAAAACTCAATCTCCTATTGAGTATGAAAAGGCAAAAAAAATCTATGATAAGCTAGTTGCTGAAAAAATGGCTAAAGGCTATAGCCCAGGTGAGGCAGGCACTCTTTATGTTGGTACAGATAAAGAAGAAAGAATTTCTGGTGTACAATGCCAACTCCTTAACCCTATTGATGAAGAAGAACTTTCCCATTATATAAATAACCCTAAGTGGGGTTTTCAAGAAAAATTTGATGGTAAACGGATGCTTATTCGTCGTACTAGCGAAGGAAAAATGGAAGCTATTAACCGTAAAGGACTAATTGTCGGCGCGCCGACATCTATAGAAGAAACCGTTATTCAAATGGATGGAACCTTTATTCTTGATGGTGAGGCTATAGGAGACAAACTCTATGCTTTTGACCTGCTACATTATGAATCAATAGATAATAACATTGGTGACACACGTAATTTATCATATTCATCTAGGCTTGATTTTATGCAACTGCTCAAAAATAAATTAGCTGGCACAGCTATTGAGATTATTAGCATAGTTACTACAACAGCAGAAAAAGAAATGTTTGTTAATCAGATGAGAAGCGAAGGTAAAGAAGGAATTGTTATTAAAAACTTAGATTCTCCATATCAGGCAGGGCGACCATCCTCAGGCGGTAATCAATTAAAATATAAGTTTACCAAAACCCTCTCAGCTATTGTCTTAAAAGTGAATGATAAACGTAGTGTAACTATGGGACTAATCAATGAATTAGGTAAAATAGTTGATGCTGGAAATGTAACTATTCTACCTAATTTTCCAATTCCTGAAGTAAATGCAATTATTGAAGTTCGTTATCTTTATGCTCACCAACAATCAGGAAAACTTTATCAACCTATTTATCTTGGAACACGTGATGATATTGAACGTGAGGCTTGCTTAACCTCACAGTTAAAATATAAAACTGTTATCGATGAGGAAGAAAGTTAAACCTTTTTGATGGAACAATTATAGTTATTTATTGCTTTTCCTTTAACTTAATTTGAATAAGTTCATGTAATTGTCCTGGGCTAGAATCTCTAGTAATTACAATGGCTTCTACTGGTGATATAGTATCTAATAAACTAGCTATATTACCTACAAAAAAGTCTTGAGCTTCACTTGCATGTGTTTGGTGATAACTGTCCATAGAATCACCTTGTATCTTATTAAATATTTCATCAAATGCTTGTTCTCGATTAGATAGCTTAATTAAAGTTAAATTGCTTAGTGGCTTAGAAGTAATTGAACTAAGCTTTTTGGCTTTAACCCCATTTAATATTTCTTTTAATAAACTTATATTGTTACTAAATATTAAATCTTTACCTTTTAAGCTATAACATAACTGCCAACCTAGCATAGGCATAGCTAAAACTCTAACTTGTTTATTATCAATATATTGCCAAGATAGACGAGCACTATTACCAGCAATCATAGTGCTATCAGAAGCTAATTTAGCAATTGCTGTTTCAAAGGCTACATTATCAAATTGAGTTGGATTTTCTAGGTTAATAATAAAGGCTTTGTTAAATTCAGCAAATAAAGGGCTATCTATCGCTTGTGGTTGTTGCATTGTAGCAATAGCTTGTGGTTGAGTGACCTTAAGTATTTGATTGATATTTTCTAATACAATTTGACGATCATAATAACTACTTTCCGGTGTAACCTCTAAATCCTCTGCATCTACTGGGTCATTAATCTCTATACTATAAGTATCCCCATATAAATAATAGCCACTATAATCATCACTATAAAAATTTTCTGGTTCTGATTGTGATGTATCACTATAGTAGCTGTAATAAGACTTCTGATTAGTGCGTTTTTGAGGTGCTAAATCATTGTCAAAAAAATACTTATGTAGAGTTGAAGAAAGTTTATCTGAGCTATTAGTAGCTTCTATCTTAAAGTAAGGTAAGGTGTTAGGTACTAACTGATAAATATGCTGTAGGTTTGATGGAGAAATTTCTTTAGCCCTTTGATTAGATTTGGTTAAAAAGTAGCGTTCTTCCTTCCATTCTTTTTCTTGTAGTTCAATATCAAAAATTGCTGCACAAATATTTTGTAGGTCTGTTAGGTTCTTCATTATCCAATAGTTACGGAAATAGAAGTTTTGATTTAATTTTTCTTGTGCTACCCAAATAGTAGCATAATGAGGTTTAACTTTTTTACTTAGTGCTTGGTAAGTAGGTTCTGATGTTAGGCGGTCTGTGCTTTGAGAGGTAACTTTAGTTATTACATTATTTAAGGTGCGAATCATCAATTGCTCATTATTAGCTAATATAAATCGACCTTCTTCTAAAGCAAAAGCAAGGCGTTGTTTTTGACGACCTCGATCAACCTCAAGTTCTATAACAAAATAACTAATACCAGATTTTAGTTGTACTTCCTCAAAATTACTTTTATTTTCTATTAACTTGGAAAGTAAAAACTTTTCTTGATCAAGTGGAGCAATAAAAACAAACTCCAAACGACCAATATCATAGAGTGCAATTGCCGCTTCTTGTTGGCTTAATTCTTTAAGTAATTGGTCATTAACTTCAAAACCTAATGCCATACTAAACTCAGAAAAACGCTCAATAAGCTTGGTTGCTAAATGCCTGTTAGTAAATTGCTTGTAATTAGTGCTAGACAAATAACGCTCTTTAAGCTCAGACCCATTCCAACTCTGTAACATTCCTGGTAGATCACTAAACTTTGCAAAAACTAATACTCCACGAGGAAAATCTGTTGCTAAAGGTCTAGTATTATTAGCAGACTGCACTTTAATAATAAGCATTATGACAATAGTGATAAGAGCTAGTATTAGTAAATTACGTGCTTTTTTCATAATAACCTTTCTGTTTATCTAGCAAAGCCTTGTTGTTACATAACTTAGGCTAAATAATCATTACCTAGATGGTAAATTTATGTCTACTTGCCAAGAGCTAATATTATCTTTAGCTTGGGACTTAAGTTTTTTCTCTAGTTCATTTATACGAGTTTCTATCTTTGTCTTTGATTCAGGGCTAGAGTTTATTTTAAGAATTTCTAGGTATTTCATTGCCAGTTCAAAATCTTCTACCATCTCGGCTGCTTTAGCTGTTAAAGCTAATAAGTCAAGCGTTGTTTTATATTCTTGCTGTTGTTCAAGTCGTCGTAATAGCTGTAATTTTTCTATTTTTTTAGAGGAGTTTGCATTTGATAAAGAATAATTATTTTGTAAGAGTGCTTGTAACTTAGGATCTTTTTGGGCTAAAGCTAAAACTGCTTGAGGGGCATTAATTGCTGAGTAAAGATAAATCATTTGCCTTAGTGGGGAAGCCTCATTAATATCAAAAGGTTTATAATCAATAGGAATTTGATTTAAAAGCTCTATTGCTTTTTTAGGATGGTTATTTTTACGTTCTAATGTTGCACAGAAGAATTTCATGTCTAGGCTATTAAACTGATTATCTATTAAATTAATAGCTGATAATAATTCTCCTTGGTTAGCTAAACGGCTAGCTTGCAGAGCTAACTTAAACTCTCTATCAGTAACTTTTTCTGTTAGTACCCATAACTCAGGCCGATTATTAGCAATACTTGATATTAATGTAATTGCTAACCAATGATTTGCACGGGTGGCTTTAGGGTCAGCAATAACATCAGTTAGTTCTTTTATTGCTTCAGTTGTTTGATTGTTAGCTGCAAACAATCTAGCTAACTCTAAACAATTGACTCTATCATCAACAGCTTTCTTAATACGTAGACGTTGCTCTATTGCTAAATTATATAATCCATAGTTAGTTGCTAGTTCTGCTACTGCTTGTAAAGTGGCAATTGATGTAAATCCATAGGCTTCTTCATAGACAGGAGAAGGGGTTACAATATTTCTTGATGTAATTGCACGAGCTTTAATAATAGGCAAGTCAGCTAGTTTTCTAGCTGCTTTTGCTTGGGTTTTCTGTTCTGCAAACCCTAACATAATCTCTAGCAAATTATTACCTAACTGAGTATTACCATTAAGATAAACTATATCTGTTAACCCTGTTAAATTGCTTAAATTATATTGTTCTAATGCTAATTGACGCTCATAGTAAGCTTGTAATAGCCAAGCTTTATTAAGTGCAAGTTTATCCAAGAGTTTCAAAGCACTTTCTAAACGCTCTACACTAGGGCTAGTTACATTTGTAGTTTCTGGATAAGTTTCAATTTGTGTAAAGTGACATAGTGATTGCCAAGCTTGTTCAACATTTCCATTACGAAACATAAGTTCAATATTTGCTAGTCTTAACCAGTCTGGACGCTTGTAACGGCCAGCTAAAGATTTTTCTATTTCTTTAATAAGATCAAGTGCTTCTTTGTCTTTATGTTCTGTTAATAGAAGTTGTAAATATTCAGTTTGCCATTTGTATTGCTCAGAACTAGGCTCCTTACTTTGGAAGTTTTTGTTATGGTCTAATTGCTCTTCTAGTAGATTAATATTTTTAGCTCTTTGGGCATAATTATGATACTCATAATCAAAGCTAGAAGTATCAAATGGACTACTACGCTCAATTAATATTTGATAGAAAGGTGAAAAGTACTCTTTAGAGATTAAGTTTTTTTCAATCAACGTTTGAGCTATAAAAATATCTTTAGGCCAGCTTTTACATAACTTGATAAAAAATTCTGCTTGAGTGTTAGCTTGAAGAGTTGTTAATTTGTCATTTTCTTTAAATGAGCTTGCTAGCAAATATATATAGCTTTCAATGTCTATTTCCTCTAGTAAATCCTTGTTTTCTATTAGTCTTTTTAGTAATTCTTCCCGTGCTTTATCTACTAAACCATGATGTTTTAGAGTGTTAAGCCATAATTCATTATTATTAGAATTATCAGAGAAAATCTTTAACCAATAGTCTAAAGCCTTGTTTTTGTCACCTTTAAGAAAATAAGCTGAGCCAATACTAGCCATTAGCTGAGGTGAATTTATTTGCATCTGCTCAGCATTAAGCAAGTATTTTAGGGATTTATCTAGTTGTTTTTCATTTAAATACCACTCACCTAGCTTTTGCTGTTCAAGACCATCTTGAGGTCTTCTTTCTAATCTAGCAGGTAGTAAAGCGGGCGCTGTTAGTTTTTTACTAGCATTTGGTGTTTTATAAATCCATTGCCCATAGCTATAAGCCATTTCAAACCAGCTATCTCCTATTAACTGCTCTTCAGCCTTAGGTTTAGCTTTGATCATTTGCCCAATGTTTTGAAGCCTTAGAATATTCTCAAAGTATTGATTATTTAACGGGTTATAGTCTGCTAACTTAACACTTAATTCTGCATTACGGCTATCTTTCCATAAGTTTGATAAATCAGCGTTATTAATAGCATTATGGGCTAACTCTACTTCCTTTTTAGCTATTAAAAAGTTAATTAACTGGATTCGATAAACAGAAGGAGTTTTAGTTAATTGTAAAAGCTCTTCTCGCCCGGTAGGATTACCTTTATAAAGTAATTCAAGGTAATGTTCTATTGTTGGATCATTGATTGGAATTGGGTTTGGGGTATTTTCGCAATAGTACTTGTTTAGTGCTTGAAGCTCTTTTTTGTGCTCTCCTAATAAAGCACTAACCCTAGCAATTTGAGGTAAATAAGAGAGTTTTTTAGTTCTAGCAAATTCTTCTTCAAGAAAGCTAAGCGCTTTTTGGTAATTACCTTGAAACTCATAAAATTTTAGTAGATTATCTAAATAGCCAACATTATCATTTTTATAGAGGCTCTTTATTATATCTTCAGTAAGATCTAGAAACTTAGCTTCTTGGACAATGTTTTCTAGTAAAGCTACAGTGTTATTTTTGTTAGGTTGTTTTAAAGCTATATCTATTTTGGTGCTTAAGTCTTTATGTAGTGCTAATAACTCATCTCCAGTACTTGTATTTTGTGCAATATCCCCAATAATTTTAGGTAAACCACCATCTATTATTTGTATTAACCCTCTAGCTCTAGCAGCATTATAAGTGTTTTCAGTAGTAGCTTCTTTTAGTAGTTTATCTCTTAAATGCCAAAAACTTTCTAGAATTATTACTAGAGAATCTTCTTGATGTACCATTTGGGCATAATTTTGTAGATTATAGCTGCTAATTCTTTCTGAGTTATAAGGGCTATCATAAAATTGCTGGAAGGCTTTACGATACTTTTCAAGTGCTGCTTTATTATCTCTATATCGTAATTCTTCAGCTTGAGCAAAAGTTTCTGCTACTTGGCCACTAGGGGTTGTTTTATTAGACCTTTTATCTTGTGTTTTGTCATTTTCTGGAGTAAGCCTAGCCTTAAGTGCAATAACTTCATTACTGTGGCCAGCTAACTCAAATAAGTTAATTGCTTGTTTAACATAGGTTAGTTCATAGTTAGAGAGCAATAGAGCTTTATTAATTGCAGTAATAGCAGAAGGTAAATCTTCTTTTTCCTGATAACTTTCAGCTAAAGCGCTATATAGCTCTGCTTTTTCTGGCTGATTATCTATTGCTGCTTTGTAATATTTAATTACATTATCAATCTCGCCTTTAGCTTTATAAATACGGGCTAAAACCACTGCCCAACGATAATTTTTATAAGCTTGTTGAAATACACCTTGATAATAATTAGCAAGTTCATCTCCTCCTCCATATCTTTCTGTATAGGTAATAGCATCTTCTAGTTTTTCTTCATCCTCTGGATTGCGATTAATATTTTCAATATGTTGTTTAATTGCAGCATTATAATCTTTAATAGTAGTAAAATCTTTAATCATCCGCTTACGAAAATATGCTACTTCAATACGTAGATTAGCTACATCCATTTCTTGAGACTCTATAGCTTTTAATCCTTCTATTAAACACTCTTCTAAGGCTTTACGGTTTTCAGTACGAATATAAAGAGTTGTTAAATCATCTAATACTTGGCTATTAAGTCTATTTTGAGCAAATAGCTTTTCCAAAATACTTTGAGCCGCTTTAGTATTATTAAGATCTAGTTCTCTTGCTGCTAGACGGCGGGAAAACTCATAGTAAAATTTTCCACGACTACGACTAGTTGCTTGGCGTAAAGTATTAACTGCATTAGTAGTTAGTCCCATATGCCAATAATTATTAACAACTTCATTAATAACCCCATAATTAAAAGGATACTTTACTAATAGCTCTTGTAATAGTTTTGTAGCTTTTAGTTTATTGTTATTTTGGCGATAGGCTGAGATTAATTGTAATCTATAGCCTATATCTTCACGAGATGAACGGCTATATTTAAGGCGAAGTTTTATTGTCTCAAGCTTGCTTTCTTCATCTTGATTTTGTCTAAAGAACTGGCCTGCTGTTGTTAGAAATTTAATGGATTTAGTCTGTTTTATCTTTTGTTTTAGTAACTTATGAGCTTTTTCTGTTTCTCCTGCATTTTTTAATACCTGTGCATAACCTAAAATAAGCATTTCTTGAGATTTAACTTGACTCAAATACTCAGAAAAAGCCTTATCAATTTCTAGTGATAGGTTGTTACGCCTATAGAGAACAGCTAAACGATCTTGGGATTTGTAAGATAGCTCATTATCTTCAGTAATACCCTTGATATACTCATGAGTAGCGGCTTTTGTTTGGTGTTTAGCTTCTAAAAGAGCACCCATTTCAAATGCTAGTAGTGTTTGATCATTTTCTTGTTGACGGAGTTTTTCAATTACTCTAAGTGCTTCATCATATTGATAATAATCCCAAAATATTGTAGCTGTATCTAAATAAGTTTGTTTATCTTTACCAAGTTTTAGTAGTTCTAACCACTGGGTTTTAGCTTTTTGATAGTCATTTGTTTCAGCATAAAGTTCACCTGCTGTAATACGATTTGTTACTGAACCAGGCCATAGAGTAACTTGTGTTAATTGAACCTTTGCGGCTTCTGTCAAAAACTTTGGTTGGAGTTGACCAAATGAACGAGTGAGTTTTACCAGTTGCTCAGCAAATACACTATTACCTGGATATAGACAGTTTAACTCTCTATAAGCATCTATGGCATCTTCATAATTACAAAGCCAAATTGCCGCATCTGCTCGAAATAGCTTATATGCTAGTAACTCATTATTGTTATCATTATTGTTAGTAAGTTTAGACCGAGAGTCGGATAAATATTTTCTTAGTTTGCCTTGTTTAGATAGATAAGCCAAGTAGTCAGTTCTAACTTCAGGCCAAATAAAGTAGTATTTTGCTACTAATTCTTGCCATCTATCTAATTGATTATGAGCAAGATAATAGTTAAGTAATCCTTGAACAAAGTTATGATTTAGAGGAAAACGATTATGAGCATAACTATAAAGCGATAAATAAAGCTTATCCTTAAAATCACTATGATTATAATTAATGAACTCACTTAAATAATTTGCTATTTGCCCTTCATCAAATTTGCTTAAAAGCTCTTTAGAATATCCAGCAAATTCTTGATTGCGGCCTTGTCTTAGTAACCAACGAGCCATGCGATCATACCAAGTTGTACTAGGGAACTGCTTTAGTGCTTTTTGATAAACTGCTAACTGGTCTTCTATTAGATTAGTTTGCCCCAACCATTGTAGTAACTGTTCATACAAACCTTGCTCTTTAGGATATTTCTTAATCTCTTTATTAAATAACTCTATTATGTCTTTAGCCCGATTCTCTTTATTTAATGTGAAAATATATCGGTTTAGTACTGTGGCATAAGTAATAGTTTGGTGCTCTGTTAAATAATCAGTAAATTCTGATTGCTCATCTCTATAATAATTTTCATCAGAGTTTGTCTCTGTGGTTTTTAGGCCAAAATTAAATTCTTCAAAAGTAGGATTAGGGGCAGACTCTGTTGGTTCTGATAAAGAAGAAGGCTCAATAGAGTTAATATCTTCTTCATTGTTATCATTTTCAGAGAGAGTACTATGTCTTTTATGTTTCGCAACATAAAGGAGTTGACCAGGTTTTGTATTTTTTCCTAGATAATCTAAAACTTGTTGATATATAGCTAATTCTTTTTCCTTCTCTTCTGCAACTATATATGCATCAGCTAATTTTAGGGCTACTTCAGCAAATTGATTTGATTGCTGATAGCGTTTTTCAAATTCTACCAAAGTCTCATTAGCAAGTTCTTTATTACCCTGTTGAATATAAAAATTAATTACATCTAAATACATTTGAGCTAGTTGGGGAGATGTAGAGTATTCTTTTTTATAAGCTTGGAAAATACGATAAGCTGCAGCTTGGTTAAAATAATGAACAGCACTAATTTCTGCTTGAGCAAATTCTTTTTCAGGACTGCTATCAGAAAAAATTAGAGATAAAATCCCTCCAATTACTCCAGGGTGAGGATCTGCTGTAGCAATATCCTGATAAAACTTTAAATTACCTGTAGTTAGCGGTAATCTTTGATCCTGTGCATCCATAAGTAATGTAAAAAGTTGATAAAGAATTTGACCTCTTAACTCACTACTAGGTTTTAACTCTCCTTGATTGTAAAGCGTGTAAATATAACGAGATGCTCGCTCAGCTTGGCCTTTTTGTAGAGAAAGACGAGCTAAAATAGTTAACTCTCTTGGTTGCCAGAGCTTATTACTTTTGCTACGGGCTTCTTCTAGTTTATAAAAAACATATTGGCTAAGGTCATTATTAGAGTTGTAGTTATAGTAATGAATCAAACGCATTGCCAAATCAAAATTATTAGGCGTTTTTTGAAATGAACTTCTTAGTTCACGACCATAAGCCCGTAGTTGTTCATTATTTGACAACACATCTTCATAAAATTTTGTTTTAACTTCATCTGGCCAAAAAGGATCAAATGCCTTTATATAAAGCTGTTTAGCTTCTTGCCATTTATTGATTTTTAGTAAAATCTCAGCTTGTTTATTAAGAAAGTAGTAATCACTATCAGGAAGATTTTGTTGGTAATTGCTAACTAACGCTAGCGCCTTTTGATAATCTTTATTTTCAATTAATTTATCTATATATTGTTCTAGAATTAGTTGGTTATCAGGATAGCGGCTAAGAGTTTCTTGATAGAAGGTAACTCCTAAATATTTATTAATCTCATGTTTATCAGCTAAAGAAATAAGCTCTGTTAAAATCTCGCTGCGCTCATTATCTGGTACTCTCTGCATAATTTTGTTTAATGTATCAGCTTGTTTTTCAAACTCAGCCTGTTCTTGATAAAACTTAGCTAATTCTGTTAAAGCTGTTTGGCTACTTTGAGATAAATTTACATACTTTAATAAAGCCTTTTCAGCTAAATCTTTATTGCCTAACTCTATTTCTAGTTGTGCTAGCTGTTTATAAATAGATGTATTATTAGGATAGAGTTTAGCTACTTCTAATAACTGGTTACGGGCTAAGGCAGTAGGGTAGGGAACAAGTGTAGTTGAATCAAAAAACTCTACTTGGTGATAAAGTGCTGATTCTATAGCTTTAGTAACTTCATCTTTAATAATATTATCTTCTATAACTGTTGAAGTTGGTTGGTTATCATTATTTGGCTTGCTCGCTCCTACATTTTGACTAATTAATTTAGTTACTGGAATACTGGTAGCAATTATTAAACCAACCATTAATAACCATCTTTTTTTAGTAGCACTCATAACTTATTCCCTTAATATATTGATAACTATTAGTTTACTTACTATCTTGGTAATATTGTTAGGTTAACTTCTTGGCTTGCTTGGTTATATGCACCGTCTTCTGCTATAACGCTTAGTGTGTAGTCACCAGCAGGCAAATCAGTAGGAAGACGCAAAACACCTATATTGATTTGTTCTTTAGCTGACCAATGTAAATTAACTGGTGCTAGGCTATAGAGCTTAGCTATTAGTCTTACTGTATCTTTATCTGCACTAGCTTTAATTTTTAGCTCATCTCCTGCATGTACAATAGTTGTAGCTAGTTTTACTTGTAGTTTTGGTGCATTACTATCAATAACAAAACTTTTCTCTTCTTGAAATCCTTGACCTTGTTTATCTGTTAGAAGTAAACGGCATTTATAAACACCATCAGGTAGAGTAGCAGGAGCAAAAAAACGTACTTCCCAAACTTGTTCTTCTGCTAAATAAGTTAATGGCAATGTTTCACCAAAAGGCAACACTACAAAAACTTGTTTAATAGACTCATCTGTTTTAACTCTAATTACTGGATCCCCTGGTTGGATTAAACGAGGGCGTAACAGCGCTCTAGGGGCAGCAATAAAGGAAGTATAAGGAGTAACAAACTTATACTTTTGGGCAAGTCTAATAATTTCCGCAATATAGTCTTCTCTCTCTCCATTGATATCCATTTCTCTAAGTAGTGCATCAACTCGCGCTCTAGCCCATAGTCTAGGCAAATGTGTATGGAGATCATCAAACTCTGGTAGTAGCAAATCACTTGATAAGTCTATTAAACGATTACCAAAAAAACCTTTAAGGCTAAGAGTTGCTTGTGATTGAGGTGTTTTATAACGACCCACATAGCTATAACTACTACCATCAAAAGTGTTTTTATCATTAATAGAATAAACTTGATAAAATTTATTATTGTTACTATCAAAGCTTAGGT
>Ga0075163_10010374_pt1 | contig 12182 bp, 10 predicted proteins | sample JI1023141ADNA_FD_71478 | JGI IMG/M metagenome (GOLD analysis project Ga0075163, IMG submission 71478) | Wastewater effluent complex algal communities from Wisconsin, to seasonally profile nutrient transformation and Carbon sequestration -... | ecosystem: Engineered > WWTP > Effluent > Algae...
TTCATCGAGCTTCATGTTGCAAAGCACTTTGATACGCGCAACTACCGCACCATGAACCTGTGGCGGGAGTACGAGACTTGTATTGAGAATTCCATCAACGCGGAATCGCACACGAACCTTATCTCTCATATGTTCAATATGCACGTCAGATGCGTTTCCTTCTGTCGCATAACGCACAACAGTCGCCACAATCTTCACCACCGGAGCATCCTCAATGATGATGGCTTCTGAATTTTCTTCTGTCTTGCTTTGCTTGAGATCTATAGAACCCTCGACATCCACAGAAAGAACAGATTCGAGCTCAGTAAGAGCTTTTGAAACTTCCCCACTGATTCCTTTATATGATTCAATAACTTTCTGATAGTCATCCGTTGTAATAAGGAAAAGTTTGTACGGAATATTGTTTTTTGCAGCGATAAAGTTCAAAGCATCTCGCGCTTCTATATTGTCAGGATCAACAATACCGACTTCAAGAGCACCTTCTTTGATGCCAATCGGTACGAACTTGTAGTGAACTGCTGACTCCTCTGGAATATAATCAAGAACCTCAAAAGGCACTGTTACATTCGCAAGGCTCCTGACAGGGATATCCAAAAACTCTCCTTGTGCAGCAAGAATATCTTCAGGCTTGATGCCTCGCTCAATCAAGACTTTATCAAGAGATTCACCGTCAGACATCTTCTGACGAATCTCCTTAATATCATCTTTTGATATAAGATTTTTACTTAAAAGGATATCAATTACGCTCATGGTTTGTATTCTCTAATTACCGGATGGGAGCCTGACTGAAGAATTTTGCGGTGCAGAGCCTGCAATAGGTGCGAATGGGTTAGGGCGTCCGACATTCTGCTCTGGAATAGTGATCGTATAGTCGACAAGTGTCTTGTAGACAGCACTATCAAAAATAGATGCATCAATCTTGAGAGAATTAATCTGATTCAAAAGCGACAAGACGCGTACACCGACTGCTTGAGCATCTGCAGATACAGGAGAATTGTCAGCTTCGAGTGATGATGTCGAAGAATCACTTGGATCACCCTTAAAATAGAAATAGGCTCCAAGTGCAAGAACTATAATAAGGATTACTACGAGAAATGTTTTCTTTGAAGATTGTTGCTGTTGCATGGTGGTTTTATTGTTTAAGCCAGTATGTCTTTATTTCGACTCCATAATCATAAATACCTGTATCTGTCGCATTGAGCGTAATTTTTGTAATATCCATGATTCTTAGGCTCATTTCCAAATCCCTCAAAAATTCCAAAAATGTCTTGTAATTGGTGCTGACATTGAATGAGAGAGTTACGGTATCGTATGTACTTGGCACGCTTGATGCATTTCGCACAGGAGCTGGACCCCCAGCTGAAGGAACATTCGTTGCACTTGTTTTTACATTTTTGATAGCAAGACCATGGCGTGCAGCAACTCCGTTTGCATCAATGATAAGTCGCACGTTATCGACGTTATCTGGAAGCATCTTCTCAAGTCGTTCTCGATCATCTGGACTGATGTCATTGTATGTCTTGAGAACGCCATCCCTGACTTTTATTAGCCTTTCAGAGTTATTGAGTGCTTGCTGATATTGAGCATTGACCTCTTTTATTGCTTTGAGATCATCGAGCTTTGTCCTCGTAAAAGTAAAATAGATACCGAGCGCAAGGATTATGAGAATTATTGGTGTTACGTTTTTATTCATATTTTTATTCAGTTGGTGTTTCCTCACCTGCTACGTCCTCTGTCTCATCTAAGCCAAGCTCAGCACTAAGGACCTTTTCGTAAAGGATATCTCCTGGGTTTATCTGGGTACTGAATGTAAAGCCGACACTTCCTGTCTGGTCAAGAGAAAGATCAGACAAAACTGGATTCTTCAATATTTTGTTTGTTCCATATTTCTGTGACTGACCAAAGACATCAGACTGGAAAGCTATCGCGCTGAAGCTGCTCCCTATACCTCGCATAGATATCTTGATACCATCGCTATCTTTTGAGGGTGCTGTAAATTCAAAACTCGTAAAGCGAACCCCTTCGATTGTAAGATTACTAATGATTGAAAAGAGTTCAGAAACTGCAAGGTGGTTTTTGAGAAGATCTTTGCTGAGGTCAATTTTTGTATTTGCCTTCTTGAGCTCTTCGATAAGGCTGACATTGAATCTCTTTTCGCTTTCTGCAAGCTGAACCTTGTAGTCTTCCTGTGACTTCACGAGAACGTTCTTCCAAAGGACTGAGAACACTGCACCTGCAATAGATACGATAAAGATAATTACTCCAATGAACATGAAAATGCTCGTACCCGCACTACGATTGCTGCTGATTTTCTGATCAGTGATAAGAGGCTTCTTTGGAATGAACGATGTTTGGAATTTTGTTTCCATTTATTTTTTAAATATCATCTTAATTATAGTTGATTACTCCAATTCGGACAACCGACGTAATGCACACCCGATAGCAACTGCAAATTCCGGACCTGCTGTCGCGAATTGATCTGCAAGAAAAGCTGGTGTCTCAAGCTTACTGAAAGGATCAGCATAGACGATTTCAGTCTGGAAGCTGATTTTTGCGAGATCAGTGAAGCCTTTGAGAAGCACTCCTCCTCCCGTAAGAATAACTTTACTGATATTTTTCATGTATTTTTTCTGATAGCTCAAAAGTGCGGCGTTTGATTCATAAAAGATATAATCAAGATTGACTGTAATAATTTCCGTGAGCTCCTTGTATTCTGGACCACCCTTGAGACCAAAAGATCGCTTCATGTTTTCTGCTTCATTCACACTAATGCTGAGTGATTTTGAAATAGCGAGTGTGATATCTTGTGCACCTCTGTTGATAATATGCGAAGCACGAAGTATTCCTCTTTCTATTATATAAAGCTTTGTTGCTCGAGCACCCATATCGATTATCATGACTGCTTGAATTCCCTGTTCAACGACCGCGCGAACTGAGCTAAATATTTCAATCTCATAAAAACCTGGCTGCACGCCTGATTTTGCAGTAATGGTTTGATAGTTGTTTATGTATTCATTATGAATAGCAACGACAAGCACATCTTGTACTTGCTTCTCAACTTTTTTAGTCTGGGTTTCATCATCAGTCGCAAACGTATCTTCTCGAGGCACGAGAGAATAATCAAGCATAACCTCTGACATAGGAACTGGGATATATTTTCTCGCTTCAAGAGCAATAACATCAGACAACTGCTTGTCTGGCACAGGAGGAACACTAATAAATGTGATCAGGCTTGAAGAAAGAGGCAAAGCTATGCCAGAAGCAAGCGTTGTCGTCTTTGCTTCGCGTAAAATATCCTTGAGTGCCTCAACAATCTTATCATTCGGCAAATTTGTAGACCTACCAACTTCGATTCCTGCATATGGCCCTAATGCAAGCTCTCCGTATGTCTCAAGCACTGCACGTCCACGCTTCTTTTTCACCTGGACAATTTTTATAGCTGATGATCCGATATCAATACCAAGCACGCTTTCGCTCTGTTTAGAAAAGAGTGATGATATAATTGCGGAAAAATTCATGAAGATATTATACCATATCATTGATTTTGTATTTCCACCTTCAGCAGAGGAACTCAAGCTGCGAGCTCTTTACCCTGATTCTTTTCTAAAAGAAGCCTCGAAGGCCTCTCCGACAGAATTTCCTTTCATAAAAAGTATTTTTTCGTACAAAGATCCTCTCGTAAAAGAGCTCATTTGGCAGATCAAATACAAGAAAAATAAGCATGCAGTTGGGATAGCTGCGCACGCTCTACTCTCGGACCTTTCCAATTCACCTCAAAGCACCCTTCTCATACCGATCCCAATTTCCAAAAAACGACGAAAAGAACGCGGGTACAACCAGTGTGAGCTTCTAATTGATGAAATTCTGAGACTCGACATTGAAAATAAATTTCAAAAGGACTTTGAGTTGCTCATCCGCTCAAAGCACATCGAGAAACAGACGTATAAGAACCGAGGCGAAAGGCTGGAGAATACCAAAAATATTTTTGAAGTTACTCGACGTGATGATCTCCAAAGAAAAATCATCTTAATAGACGATGTTTCGACTACTGGCAGTACACTAAAAGAAGCTCGTGATGAGCTTCTTTCTGCTGGATATTCTGATGTTACTGCGCTGACGGTGGCGCACTAGGTGTCGATGGTGCTGGTGGAACTGCGGTCGGTGGTACTTTCTTCCAAACACCTGCAACATAATAAAGATAGATTAATTCGAGTATTCCGAGAGTATTCACGATAAGCAGAGCAATGAACCATCCCTTATCATCTCGACGTGCTGCATGCCAAAGCGCATAGCCTTTGAGCACAACAGCGCAAATCGCAAGAAGGAATATCAAGATACCGCCGATTATGAATACTCCGAACGTCAAACCAAACATTGAAATATCGTTTATCATAGTGAATAAATTATATCATTTTATGAGTTATACTTACTAGCAATGAAAAAAAGAATCATTCAATTTGCTCTGATACTTATTCTTGGTCCTATTATTAGCTACGTATTACTCATCATGCTTGTCAGGCCTTCAAACGATCGCAACTGGTCAAAAGATCAATCAGTACTTGCTTCTGCAGAAGTAAAAGGTGATCTTGTCTCAATCAAAAACGTTAGAAATTTCACCTACGCATCGACTACTGAGTACACCGCAAACTATTACGACAAAACTTACGACATTAACAAGCTCAAAAAAGTCTGGTTTATCGTCGAACCATTCTCAGGATATGTTGGTGCGGCACATACATTTTTAAGTTTTGAATTTGAGGACGATCAATTCGTCTCAATTTCAGTTGAAATTAGAAAAGAAAAAGGCGAATCCTTCTCTGCAGTCAAAGGCCTCCTCAGACAATACGAGCTCATGTACGTCATTGCCGACGAACGTGATGTCGTGAAGCTACGATCAAACTACAGAAAAGACCTTGTTTACGTATACCCAGTCAAAGCTGATAAAGAGAAATCTCAAGCGCTCTTCTTGGATATGATTGAAAGGACAAATAAACTCAAAGATAGTCCAGAATTTTACAATACTCTCACAAGCACCTGTACGACAAATATTGTCGATCATGTAAACAAAATAACCCCAAAGCGAGTACCCTTCAGCCTCGAGGTTCTTTTCCCTGCTGATTCAGACAAGCTAGCTCTTGATGTAGGACTACTCGATACAGATTTGCCGCTTGAAAAAGCTCGAGAGAAATTCTTGATAAACGAAAAGGCACTAAAATACGCGAATGATCCAAACTTTTCGGTGAGGATTAGGGAGTAAAAATCGGTTCGAACTGTTGTTGCGGAGACGGAGGGATTCGAACCCTCGAGGCCTTTAAGGGGCCTGCCTCTTTAGCAAAGAGGTATGTTAGACCACTCCACCACGTCTCCAGATTCAACCATTCTTGCATAAAATGAGCTTTTAATCAAAATATAGTAGTATACGCTCATGGATGAACGTGTCTTCAAGAAAACCATATGGGACTACTACAGGAAATATGGCCGCAAAATGCCGTGGCGCGATGACTACTCTCCTTACCGTGTAGTCGTCTCCGAGATTATGCTCCAGCAAACTCAAGCCGAAAGAGTCGCTAAAAAGTTTGATTCCTTTCTCAGCAAATTTCCTAATTGCGAATCACTCTCATTTGCAAAACTCAGTGAAGTTTTAAAGGAGTGGCAAGGACTCGGCTACAACCGCCGCGCACTCAATCTTCACAAGCTTGCTCAGCAAACAAAAGGAAGCATTCCACAAACCTACGAGGAACTTCTCGAACTGCCAGGAATCGGACCGAACACTGCCGGCTCAATACTCGCTTTTGCATTCAACATCCCTCACCCCTTTATCGAAACCAATATCCGTACAGTTTTTATCAATTTTTTCTTCAAAAAATCCCGAGCAAAAATCCACGACAAAAAAATCATGCCACTCATAGAAAAAACTCTCGATAGAAAAAATCCTCGTGAGTGGTATTACGCGTTGATGGATTATGGCGCATATCTCAAAAAGCTTCATCCTAATCCCTCTCGCAAAAGCAAACATCATATCAAGCAATCGAAATTCAAAGGATCGAACCGCGAGCTCAGATCTCATTTACTCAAAGAAATTATCAAAAAGCCACAGACGTTTGATTCGCTCGTCACGCTTTTTCCCGACAAGACAGCGCTAGTCATAGAAAAAAACCTCAAAGACCTCGAAAAAGAAGGCTTTATAAAGCTCAAAAACAAAATCTACACTATTGCAAAGAGCTAGCGTATAATGCACTTCATGCATATCAATTCCCTGATAACCGACATTTCTCGGCTAACACCACCTCAAAAAACCGCACTCAAAAAGCTCGGCGTAAAAACCGCGCATGGTTTGCTTTACCATTTTCCTGCCCGCTATGGAGACACTTCTGAAACAAGAAATATTTCTTCTCTTGGTAAAGGCGACACTGCAGTCATTTTTGGAAAAATAACAAAGCTTAAAACAAGCAAAGGATTCAAGACAAAAATTGCAATGGCAGATGCTTGGGTAGAGGACGAAAGTGGAAAGATACATTGCGTCTGGTTCAACCAGCCATATCTCGCAAAGATGACTCCTGAAGACGCACTTGTCCGCATCGAAGGAAAAATTTCTGAAAGAAAAACGACCCAGGAACTGTATTTCTCAAATCCAAAAATCGAAGTTGTGAATAAACTACCGACTGGTGTCGGGGATTCCCTTTTTGCAAAAGGAGAATATAGCGATGGGAAAACGCATACACTCTACCCTGTGTATCCTGAATCACGCGGAATCACTTCAAACTGGATATACCACAAGATCACGGATATTTTTAGAAATGGATTGCTTGATACGCTCATCGATCCAATTCCAAAAGAAATTCTCGAAAAATACAGCCTACCGACACTCAAGACCGCACTCATCTGGATTCATATGCCTATGAAACAAGAAGATGCTGCAGCAGCACGAAAGCGTTTCGCATTCGAAGAAGTATTTTTCATACAGCTCGAAAAACAGATAGCTCGAAAGGAATACGAAAAAAATCCAGCCTTCATCATCGAGCCTGAAGAAAAAAATCTACAGGAGTTCATCAAACGTTTCCCTTTCCAGGCAACGGACGCTCAACAAAAATCCATAAAGACAATCATCGATGATTTCCAAAAGGGCTACGCTATGTCTCGCCTGCTCGAAGGAGATGTGGGATCAGGAAAAACAGCAGTAGCTGCTTCGACAGCATATACAGTCGTGACGACAGCGCCACAAGGCCGCAAATACGGGCATCTCCAAGTTGCTTACATGTGCCCGACAGAAATCCTTGCGACTCAGCATTTTGAGTCCTTCATACAGTACTTTGCATATCTTGGAATCCAAGTTGGTCTGATCACTGGAAGCGGCTGTAGAAAATTCCCTTCCAAACTCAATCCGAAAGGATGGACTGATATTTCTCGTACCCAGCTTCTCAAGTGGGTTGAAAATGGAGAAATTCCGATTCTCATCGGTACGCATGCACTCATACAGAAAGCTGTGAAGTTCAAAAACCTTGCATATGTCATCATCGATGAACAGCATCGCTTTGGACTCAAACAACGTGCAACGCTTGTACGAAAAGATGCTGACGGACAAGCTCGTGCGCCGCATTTGCTTTCAATGACCGCAACTCCAATTCCTCGTACTCTCGCGCTGACTATCTACGGCGACCTCGACCTTACTCTGCTCGACCAAATGCCACACGGACGAAAGCCAATCATCACAGACATTGTCACGCCAGAACGACGTGAAGACGTCTACGAAAATATTCGTGCAGAACTCATATCAGGACGACAAGTCTATGTCATCTGTCCTCGTATCAACGAACCTGATCCAGACAAAGAAGCTGCAATCAATGCAAAATCAGTAAAAGAAGAATCAAAAAGACTTAAAGAAAAAGTATTTCCTGAGTACGAAATCGGAATACTTCATAGCAAAATGAAACCAGCAGAAAAAGACAAAGTCATGCTCGATTTCAAAGCAGGAAAAATCCACATTCTCTGTGCGACATCCGTCATCGAGGTCGGCGTAAATGTTCCAAATGCAACTGTAATCATCATCGAAGGAGCAGAAAGGTTTGGACTTGCACAGCTCCATCAGCTACGAGGGCGTGTCATCCGCTCGAACAATCAAGCATACTGTTATGTCTTTGCCGATACGAAATCAGACAAAACCTTTGAACGCCTCACTGCTCTCAAGACTGCAAAAAACGGCTTCGAGCTTGCAGAATACGATCTCAAATTCCGCGGATCAGGCGGACTCTCAGAAGGAAAACAATGGGGTGTTTCCGATATCGCCATGGAGGCCCTTCAGAATCTTAAGATGGTAGAAGCAGCTCGAACAGAAGCAAAAGCAATGATTGAAGCTGATATCAACCTGCAAAGATACCCAGAAGCAAAAAAGCACCTCAAGCACAGAAGTACTGAGGCGCTTCATTGGGAATAGTTTACTTTCCTTCTATTATTGCGGTGCTATACATGTCGGAGCACTAAACTCAGATGTACGCCCTGCGACATCTTTACCTCGTATTGACCAACACCTGTCTGATGTGCCCCAAATGGTATTTACACCTGCAGGACTGACATTAAATGGAGAAGCAAAATCATTTGCTGAAATTACAAAATCACAATTACTTCCGAAACATGCCCTAATTTCATAACCTGTTATTCCAAACTGAGTTGGATAATTACTTACTGATGGCGACCATGATAATCTCAAACCTCCAGCTGGTGAGACCAAATACGTACTCTGAAGGCTTCCGGGAACTGTGACTGAATAAGACGGTGGTACAAATGGTTCTGCACAGAACTGGCTGCTCATATCAGAATATATAATGACTCCATTACCTGGATCAGTGGCTTTTGATTTTACTGTAAAACAGAAAGTTTCGGTCCAAAAGTCACTCGAATCAACCACATTCCATGCTGCATAATCCATAGTTACTGTTTGTGGAGTTGGAATTATAGCTGAAGGAGATCCGTCTTTATAGACTTCAAAACTTAGATTTGCAAGACTCGGGTCAGCACTATGATTCCAGAAAAATTGAATGCTTGGATAATTTGAAACATCAGCATTCAAGTTACTTGGAGTATTCAAGGTGTAGAAACTACTTGGGTAGCACTCCTGGGCGCTCTCAGAGGAAATGTTTCCAGCGTTATCTTCTGCAGCTACAGTAAAGCATACCAATCCGTCAACAAAAGCATTTTCCCATGAGAATGATGTACCAGTTTCTACGCGTGCTGGTGGTGTAGATATCAATCCATAAGTTTTAATCAAATAATGCTTTACACCAGACCCATCTTCATCATCCTCAGAAGGATCCCATGAGAAATTAAGCATCGGAAATCCGCCTGGACCTGTACCATTTTCGACTACTGCAAAATTGTTCGGAGTATTGGGAGCAATCGTATCAGAACCCTCTTCATCGCCTCCGTCAAACATAAAATCATCGTCTGTTGTAGAAACGCCAGTTTTTTTCTTCGTTCTTTCAAGACTTGCGTAAACCTGATAATCACCATCACTTGTCGCACCGGTAAGAGCTGCAGGTGCAATGTAAATATAGCCTAATCCATCACTGCAAGTTGAACATGGATCTTCTGGAACTTCTCCGCCCATATAAGGTGCAATAGCAGCCTTAAAAGCTGCCCAGCTTGCATCGCCGACACTTCCATTTATCTCACCGGCAACCGCAACACAATAGCCATTTTCATTTGCCCCCAAATCTTCAGTGTATGAGCAGTTCCTGCCTGAAGGGCCGGTACCAGAAAGCAAAGGCACATCACCATCATGATCACTCTTATAGAGAAGAATCGCCTTATCAATTTCCTGTATCTGCTGAACCCTCTTTACGTCTCGAGCTTTTTCTTTTGCCTCAGAAACTGAAACAAGAACCATTCCCGAAAGAACACCTATAATCGAGAGAACCACCAAGAGTTCGATAAGTGCAAAACCGTCCTGAGATTTTTTGAATTTCATATAATTTAATATTTAATATCGTACACCGAAGGAACATCTCCATCGAAACCTGACAAGACTCCCCCATTATAATATGAACTTGAGGAATCAAAATCTGAATCGCTCGACAAGACATTGTTGTTTACAGTTTCCATCAAAGCCCCGAGGTGGTACCCGGTCGCATTAGAAACAAGATTAGTAGAGTAACAATAGGTTGGGCGACAAACTCCTGCTGCAGAAGAAGGGTCTGGAGAAATAATTTTAATGTAATTAGCTGTAACAAGCGCACCGAGTGTCGTTGGGTAATAGCCGGTTGCATCCTTGTATAATTCCAAGGCATTCCTTATTTGCCTTATGTCTGAAATCCTTCTTGCATCTCTTGATTTTGCTCGAGCACTGTTCAAGCTTGCAAGTACAACACTTGAAAGAAGTCCGATGATAGAAATAACAACCAGAAGTTCAATAAGTGTAAAACCTTTTTTCTTATTTGAGATTATCATGTGTATTAGTATACTATTGATTTATTCATTTTGAAATCGATATAAATAGAGATTTTCCACACTTTTGCCGATTTCGACAAAACCAGGGCACTCAAACTTCGAGCTATATGCATACTCAAGCCCGAAATGCTCTGAAATCCCCTGCTTCTCAGGACATGGTGCATTTATAAAATGCGAATATGGCACGAATTTATTCGTAATCGTGCTTGATTTTGAATCAAGTGGGTAATTATGCGTAGCAGCAGCAATAACCAATCCTTTCCATGACGGAGCGACGAAAACCTTTTCTGAAATTCCACTAAACAGCTTTAGGTCGTCAGAGTGCAGGTACCTCGTAATCGGAGCTGAAGATTGATACTTTTGCATAACGCCATCCCTTTCGACGCTCAGATGAAACCTTGACCATGCATTTGATACGGGATAAAAGAAAGCTGTTGAAACAAAAATAATCAGGAAAGATGCTTTTAAAATGAGTGAAAACTTTTCCCCCTTAATCAAGAGCTTCTCAAAACCAAAGCCAGCTGGAATCATCAATAAAATCGCAGCAACTGAAACTGCTCTGGATTGATCAATGATTATGATTCCATCAAAAAAGGAATAGAGCGCCCAGAATGCCAAACCGACCAGAACAGGACCCAAAATCACGTAGGACTTCCTCTTTACAAGTTCGGCAATTCCTAAAGCCACGAATGGGAGTATCAGAATCGGAATTACAACCCAAATCGGTAAAGATATAATTCCCCCATCAAGATTCGGTCTTGTCAGCCAATAGCGAATTTGTAAAAAAGTATTTGAGAATCCAATCGTCAAAAATACAAATGCAGAAACCATAATTGCAGGAATTAGTAATGTAAAAATATATTTCTTTGAAACCTTATTCTGGAAAATATATGCAAGAAAAGCTGGAACAACAAAGACCATAAGAGGTGGATAGAGAGCAAGGCAAACAAGGGATTGTAGGAGTCCAATTTTAAATTCCTTTTTTGACAACGACACAAGAGAAAGGAGGAATATGCTCAGCGCGAAAATATGTGGAGTCAAGAACCATATTCCAGATACATTGACGCCATTGACGATAAGCGGCAACGAAAGTGCAGCCATCGCAGATGAGAATTGACCTATGCCGTTCGTTCTCAGCAGCAGGTATATGAGAAACGCGATCATTAACCCATTCACGATTGCAAAAATCGACCAGCCGAAAAGTGGGGCGATGTTGAGTAGAAGAAAAAACTCAGAGATAAGCGAATAAAATACGACGAGACCATTTGCAAAAGTCTGATCCTTCCAAAGCGAGTTTGCGAGCGGAAGCGAACCTTCCCTAATAGTCCAATCTGCAAGCGATACACCAGCCCATTCATCTGAATAATGCGGATATGGATAAAAATCTCTTGAGACTGCATTCAATCCACCAATATCGCTCACAATACCCTTATAAAAATAATGAACAGAAGATAATTCGAGTGCAACAACAATAAAAATAAGCACAACAAGCCAATTAAATTTAAATTTTTCAAAGAATTTCTCCTTATGCGCAAAAATTGCCAAGCAAACAACAGCAACGATCGAGTGTATCGCTACAATGACTCCGTATGAAAACACATGAAGAAGTTGCGTAAGAATCGCAACGGCAAGATGCAGACCAATCATAAGACTGCTTACATACAAAAGCCCTTTCAGCTTGTCTTTGAAGTTAAAAACGAGAACAAGTGGAGTTGAATAAAGTATAGCTCCTAAAATCGTCT
>Ga0075163_10010375_pt1 | contig 12181 bp, 10 predicted proteins | sample JI1023141ADNA_FD_71478 | JGI IMG/M metagenome (GOLD analysis project Ga0075163, IMG submission 71478) | Wastewater effluent complex algal communities from Wisconsin, to seasonally profile nutrient transformation and Carbon sequestration -... | ecosystem: Engineered > WWTP > Effluent > Algae...
TCGACAAGATCCGCAAGACCGCGGTCGCCACCGGCGAGGCCGGCGGCATCACCCAGCACATCGGCGCCTACAAGGTGTCGACGCCCAAGGGCGACGTCGTGTTCCTCGACACGCCCGGTCACGAGGCGTTCTCGGCGATGCGTACGCGCGGCGCCCAGGTCACCGACGTGGTCGTGCTCGTGGTCGCGGCCGACGACGGCATCATGCCGACCACGATCGAGGCGATCAAGCAGGCCCGCGACGCCAACGTCCCGATCGTCGTCGCCATCAACAAGATCGACAAGCCCGAGGCCAACCCCGGACGCATCAAGCAGATGCTGATGGAGTACCACCTCGTCGGCGAGGAGTTCGGCGGCGACACCATCATCTGCGAGATCTCGGCCAAGACCGGCAAGGGCATCGAGCAGCTGCTGGAGATGCTGGCCGTGCAGGCGGAGATCCTCGACCTGCGGGCCACCAGCGAGGGCCGCGCGCAGGGCGTGGTGCTCGAGGCCCGCGTGGACAAGGGCCGCGGCCCGATCTCCACCGTGCTGGTCGAGGCCGGCACGCTGATCAAGGGCGACATCGTGGTCGCCAACGAGTACAGCGGCAAGGTCCGCGGCCTGCTCGACGACAAGGGCAAGACCCTCGACGCGGTCGGCCCCTCGACCCCGGTCGAGCTGCTCGGCCTCGACGGCGTCCCGTCCGCGGGCGACCGCTTCAACGTCGTGGAGAACGAGAAGGCCGCGCGCCAGCTGATCGCGCACCGCCGCGAGACCCGTCGGCGCAAGGAGTCGGTGCGCACCGGCCCGAGCATCCAGGACTTCATCCAGCGCAAGAAGACGCCGACCCTCAAGATCGTCATGCGGGCCGACGTGCAGGGCTCGGCCGAGGCGCTCAAGCAGGCGCTGCTGGACCTCTCGACCGACAAGGTCAAGGTCGAGGTCATCCTCGCCGGCGTCGGCGCGATCACCCAGACCGACGTCAAGATGGCGTCGGCGGGCGAGGCCGTGATCATCGGCTTCAACACCAAGCCGGTGGGCAAGGCCGCCCCGACGGCGGACGCGGAGAAGGTCTCGATCTACGTGTTCAACGTGATCTACGACGCGCTCGACAAGACGCGCGAGCTGATGCTCGGGCTGCTCGAGCCGGAGTACCGCGAGCGCGACCAGGGCGAGGCCGAGGTCCGGGCGCTGTTCCCGATCCCGAAGATCGGCGTCGTCGCCGGTTGTCGCATCGTCCGCGGCATCGTCCAGCGCAGCAGCCACGTCCGCGTGGTCCGCGGCGGCACGGTCATCCACAGGGGCCGCATCGGCAGCCTCCGGGTGCTCAAGGACGACGTCAAGGAGGTCCGCGAGGGCTTCGAGTGCGGCATCGTGATCGACACCTTCCCGGAGATCGAGCCTGGCGACATCATCCAGGCCTTCGAGATGGAAGTGCTGACGCCCACGCTGTAGCGGCGGGCGCGGCGGCAGGGCGTCCCGACCATCCGGCCGGGGCGCCCGCGTCAATTGTAGCGGGCGAAGGAGGAGCGCATGTCCACACGCATGGAACGAGTCGAGGAGACCCTGCGGCGGGCGATCGCCGACGTGCTGCTGGTCGGCGGGCTGCGTGACCCGCGGCTGCAGGGCGTCACCTTCAGCGTCACGGGCGTCAAGGTCGACGCCGACCTGACGCTGGCGCGCGTGTTCGTCGACATCCTCTCGGAGGGCGCCGACGTCGCGGCGGTGCTCGCCGGCCTGCGCGCGGCCGCGGCCGCGGTCCGCCACGAGCTGCACGGCAAGGTGCAGATGCGAAGGATCCCGAGCCTGCGGTTCGAGCGCGACGAGAGCATCGAGCGCGGCCTGCAGATCGAGCGCCTGCTGCTGAAGATCCGGACCGAGGACGCCGGTCGCGGCGGGCAGGAGTGAGCGAGCCGAACGACCTGGCGCAGGGGACAGGTCCCTCGGGACATGTCCCTGCGGACAGCGAGCCGTGGGGCGTGCTGGTGGTCGACAAGCCCGAGGGGCCGACCTCGCACGACGTCGTCGGGTGGATCCGCTGGGGCCTGAACGTCGCCCAGGTCGGGCACTGCGGCACGCTCGACCCGGCGGCCTCGGGCCTGCTGGTCGTGTGCGTCGGCTCGGCGACGCGGCTGGTCCCGTACCTGACCGGCGTCGACAAGGTTTACCGCGCCCGCTTCGCGCTCGGCCGCAGCACGACGACCGAGGACCGCGAGGGCGAGACCGTGGCGACCGCGCCGGCCGGGCCGCATGAGCGCGACGCGGCCCTCGCGGCGCTGGCCGAGCTCCGCGGATTGTTGATGCTCCCGCCGCCGGCGTTCTCGGCCGTGAAGGTCGACGGCGAGCGGGCGCATCGCCTGGCCCGCCGCGGCGAGCGGCCCGAGCTCGCGGCGCGGCCGATGTACGTGCGCGCCGTCGGGGACCTCGAGGGCTCGCCGGACGGGCTCGCGGAGCCCTGGGTCGAGGCGACGATCGCTGTGAGCAAGGGCACGTATATTCGCTCGCTGGCCGTCGAGCTCGGGCGTCGCATCGCCGTGCCGATGCACCTCGCGGCGCTGCGGCGGCTCGCCAGCGGGTCGCTGCGGATGGACGACGCGCGGGCGCTGACCGGCATCACGGCGACGCCGCTGCCCGCCCCGCGGCCGGGCCTGCCGCCGAAGGTGCGGCTGTCGCTGCCTGCGACCGGGGACAGGGCCGAGGGCAGGGCAGGGCTGCGGGCGGCGCTGCGGGCGGCCCTCCTGGACCCGTGCGAGGCGCTGCCGCTGCCGACCGTGGCGATCGCCGCGGACGATCCCCGCATGTCCGCGCTCACACGCCTGCGCCAGGGCCAGGCCATCGCCGTCGACGACGCCGTGGCCGGGTGGCTGCCCGCCGGGGTCGTGTGCGCCGGCGAGGGCCTCCCGGAGGCCGCCAGGGTCGCCCTGCGGACCGCAGACTGCCTGATCGTCGTCCGCCGCGAGCCCTCCGCCGGCGGCGAGGCGCTGCGCCCCGAGCGGGTGCTCGCCGTGCCGGGCCCACGCGCAGCAGACCAAGAAATGCCGGCGCGGGCTTGACAATGCCGCTCGCGCCCACGATTCTCCCCCCCGCAAAAGCAACATCTTTCTCTCTCGGAGGCACGGGCCTCCTTCACGAGTTCACAGAGTCATCCATGTCCCTTTCTGTCGATCGCAAGGCTGAGATTGTCAGCAAGTTCCAGACCGGCCAGGCCGATACCGGCTCTCCCGAGGTCCAGGTCGCGCTGCTGACGGCGCGCATCAACTATCTGACCGAGCACTTTCGCACGCACGCGAAGGACTTCCACTCGCGCCGCGGCCTGCTCAAGCTGGTCGGCCAGCGTCGCCGCCTGCTGGATTACCTCCGCAACAGCAGCGTGGACCGCTACCGCAGCCTCATCGGCGCGCTGAACATCCGCAAGTAGCACACGAGGGCGGGCAGCTGCGGCGCCGTCCGGGCGCCGCGGCGAGCGCCCTCGGACCCGTCATCGGGCCCGGGCGGCCCGCGCACCCAAGCCATGGCCGAGCTGCCGTGGGATCGTCGTGGTTTGCGCGCAGGTCGGTTCCCACACCAAGTTCCTCCCACGGCGGAAAGCATCCGCCATCATGAACGTCATCACCGAGAGCTGCTCGATCGGCGAGGTCGAGATCAGCATTGAGACCGGCAAGCTCGCCAAGCAAGCCAATTCCGTGGTCATCCGCTGCGGCGAGACTTCGGTGCTCGTCACCGCGGTCTCGAGCCGGGACCCCAAGGACCTGCCGTTCTTGCCGCTCACCGTCGAGTACCGCGAGTACAACGCCGCCGCGGGCAAGATCCCCGGCGGTTACTTCAAGCGCGAGGGCCGGCTGACCGATCAGGAGACCCTGACCTGCCGGTTCATCGACCGCCCGATCCGCCCGCTGTTCCCGAAGAGCTACCGCAACGACACGCAGGTGATCGGGACCGTGCTGTCGCACGACAAGATCCACGAGCCCGACGTCCTGGCGATCACCGGCGCCTCCGCGGCGCTGATGATCAGCGAGGCCCCGTGGGCCGGCCCGATCGCCGGCGTCCGCGTCGCCCGCGTGCAGGGCAAGTTCGTCGCGTTCCCGTCGTGGGAGCAGATCAAGATCGCCGACATCGTGCTGATCGTCGCGGTCAGCCGCGACGCGATCGTCATGGTCGAGGGCGGCGCCGAGCAGGCCAACGAGGCCGACATGATCGACGCGCTGATGTTCGCCAAGGACGCCGCGGCCCCGCTGATCGCCCTGCAGGACCGCCTGCGCGAGCGCGCCGGCAAGCCCAAGCGCGCCCACGTCGAGGCGGCCGTCGACCTGGCGTTCCGCGAGTCGGTGATGGGCGCCGCCGAGGCCGACCTGAACGCGGCCTTCGCGATCGTCGGCAAGGCCGAGCGCCGGACCGCGATCGAGGCGGTGACGAAGCGCGTCACCGAGAAGTTCCTCGCCGAGCACCCGACCCGCGGCGCCGAGATCGGCGCGGCCCTGTCGAAGCTCGAGAAGAAGATCGTCCGCGGCCGCGTGCTGCGCGAGGGCAAGCGCATCGACGGGCGCGGCACCCGTGACATCCGCCCGATCTACATCGAGGCCCACCCGCTGCCCCGCCCGCACGGCTCGGCGCTGTTCCAGCGCGGCGAGACCCAGGCGATGGTGACGACGACCCTCGGCACCGAGCACGACGCCCAGCGCCTCGACACGATCCGCGGCGACATCACCCGGACCTTCCTGCTGCACTACAACTTCGCGCCGTTCTGCACCGGCGAGGCCAAGCCGCTGCGCGGACAGTCGCGCCGCGAGATCGGCCACGGCGCGCTCGCCGAGCGGGCGCTGCGCTACGTGCTGCCGCCGCACGAGAAGTTCCCCTACACCCTGCGCATCGTCAGCGAGACGCTCGAGTCGAACGGCTCGTCGTCGATGGCCGCGGTCTGCGGCGGCTGCCTGAGCCTGATGGACGCGGGCGTGCCGATCAAGGCGCCGGTCGCGGGCATCGCGATGGGCCTGATGCAGGAGGGCAAGGAGATCGCGATCCTGTCCGACATCCTCGGCGACGAGGATCATCTCGGTGATATGGATTTCAAGGTCACCGGCACGAAGACCGGCATCACGGCGCTGCAGATGGACATCAAGGTCGAGGGCCTGACCCGCGAGATCTTGACCTCGGCGCTCGACCAGGCCCGCGAGGGCCGGCTGCACATCCTCGGCAAGATGCTCGAGGTCCTGCCGGAGCCGCGCGCGGACATCAGCAAGTACGCGCCGCGCATCGTCACGGTGCAGGTCAAGGTCGACAAGATCCGCGACATCATCGGGCCGGGGGGCAAGACGATCCGCGCGATCATCGAGCAGACCGGCTGCATGATCAACGTCGAGGACAGCGGCCGCGTCAGCATCGCGTCCGACGACCCGGCTCGCATCGCCAAGGCGAAGGCGATCATCGAGGGCCTGACTGCCGAGGCGGAGGTCGGCGCGGTCTACCACGGCGTCGTCAAGCGCATCGTCGACTTCGGCGCCTTCGTGGAGATCCTTCCGGGCACGGACGGCCTGATCCACATCTCCGAGCTCGAGGACCGTCGCGTCGAGCGCGTCACCGATGTCGTCCAGGAGGGCGACGAGGTCGTCGTCAAGGTCCTCAATGTCGACCAGACCGGGAAGATCCGCCTGAGCCGGCGCGCCGCCTTCGGCGTCGACCCGTCGGAAGTCCAGAACCTGCGCGGCTAGCCCGCCACGGTCCCGCAACGGTGCCATGACGGCCCTCGACACCCCCGAGCTGCCGGCGCTGCTGGTCCAGCGCCTCCACCCCGACGCCGTCGCTCCCCAAAGGATGAGCGCCGGCGCCGCGGGGCTCGACCTCACGGCCTGCCTGCCGGGGGGACCCGTCCTGCTCAAACCGGGTGAACGCCGTTTAGTCGCGACCGGGCTCGCCCTCGCCATCCCCCCCGGATACGAGGGTCAGGTCCGGGCGCGCTCGGGTCTGGCCTTGCGTCATGGCCTCGCGATCGTCAACGCTCCAGGTACAATCGACGCCGACTACCGTGGAGAGCTCCAGGTCATCCTCATCAACCTCGGCGACGCGCCGCTCGAGATCCGGCACGGCGAGCGCATCGCCCAGCTGGTGCTCGCGCCGGTCGCCATGCTCGCGCCGCGCGAGGTCGACACCCTCCCGCCGGCCGGTCGCGGCACAGGCGGCTTCGGCAGCACAGGGCGGTAGCGACATGGCCCGAGAGACATGTCCAGGGAGGTCGCGTGGAGCGTAGCTCGGGCTCGACCATCCTCGGCCGCCTCGAGCTGATCCGCGAGGAGACGCCGAGCGTCGGGGTCCAGGTGTTCGGCCCGACCTGGGCCGTGCTCGACAGCGAGACCGGCGAGCTCGCGCGCGCCTGCGTCCTCGACGAGGAGCTGCTGCCCGACCCGGCGGCCCGCGAGGCGTTCACCCGCGGCCTCGAGGCGCTGTCGAGCCTGCGCGAGCCGACCCTCGTCCCGCAGCTGCTCGCCGGCCACGACGACCACGGCGGCGCCGTCCTCTACGAGCCGACGCCCGGCGGCGTGGCCTTCGACGACCTGTTCGATGGGACAGGTTCATACGAGCTGCCGGTCGAGGTCGGCCGGCTCGCGCGCCAGCTCGCCCGCGCGCTCGCGGCCCTGCACGCGCGCGGCCACGTCCACGGCATGCTCGCCAGCGCCTGCGTGTTCGTCGGCCCGCGCGGCCCCGCGGTATACCAGTACGGCCTCGCGCCGCTGTGCGACCGCGCCGTGCTGCTGCGCCGCGTACGGGCCTTCAACCTCAGCAACCTCGCCCCGGAGGTCATGGCGGGCGGCGACTTCACGCCGGCCGCGGACCTGTACGCGTGGGCCGTGACGGTCGCGCAGTTCGCCTCGGGCGTCCGCGGCGCCGCGGCGCTGGAGGTCGCAAGGGGCATCGACGAGCTGCCCGGCCTGACCCCGAGCCTGCGCGCGGCCGTCCAGGCGTGCCTGGCCGACGACCCGGCCGCGCGGCCCCGCGACGGCGTCGAGCTGCTGCGCGTGATCGAGACCGCCGGCCTCGGCGAGGGCTCCGGCGCGCTGCGTCCCGACGCCGAGGCCGCTGCGGACCGCGAACCACTGGCGAGCCCGCCGGAGCCGCCGCCCGCGCTGGTGACCGCCGCGCCGGTGAGTGCCACGCCGCCGCCCGCGATCGCTACTCCGGCGACTTCGACCCCGGCGACTTCGACCCCGGCGACGTCGGCCCCCGAGCCCGCGAAGCCGCGTCCGGCGACGATGCCGCCGACGCGACCGCCTGTCCCAAAAGACAGACCCGGGACCATCCCCCCCGCCGGCATGTCGCTGCCGGTCACCAGCTTCGAGGAGATGCTGATGACCGGCGACCGCGCGCGGCGACCGGGCACGATCCCGCCGGGCAGCATGAACCTCGGCGTCGCGCCGCCGCCGACGCCCCCGCCGCCGTCCGCGTCCCCCGCGGCCTCGGCCTCGCGCTCGGTCGTCGAGCTGACGCCCGAGGACATGATGCACGAGTCCGGGAGCTGGACGCGCGGCGGTCAGCCGAGCGGCAAGTCGGCCTCGAACCTGCGCCGCGTCCACGTGCTCACCGACCCCGTCAAGCGCCCGAACGAGGGGCGTGGCGAGGCCCGGACCGGCGCGCCCGAAGATGTCCTCGAGGCCAGGTCGACCGAGCCCATGCCGCGCGGCGAGGTGATCATCGGCGGCACGCGCGAGGAGCTCGACGCCGCGAGCCAGGCCGCGACCTTGCGCCTGGACCCCGCGAGCGCCGCGGAGGCGGTGCGCGCCGCCAACGAGGCGGCGGCGGCCGCGAGCGCGACCGGGGCACCGATCGCCGGCGAGCCGGCCGCGCGCCGCAGCGAGGCGAGCCCGGCCGCGCCCGACCGCCGCGCGCCGAGCAGCGCCGAGGCGGGCGCCCCGACGCCGGGCGGCGGCCGTCGCCGCAGCAGCGCGGTGTCCGGCGCCGGCAACAGTGAGCCGAAGGACTGGGGGACGATCCCCCCGATCCAGAACCTCGTCCCCGCGGCGCCGCCGGCCGCGTCGTCGCTGGACGTCGCGCCGTCCGCGATCCCGGAGGTCGCGGAGCGCAAGCCCCCGCTGCCGCTGCTGCTGGCCGTCGCCGCGATCGTGCTGCTGGTCATCGTGCTGTGGGTGACGTGATCGCCGTGCGGTTCGTCGCGGCGCGACGACCTCCGATGGTGGCGCCGTCTGCGGTCGTCGTGCGCCGCACGGAGGTATCGTGCGCGCGCCCATGCCGGTCTCCGAAGCCCTCCTGCGCAGCGCCCTGACCCCTGGCGGCACCCTCGCGGCGGTGCCGGACGACTTCGCGGTGCTCGGCGAGCACTACAGCGGCAAGGTCCGCGAGAACTACACCCGCGGCGACGAGCGCCTGATCATCGTCACCGACCGCGTCAGCGCGTTCGACGTCGTGCTCGGCACCATCCCGTTCAAGGGCCAGGTGCTCAACGCGCTCGCGCGCCACTGGTTCGAGGCGACCGCGCACCTGTTCCCCAACCACATGCTCGCGGTCCCCGACCCGCAGGCGATGCGCGTCCGCGAGTGCCGGCCGATCCCCGTCGAGTTCGTGGTCCGCGGCTACCTCACCGGCGTCAGCGACACCAGCATCTGGCGGGCCTACGAGCGCGGCGGGCGGGAGTTCTGCGGCCACCGCCTGCCCGCGGGTCTGCGCAAGCACGAGCGCCTGCCCGAGAACCTGCTCACGCCCTCGACCAAGGCGCCCAAGGGCCAGCACGACCTCAGCGTCAGCAAGGCGTGGCTGGTCGAGCGCGGGCTGATCGACGGCGAACGATTCGACGCGCTCGAGCGCCGCTGCCTCGCGCTGTTCGCCGCCGGTCAGGCGCTGGCGGCCGAGCGCGGCCTGATCCTCGTCGACACCAAGTACGAGCTCGGCGTGCGCCAGGGCGGCGAGGTCGTGCTCATCGACGAGATCCACACGCCCGACAGCTCGCGCTACTGGTTCGCCGACAGCTACGCCGCCGCGATGGAGCGCGGCGAGGACCCGCGCAGCCTCGACAAGGAGTACCTGCGCCGCTGGCTGGTCGAGCACGGCTTTCGCGGCGACGGGCCGCCGCCCGCGCTCCCCGACGAGGTCCGCCTCGAGGCTGCGCGCCGCTACGTCGAGGTGTTCGAATTGCTGACCGGGCGCCCGTTCGAGGCCGACGCCGAGCCGCCGCTCGAGCGCCTACGCCGCAACCTCGGGCTCGCTTGAATTCTCGGCCGACGCGGTCCACTCTGGGGCCCAGGGGAGCGCGCCATGCAGTCGATGATCGCCTCGTGTCTGGCCTTTACCTTCGGCCTGGTGTTTCTCTCGGCGCTGCTGCCGGGGATGGTCGTGCGCGACGTGTGGAGCGCCTTCAAGGCCGCGGTGATCTGCGGCGTGCTCAGCGTCGTGATCGGCAAGATCCTGTTCGCGCTGCTCTCGCTGGTGTTCTTCTTCCCGATCCTGATCACCGGCCCGCTCGGCGCGTTCCTGGTCCAGACCTTCGTGAACACCGTGCTGCTGACGATGACGGAGAACCTCGTCGACGGCGTCCGGTTCCAGCGCTGGCGCACCGCCCTGTGGGCGGCGATCGGCCTGACCCTGCTGCAGATGATCGCCGCGGGCCAGGTCGGCGGCTGAGCGCGGGCAGGGCAGGGGTTGACTCACGCCGCGGGCGGACCGCGCGCAGCGACAGCAAACGCCGTCCTGCTAGGCTCCGCCGGCGATGTGTGGCGTTTTTGGCGTCTTCAATCATCCCGAGGCGGCGAACCTCACCTATCTCGGCCTGCACGCGCTGCAGCATCGCGGTCAGGAGTCGGCGGGGATCGTCACCTGTCAGGGCGGCACGCTGCACGCGGTGCGCAAGATGGGGCACGTCGCCGAGGTGTTCAACGCCGACGTGTTCCCGCAGCTCCCGGGTCGCGTGGCGATCGGGCACGTGCGCTACACGACCGCCGGCGGCTCGCTGCCGAAGAACATCCAGCCGCTGACCGCCGAGGCCCGGCACAGCTCGATCGCCGTCGCCCACAACGGCAACCTGATCAACGCGGAGTCGCTGCGTGACGACCTCGAGGAGGACGGCGCGATCTTCTCGTCGCAGTCCGACACCGAGGTCATCTTGCAGCTGATGGCCCGCAGCCGCGCCGGCGCGTTCGTCGAGCGCCTGATCGAGGCGCTCGGCCGGGTCCGCGGCGCCTACAGCCTGGTGTTCACGACCGACGACAAGCTGATCGCCGTCCGCGACCCGCACGGCTTTCGCCCGCTGATCCTCGGGCGCCTGCGCAGCCACCCGGGCTGCTACGTCGTCGCCTCCGAGACCTGCGCCTTCGACCTGATCGAGGCCGAGAAGATCCGCGACATCGCCCCCGGCGAGATCCTCGTCATCGACGAGAACGGCCTGCAGTCGGTCCAGATGCGCCGCGAGGCCCGGCGCTTCTGCGTGTTCGAGCACGTCTACTTCGCCCGCCCTGACAGCGTGCTCGACGACCTCTCGGTCTACGACGCCCGCATCGCGATGGGCGAGCAGCTCGCGCGCGAGAGCCCCGTGCCCGGCGACGTCGTGGTCCCGGTGCCCGACAGCGGCACCGTGGCCGCGCTCGGCTACGCCAGGGCCAGCGGCCTGCCGTTCGAGATGGGCCTGATCCGCAATCACTACGTCGGCCGCACCTTCATCGAGCCCAGGGACTCGATCCGCCACTTCGGCGTCAAGCTCAAGCTCAACCCGGTGCCGCAGGTGCTCAAGGGCCGCCGCGTGATCGTCGTCGACGACTCGCTGGTCCGCGGGACCACATCTCGCAAGATCGTCAAGATGATCCGCGCCGCGGGGGCCGCCGAGGTCCACCTCCGGATCTCCTCGCCCCCGGTCGTCAGCCCCTGCTACTACGGCATCGACACGCCGACCCGCGCCGAGCTGCTCGCCGCGTCGCACAACCCCGAGGAGGTCGCGCGCTACATCACGGCCGACTCGGTCGGCTATCTGTCGCTGGAGGGCCTGATGCAGGCCGTCCGCGGCGAATCTGGTGTAACCTACTGCACCTCCTGCTTCACCGGCGACTACCCGATCCGCTTCACCCCGCCGCAGGGGCGACGCCAGTTGCGCCTGATCGAGGTCTAGTCCCCGGATCTTCGCCAGGATCTTCGCATGACCGAGCCTCGCAGCATTCTCCCGGAGCATAACAAGGTCACCGAGCAGCTCGCTCGCCTCGCGGCCCGACTGGCCGAGTTGCGGCGGCATCTTTGACTACGTCGGCAAGCTGGAGCGGCTAGAGGAGCTCGACGCGCAGACCGCCGACCCGTCGTTTTGGGGCAAGAACGACAAGGCCCAGGAGCTGCTGCGCGAGCAGGCGACGACCAAGAAGATCGTCGACGACCTCAAGGAGGCCCAGAAGCGCCTCGACGACGCCCAGACGCTCTACGACCTCGGGCGTGAGGCCGAGGACGCCGACAGCATCCTCGAGGCCGCCGCCGGGCTCGAGGCGCTCGAGGCCCGCGTCGCCAAGATGGAGTTTCAGCGCATGCTGTCCGGCCGCTTCGACGCGTCGAGCGCGATCGTCTCGGTCAACGCGGGCGCCGGCGGCGTCGACAGCCAGGACTGGGCGCAGATGCTCTTGCGCATGTACCAGCGCTGGGGCGAGCGCCGCGGCTTCAAGGTCGAGATGCTCGATGTACAGGAGGCCGAGCAGGCCGGCATCCGCAGCGCCGAGCTGGCGATCGAGGGCGAGTACGCGTACGGCCACCTGCGCTCGGAGATCGGCGTGCACCGGCTCGTGCGCATCAGCCCGTTCGACGCCAACGCCCGGCGCCAGACCAGCTTCGCCAGCGTCATGGTCCTGCCCGACATCGGCGACGACAAGGACACCGACATCGAGATCAACGACGCCGACCTGCGCGTCGACACCTACCGCTCGTCGGGCGCCGGCGGCCAGCACGTCAACAAGACCGAGTCCGCGGTCCGCCTGACCCACATCCCGACCGGCCTCGTCGTCGCCTGCCAGATCGAGCGCTCGCAGCACAAGAACATGGCGACCGCGCGGCGCATGCTCAAGGCCAAGCTGTGGGACCTCGAGCAGCAGAAGCGCGAGGCGGAGCGGAGCAGCCTCGAGGGCGAGAAGAAGAAGATCGAGTGGGGCAGCCAGATCCGCTCGTACGTGCTGCAGCCCTACCAGCAGGTCAACGACCACCGCACCGAGCTCAAGAGCTCCGCCGTCAACGCCGTCCTC
>Ga0075163_10010376_pt1 | contig 12180 bp, 6 predicted proteins | sample JI1023141ADNA_FD_71478 | JGI IMG/M metagenome (GOLD analysis project Ga0075163, IMG submission 71478) | Wastewater effluent complex algal communities from Wisconsin, to seasonally profile nutrient transformation and Carbon sequestration -... | ecosystem: Engineered > WWTP > Effluent > Algae...
TCGCCGGTGCTGTCCCGTGAGACGCTTCAGAAGGCGCTCGACGTTCTCCGTCACGAGGCGGGAGACCGGGTCCGGGTGGATACCCCGACGCAGAACTTGGAGAGCTATTTCCTCGGCGTGGTCGAGCGGGCCCGGGCCAAGGCGGACTCGACCAGTGGTGCCACCAGCGGAAACCAGGTGGCGCAGTTCATCGCAGGCGGACATGCGGAGTCGTCCGGACAGTCCGAACGCGTGCTGGACCGTCTCACCCGGCCGGCTGCCGGACCCGCGCCGACGGTTGAGGTCTCCGAGCCAAAGTCGGCCGTGGACGAAACCCGCCTCGCGGGCCTGACCAAGGCTGCGGCCTCGGAGGCGGTGGCCTCCGGCACTTCCACGAGTCCAGCTTCGGCGCCCGCCGCCCCGGCGGATTTGTCGAAGGCGAATGAGAAACTGTCCGGACTGCTCGGTGGTCCCAAGAAGTGACGTTCCGCATGAGCCACTTCGAAATCTATCAGCATCCGGCCCGGGAGCGCATCGCGATCCGGCGGGGTTTTTCCCCCGTGGCTGCCCTCCTGAGCTGGGGCTGGCTGTTCCTTCAGCGGCTATGGTTTGAGGGCGCGGTGGTGCTCATCCTCAACGCGCTCGGTCTCTTTCTGATGCGCATCGCCGGGGCACCCTGGGGCGCAATCCTCCTCTTCCAGTTGCTGATCGCCGGCGTGGTGGGTTGGTCCGCCCGCCGTCTGCGGGAGGTTGCGGCGGAACGGTCGGGCTTCGGATACCAGTGCACCATTCCCGCGCGCAATGGACCGGCAGCGCTGGCCAAACTCGCGGCCGTTGGCGGGGTGCCGTTGGCGGAGTGGCGCGCCCGCCGGATGTGGGTGGTGCCCGACGTGGTCCCGCGGAGCCTGCGCGGACTCGCTGCCGTGGCCCAATTGACGCTCAAGGCGGCCTTCCGTTTCCGCCTGGTGGTGGTGCTGCTGCTGATCCTGCTGGCCGTGGTGATCGTCCTGCCCATGGTCATCAAACATGATGGTTCGGCGCAGGGCTTCACCCAGATTCTCATCACATACACGCTCAGCAGCATCACCGCCCTCCTGGGTCTGGTCACCCTCTGGCTGGCCTGCGGCACGCTGGCCCGTGACGTCGAGGATGCCTCCATGCAACTGGTGTGCACCAAGCCGATTCCCCGCTGGCAAATCTGGATGGGCAAGTGGCTGGGAATCTCCCTGCTCAATCTGGTCTTCCTCGCGATTACCGGGACCACGCTGTACGTGCTGCTGTTCTGGAAGGCCTCCGCACTGCCGGAGAAACAGCAGGAGGTGCTGCGCGAGGAAGTGCTGGTCGCCCGCGCCGTGGCGCGCGAACCGATCAATAGCTACGAGAAGGAGGCGGAGGAGCTGACCCAGCAACGCCTGCGCGAGGACGCCTCCTCACAGCTGGATCCCAAGTTCATCCGGGAACAGTTTCGCGAAACGCTCAAGGCGCAGGACCAGGTGGTACCGCCCGGCGGCTACCGGGTCTGGCAGATTCCCTTCGGCGACCGGGCCGCCGAGCTTGCGGGAAAGCCGCTGCAACTGCGGGTGAAGTACTATTCGCCGGATGCCGCCGGATCGACGACGCCGAGCCAGTTCGGATGGGAGATCGGGAGCGAGGGAAGGGCTCCGCTGCGGTTGCAGAATAGTTTTGCCGCCGAATCAGCGAGCACCTTTCCCATCGGCACCAACCTGATTGGTGCCAACGGCGTGCTGACCATTGTCGGGTACAACCTGAACCAGCGTCCGGTGCTGTTCCCGCTGGAGGATGGTTTGGAGGTGCTTTATCCCGAGGGTGGGTTCGGACTGAACTTCGTGCGGGGACTGGCCATCATTCTGTTCTGGCTCGGGCTGCTGGCCGCCATAGGTCTCTTCGCCGCCTCCAAGCTGCAGTTCAGCGTCGCCGCCTTTGTCTCCCTGAGCATTTTGCTGCTGGGTCTTTCCAGCGGCACCCTCAAGCAGGTGGTGGAACAGCGGGGCATCATGGGCGTTGACAGCGAGACCGGACAGGTGATGGCGGAAACCACGATCAACCGCGTTGCCGTCGCGGTGTACGGAACCGCCCGCCAGGTGATCGAGCTGATCACCGGGTACAATCCGGTGGATTCCTTGAGTACCGGACGCAGCATCACCTGGGGAAGGCTGGCGCAGGCGGCGGTGCTGGTGGTGGGGGTGGCCGGCGGGTTGTTTGCCGGGGCTGGCATCTGGATCTTCACCCGGCGCGAACTCGCGGCACCCATCTAGGCCATGAATCCGAAGAAACTCATCTTCATCGGCGCCCTGGTGGCGTCGCTCGTGGTCTCCGGATTCCTGCAGCGTCGTCTGAACCGCGACCGGGAGACCATGGGCATCACCCGCACCACGGTCATCAGCAATGCCCCCCCGGTGCTGGCATTTACCACGGTGGCCCTGGGGGCCTTTCGCGGACTCATTGCCAACGCCCTGTGGATCCGCACCACGGAACTTCAGGAGGACGGGAAGTACTTTGAGGCGGTGCAACTGGCGGACTGGATCACCAAACTCCAGCCCCATTCCGATGCCCCATGGATCTTCCAGGCCTGGAACATGGCCTACAATATTTCGGTCAAGTTTCCGGACCCCAATGATCGCTGGCTCTGGGTCCAGCGAGGCATCGAGCTGCTGCGCGACGAGGGACTGAAGTACAATCCCAACAAGGCGCTCATGTACCGGGAGCTCGCCTGGTTCTATCAGCACAAGATGGGTGCCAACCTCGACGACGCCCACCGGGTGTATAAGGGCCAGTGGGCGGCCCTCATGAACACCGTCCTGCCCGGGGGACATCCCGACTACGCAACGCTGCTCGATCCCAAGACACCCGAGCAGTTGGCGCAGGTGAAGGAGTTGGTGGACAAATTCAAGCTGGATCCCCGCATGATGCAGAAGGTCGATCAGACCTACGGTCCGCTGGACTGGCGGTTGCCCGAGACCCACGCGATTTATTGGGCGATGGTCGGCATCGAGAACTCCCCGGATCAGGACAAGATGCCGCTGCGCCGCACGATCTATCAGCCGATGCTGGCCTCGCTGCACCATGGTCGGGTGCTGACCAATCGCCTGACCGGCACCTACGATCTGCGTCCGAACCTGGCCATGATCCCCAACGCGTCCAAGGCCTATGAGGACGCCCTTGCCGCCGAGCCGGAACAGAACCACGACAACATCTCCCGGGCCCACCGCAATTTCCTCAAGGACGCGGTTTACTTCCTGTATGCCAACAATCTCGAGGCCGAGGCCAAGCGCTGGTTCAATTATCTCAAACAGCGGTTTGGTGTGGGTCCGCAGTCGGGAATCGATCCCGATGCCACCATGGAGAGTTTTGCCCTGGGGAAGATTGAGGAGGACGCCAATGAGACCTCCCGGGATCGCGTGACCCAGGCCCTGCAGGGTTTGCTCAGCCGGTCCTATTTCAATCTGGCCTCCGGGGATGATGACCAGGGCATCGGACTCGAGAAGATTGCCCAGCGCCTGCACAGCGTCTATACGGCGAAGACCAGCAATCCCGGATCCAAGGAGCGCGTGGCCCTGCCACCGCTGAGCGAGATGAAGCGGGAAGTCTTGCTGGAGCTGCTCCGGCCGGATCCGGAGGTGAATCCCGAATTTCAGCAGCAATTGCGCACCCGTCTGAATTTGCCGTCGGACTTCGGGATTCCGGCCACCAACGCGCCCGCCGCGGGTGCTGTTTCCCCGGCTCCCGTGGCCCCGACGCCGGCGCCGGCGAGTGCCCCGGCAGTGCCCAAACCCTAGTCCCGTTTCGCAGCCATGGCAGCCGACGCCGCCCAAGCCGCTTATGTCGGAGCCGCGGGGGCGGAGTATCATGAGGGCAAACGGGCGCTGCCCGAGGGCACCGTCCCCTGGGTAACGCGGGCGCGGGCCGCCCTGTTTCAGCCGGGGGTACGGGAGGCGGATGCGGTCTTTGAGTTTGGATGTGGATTCGGATGGAATCTCGCCGGACTTCGCTGTGCCCGGCGGGTGGGACATGATGTCGCCTTGCAGTTGCGTCCGGTGATTGAGGCGGCTGGAATCGAGTTTGTGGCGGATACCGGCGCGTTGGCGTCGGGATCCTTTGACGTGGTCATCTCCCATCACTCCCTGGAACACGTGCCGGATCCATGCACGGTCCTGGTCGAGCTGAGGCGGTTGCTGAAGCCCGGGGGTCGGCTGTTGCTGGCGGTTCCCCATGAGCGGGAGCGTTGCTACCGCCGGTTTGATCCCCAGGAGCCCAACCATCACCTCTTTTCCTGGAACGTTCAGACCTTGGGGAATCTGGTCACCGTCTCCGGATTTCGTGTCGATCATGCGGGCCTGCGGACCTATGGCTACGACCGGCGGGCGGCTCTGCTGGCCACCCGGTGGCGTGTTGGCGAGACCGGATTCCGAAGCATCCGCACCCTCCTGCAGCGACTCGTTCCCCTGCACGAAGTAGTCATCGTGGCGCGGCCTGGTTGAAACACAGAGAGGGAGTTCACCACAGAGGCACAGAGACACAGAGGAAGAGGGAACCGCGGAACGGCCTGAGCAGAAGTGCCGTCAGACAATGGTGGCCGGCCATTTTCATCCTGCCTTTTATCAGGAGTCTCCCCTCTCTGTGTCTCCGTGCCTCTGTGGTAAACTCCCCCCTCCGTGGTGCATTCGGTCTCGCACCCCATCGTCCGGCGCGATTTGATTTGGAGGTGCTGGCTCAATGCCTCCTGGACGTACGGCTGTTACGCATCCTGTTTTTCTCTACGGTCTTGTCGTCGCTGGCGGCTGAAAAGGAACCGGAGCCTGAAGTGGCGGCCGAACAGATGCCCCGCGTCCCGGCCGTTGAACCGGATCGCGCGGCCCAAACATTCGAGCTGCGATCGGGATTCCACGCGGAGTTGGTGGCGGGGGAACCGTTGATCGCCAGTCCGGTGGCCATGGCGGTCGATGAGCAGGGACGTGCCTACGTGGTCGAGATGCGCGACTACTCCGAGCGCCGACCTGAGCAGCTCGGACGCATCCGTCGCCTGGAGGACACCGACGGGGACGGACGGTACGACCGGGCCACCGTGTTTCTGGAGGGGCTCCCTTGGCCGACGGCCATCACCTGCTGGGATGGCGGTGTGTTCATCGGCGCGACGCCGGACATCCTCTATGCCAAGGACACCAATGGCGATGGCGTGGCGGACGTGCGGGAGCCGGTGTTTACCGGGTTCGCCAGTGACTACGCTCCGTTCGCCACGAACAAACTGAATGTGCAGGCCCTGATGAATTCGTTTCAGTGGGGCCTGGACAACCGCATTCACGGTGCGACGAGCATGAGCGGGGGCCGGGTGGGGCTGGTGGATTCAGCCTTCACTCGCAGCTGGCAGGCGGCTACCGGGAATCATCGACCCGTGGACCTGCGGGGGCGCGACTTCTCCTTCAATCCCCGCACGCTGGAACTCCGGGCGGAGTCGGGTGGTGGGCAGCATGGCATGACGTTCGACGATGCCGGCCGCAAATACGTCTGCTCCAACTCCGATCATCTTCAATTAATTGCCTTTGAGGCGGTCGAACAGCCGTCCAATCCCTTCCACGAGCTTCCCGGTGCGCGGGGCAGCATTGCCGCCGATGGTCCGGCGGCGGAGGTTTACCGACGTAGTCCGGACGAACCCTGGCGTGTTCTGCGCACGCGGTGGCGGGTATCGGGCATCGTGCAGGGCATGGTGGAGGGCGGAGGCCGGGCCAGCGGCTATTTCACCGGCGCGACGGGGACCACCATTTACCGGGGTGATGCGTATGGACCGGATTTCGCCGGAGACGCCTTCATCGGTGACGCGGGGGGAAATCTGGTGCACCGGAAAAAGCTGCGTCAGACCGGGGAGGGCTTTCTCCGCACGGGCGAACGGGCACTCGATGAACAGCGCTCGGAGTTCCTGGCCAGCACCGACACTTGGTTTCGTCCGGTGCAGTTCTACAACGGCCCGGACGGCTGCCTGTGGGTTCTGGACATGTATCGGGAAACGATCGAGCACCCGTGGTCCCTGCCGGCCAACATCAAGGCACGACTGGATTTGGACAGTGGCCGCGACCGCGGCCGGATCTGGCGGCTGGCCCCGGATGGATTCAAGGCGTCGTCTGCCCGATTCTCCTTGGGCGTCACCAACACGGCGGGGTTGGTGGCGTCCCTGGCAGACTCCAACGGCTGGCATCGCGACACGGCATCCCGGCTGCTATATCAGCGGCAGGACACCAACGCACTGCCGGGGCTGCTGGCCCTGGTGCGCTCGGCGACCAACGGGATTGGCCGCCTGCAAGCCCTGCAGGCCCTTGCGGGGTTTGGCCCGGTGGAGGCGGCGACGCTGGTGTTCTGTATTGAAGACGCAGATCCGGCGGTCCAACGACACGCCATTCGCCTGGCAGCGCGCCGCACCGATGGCGGACTAAGGAGCGCGATGGCAGCCCGGGCGCAGGATCCGGATCCTGAGGTGCGCCTGGAGCTCGCCCTCGCCCTCGCCCTCGCCCACTGGCCGGTCTCCGAGCGCATTGTGACCTTGGTATCCCTGCTCACCCAAGGCCCGCAGTTGGTGCAGGAGGTGGCATTGAATGCCGTTGGTTCAGCCGAAGGCGAGGTATTCTCCCGACTGGCACCCGGCTCGGCCAACACCCAGGACCTGAGCGGGCAGCGCCCATCCATGGGTCTTACCGGCGTGGCCCGAATGGCTGGATTTCGAAACGATCCCGCCACCGTTTCGACGATCATCGGCGTCCTTTCCGGTCGTCGGGGCGACTGGAGGTTTGCCCCAACCGCTGCGCTGGGCGAGGGATTGCGTCGTGGGGGATCCTCACTCGAAGCGGCGGACCGGGATCACCGTCTGGAGCCGGTCCTTGAGGAGGTCTTGGGAGCCCTCGCCGACGAGAACGAGACGGGTCGTCAGGCGGCTGTGAATTGCCTGGTCCAGTTCCCCTGGCCGAAGATCCGAGGGCCGCTTCTGGCCTTACTGGAACCGTCCCGCGATGCGGCGACCCAGGAATTGGGGGTCCGAGCTCTGGCGCAGGTGGGAGATCCGCAGGCCGCCGTCGCGCTGCTTCGAGCGCTGCCCGACTTGCGGACGGAACCGCGGCGGCAGGGGGTGACCCAACTCCTGCGACGTGCGGAGACCACGCGGGCACTTTTGGAAGCCGTTGAGGCGGACCGAGTGAAGCCGACTGACTTCCGTGTCGAGCAGATGAATGCCCTGAGAAGCCATGCCGATCCGGGGGTGCGTGACCGCGCCCGCCGACTTTTTGGGGAGCCCCCGGCGAGCCGGGCCGAGGTGGTGACGCAATACCTTCCGGCACTGAGTCAGCGCGGCGACGAGGCCCGTGGGGCAGAGGTCTTCCGCGAACGCTGTGCGACCTGTCATGCGTTTCGCGGAACCGGTGTGGTGCTCGGACCCGACCTCGCATCCGTCGTCTCCAACGGACAGGAGAAACTGATGGTCTCCATCCTGGATCCCAACCGCGAAGTCGCCCCCAACTTCACCGCCTGGACGGCGGAAACCCGCAGTGGTGAGGTGATCACGGGCATTCTGGTACGGGAGTCCGAATCAGCCGTGGTTCTCAAACAGGCGGGCGGCAGCGAAACCACCATTGAGAGGGGAAACCTGGCGCGGTTGCGTCCGGAGGGTCGCTCCCTCATGCCCGAAGGTCTGGAGACCGGCATGAGTTCCTCGGATCTAGCCGGTCTGCTGGCCTGGTTGACGGGCGTAAATTAGTTCACGCACAGCGTGCACGCGGCAATTCAGCATTAAAAAGCGGTCACAGTTCGCTCGCCACAGCGGTGCCAACGACCACCGCCATCAGCGCGAATAGAACTCCAAAGCCGACGATGAATAGTATGCTCATGGCTCAATGATATTTTCCATGCCGGTGAAGGCACAGAGTGGGGATGAAGCTAACTAAGCATGGCGCATACCAGGGCGCAATCGCTTCCTGCTCGAAAGTAAGGAAAAATCCCAGTCGCTCGAGTCGGTGAAGGAAGTTGAGCTGGGGGAGAGCACGTTGGAGAGGCGCTACTGAGGACAAGTAATTCCCCAGGGTGAACGGGTCGTTGGAGCGAGGGATTTACACGGTTTACCGCCGGTTTTTGGGAAAACCGTCCCGATCGGAGCTGCGACGCCGTCCTGGTCCCATCGGGGTCTGGCCGACCAAGCGTTGATGTCGTTAACCGACCCGGCGCTTTCCACGGTTGCGAAAAAACGCTCGCCAAAGGAATCCGCCAGCGGCACAACCTTCTTTTTTCGCAGGGCCGCCCATGAACGAGCAAATCGTCATTCTCGACTTCGGTTCGCAGTACACCCAGGTCATCGCCCGGCGCGTCCGGGAATGTAGCGTCTATTCCACGATTCTGCGCTACGACACCCCCGCCGCCGAGATCGCCAAGCTCGCTCCCAAGGGCATCATTCTGTCCGGCGGACCTTCCTCGGTGTACGCCGGCGATGCCCCCCTTCCCGACAAGGCGCTTTTCAAGCTCGGTGTGCCGGTGCTCGGCATCTGCTACGGCGTTCAGATTCTTGCCCATTTCCTCGGAGGACGGGTCGAGAAGGGGCAGAAGCGCGAGTACGGCAAGGGCACGCTGACGGTGCGCGATGGCGACTGCGCTCTCTTCACCGGACTTCCCGAAACCCTGCAGGTGTGGAACAGCCACGGGGACAAACTCACACGCCTGCCCAAGGACTTCGTGGTGGTGGGCACCACCGACAATTCGGACTACGCGGCGATCGAACATCCGAAGCGGCGCATTTACGGCATCCAGTTTCATCCCGAAGTCGTCCATACCCCGCGCGGACGCGAAGTGGTCGCCAATTTCGTCCACGGGATCTGCGGCTGCGGACGCAACTGGACGATGCGGAACTACGTCGAGCAGGCCGTGGAGGAGATCCGGGCCCAGGTTGGCAAGGAACAGGTGATTCTCGGACTGTCCGGCGGCGTCGATTCCAGCGTCGCGGCGGCGCTGCTGCATCGGGCGATCGGGGACCAGCTGACCTGCATTTTCGTGAACAACGGACTGCTCCGTTCACGTGAGGCGGAGGTGGTACAGGAAGTGTTCGGACGCAACTTCAAGCTCCGGCTGCAGTACGAGGACTCCAGCGCGCTGTTTCTGCGCAAGCTCAAGGGCATCACCGATCCGGAGCGTAAGCGCAAAGTGATCGGCAAGACCTTCATTGATGTCTTTCAGGCGGCCACCCGTCGCGCGGGAAAAGCCAAGTTTCTGGCGCAGGGGACCCTGTATCCGGACGTGATCGAGTCCGTACCCATCGCCGGTAATCCGGCGGCGATGATCAAGTCGCATCACAACGTGGGCGGGCTGCCAAAGAACATGAAGTTCGCCCTGGTGGAGCCTCTGCGCTGTCTCTTCAAGGATGAGGTCCGTCAGCTCGGCATTGAGCTGGGTTTGCCCAAGGAGATTGTCTTCCGGCAGCCCTTCCCCGGACCGGGCCTCGCGGTGCGCTGCCTGGGTGAAATCACCGCCGACAAACTGCGCATCGTGCGGGAGGCGGATGCCATCGTGGTCGAGGAAATGAAGTCCAGCGGCCTCTACTACAAGACCTGGCAGACCTTCGCCGTCCTGCTGCCCGTGCGCAGCGTTGGCGTGCAGGGCGATGAGCGGACCTACGACTACACCATCGCCATCCGCGCCGTGGAGTCCCAGGATGGCATGACCGCCGATTGGGTGAAATTGCCCTACGATGTGCTGGAACGGGTCTCCCTGCGCATCACCAATGAGGTCCGAGGCGTCAACCGGGTGGTGCTCGATCTGACCAGCAAGCCGCCGGGAACGATTGAGTGGGAGTGACCGATGAAAGCCTTGCTTGATACGGCGGGACGCAAGACGGATCGCGTCTTCCTGGTGGGGGTTGAATTGAAGAGCCGTTCCGCTTGGGACGTTCGAGATTCGATGGACGAGCTGTCCGAACTGGCCAGAACCGCCGGTGCCGAAGTGGTGGGCGAGGGATTGCAGAAGCTGGAGACGCCGAACCCCGCCACCTACATCGGCGGCGGTAAGGCGGCCGAATTCTCCTCCCACTGCCGGGAACTGGGTGTGGACACCGTCATTTTCGACGATGAGTTGAGTCCCGCCCAGGCGCGCAACCTGGAGGAAGCCTTTGGGACCAAGGTGCTGGACCGCACCGGTCTCATCCTGGACATCTTCGCCCAGCGGGCCCGTACCCGGGAGGGCAAGCTGCAGGTGGAACTGGCCCAGTTGGGATACATTCTCCCCCGCCTCACGCGGTTCTGGACCCATCTATCCCGTCAGCGGGGCAGCACCGGGTCCATTGGCGGTGAGGGCGAATCGCAGTTGGAGTCGGACCGGCGCAAGACCAAGGAGCGGATGGAGAAGCTTTCCGAGGAGCTCCTGGAGGTCCGCAAACAGCGCGCGACCCAGCGCGCTGGACGCCAACGGCACCAGTGGCCCATGGCGTCCATTGTGGGCTACACCAACGCCGGCAAGTCCACCCTGCTGAACGCGTTGACCGGCGCTGGTGTGCTGGCTGAGGACAAACTCTTCGCCACCCTGGACCCCACCACCCGACGCCTGCGTCTTCCGACGAATCAGAACGTGCTGCTTTCGGATACGGTGGGATTCATCCGCAAACTCCCGCATGGGCTGGTGGAGTCCTTCAAGGCGACGCTGGAAGAAGTGGTGGAGGCGGAATTGTTGCTGCATGTCGTGGATGCCAGCCACCCTCACGCCGAGGAACAGATCCGCGCCGTAAACGCGGTCCTGGAGGAGATCGGTGCCGGGGAGAAACCCACCCTGATGGTGTTCAACAAGGTGGATCAGGAGGCCGGACGGGCGGGTGCTGCACGCCTGATGCCGCAGTTCGCGCAGGCGGTGGCGGTTTCCGGACGCTCCGGTGTCGGACTCGACGAATTGATGTCCGAACTGGGCGTCATGCTGCGTCCGGTGCGGGCCACCGTGGAGCTGGAGATCCCACTGGAGGCCGCCAGCCTGACCGCGCGCCTCCATGCCATCGGGCAGGTCCTGGAAAGCCGCTACGACGGGAAGAAAGGTTGGTTTCGGGCGCAGATCCCGCCTTATGTGGCGCACGAATTCGCCGCCTATGTGATCCCGGAGAAGCCCGATCGCGCGTCGCGGAAACCGGTGAAGCGACGGGCTTCCAGCGTGAAGAAGTAAGGGTCGGGGGAGTGGACACGGATTTCACGGATTCTCATGGACCGTGAAGGCAGGCTGACATTTCCGGGCTGTGAGAGATGGTTGGCCCCATGGTTCACGGACGTGGGCCTGGGGTGACCGACCAGGAGGGATCGTCGTCGGTGCCGTCAAAGCCCGCGTCGCGTTTGCCGTCGTCGTCCCGGGCATTTGGACCGGCGGACCACACCAGTCCCCGACGGCTGGAGTAGTGCAAGGGCTGTCCGGAGAAGGCATCCAATGGCAAGGCCGTCAGCAGGCCCGCGTCCACCAGTCGCTGAAGGGATTCGGGAAGAGCTCCACCATGATCCATCACCCAGCGTCGAAGCGCGATGACCGTGGCGAGCGCCCGCAAACGGGTTTCTGCATCCACCGCGCGCTGGTGGGTTCGCTCATTGAAATCCGGCAGGCTGGCCAGTAGGCGGCCTACCGGATTCTCCAACTTCCGAAACAGGGGTGCGGCCCGGATCACCGCCTCTTCGGACAGGGGCAATTCCTCTCCGTCGAGCGCTTCCTCAATTGGCGCAAAATCCTCAACAAAGCGTCCTCTGTTGGCCTCGATATCATCCGGCAGCGCGTTGGTGGACCAGGGCATCGCCAATCGTCGGTCCACCGCTGTCCAGTAATCCACGGATCCGCGCATGGACTTCAGCCCGTCCAAGGGCTGCGGATGGCTGTCCAGCAGCTTCGGATCAAAGATCAGGGTGATCGGTCGATGGAGTTCCTCCGGGTAAAGTCCGAGCGCCGCCGTGTTGGTTTGGATGCCCGCAAAGTCGGCTCGAACGACCTCAAGGCGGGTCGCGGGAGCGATGTAGTCCGATAACTCCGACCGGATGCACGCCCGTAGGCTGGCCACATCGTCCGGCGGTGGGGAGAGAATGGCGGCGAGTTGCCGCAGGTCAGCTTCTGTACAGTCCGGACTCAATGCGGCTGTGTGGATGGCCTCCAACGCCTGACGACGGACTGAGGAAGCCACGAGGAAATGGAGCAAGGTTCTCGCCCCGCGAA
>Ga0075163_10010379_pt1 | contig 12177 bp, 9 predicted proteins | sample JI1023141ADNA_FD_71478 | JGI IMG/M metagenome (GOLD analysis project Ga0075163, IMG submission 71478) | Wastewater effluent complex algal communities from Wisconsin, to seasonally profile nutrient transformation and Carbon sequestration -... | ecosystem: Engineered > WWTP > Effluent > Algae...
GCGTCGGCGAGGCCCTGCATGCCGGCGATCGAGGTGCCCTCGACCTGCGAGTTGGCGGGGGTCATCGTCAGGATGCGGATCAGCGAGTACTCCGGGCTGGTCTTCCAGGTCCCGTCCCAGCCCTTGAAGCTCTGGCCGAGCGGGGTCAGCGAGCAGTCGTGCTTCGGGTCCTGGTTGTCCTCCTTCCACTTGGTGCCGCACGCGGTCTTGATCGTCTCGAGCGTCTCCTTGAGCAGGGTCTCGGACTCGACGTCGATCAGCTTGATCTCCCGCGCGGTCGCGCCGAACAGCTCGGCGACCTCGGCCTTGTTCATGTTCAGCTCGAGCGGGGGCACCGGCGCGTCGTTGAGGCGCAGGCTGAACTCCTGCTCGGGGCCGAAGTCGTCGGGCTCGCCGGTCGGCACCTCGCTGCCGCCCGTGGTCGGCTCGACGCCGGTCGAGTCGTCGCCGCTCGATCCGGTGCCGGACACGCCCGTCCCGCCCGGGTCGTCCCCGCCGCAGCCAGCGGCCGGCGCGAGGGAGGCGCACAGGGCGAGGAGGGCGTGGGGGACGATGCGAGGTTTTGCCATGGCCGCGACCTGCGACGTTATCACAGGGCCACCAGGCCCGAGCACGCCGTCAGCCAGGCCCGCCGGCGCGGACGTGGGGCCGAAAAGTCGAGGGCTTGCGCGCGGCCGGGGACGGGGCGGCGGACCGGCGCGCCCGGCAGTGGTCTGGCGCACAGACGGGGCTTTGCGGCGGCGTGAGCGGCGGGCACCCGGACATGGGCCAGAAATTGCGGACGCCCGGGCGCGTGAGCACCCGGGCGCGTGGCGTGACCGCGAGGACGGCGATCAGGTGAAGAGGTTCATGTCCTCTTCCGCGGGGATCGCCAGCGGATAGAAGTTCATGAGCTCGTCCTTGTCGATGCCGGCGAGGCGGCGCAGGTTCATGTGGATGTGGCGCGGCTCGATGTGGATGCCGGCGTCGCTCGGCTTGAGCGACTTCGGGTCGATGCTCATGGTGTCGTGGCGCTCGGTGGTCTGGCCGATGACGCGGCCGCCGCGGATGCCCTTGCCCATGACGATGACGCTGGTGATCGCCCAGTGGTCCTTGCCGTCGGTGTCGTTGTAGCCGGGGGTGCGGCCGAAGTCGGAGCCGACCATGACGACGTAGTTGTTGCCGATGCCCTGGCGGTCGGCCTCCTGGCCGATGAAGTCGAGGCCCTCGAGGATCTGCAGGAGGCGCGGGATGTGGTTGGCGTCGTGGTTGCCGTGGGTGTCGAAGCCGCCGATGTCGAGGTTGACGGCGACGGTGATGCCCGCCTTGTAGGCGGCCATCGCGACCTGGATCTGGCGCAGCAGCGGGTTGCCGGAGTTGTCGAGCATCTCCGGCAGGTACTGCTGCAGCTTCTTGAGCTCGTTGGAGCCGGTGCGCGAGGCGTACATGACGCTGACCGCCCGCTGGACGCGCGGGAGCTGCTCGCGCGCGAGCAGCCGGGTCTTGCGCTCGCCCTGCGCCGCGAGGATCGCCTTCGCCGCGTTGGGCGAGTGGAACAGCGAGTTCTCGTCGTTCGGGTCGATGCGGTCGGGGTAGGCGATGCGGGCCAGCGCCTGGGTGTTGCCGCTGCGGGTGCGCGCGACCTGGCCCTGGGTGTCGTCGTAGCCGCCGAAGCTGAGGTAGCTCATCGGCAGGTCGCGGCCGTAGACCGCGGCGGCGAGCGCCGCGAAGCTCGGGTAGCCCGAGGCGAGCCGGCCCGACCACGTGTGCGTCGACCCGGTCTCGTGACCGTTGGTCTGCATGTCGACGCCGTTGATGATCAGCAGCTCCTTGTCGTGCTTCTCGAAGAAGTCGCGGAAGTAGTTGGGGCGCATGTCGTCGCCGAGCGGCGCGTAGCGGATGCCGCTCGGGGTCTTGCCGATGTCGTCGGTCAGGTACGACCGGTTCATCGCGTCGGGGTCGTCCGGGCCCTTGCCGCCCTTGGGGTCGCACAGCGAGGTCGGGTCCCAGCCGCCGCCGGCGTTGACGGTGATGTAGAGCGGGCCCTTGTAGGCCGCGAGCGGGTTGTTGTTCTTCTGCAGGTCCTCCGGGCGGCCGGGCCGTCCGAAGGCGTCAGGAGAGGCGACAGCGAGGCCGGCGAGGGATGCGAGGCTGAGGAATTTGCGACGGTCCATGGTGACACCTCCTATTCGTGCAAGAACTTGTAGTCCGACAGCATGAAGGTCAGGACGCCCATCCAGGCGCGGACCGTGTAGTCGGGGTCGTTGTTGATGCGCCGCTCCTCGGGGAGGTCGGCGCCGGTCCAGTAGTCCTGGTTGGAGCGGCAGGGGCCGGGGAGCTCGCCGGGGTAGGTGCCCGCGACGACGCCGGTCTTGCCGTCCTTCCAGATGGTCACGAACAGGTTGTACGCGGCCTCGATCTCCGGGTCGCCGAGGTCGTAGGACTCGCCGAGGACGTGGGCGTAGAGGTGCTGGATGTTGGCGCGGATGGCGTCGGTGACGGCGGGGACAGAGAACTGGTTCTCGTCCTCGGGCACGAAGCTGGGCTCGACGTAGGGGAACAGCAGGCGGTCCGAGGGGTCCTGCGAGAAGTCGCGGGCGGTGGCGATGCAGGACATCTCGTTGGCCATGCGGCCGGAGATGTTGGCCATGATGCCGTTCGGGTCGGTGATGCGCTGCGTGATCGAGTTCGAGTCGATGCCGCCGTAGAAGATGCGGTACTCGTTGCCGTTGGTCAGCAGATCGGGCTGGTCGCGGTTCGGGCGCCAGGGGTAGCCGGTGACGGCCTCGATCTTGCGGTCGAGCTGCTCCGGGGTCATGAACTGCGCGGTGCCGAGGGACGCGAGCTCCTGCTTGCGCTGCTCGTCGAGCTCGCCCTTGACGTTCTTGGCCCGGAAGTAGTCGGTCTTGATGATCTCCTTGAAGACCAGCTTGAGGTTGTAGCTGTTCGAGCGCAGCTTGGCGGCGATCGACTTCACGATCCGGTCCTGGACCTGGTAGGCCTCGAGCGCGGCGACGTAGTCGGGCTGGGCGGCGTCGAAGGGCTCGCCGAGGAGGTCCTGGCCGGTCAGGCCCTTCCACACGATGCGCACGGCGGACTGCGCGAAGCGGTCGTCGGCGACGATCTGCTGGGCGAGCCACTGCTCGCTGGTCTTCTCCGAGCCCTCGGGCAGCGTCTTGTCGCCGAAGCCGGGCAGGCGCATGTCCGGGTACCAGGTGACGAGCTCGGTGGTCTCGAGCGGGGCGTAGTCGTTGCGGACCTGGTAGTTCTGGAAGGTCGCGGCGACCGGGTCGACGAGCTCGTGACAGACGGTGCAGTTGGGGTTGTTGAGCGTGGGGTTGACGGTCTTGATCGCCGTCGGGTCGAGCGGGCGGGCGCCGAGCTTGAGGATGTCGGTGTCGAGGAAGAACTTGTAGACGACGCGGGCGCGGGCGCGGTTGCGGTTGGTGGCCGTGGTCGGGAACCGGTTCAGGAACATCGTCGTGGTCAGGATGCCGGCGTGCGGGACATCCTTGAGCTTGCCGGGCGCGACCTCCCACGGGTCGGTCGGGTCCTTGAACTTGACGTCGACGCCGTAGCTCTTGGCCGAGTAGGGCGTGAACACCTGGTAGTCGGCGGTCAGGATCTCGGTGTAGGGCTTGTCGTTGCGGACGACGTAGTTGATGAGGTTCAGCGCCTCGCGGGCGAGGCCGACGTTGGTGTAGTAGGCGAGCTGGTTCTTCTTGGCGTCGTCGGTCTCGCCCTCGTACCAGTAGCTCGGGAACTTCTCGGCGTTGAGCAGGCCGACCGCGTCGGTGTTGTTGACGTAGCGGTCGGTCAGCAGCGTGTCGTTGAAGATCTCGGTGAGGCGGTCGTAGAACGCGTCCTCTTTCATCAGCTCGTCGAGCACGGGGTCGAGCGAGTCGATGCCGAAGCCGCGGACCTGCTCGATCTCCTGGGTCGTCGGCAGGCGCCCGGCCAGCGCGAGCGTGGCCTTGCGCAGGGTGCCGACCTCGTCGAGCTGCTCGATGCCGTCGAAGTAGTTGCCGACGTTGATCGAGTCCTCGCACTCGGAGCCGTTCTCGAAGCGGTCGAGCAGCTCGCCGAGCGCCTGGTACTCGGCGCTGTCGGTCGTGAGCTGCTCGCCGCCGCCGTGGGTCACGCCGCGCTGGGTCGGCTTGATCAGCAGCAGCTTCTCGCCGTCGACCTCGTAGCGGGCGAGGTCCTGCAGCGTCTTCAGGTTGGCGTCGAGGTAGCCGGGGACCTGGTCGGGCTGCAGCAGGAACTTGGTGTGCTTGGCCGCGCCGGAGCTGGTGTGACAGCCGATGCACTTGACGCTCAGCGTCGGGATCCAGACCTCTTCGCGGAAGAACTCGGAGGTCGAGACGCACTGGCCGTCGTCGACGGTCCCGCAGCCGGACAGGCCGAGGGAGGTGCCAGTGCCAAACAGGGCGACGAGCGCCGTGCTCGTGACCAGGCGTCTGGTTCTAGTCGGGTGCGGGCGTGTCATCATTCGGCTCCCATGCGCATGTATCGGGTTGGCGAGGGGCCCGGACGCCGTTTTCGCGGGTCGCGGGATTTCGCCACTATAGACAGGCTTTGTCCGGTGTCGCAAGTCACCCCGGATGCGCTGATTCACGCGGGGCCTCGCGCGATCCGCGGGGACGGGCGTGGCAGCGCTGGGTATGCGCTGAATCTGCGCCGTGTGAGCGCCGGCTGCCCGCTACCGACCTGTCCGCAGGGACATGTGCCCGGCGAAGTGGGGGCTGACGGCATCCAGGACGGCGTGGCGGCGGGGATCCTGGGGCGGCGCGGCGGCTGCGGGCCGGCGTCCGCGTCGTAGCTCACATCGGTCGCTGCGGATCGGCGGCCGTGGACCTCCGGTCGTCAGCCGATCAGCCGAGCAGCCGATCAGCCGGTCGTGCTGCTCGAGCCGCCCGAGCTGCTCTGGCCGCCGGTGGTCGTGGTGCCGTCGCCGGACGTGCTGGTCGTGCTGTCGCCGGTGGTGCCGTCGCTGGTCGTGGTGCCGTCGCCGGTCGTGGTCGTGCCGCTCTCGGTCGCGCTCATGCCGGTGGTCTCGGGCTCGGGCAGCGGGTCGCACTGGCCGTTGTCGTAGTTGCAGGTGTGGGTGTCGGCGTTGCAGCCGGGCTGGCAGTTGCCGCCGCAGCCGTCGCCGCCGCACTGCTTGCCCTCGCACTTCGGGACGCAGTCGCAGCTGAGGCCCTCCTTGCCGGGGGCGTAGCCGTCGTCGCAGATGCAGGCCGCGGTGCCGCCGGACTCGTCGCAGGTGCCGTGGGCGGAGCAGCTCTCGAGGAAGCAGTCGGAGGTGTCGAAGGGGATGTAGCCGGCGCTGAAGGTGAGGTCGCCGGTGCCGAGCTGGACCTCGACGATGACGGGGCGCTCGAGCTTGCCGATGAGGAAGGGGAGCACCTGGACGACGGCCTGGGTGCTGCTGAGGGACAGGGCGCCGCTCGAGATGCCGTTGGAGCAGCCGTTGGTGATGCTGGCGCCCATGACGGCGCCGAACTTGAAGCCGCAGTAGGTCGAGCCGTCGCCGTTGAGGAGGCTCTTGTTCATGCCGCTGGGGTCGAAGGCGGTGAAGCCGACGTCGATCGTGTTGACGCCCTTGGGCGAGATCGTGAGCGAGGCGGCGTTGATGCTGGCGGCCTTGAGGTCGGTGGTGTCGGGGGTGCGGGCGAGCATCGGCATGTCGACGGTGGCGATCGGGTCGCCGCCCTTCGCGGCCGCGACGACCCCGAGCCTGCCGATGTACGCGGTCGGTCGGTCGTCCGCGGCGCTGTAGGCGATGACGCGCGGGGCGTCGGCCTCGGTCTTGAGCAGGACGCTCGGGCGCTCGCCGGCGTCGGCGTCGAAGGTCAGCTGGGCGGGGATCTTGAACTCGAGGTCGCGGGGCTCGATCAGGTAGCTGTCGCCGACCTGCTCGAACGCGCCGCGCGACAGCTTCTCGTCGCTCGGGCGGATGATGATCTGGCGGAAGGTCGAGAGGGCGCCCGGCGGGACCGTCAGCGTCACGCCGTCGTCGTGGACCACCGAGCCGCCGTCCGGGCCGATCAACGCATCGGCCGTCGAGCTGCCGCCGCAGCCGGAGAGGAGCAACCAGGCGGCACAGGCAGCGGCCGGGGTACGGAGCGAGAAAGCCATCACGACCCATCTATACCTGAACTCGGTTCCGGGGGGGAGCCGAGGTCCAGCAGCCACAGGCCGGGCCGAGCCGCCAACGCTGGGCCTGGACCGGGGTCGCTCAGGCCGCCCGGGGGTTCTCCGAAGAGGATGCTGTCCAGGAGGTCGAACCAGCGCGCGCATCGGCCGAGGATGTACGCGTCGCTGGTGGCGACGACGTCCGGGAGCCCGACGAGCACGGCGTCGGGGTTCGGGACCAGCTCGACGGTCCAGGGCCAGCCGCGGCGCTCGGCGACCTCGAGCAGCAGGGCGCGAAGGCGGCCGCTGTTGGCGACCGGGCGGTCGAGGAACCAGCGGACCGAAGGCACGTCGGTCGCGTGCGCGTCGGGCAGATTTTGCGCGGGGTCTCTTGCGGGGTCTTTTGCGCGGTCTTTTTCGCGCGCGCCGTGGAGGTGGCGGCCGATCATCTCCACGCCGAAGGTGGTCTCGGCGACCTGACGGTAGGTGCCGTGGACGCTGGCCATGTCGCGCAGCGCCCCGTCGCGGCCGCGCAGGACGATCCCGTGCGAGAGCGCCGACTCGATCGTGATCAGGCAATTGAGGCCGTCGATCGCCAGCGGCTGGCCGGCGATCTCGGCCCGGGTCAGGCGCCGCGACTGCCGGGACCGGCGCTCGGCGTCGCTGCAGGCGCAGCGGCCGACGGCCTGGCGCTGGCGGACCGTCAGCTCGTGGCGGTCGCCGACCAGCTTGAGCGCGGAGAGCTCGGCGTAGCCGCGGCTCAGCAGCCACGACAGGTCGTCGGTGGCGGCGCGCAGGGCCGGCAGCTCCTTGGCGGAGAACAGGCGGTCGTCACCGGGGTGACGGCCGCGGTGGCGGTCCTCGTGGGTCATCGCCCGCCGGTCACAGCGGCACGAACGGGGCGCAGGTCGAGACGCCGGCGCCGACGATGCGGATCGGGGCGGTGTCGACGACGGTGGTCAGCTCCTTGACGCCGTTCATGTCGCTGTCGTCGTAGTCGTAGTGGGTCACCTTGCTGGTGAGGGGGAAGAGGCCGTCGCTCTCGGTGAACATGTAGAAGTCGCCGGCGAAGAAGGCGAAGGCGAAGGCGTTGGTCAGCTCGAGGTTGCCGAGCGGGGTGATCTCGAGGAACTTGCCGTTGGTCTTGTCGACCTCGACGAGCTTGGCCGGGTTGGCGCCGCCGAAGATGAAGGCGCGGCCGTCCCCGGTGCCGGTGACCTCGGCGCCGTTGAAGTTGGTCGGGCCGAGGGTCTGGACCTGCAGGGTGTCGGGGTCGACGGTCAGGAAGTTGCCGATGTTGGGGCCCTCGCTGAAGCCGCCGAAGCCGTTGAAGGTGTTGCCGTAGATCCGGTCGCACTGGTCGAACTGGCTGTTCGACACGAAGGCCATGCCGAAGTAGTTGATTCCCATCTGGCCCTGGTTGTAGCCGGGGTCGATGCAGTTGCCGACGTTGGTGACGTCGAGCTTCCAGATCTCGCCCTGCGGGGTGTTGAACATGACCCACGCGAAGCCGAGGCGGTCGACCGCCATCGAGAAGGTGTTGGTCATGCCGCCGCAGTTGAAGGCGCCGAGCTCGACGAACTCGTTGGTCTCGGGGAAGAACTTGTACAGCTCGGAGTTGTCCGAGAGCACGAAGATGCCGTCGTCGAGCGCGACCTCGAGGTCGGGGCACGCACACGCGAGCGCGCCGGTGGTCGTGTCCTCGGTGGTGCTCGAGTCGTCGCCGCTCGACGAGCCCTCGTTCCCGGTCGTGGTGGTGCCGTCGGGGCCGGTGCTCGAGGTGCCGGTGTCGGTCTGCACCGGGTTGCTCGTCGAGGTGTCGTCGGGGCCGGTGCTCGAGGTGCCGCTGACGGTGGTGGTCGTCGTCGACGGGTCGACGGTGGTCTCGGTGGTCGTGCCGGTGCCGCTGATCGAGTTCGAGCCGGCGGTCGGGTCGTCGGTGCTCGAGCCCGACACAGCGGTGGGGTCTGTGGACGTCGGCGTCGAGGTGGCGCCCGTGCTCGAGCTCGCGGAGCCCTCGGAGGCGGACGCCGAGGCGGTGGTGTTGCCGTCGTCGCCGCACGCGGCGAGCAGCGCGGCGACGAGCGCCGCGGAGGTGCGACAGGGGAGGGGACGCGAGGCAGGAGGGGCGGTAAAGAGGGTCATGACGCCAGGGTAACAAACATCGCGGGCCGGGGGGCCGAACGCGGGCGAGATCGCCAGGGCCGTGAACACGGGGCCGCGGCCGTGCGTACAGGGTCCCGGAGGTGACGATGCGCGCACGCAGCGGGGGTGGATGGCCGGGGCTGGGGCTGTGGGTGGGGCTGGCGCTGTGGGCGGCGCCGGCGGCGGCCGAGCCCGGTCCGGGCGCCGCGAGTGTGAGTCCGGGTGCGAGCGAGGCGCAGGTCCGGGCGACGGTGCTGCTGGTGGTCCTGTCGGATCCGCGGCCGGGGGCCCGGGCGTTCGCGCCGGCGCACGTCGACGCGATCGAGGCCGAGCTGCGGCGGGTGTATCAGGTCGAGGTGCGCCGGCTGGCGACGCGGCCGCTGCCGCGCTCGGCGTACTATCCGCGGCGTCGGCGCTATCGCGCCGACACATTGCTCGAGTATCTCGGCGAGCAGATCCCCGCCGGCATGCGGGCGGACACGCGGGTGCTCGGGCTGACCACGGCCGACATCTCGACGACGAAGGATCAATTCAAGGACTGGGGCGTGTTCGGCCTCGGCCAGCTCGGCGGGACCGCGGCGATGGTGTCGAGCCACCGCCTGACCCGCAAGGCGAAGAGCCCGGCGCAGGCGCTGTGGCGCGTCACCAACACGGCGGTGCACGAGCTCGGCCACGTCCTCGGCCTCGACCACTGCGAGGAGCAGGGCTGCGTGATGCTCGACGCGCAGGGGGGCATCGCCAACACCGACGCGTCGACCGGGGTGCCAGGGCCGCAGTGCCGCGCGAAGCTCGACGTCAGGTCGCCGCTGCGCCCGGCCGACGCGGTCGGATCGGCGCGATGACGAGCGGACGAGGTGATGGGCGCGGCGCTTGACCGCGGCGGTGGGGTGACGCCAAGCTCTTGGTGTCGTTTGTACACGAAGGGCTGTCGATGTCCGAACCATCGCTCGCGCTGCTCACCGACCTGTATCAGTTGACGATGGCCTACGGGTACTGGCGGCTCGGCCGGGCCGAGGACGAGGCGGTGTTCCACCTGTTCTTTCGCCGCGCGCCGTTTCGCGGCGGCTACGCGATCGCGGCGGGGCTGCAGCAGGCGATGGACTGCCTGACGGGGCTGCGCTTCGACGACTCGGACCTCGGCTACCTGGCGACGCTGACGGGCAACGACGGGCGGGCGCTGTTCGACGGCGGGTTCCTCGAGTACCTCCGCGGGCTGCGCTTCACCTGCGACCTCGACGGGATCCCCGAGGGCACGGCGGTGTTCGCCCACGAGCCGCTGCTGCGCGTGCGCGGGCCGATCTTGCAGTGTCAGCTGGTCGAGACGCCGCTGCTCAACATGATCAACTTCTCGACGCTGATAGCGACCAAGGCGGCCCGCGTGTGCGCGGCGGCCGGCGGCGAGCCGGTGCTCGAGTTCGGGCTGCGCCGCGCGCAGGGCGTCGACGGGGCGATGACGGCGGCCCGCGCGGCGTACCTCGGCGGCTGCGCGGCGACCTCGAACGTGCTCGCGGGCAAGCGCTACGGGGTGCCGGTCCGCGGGACGCACGCGCACAGCTGGGTGATGTCCTTCGACGACGAGCAGGCCGCGTTCGCGGCCTACGCGGAGGCGCTGCCGAACAACTGCGTGTTCCTGGTCGACACCTACGACACGATCCAGGGGGTGCGCCACGCGATCGCGGCGGGCGAGCGGCTGCGGGCGAGCGGCCACGCGCTGGCGGGGGTGCGGCTCGACTCCGGCGACCTCGCGGCGCTCAGCAAGGAGGCGCGGCGCCTGCTCGACGCGGCGGGTTTCGAGGATGCCGCGATCGTCGCGAGCAACGACCTCGACGAGCACGAGATCTCGCGGCTGCGCGCGGCGGGGGCCAGGATCTCGGTGTGGGGCGTGGGGACGCGGCTGATCACCGCGCACGACCAGCCGGCGCTCGGCGGGGTGTATAAATTGGCGGCGGTTCGAAGCGACGCCGCGCAGGCGTGGCGGTATCGCATCAAGCTGTCGGAGGAGCCGATCAAGGTCTCGAACCCGGGGATCCAGCAGGTGCGGCGGTTCGCCGGCGCGGACGGGCGGTTCGTCGGGGACGTGATCTTCGAGACGGAGCTCGGGGCGGGCGCGGTGGGCCATCGCGTCCATCGCATCGACGCGCCGGCCGAGACCTACGCGCACGCGGGGGCGGGCGAGGACCTGCTGGTGCCGGTGCTGCGCGGCGGGGCCGCGGTGTACGAGCCGCCGCCGCTGGCGCAGTCGCGGGCCCGTACGCTGGCGCAGCTCGAGCGGCTCGACCCGGCGGTGCGCGACCCGAACGCGCCGGCGCGCTACCCGGTCGGCCTCGACGAGCGGCTGCAGGCGCTCAAGGACCAGGTGATGGCGGAGGCGCGGCGCGGATGAGCTTCACGTACGCGCACGTTCGGCCGGCGGTGACGGTCGACTGCGTGGTGTTCGGGCTCGACGACGCGGACCTGAAGGTGCTGCTGATCGAGCGCGACCGCGAGCCGTTCGCGGGCCGCTGGGCGCTGCCGGGCGGGTTCGTCGAGCCGGACGAGACGCTCGAGCAGGCGGCGCTGCGCGAGCTGGCCGAAGAGACAGGTGTGTCGAAGCTGTACCTCGAGCAGCTGTACAGCTTCGGCGACCCGGGCCGGGACCCGCGCGACCGGGTGATCACGGTCGCCTACTACGCGCTGGTGCGCCGCCTCGACCACGCGCCGCGGGCCGCGAGCGACGCGCGGGCGGTCGGGTGGTTCCCGGCCTCGCGCTGCCCGCCGCTGGCCTTCGACCACCGCGAGATCGTGGCGATGGCCCGCCAGCGCCTGCAGGCCAAGGTCCGCTACCAGCCGGTCGGCTTCGAGCTGCTGCCCCGCAAGTTCACGCTGTCGCAGATCCAGCGCGTCTACGAGGCGGTGCTCGAGCGGCCGCTCGACAAGCGCAACTTTCGCAAGAAGCTGCTCGGCACGGGCGTGCTCAGCGAGCTGCAGGAGCTGCAGCGCGACGTGGCCCACCGCGCGGCCCGCCTGTATCAGTTCGACGAGAAGAAGTACCGGCGGTTGATCAAGCAGGGCTTTCACTTCGAGGTGTAGATGGCGACGCTGATCGTGGTCGATGTACAGAACGACTTCCTGCCCGGCGGGGCGCTGGCGGTGCCGCGCGGCGACGAGGTGGTCGCGGTCGCCAACGCGGTGATGCCGGCGTTCGACCGCGTGGTCGCGACGCAGGACTGGCACCCGCGCGCGCACGGCAGCTTCGCGGTCAATCAGCCCGGACGCGCGGTCGGCGAGGTGATCACGCTGGCCGGGGCGCCGCAGGTGATGTGGCCGGTGCACTGCGTGGCCGACACGGCGGGGGCGCAGTTCGCCCCGGGGCTCGCGGTCGAGAAATTCGCGCGAGTGTTCGTGAAGGGGACGGATCCGGAGGTCGACTCGTACAGCGGGTTCTTCGACAACGACCGGCGCAGCGCGACGGGGCTCGGGGACTATCTGCGCGCGGTCGGCGAGGGCGACGTGTGGGTGCTCGGGCTGGCCACCGACTACTGCGTGAAGGCGACGGCCCTCGACGCGGTGGGCCTGGGGCTGCGCACGCGGCTGATCGTCGACGGCTGCCGCGCGGTCGACCTGGCGCCCGGCGACGGCGAGCGGGCGATCGCCGAGATGCGGGCCGCGGGTGTGGAGGTCGTGACGAGCGCCGAAGTGCTCGCGGCGATCGCCGCCGGCCGCTAGACTGCGCGCCGCGCATGGCCCTCGCCCTCGCCGCCGTCCTGCTCGCCGCCCCCGCCGGGGGCCTGCGCCTCGAGTGGCAGGCGCCCGCGGCCTGCCCCGACGCGGCCGGGCTGCGCGCCCGGGTGGTCGGGCTGGTCGGCGCCGGGGCGGCCGCGCGGGCGCAGCTGGAGGCGAGCGGGGTCGTGCGGGCGCAGGGCGAGCGCTGGGCGC
>Ga0075163_10010380_pt1 | contig 12177 bp, 6 predicted proteins | sample JI1023141ADNA_FD_71478 | JGI IMG/M metagenome (GOLD analysis project Ga0075163, IMG submission 71478) | Wastewater effluent complex algal communities from Wisconsin, to seasonally profile nutrient transformation and Carbon sequestration -... | ecosystem: Engineered > WWTP > Effluent > Algae...
GCGAGCGACGGAGCACAGGCGATGGCGCACAGCAGCCGCAGCGCGCCGTCGCCGAGCAGGGCCGCGGTCTCGAGGGTGCTGGCGAGCGCGGACAGGGGCTGGTCGTCGAACTCGAGGGCGAGCTCCGGCTCGGCGGGCAGGCCCTGCATGGTGCTCTCGACGCGGGCCGCGAGCGCACGGATCTTGTCGGGGCCCTCGCCGACGACGCCCGACAGCGCCGGCTCCCATGCGAAGAAGCGCAGCCAGGTGGCGCCGTTGGCGATGAAGTAGCGCAGCGCCATGAGCCGGTGGCCCAGCGCACCGAGCGGCAGCGAGGCGAGCTCGCCGAGCCGCGCTCCGGGGGCGACCAGCGTCTCCAGGACCTCCTTGCAGCCGACGTAGCCCTTGCCCGGCTTGAGGATGGCCTGCATGGCGCGCTGGAGGTCGGCTTCGACGGCTTGGCGGTAGTGGGGTTGGCTCGGCACGGGCGCGAAATCTACTCCACCCGCCGGCGCTCGCCCAGCGCCTGCGCACCGCGGAGCGTCCGGTTACGGGGAGGTCCAGACGTAGCCGGCGATCGCCTCGTAGGCGTAGCCCTGGTTGGTGATGGCGTCGTCGCGTTCGGCGATGTCGGTGGTGTAGAGATAGTTGGTGAGGGTGCCGTTGGACAGGCGGTAGAGGGGGGTGGCGCCGCAAAGAGGGGTGGGGGCGAGAGTTGGCCCTCGGGGGCGGCGATCTCCTCGCAGGTCGGGCTGGTGGTGTAGGTCTCCTTGACGCTGTGCTTGCGCGCGTCGGTCGCGGCGCGGAGCTGTTGGTCGATGACGCCGGACCGTTGGTCCGCCGCGACGGCGCCGAAGGCCCGGGCATTGGCCCGGCGCCGAGGGGCCTGGGCGTCAGCCGGCGTGTGGAGCTGTCCGAGCGCGTGACCGCGGAATCGATCTTGAGTACGGCGCGCGGGCGCACCGACGGCCGGCGGATCACGCCGAGCGGCGTGAGACGGAGGCGAGGCAGGTTCGACGAAGGCCGCGTTGGTTCGTCGGGGGCGGCGCCTATGGCTCGGCATGAACCGCATCGCTGTCATCACCACCCTCACTGCAACCCTCACCACGCTCGCCGCCGTCGACACGGCCCACGCGGCGAACCCGTGCACCTCGGAGTACGTCAAGTTCCGCAATTTCTGGGACAAGTTCGGCGGCGCGATCGCCAAGGTCGGGTGCAACCTCGCCAACAACGGCGACCTCGCCGCGGCCCAGAAGTGCCTCGACGACTACAACAAGGTCTACGCGGCGGTCACCAAGCTCATCAACGTCGCCAACGCGGCCGGCGGCGACTCGCAGTTCACCGTCGGCCCGCGGCCGCTCGGCGAGGCGATCTGGAAGGACGGCGCGCTGCACGCCCAGCGCACGTGGGTCGGCGTGCCGGTGTTGTCCGACACCTACCGCGTGCAGATGGAGCGCACCGGCGGCAAGGCCAAGAACACGGTCGAGGGGACGGTGTGCTTCCTCGACGACAAGGGCGACGCCAAGAAGACCGTGAACTTCACGGTGAGCCGGAGCAACACGACGTACGACCAGACGTTCTCGGACGTGCTCGGGCTGTCGCCGGTGGTGCTGCTGTCGATGCCGCTGAACGTGTTCGCACACGAGTACAAGATCAAGGGCGAGAAGGGTGGGCCGCCGGCGGCGGTGGTCCAGGCGATGGCCGCGACGCTCAACTTCAGCTCCGCCGGGCCGACGCCGGGCAAGACGTGCACGAAGATCGACGAGAACTCCGACCTCGCCGGCGGCTGGGGCGACAACTACCTGTGCGCGTCCGGCGACCTCGGCCTGCGGTGGAACATGGCCGGGCCGGTCGCCGGGATGCGCTGCACGCAGGTGCAGGAGCCGGCCGAGCCGGGCTGGACCACGTGGCACGACAACTACCTGTGCGTGCCGCAGAGCTCGCCGCTCAACCTGCAGTGGTCGTACGCGGGCCCGGTCGCGGGCAAGAGCTGCGTGCAGTGGAACGAGCCCGCCGACCCGCACACGTGGAACGACAACTACCTGTGCTGGTAATCCGCGGGCTCACGCGGACCGCTGCTGGACGGCGACCTCGGACCATCCGGCGCGGGTCGTTGGCCATCGCCCGGCGAGGTGCTGTTGGTCGGCCACGCCTGGCCGTTGGTCCCGTGGGATGCGGCGCCAAGGCCCAAACGTTGGCGCCGCACCGAGCTGTTGGTCGGCGACGCCGGGTCCCGCGCGGTGTGACGGCGCCGAGGGGCTCGGGCGTTGGCCGGCGCGCGGAGCTGTTGGTCGGTGAAACCCAAGTTGTTGGTCCATGGGGTGCGACGGTGCCGAGGGCCGGAGCGTTGACCGGCGAGAGGTGGAACGGAGTGGTTCCACACATACGTCACCGGCACAGAGAACGTTGTACATTGGGTCGACGTTGGTGATGTCGTGTACACCGGCCGCTAGACCCACCTACGGGCCCGTTTACGAGGGGCTGTCTCGGAAACCGCCAGAATCGCGACAAAAACGGTACGAATTTTCGAGACGTCCGGGGGATCGCGCCGTCGCGCATGCAGGCTCCGGTGCGAGTCACGGCACCTGTCAAGGCCAAGCCGCGGGGCCGATGTGAGAGCCGCATCCAGCCACGCAGGTCGTCTCGAATCCTGCTTAATCTGTACCAAGGGTCAGGTAGCGTCAACCTCAACGAGCCGGCCCTGGATCTCGTCGGCGATCTTACAGAAGCCGGTTCGGAGAGTGTCTGAAGACTCCATCGCCATCGAGTTGACGATCGAACGGCGGCCCTCGTGGGAGGGTTCCACGAACCAGTTCCCATGAGCCGTCCGCTACTCCGCGCACATCGGCGGGGGTTGGATCTGTCATCGTGGTCGTCGTCTCGCTGGTCGTCGGTAGTCGGTAGCCCGCCGCTGGAGGAGGACGTGCCGGTCTCGCCGCTCGAGCTCGAACTGGTGGACAGCTCGGGATCGGCAGGCTGGCCTCGCCAGCTCGGGGGCGGGCTTCGAAGACGACGGGACGACGGGCAAGCGACTTGCAGCAGCCGGCTCCGCCCTCACGCTTACCGGCGCCCTCGTGGCGGTTGGCGGCGTCGCAGCGTTCCTTGCGGGTCACCGACGCCTCGACCGGCTGCGCCGCGCTCGGATGACGGCCGGGTGGCTACCCGGTGGCGCGGCGGTTCAGGTCGGCGTGGCGTTCTGAATGCCAACGCGCGCCAGGGATCACTCGTCGGACTCCTGGCCGCACAGGCTGCGTGACTCGCGGAGGCTGCTCAACGCACGCTGCGGCGCAGGCCCAGGGCGAGCGACAGGACGGCGAACGCGAGCAGGATGAGGCCCACGACGTCGCGGTCGCGGCGGAGTGCGGTCACGACGGCATCCATCTCCGCGAGCGTCAACAGCGGCCGGGCGATGCGTGGAGAGTCGGCGGGGGGCTCCTCGCGCTCGTTGCAGATCCCGGTCTCGACCGCGTTCGCGGCCCAGGTGAGGGTCGAAAGGGCGGCCACGACTTCGGTCGGATCGTAGGACTCGTGCGAACGATCGAATACCTCGGGGCGAAGACGGATCATGATGTTGTTGTCTTTGTGCGTGGTGTCCGGTCGGACCATGCCGGAATACGAGAATGGGCCGTGGTCGGGGGGGAGCGGACAATCCGGCTCGACCGCACGCGGACCCTCGACTCGCACGCCGCGGTGGATCGTTGTCGTCCAGCGATCCTCCGCGACTTCAAGGCGGCGGAGCGCGCGGCGCCGCATCTCCTCGACGAAAGCGGGGCTCTGATCGCTCTGGAGGGCTTCGCGGAGATGCTCGTCCTCGACCCGGATCCGGATCGGCTCCCGGGTCTCGAACCGCAGCGGGGTCTCGCCCTGGCCTGCTGCGAGCAGGAGACCTCCGTCGTGTTCGGCCGGATGGAACCCGGCACACGTGACGGACATCTTGACCATCTGCTGGCCGAGCGATGCGTCGCACCCCACCGGCATGAAGCGACAGGACGGAACCGCGACGCGGCCGTCCGGATGCAGGAGCCGGCCGTCGTAAGATGCCTCGCAGGCATCGACGAGGGCGTGGACCTGGATCGCGTCGGCGCCCGAGAGCCGGGCGCGGGTCAGCCGGAGGATGCCGGCGTCCGTCGCGCCGTCCCGGCCGTCGACGTGGACCGCGATTCCTCGGGCGTTCAGGTTGTCGGCCATGATGTCCCACGGGTCGGGATCCTGACGACGGGGTCCCGGGCTGAGCTCGACACCGGCGAGGAGGTAGGCCCGAGCGGCGATCTCGACGAGGCTGAGCTCGACGCTGGTCCGCGCCCACGGTCCGAGCGCACGCGGCGAGACGCAATCGATCGGGATGGCGAAGCCCTCTTCCGCGGCGGTGACGATCGCCCTGGCGAGCGTCTGTTCACCGACGACATCTTCGATGATTCGGCAGCGCACGGCCTTCATCCAGGGCTCGGTCGAAACTTCGAGCGCGACCGAATCGAGGAAAAACGAATGAGGCCCGGAGTCCGCGCCTGTACGTGTCACGGGAGGCGGTACGCGCAGGGTGACGATCGGCGGGAGCAATGCGAAGAACCCCGCGAGGGTGGCGATCGGGGCCGCGAACACGAGCGCGAGGGCGCGGCGGCGCAGCACGCCGCGGAACGCACGGCGCTCGTGCTTGGTCAGCGGACCCGAGAACTGCTGGGGGAAGTAGAGGACGACCGCCAGGATCGCGAGGCCGATGCACGCGATCCACAGCAGCGTCGCCGTCGTCCCGGCGGTGATGACGTGGGTGAAGGCGGACAGCATCGTGTCACCGAAAGATCTGCAGGAGCCGCCCGCCCGCGAGCACGACCTCGAGGTCGTCCTGGCTGTAGTGGGTCGAGGCGACGATGAGGCCGCCGGTGGTGGAGGTGTCGAAGATACGCTCGATGTCGTCGCGCCGCCGACCGAACGCTGCGAAGACATCGTCAGGATCCCAGTCGGCACGGTCGGCCCACGCGGCGGAGCCGGCGAGTCGTCCGCCCTCGATCATCGTGAACTCGACCGGGCTGTAGACCATGACGCCCCCCACGCGGACCCCAGACGCTTCGAGCCGGGTGACCCACTGCTGCAACTGCGTGGCGTCCTCGAGCTGGAAATCCGAGACGTAGAGGACCGCACCGCACTCCTCCAGGTGCTCGGGCCACGGGGTGCGGCTGCGGGTCGGTCGCTGGCGGAGGCGCTGACGGATTGCCTCCAGCGCCGCCTCGCCAGGGCTCAGATGCGTGGCCTCGACGACCTCGCCGTCGCCACGTACGCCGACGGCGTGGATGGCGACCTCTCCTCGGATCTTCCAGGCCGCGGCGGCGAGCTGGAGGGCGACGCGGCCGGCGAACAACGCCTTGACCTCGCTGGGCACGCGCATCGAGGCGCCGAGGTTGACGAGCACGACGACCGTCGGCGAGGCCTCCTCGATCCGAGTGACGACCCGCGGCAACATGCGCTGGCCGCCGAGGGGCGGGAGCACGAGGTCTTGCAGCACCACCGCGCTCGGACGATCGCCCGCTTCGAGGGCCCGGAAACCGCCGAAGGCTCCCGTGCGCGGCCAGGTCGAGCTGCGGCCGTCCCAGTCTCCGGCGGCGGCGGCGATGGCGTCCGGCGGATCGTACCGCCGCTGGGCGTGCTGCTCGAGCCGACGTAGCCGGCGGCGAACGGTGCGCGCGGCGAGCCGACGCCACGCGCGCCGTCCCCAGGCGAAGAGGAAGACGAGCGACAAGAGGCCCAGCCCGAATCGCCGGCTGTGGTATTTGTCTTGCGGATCGGCGGCGTCGATCGAACCGCCGGTGTAGCGCGCGAGCAGGCGTAGGCTGGTCGCGGGATCGATGCCCATGGCGACATCCGTGTCCTGCGCCGGCGGGCAGGCGTGGATCGGGTCGTGCTGCTCGAGCGCGCCGTCGGGGCGCTGGACAAGGAAGCGGGTGCAGCGAGGGAGGTTGCGCACCTCCGACGCGGGCAAGGCGTAGGTGAGCGTCTGCTGTGCGACGTGAAAGTCCACGAGGGGTGCGTGGATCGTGTGCACCCCGTCGCGGCTGGCGAACGTGCGTGTAGCGAGCGGCCCGCGCGTGGGATCGGTGTCGACGAGGGTGACCCACACGGCGCCGTCGGTCCTGCGCTCGACCGCAAGCACGGGACCCGCGAGACGGGCGAGCAGCGGCTCGGTGGCGTTGTAGAGCTCGACGATCAGTTGGTGCTTGCCCAGGATGTCGTCGGCGGACGGCTGCTGCTTCCATTCGGTCTTATCGTCGAACGGTGAATAGCCGAGGAACAGGAGATGGCCGGGCCCGACGAGGCTGCCGAGCGCGAGCGGACGCGCGACGATCCCCGCGTCCTCGGTGGTGGTGGCGACCCTTGCGTGCCCGTCGGAGTCCCACCAACCGAAGCGAACCGGCGCCTCGGTGATTGCCGGGGTCAGCGAAAACCGGAACCGTCCGCCCGGGGCGTGGATCTCGGCCCTTGTTTGGATGGTAGTCTCCGGTTCGAGGTCCGGCATGCACCGCTCGAGCGGCTTGCACGTCGGCCGAACGTGGATTGGACGACCGCGCTTGCTCGGGTTAGCGACGAGCGTGCCTTCGGGCAGCGCCGCCGACAGGGACGTCTTTTGCTTCAAGTAGAGCCGAGCCAGCGACGAGCCGAAGGGGTCCATGATGGGCCGGATGTCGAGGCGTGAGCCGTGCTCGTAGAATGCCGTGAGTTGTGGCGGGCGAACGGGGCGCGGATCGTGCGTGAATAGGACGACGACCTCGTTTTCCCACACTTCGTTTCGTACCCCGCCGGACCGTTCGCGTTCGCGGTCGGCGAGGTGCTCCTTGAGGCGGTGGAGCGGCGAGGCGCGGTCGAGACGATCGCGGTCGGCGGAACGGTCGGGCAGAGAGGATGAACGCTTAACGATCTGAAAGGCGGCGAAGCCGTCGGGCGGCGGGTCGCGCGACTCGTCGCAGGCTGCGGCTCCGGACGTAAACAGAGACGGGGCGGCTCGCCTGCACGCTTCGACGGCGGCGGCTCGCTGGGCCGCGATGTTGGTGCTCCTGTCCGGCCGGATGCTGGAGATCGTGGTCGTGTCGGTGCCGACGATGTGGAAGCTGGGGAGGTCGCGCAATTTCTCGGCGAAATCATCGAGGAGGTAGGTGAAACGTGGGCGGCGATCGAAGAGGACGTGCTTGCCGGAGCGCCGGAGCGGCGTCAGCGGCAGGTCGCACCTCTCGTCAGAGAAGAACGACTCTTCGGGCATGGCGACGACGACGCTGGCCCCGCGCATAAGCGCGGACCGGGCGCGGAGGCAGCTCACCGGGGATTTCGGGCGATCGAGGATGAGGAGGGTCGCGGTGTCGATTTTGCCGTCGTCCTCGCGGACTGATTCGATCGGCGGCATCAGTTCGAAATGATCGGTGTCCCTGGTCAGGGTGACCTGCAGATCCTTGCTGGAGGCGAGGACGACGCTGCTGGTCGTGACGTGGACGTAGGCCGAGACGGGGGCGGCGTTCGGCAGGCCGGGATCGCGGCATTGCAGGAGATGGAAGCCGCGGTGGGAGTCTTCGGTCCCGGCGTCGAGAAACTCCTCGAGCGTGTCGTCCCGCTCGTCCGATGCGTCCTGATCTAGGCGGCAGACGGGTCGCGGCGCCTCGCTTGAAGTACGCTCGAAGCGCGGGCGGACGAGGTCGCTCATGGACGCGGGGATCGGCGCGTCGATGGCGAGGGCACGCGGCGGAGTATCATCGATCGACCACTCGAGGGATTCGCCGGGCCAGGTCGTGGAGCCTGCTAGGGAGACATCGACCGCGACGGCGTGATGGGCGGCGAGCGCTGCGAGCCTGGCAAAGTCGATCGGCGTGTCGAGGTCCTCGCTGGCGGCCACGACGCGCAGGTGGCGGCACGGGGTCCACCACCAGCGCCACGCGTCGAGCTCCGCCTCGATCGCGGCGGCGAGGGGACGCTCGCTCGCGCGGACCGGCGGTCCGCAGAGCAGGTAGGCGGCAGGCAGCGGGACGTCGACGACGGCGAGGACGATCGCGGCGCAAGCTACCCATCCGAGGAGCAGGGACAGGGTCCGCGGGGCGGTTCGCCGGGTGCGCCAGACCACCAGCAGGACGACCGTTGCGATCGCTGCGAGCGAGACGACGAGCGCGAGCCCCAGCCAGGCGAGCATCGTTCACGCGCTCCAGCCGGGGGCCACATGCGGTGCGTTCTGCGGGTTGGCCGGTGACTGGAAGATCGCGGTGACGACCCGGTGCACGGCGAGACGTGCGGCCTGGGCGCGCTCCATGCCGGCCGCATTGGCCGTCTGTTCGAGCGTTTGAAAGCTCCACGTGAAGAGCGCCCCGACGTGATGCACCACCTGCATGTCGAGCTGCTGACCGGGGTGGACGGCGCGGACGAGGGCCCACAGTCCGCGAGACACGATGTTCTGCACGTCGCCGGGCGTAGCGTACGGTTGCAGGGTCCCGTCGATCGTGTTGGCCCAGATGCGCACGTGATCGGCGGTCGGCAGGGCGGTCACGCGGTAGTGGGTGTACCCCGCGGCGAGGGCGGCGGCGAAGATCCGTGTGTTGGCGAACTCGCCGAGGATCTGCAGGACGATGGGTTCGGCCAGGACGACCGATTGATAGGCCGGGACCTGCGTCCTGGGCTGCTGCGGGGCTGGGTTCTTGACCGGCGAGGGGGTGAGCAGTCGGGCGGCTGCAGGCGTCGCGAACAGGCGGCGGACGATGTTGAGGATCAGGCGATCGCGGCGGATGCCGAGGTTGGGGTTGGCGCCCTCATTGAACTTCTCGCGGACCTTGTGGCCGAGCACGTGGATGGCGGTGTCCTCGAGCTGGCGGGGCGTGACGGTACGGACGCCGTCGGTGGCGGCGCGGGCCATGGCGCAGCCGATCCAGTCGGTGATGGCGCGTGCATCGGGGCCAAACTCGATGAGGCCGGAGAGCTCGCGCATGTCGCGGGCGAGTTCGTCGTCGGTGGCCATGAGCCGTTGCAGGAGGGCCCGGGTCGCGTGGGTCAGGAAGTAGCGGCCCTTCGAACCCGCCGATGGGTCGCCCCACAGGCAGAGGGTCGCTCCGGCGGCCAGGTAGCGCAGCTCGGTCGAGACGCTGGGCGCGTCGCCGGGAGGGTAGTCGTGCCTAAATTCCTCAATCTTCGACGGCATGATGCCGTTTACGAGGGTGTCGACGTCGGGCTGGGAAACGCGAAAAGAACGGGTGATTCGGGCCTGCAGCGGGGGGCTGAGCTTCTTGGCGGTCATGTCGTAGCCGGGGGGATTGGCTGTGGCGACGACGACGATTGGAACGTAGTAGTCCTGGCCGCGGCGGACGATCTTGCGCTCCTCAAGCAGGGCGAGCAGGCTGTCGAGGAACCCGTCGCCGAAGCGGTTGATCTCGTCGAGGAAGAGGACCATCCAGTCTCGGTTGGTCCACGTGCGCATCGGATCAATGCCCATGGCGCGCGGGATGCCGGGCCAGTCCGGGAACCCCTCACGGGATTTTGAGCCGCTCTCCTCAAGCGGGCGCAGGGCGAGCGCTTTTAGTAATTCGACCTTGCCGCCCTCGCCGACAATGAGCGTGTCCTCGCTGAGGGCGTCTCGGGGGATCTCACGGTTGCCCTGCATGAACAAGGAGCCGCCGATGAGGCCGTGCGATTTGGCGAGCTTGATCGCCAGATCGCTGCAAAAACTCTTGCCACACCCGCGTGGACCGGTGACGAGCACTGAGCGGCGCAGGCGGATGTTCTCGAGGATAGCGTTCGTCAGCGCGTCGCCGGTCATCATGAGGGCCGGATCCGCTTCATCGACGAGCTCCGCCGCCCGTGGGCGCCTCGGCGGGCGACCGCCGAGGCCGAAGTACTGAAGGACGCGCCAACTCATCGTGAACCTCCGAAGTCGCGGTCGAGGAAGATTCTGCGTTGCTTCGGGGTCAGGTCGCTGCACTGCGCCTGCAAGAGCTTCTCGAGCTCGGTCCGCGACTTGCCCTTGTACTGTTCGACCTTTTGCTCGTAGCAGTGAACGGCGCTCGGCGGGGTCGCGGCGTCGTCGGCCGCGCGGCGCAGGATCTGGAACAACTGCGAGTCCTTCGTGGAGCGGCCGCCGGCCTTCTCGGCGGCGATGAGCAGGGTCTGGGCGTCACGCGCCAGCGCCTCCGAGCGCGTAAGGCTGTCGAGCAGTTTTGGCTCATTGAACGTGCCGTCGGGGCGGGCGGACGACACGAGCGCGGTGGTGACCTTCATGAGGTTGCCCAGCGAGAATTCGCCGCTACCGACGAGCATCTGCAGGAGTAGGAGTGTCGTCTGCGCGGAGAGACCCAGCATGGGGGCCAGGAGACCAGCGGCGAGGACGAGGAGGGCTTTCATGATCTCCTCGTCGTCGAGGCCGGCGGCCGCGGTCTCCTCGGCGATCTCGGGCGGGAGGGGATGGCCTTGCTCGAGCGCGGCGGCGAACTGCATCGCCTGTCCGAGGCGCCTGTTCGTCTCGGGGTCCATCTCGTCGGCGCTCGCGGCGGGCTCAGCGAGGGGCGTGGTGGCACCGCGGGCCTCGGCCTTCTCCAGCGCGCCGGCGAGCTGATCCGCGGACTCGGCGGCGGCGAGCGCATCCTCGTGCTGGCGACGCTCCTCGGGGGTCGACGCGGCGGCTTGGCCCGGCTCGGCGGTCGCCCGGATCTCGGCGGCGGTCTCATGCAAGTCGGGCAGTCGATTGCCGAAGTCGGCGATGGCGATGGCGATCCACGCCGGGAGCACGAGGACCGCGGCGAGGAAACACCAGCGCGCGGGGACCGGGAGGAACCCTTTCGGCTGGCGCTGGGCGATGCCGGCGGCGACCGCGGCGAAGCATAGCAGGGGGACGACCGCCGCCGGTGTCCAGCCGATCCACAGGGAGCGCGTGGAGGCATCCGTGAGCTCGTAGCGCCACAGGAGCAACCACGGGACGACGAGGAGAAAGCCGAGGTCCGCGACGAAGCCGGGTCGGCCGCTTGGCTCAAGGGTGGATTTGTTGCTCATGGCGTTACCTGTGTGATGAGAAAATGATGATAGAGCTTGTCGAATGAACTGCAGCCGGACGGCAATTTGTGGACGCGCTGCTCATTGGTCACGTCATAACCGATGATGCGACCGGTGACGGGTGGCACGAATCGATCGCCGCTGGCAATGATGAAAGTTTGTTGATATGTCTGGCCGTCCTCCGACGGCGCCTCGAATTGCAGTTCGAAGTCGACGCCCTTGGTGAGGCGCACGGATCTGTCGTCGCATCCGCAGTGCGCCACGACGGTCATGTCCACATCAAGCTCATACTGTTCTCCGAGCTTTACGTCGTGGGTGCCCGGTTGCGCACGAACCTCTGCCAGACTCACCAGGCTCTGGACGCCCACGATCGCCGCGACGACGAGGAGTTTTCGCGGCCCCCCGAGCTGGGCGCCGACTGGATGCGGGGGGTGCACTGTGGCGGGATTTTTTCACGACGCAGGGGCCCGGACCAGCGTGAACGTGCTTCCCGACGCGGAGGGCGCGTGGTAGGCAATGTTGGGCCGAGGTTCCGACGGGTTGCTGGAAACGCCGTTACAATTTCAGCATCACGGCGAGGTCGCGGGACTGCGGCCTGCACCGCTGCCGGTCGTCTCGCCGTGGGTCGTGGAGGCGGGAGTTCCGGCGAAGCGGCGGCGGAGTCCATGGGTGTGGCTCGGTGTCGGCGGCATGGCGGCGGCGGCCACGCTATGGTGGTTTTTCCCTGAAAATCCAGTGGTATACGAGGAAGCCACGGTGCCGGGGGTGGAGATCTCTCCGACGATCGAGGTTCCGAAGACGGCACCGTCGGGAACGGCTGTTCCGACGCCGGAGATCGTCGTGGCACCGCCGCCCGCAGTGCATGGAACGACTGAACCGTCGGTGCGACGAGCGGCGCGAACGAAGCCGGGTGGTGGTTCGCTACCCGCGGCATCCATTCCTGTCGTGCCGCAGATCTCGCTCGTGCGCACCGGGGACGCGACGCCGGAACAGGCGGGCGCGATCCGGAGGGCTGTCCACGGCATTCAGGGCGCGTTGCGGACGTGCAGCGCGCCGCTCATGCAGCGCGACCGGACGTTGAAGGGGACCCTGCGCGTGCAATACACCGTGCGTGAGGGCCGGATCTCTGCGCTGACCGTGGGCTCGCCGATCCGCGATCCGTCGCTGCGATGGTGCTTCCGCAAGTCGCTGATGGGGCTGTCG
>Ga0075163_10010381_pt1 | contig 12177 bp, 13 predicted proteins | sample JI1023141ADNA_FD_71478 | JGI IMG/M metagenome (GOLD analysis project Ga0075163, IMG submission 71478) | Wastewater effluent complex algal communities from Wisconsin, to seasonally profile nutrient transformation and Carbon sequestration -... | ecosystem: Engineered > WWTP > Effluent > Algae...
GCTTGGATGGTTGCGGCACCTGCTTGAAGGGCCGCTGCCGCACCGGCTTGAAAAGCCGCCGCATTTGGATGGTTCATGCAAAGCTCCGTCTGATCCAGAATCGGGTCTCGTGCCCCCGGCCGGCGGGACCCGGCCTGATGGCCTGCCCGCGAGCGCCGAAAGCTGCGCCAGCTGCCACTGTGTCTCGTCCGGCAGGTCAAACTGGCAGCGAAACCCACTATTTTACACCGGCCAGGAAATGCTCCTGAGCCGCCGCCCATGGGTGCTGCACGATGCCATTGGCCGGCGGCGCCTTCAACGCACTAAGTCACGGGTTTTCGCATGACGGCAACCCGGGGGTCGCATTGTGTGCCCAAGTGGTGACGAAGTCGACTGCGGGCTGCAGGATCTATCATGCCGCGATGCCCGTCCTGATCGTCTGCGCCCACCCCGATCTGCCGCACTCGCGCGTCAACCGTGCGCTGCTCGAGGCCGCCCGCGGCCTGCCTGGCGTGACGACCACCGACCTGTACGGCCGCTACCCCGATTTTTTCATCGACGTGGCCGCCGAGCAGGCCGCCCTGGACGCCCATGACACGATCATCCTGCAGCATCCGCTGCACTGGTACGGCATGCCCGCGATGCTCAAGCACTGGATCGACCAGGTGCTGCTGGAAGGCTGGGCCTACGGCAGCGGCGGAAACCGGCTGGCCGGCAAGCGCTGGGGCCACGCGCTGTCCACCGGTGGCCAGGCCGCCAGCTACGAGGCCAGGGGCCTGCACCAGCACACCCTGGCGGAGTTCATGACCCCTTTGAAGCGCACCGCCACGCTGTGCGCGATGAACTGGCTCGAGCCCTTCGTCACGCACGGCGCCGATCACCTGAATGACGCCGAACGCGACGCGGCCGCGCAGACCTACCGCCACTGGCTGACCGGACTCTGAAGAAAGTGCCGGCCCGCCGGCAGAACCCATGCACCACACCGACTACCTGCTGCAGGCCCTCGTCTACTTCGGCGCCGCGGCGCTGTTCGTGCCGGTCTTCCACAAGCTGGGCCTGGGCTCGGTGCTGGGCTACCTGGTGGCCGGGGCAGCCATCGGACCCTGGGGGGTTCGCCTGGTCACCGACCCGACCACGGTCGCCCAGGTGTCGGAGCTCGGCGTGGTGCTGCTGCTGTTCCTGGTCGGGCTGGAACTCAATCCGCAGCGGCTGTGGTCGCTGCGCCGCGCGATCTTCGGCCTGGGCGCGCTGCAGGTCGGGCTGACCATCGCGGCGGTCACGGCGCTGGCGGCGCTGATGGGCCAGAGTCAACGCGCCGCGGTGGTGCTGGGCATGGCGGCGGCCATGAGCTCGACCGCCATTGCGCTGCAGCTGCTCGCCGAACGCAATCTCACCAAGACCGAAGCCGGCCAGTCTGCCTTTGCGGTGGCGCTGTTCCAGGACCTGTCGGTGATTCCGCTGCTGCTGGTGCTGGCGTCGCTGGCCCCCGGTGCCGGCGCAGACGGCGGGTTTTCACTGCTCCGGCTGGGCCAGGCGGTTCTGGTGATCGGCGCGATGGTCCTGATCGGGCGGCTGGCCTTGCGCCCGGTGCTGCGCTGGATCGCGGCCATCGGCATGCGCGAGATCTTCATCGCATTCGCCCTGTTCCTGATCGTGGGCAGCGCCTGGCTGACGCAGGCCGTCGGTCTGTCGATGGCGCTGGGCAGCTTCGTGGCCGGAGTGCTGCTGGCCGACTCCGAATACCGGATGGAACTCGAGGTCGACATCGATCCGTTCAAAGGCCTGCTGCTGGGGCTGTTCTTCATGGCCGTGGGCATGTCGATCGACGTCGGCCTGATCCTGGCCTCGCCGCTGCGGGTGGCCGCCCTGGCCCTGGTCGTTGTCGTCCTCAAGCTGGCCGTGCTGCTGCTGCTGGCCCGGCTGTTCCGACTGTCGCGCGAAGACGCCTGGATCTTCGGGCTGTCGATCTCGCAGGTTGGCGAATTCGCGTTCGTGCTGCTCGGGCCGGCGGCGGCCAGCGGCGTGCTCGAGCCCCGCCTGGCCGCTCTGGCCAACGCGGTGGTCGCGGTGTCGATGCTGTCCACGCCGCTGCTGTTCCTGGTCTTCGAGCGCTGGATCCGGCCGCGCCTGTCGCCCGGTCGCCACCGGGCTCCCGACCCGATCGAAGAACGCAATCCGGTCATCGTCGCGGGGGTCGGACGTTTCGGCCAGATCGTGGCCCGCCTGCTGCTCGGGCGGGGATGCACCGTGACCATCATCGACCACGATCCCAACCAGGTCGACCTGCTGCGCCGCTTCGGCTTTCGCGCGCACTACGGCGATGCCGCCCGACCCGACGTGCTCGAGGCCGCCGGCGTCGCCAGCACCCGGCTGCTGGTCCTGGCGATGGACGACCCGGCGGCGGTGCGGGCCACCGCGCGGCACGTGCGGGAACGCCACCCTGGGGTCCAGATACTGGCGCGCGTGCGCGGACGGCTCGACGCCCTCGAACTGGTGCGCGAGGGCGTGCCGATCGTGCGCGAGACCTTCGGCGCCTCGCTCCAGGCGGCTCAGGCGGCGCTGATCGCGCTGGGCGAACACCCCTACCTGGCACGCCAGGCGGTCGAGCAGTTTCGCCGCCACGACGAAGCGCTGCTGCGCGAGCAGGCCGCGATCGAGGGCGAGACCGAGGGCCGTTATCTGGCGCTGGCCAATGAGGGCCGCGACCGCCTGGCCGCTCTGCTGGCCCGCGAACAGCGTCCCGATGCCCGGCCCGGCGAACGGGGCGATTGGTAGTCAGCGGGCATTATTCGCTGCATTGCCGGGGGATTGAGTGGATAATCCGGTCACGCCATTGACAAATGTCAAGTCGACGCAGGAAACCATGCACGTCAAGATTCATCCCCTGCACGAAAATGACTGTGCCTCGTGCGGCATGCGCGAACAATCGCTGTTCGCCAACCTGAACAGCTCGGATTTCCAGCTGATCAATCAGCCCATCCACGATCTCGTCGCCGAGGCGCACACCACGCTGTTCGCCGAGGGCTCGCAGGGCGAGTACGTCTTCACGGTGCGCAAAGGTCTTGTCAAGCTGGTCCGATACCAGTCCGACGGGTCGCAGCGCATCATCCGGCTGGTCGGTCCCGGCGACATCGCCGGCCTCGAAACCACCGCCAACGCCTCGTACGACTCCACCGCCATCGCCGTCACCGAGGTCCAGGCCTGCCGGATCCCGCTGGGTGTGATCCAGCGCCTCGAGAACGAGTCTCCGCGATTGCACCAGCAGCTGGTGCGCAAGTGGCACGAGGCCCTCAAGACCGCCGACGACTTCATCGCCGACCTGGCCTCGGGCAACGCCCGCCAGCGTCTGGCGCGGCTGCTGCTGCGCCTGGTCGGCAGCGACGTCAACGGCCAGCTGATGCTGCCCCCACGTGAAGACGTCGGCGCCATGCTGGGCATCACCACCGAAACCGCCAGCCGCACCGTCGCGTCATTCCGGCGCGAAGGCATGCTCATCGACATGGACCGCCAGGGCCGCTTCTTTCGCATCGACGCGACCGCCCTCCACGCGGCGGCCAACGGTTCCGAGTGACCAGCGCGGCGGCCCGGTCGCTGCTGGCGGCCTGGGACAACGGCTCGACGCTGGATCCGGCTGCATTCCCGCTGACCGACCCGGACGCCGGCCTGGCCCTGCAGACCGAGATCAATGCGCTGCGGCGGGCCCGTGGCGAGCGCGAACTCGGCATGAAGATCGGTTTCACCAACCGCAGCATCTGGCCGCTGTACGGTGTGCACCACCCGATCTGGGCCCCGGTCTGGGACAGCACCGTGGTGCAGCTGGGCGCTCCGCTGGCCCGGGTGACCTGCGCGCGTCACAGCCTGCCCCGGCTCGAACCCGAAATCGTCCTCGAACTGGCTCACACCCCGCAGCGCGCCGAACCCGGACACGTGTTCGACTGCATCGGCTGGATCGCCCACGGGTTCGAGATCGTCAGCAGCCCCTGGCCCGGCTGGCGGTTCAACGGCGCACAGGCGATGGCCGCCCAAGGCCTGCACGGCGCCCTGCACATCGGACCCCGCCTGCCGCGCTCCGTGGTGAGCGGACCCGGTCAGCTCAGTGAACTGCGGCTGCAGCTGTTCTGCGACGACCAGCCGATCGCACAGGGCTCGGGCAGCGCCGTGCTCGACGGGCCGGTGCAGGCACTCACTTACCTGGTCGCCGAGCTGCTGCGCCGCGACATTCCTCTCCCGGCGCATTCCATCATCACAACCGGCACACTGACCGACGCCCAGGTGCTGCGTCCCGGACAGCGCTGGCAGACTCGGATCGATGGCGTCGACCTGCCAGGACTGCTCCTGCAAACCGACTGACCTGCCAGTCGCACACCGCCCGCCCTTCTCACGGCACGCGCGCGTCGACACCCGACCGACCTCTGGAGCCTGCATGCCCGACACCGCGGACACCTTCGCCTGGCCGGCCGAAATCGCCGCCACCGCCCGCCGGATCGCCCCGCACATCCGCATCACCCCCTGCCTGGATGTCACCTGGGAGGACCGGCGGATCGGCCTGAAGCTCGAATACCTCCAGGAAAGCGGGACTTTCAAGGCTCGCGGGGCTTTCAACCGGCTGCTGTCGGCCCGGGTCCCGCAGGCCGGTGTTGCCGCCGCATCCGGGGGCAACCATGGCATCGCCGTCGCGCTGGCCGCACGCCGCCTGAACGTGCCGGCGCACATTTTTGTGCCGCTGATCACCCCGCAGGCCAAGCGCGACCGCCTGCAGGCCCTGGGTGCCGACGTGCACGTGGGCGGCGCGGCCTATGCCGACGCGCTGGCCGCCTGCAACGCGTTCCGCGAGGCCACCGGTGCGCTCGAGTCCCACGCCTACGACCACCCGGCCACCCTGGCAGGCCAGGGCACCGTTGCGCGCGAGTGGCAATACCAGGCGCCCGACCTCGACACCGTGCTGGTCGCGGTCGGCGGCGGCGGCCTGATCGGCGGCATGGCGGCCTGGTATCAGGGCCAGGTCCGCGTGATCGCGGTCGAAACCGAGGGCTGCCCGACACTGCACGAGGCGCTGGCCGCCGGGCGGCCGGTCGATGTCGAGGTGTCGGGGATCGCGGCCGATTCGCTGGGCGCGCGCCGGGCCGGCTCGCTGATGTTCCCGATCGCGCAGCGCCATATCGCGCACTCGCTCCTGGTCAGCGACGAGGCGGTCCGCCAGGCCCAGCAGTGGTTGTGGCGCGAAGCCCGCATTGCCGCCGAGCCCGGCGGCGCGACCGCGTTCGCCGCGCTGCTGAGCGGCGCCTACCGGCCCGCACCGGACGAGCGCATCGGCGTGCTGGTGTGCGGCGCCAACCTGGACCCCTCCCTGCTCGCGCAGGACGCCTCGTGAGTCCGCCTGCCCGCGTGCTGGCGGTGTGCGTCGGACGCACCGCGACCCTGGCAGCCCGTGACGGCGGCGATCGTGCGGTGCCGGTGATGAGCGCAATCGCCAAACAGTCGATCAGCCGCCTGGCCGACCCGGTACCGGTCGAAGTGGGCGCGATGGGCGTGGCGGGCGACGAGGTCGTCGACCTGAGCGTGCATGGCGGCCTGGACAAGGCGGTCTACCTGTATCCGCACGAACACTACGCGTTCTGGCAGACCGTGCGCGGCCAGGCAGGCCGCACCGAGCCGCTGGAGCCGGGCGCGCTCGGCGAGAACCTGCTGATCGAGGGCCTGCTCGAATCCGCGCTGTGGGTCGGCGATCGGCTGCGCATCGGCGAGGTCGAATTGCGGGTCGAAAGCCCGCGCTCGCCGTGCTTCAAGTTCAACATCCGGATGGGGTTCTCCTGGGCCTCCAAAATGATGATCCAGAGCGGCTACACCGGCGCCTATTGCGCCGTCGTCCGTCAGGGCAGGATCGCCGCTGGCGACAGAATCGATGTACTTCCCGGTGACCGGGTCGTCACCATTGAGCAAAGCCATCGCTTGCGTCATGGCAAGCGCCAATCGCCGCTCTTCTAAGGTAAAGTGGACGCGATGCCCGAACTCAGTCCCGCCCAGCGCACCGCCGGCACGGCCCGCTTCCTGGTAGCCGCCGGGACTCTATTTGCCGCAGAAGCCATCTGGCGCGGTTCGGTGGCGCGCTCGCTGATGGCGGCGGCACTCATCGTATTCGGCGGCGGACTGCTGTTCATCGCCAAACGGGCGGACTGACCCCCGACTCGGCACCCCGGGGTGCCGCCTGGCCGCTGCATGACCGACTTTCAAGCCCTGCGGGTCGACGCTTTCGCGGTCGACGAGGAACTGTCCGATGCCGGCTGCGTCGGGCCCGAACTCGCCCATCTCGCCCAGGTCTACCTGCACAGTCCGCGCGCACTCGTGTGGCGCAATCCGTCGTCCGACTGGCGGGTGTTCGTGCTGCTGCTGCCGATCGCGTCGCGGCTGTCGCTGATGGCCAATCCGATCTTCGCGCAGCTGGCGAGGGCCTGGGGCATGAACGCCCGCTTCGTCGGCATCGACCGCGACGGCCTGTTCCACGACTTTCGCTCGCTCCTGTCGGACCGCACCCTGAGGCTGCTGGTCGAGCTGCTCACGGCCGATCAGGCGCGCACCGTCGATGCCGCCCGGGTGCTCGATACCCTGTTCGGCACCCTGGCCTCCGAGATGCTGACCGTGCTCGAGCAGCGCGGCGACGACTGGTCGCGCCACCTCGATACCGAGCACCGCCTCGAATCCCAGGTGCCAGCCAGCCTGTTCGACCGCGACACGCGATTCCCCGACTTCCAGGCCGCCCTGCGGGCCGCGCTGCGCGACGACATCGTCGACCTCGCGTTCTATGGCCGGGCGCTGCGCGCCGCCGACTTGCGCGAACAGGCCTTCGAGACCCGGGTGGCCTCGCTGCTGGAGTCCAGCCTCGACCCCGTGACCATGGCCAAACTCGGCCAGACCCGGGCCGGACGCCACCTGGGATGCTACAACTGGCTGCAGCTCGATTCGCGTCATGCGGCGGCGCGTGCCCATGTGCTGTCGCGGCTGCCGGGCTTCGCGACCTTTTTTGCCCAGACCCTGGTGCCGCTCGATCTCGCCCCCGAAAACAGCCGCGACGGCGGCTACGATCTGCGCTCGCTGGTGGCGCGCACCGCCAGCGCGCACAGCCTGCATTGGGCCGGCGTACTGCGCCGGGCCATCGATGCCGGCCAGGACCGGGCGGTGATCGAGGCCTTGTCGCAGCGCTTCCAGGTGCCCGACAACCTGATCCGCCGCCTGTGGCGTGAGGTGCCGCCCGCTTTCGGGCAGCCACCCACCTGGCAGATCGCGCAGGTGCTGCGCCAGCTGCAGCGGGTTGGCCCGAACGGCTGGCCCGCAAGCGACGCGCAATGGCGCGAGCTGCTCGCCCGCGCGGTGCCGGCCGAAGCAGCCTGACGCCACGCGAGCGGCCCGACGCCAGAAGGCCGATCCGCCCGCGGGGTCCGCCAGCGCCACGGGCAGCGCTGCTCCCCGGTCAGCGCGGCGGCTTCAGGTCGTCGGCACCGGTGTAGATCCGGTTCCAGACCGGCCCGATCACGATTTCGTTCAGGCAGACATGGGCCGGCGCGCCCATCGCGTACACGATGGCGTCGGCGACATCCTCGGGCTTGAGCATCCGGGCGATGTCGGCATCGGGCGGGCGCTTCGGGCGCGAGCGCAGGATCGGCGTGGCCACCTCGCCCGGGCAGACCAGCGTCGCCCTAATGCCGTTGGGCCCCTCCTGGTCGTTGATGCTCTCGACCAGCGGCGCCAGCCCCATCTTGCTGGCGCCGTAGGCCGCGCCGGTGAAGGTCAGATACCGCCAGCCGGCCCACGACGACACCACCGCGATCGACCCGCGGCCCGCCGCACGCATGGCCGGCAGCACCGCACCCACGCAATACGCGACGCCATTCAGGTTGACCGAGATCACCTGGGCAAAGGCCTGCGGGGTCAGCGCGTTCCAGTACCGGTTGGGCACATTGCCGCCGGCGGAACACACCAGCATGTCGATGCGGCCATGATCGGCCACGATGCGGGCCGCGGCCGCGGTGACCGCCGCCGCATCACTGACGTCGAGCGCCAGCGCGTGGGCCACGCCACCGGCTTCGTGCACCGCGCTCACCGCGGCATCGAGTTCGCTCTGGCGCCGGCCGGATACCACCACCACCGAGCCGGCACGCGCCAGTGCCCGCACTGTTTCGAGGCCGATGCCTGTGCCGCCGCCCGTCACCCAGGCCACTTGCCCGTTCAGGTTCCTGTTTGTCATCAGTCGTTCCTTCAAGAGGTTGCGGGGCCCGGCCGGCAACGGTTCGCAGGGGTTCGCCCGATGGCGCGCCGAGCCGTATGCTGCCGGAATGACGAATGATCCGACTCTCGGGACGATACTGGAAAGCGCCTGGCGGCTGATGGAATCCGGCGTTGCCGATCCGCAGCACGGCTGTCACTGGCCGGTGCTCGCCAGCATCGCGGCCGACGGCGCCCCGGACGCCCGCACCGTGGTCCTGCGCGCCGCCGTGCGCCAGCGCCGCGAACTGCAGGTGCACAGCGATGCGCAGGCCGGCAAGCTCGCCCAGCTGGCGCGCGACCCCCGTGCCTGCCTGGTTCTGTATGACGGCGCGACCCGCACTCAGCTGCGCGCCCACGGCCGCATGCGGGTGCATCAGGGCGACGCCGCCGCCGCGCTCGCCTGGCAGGCCCTGCCCGCCCACAGCCAGGCGCTGTATGCCGGCGTGCAGCGGTTCGCGCTGCTGGTCCTGTCGATCGACTCGCTGGACTGGCTGCTGATCGATCCGGCGGGCCATCGCCGTGCCGGGTTCGCGTGGGCCGGCGAGACCCTGAGCGCCCGCTGGCTCGCGCCCTGACACCCTCCTCCGAGGGATCGAGCCGGTTCAGAGCATCGCGTAAGTGGTGGTGGCGTGCACCGCCAGTTTTCCATCAGACGCAGACACAATCTCGATCTCGCCGAAAGTGAGCGTTCGCCCCGGTTTGATCACCCGGGCGGTGATCAGCGCGTCGCCCTGCGCAATCGGACGCATGAAGCTGGTAGTGAGGGATACCGTCGTCATCGGCCGGAACTCGCCCAGCTGAGCCGAGATCGCGATCACCATCGCGGTGTCGGCGGCCGACATCAGCGCCTGGCCGCACAGCGTGCCGCCGACCCGGCACAGCGACTCGTCGAAGGGCAGCCGCAGCACCACGGCATCGGGGCCCACCGCGACAGGCGCCAGGCGCAGCGCCTGGACCCAGGGTGCGAACAGATCGGACAGCCAGTCGCGGGCCTGCGCGATCGGGTCGGGTCGGGTGTCATTCGTTGTCATCGTCATCGGTCGGGCGCAGCGGGCGGGTGGGCGAGACCTCATCGTGGGGCCAGCCGAATCGCGGTGCAAGCCAGCGGTACAAGCTGCCGCCCAGCAGCACCAGCATCAGCACTCGGGTGAGGTGGAACAGCGTGACCACCGGCACCCCGAGCTCGAGCAGCTTGGCGGTGAGCGCCATCTCGGCGATGCCGCCCGGCGAGGTCGCCAGCGCCAGCGTGGCCCAGGGTACCCCCGACCACCACGACAAACCGGCGGCGAAAGCGGCCGAGGCCACGATCGCCAGAACCGTGGACACCGCCACCACGATCAGCATGCGCGGCGCGCGGTCGAAGAAGCCGGGCGCAAACCGGGTGCCCAGCCCGATGCCGATGAAGACCTGACCGGCGCTGACGACCCAGCCGGGCACCGCACTGAGCACGATGCCGCCGGCGCTCAGCCCCACCGACACGACCAGCGGTCCGATCATCCAGGGGTTGGGCGCCTTCAGCAGACGCAGCACCAGCGCGCCGGCCACCGTGCAGGCCACCAGCAGCGCGAAGCCCGGCCACCAGTTCACCGCCATGACCGTCCGCTGCGCCGGGTCCGAACCATGCACATCCAGCCACTGGAAGGCGAAGGGCACCACGCTCACCACCAGCAGGATGCGCAGGCTGTGGGCCGCGGCGATCATGTCGACCCGCGCGCCATGGCGCTCGCCCTGCAGCGCCATTTCGGACGCGCCGCCGATGGCGCCCGCGAAGAACGCGGTCGCGCCGTCCAGACCGGCATAGCGGCGCAGCGCCCAGGCCAGCGACAGGCCGACCGCGAGGGACCAGAGCAGGCCGGCCAGCACCAGGCCCGCACTCTGAGCCAGCCGCCCCAGCACGTCGGTGGTGAAGAACAGCCCGAGGGCGGTGCCGATCACCCACTGGCCGGCACTGCGCGCGACCGGCAGGCTGGCCAGCGGCAGGCCGCGCGAGGCCGCGAAAGCGCAGGCGAACAGCGGCCCGATCAGCCAGGGCAGGGGGGTCTTCAGCCAGGCGCAGAGGGCGCCCGCCGCAAAGCCGACGAGCAGTGCGAGCAGCACCGGCCAGACAGCGGAGGAACGGACAGGCGGCATCACGCGGCGCAGTGTCGCACGGCCCGCCGCGCCGGCAGGGCCGTTTCAGCGGGTCTCGGCGGCCGCGATCCTAAGAGCCTGTGGGACTCAAGGAAGGGCGCTGCAGCGTCCACACCGTCGCCGGCGGCACATTGCGCAGCACCACGCCCGCCTTCGCCCAGCGCAGCTCGGCCGCCGCGGCGAATGGCGGGAGCCCCCCGAACCCGTAGCTGTACTGGACCAGCCGCGAGCCGGGTGAACCGCACAGTGCCGCCGCCAGCGCGCTGGCGCAGCGCTGCGCCTCGGCCTGCGGCATGGATTTGAAGGGCAGCGACGACACGATCGTGGTCGGAACGCCGGGCCTGACGACCCGGTCGACTTCGGACGCACAGGCCTTGACCACGCCCACCGCGGGCAGGTTCTGGCGCAGCCAGCGCACGAACTGCGGATCGCGCTCGAGGGCATACAGCTGGTCCGGCGGGTAACCCTGCGCCAGGATGGCCCGGGTGACCGCCCCGGTGCCCGCGCCGATTTCAATCACCATCTGGCAGCGGGTGCGCAGCACCTCGCGGGCGATCGCCCGCGCCAGCCACCGGGAGGCGGGCAGCACGGCGCCGACATTGGCCGGATCGCGAAGCACGCCGGAGGCGAACGCCAGCACTTCCCTCACCGGCTGCCGCCGGAATCGTGGTCACAATGGGTCATGGGGTGTCGTCTGTCCGTTGTTCGCGCGGGCCGCCGCCGCGCCAAAGAATGGGCCGGCGATAGGATAAACCGCCGCGCGTCCGCTTCGGCATGCCCGATGCATGCACATGACGTGGCCCGGCTCACCCGGTCCGTTCAGAACGGTTCGATCACGCGCTTGCGCTCGCTGCGCGCCGCCGCAGGCGCCAGGGTCCGCAAGGTGCGCAGCAGCATCTCCCGGGTGTCCGCCGGATCGATGACGTTGTCGTAGATGAACTTGCCGGCCGCCTCGACCGCGGCGTGCTCGCGCTTGAGTTCGTCGGTGAGCTCGGCATGCCGCTTCGCCCGAGCGGCCGGATCGGTGAAGGCGGCGAGCTCCGCCTTGTGAAGGATGTTGACCGCACCGCCCAGGCCCATGCCGCCATATTCGGCGCTCGGCCAGGCCAGCAGCACGGCGGGCTCGAGCGGCTGCGAGCCCATCACGTAGTAGCCCAGGCCATAAGCCTTGCGCAGCACGACCGTCATCATCGGCGTGGTGGCGTTGGCGATCGCCGACAGCAGGCGCCCGCTGTGGCGCACCAGGCCGGTCTTTTCCGCTTCGGGTCCGACCATCAGGCCGGGCGTGTCGCACAACAGCAGCAGCGGAATGTCGTAGGCATCGCAGATCTGCACGAACCGGGCAGCCTTGACCGAGGCCGCGCTGTCGATCGCGCCGCCCAGGTGCATCGGCTGGTTGGCGACGATGCCGACAGCTCGGCCGGCAAAGCGGACCAGCGAGGTCACGACCGACTTGCCATAGCTCGGCTTGAGCTCGAGCACGCTGCCCAGATCTGCTATGTGAGCAATTACTTTCTTCACATCGTAGGCCCGACGAGGATTTTCAGGCACAAGCTGGCGCAGTGGCTCCGGGTCCGGCGCTTCGCCAGGTGGCGCCGCCGGACCGAAGTAGGCCAGGTAGCGCTTGGCCAGTTCGATCGCGTGCGCGTCATCGTCGGCCAGCAGGTCGACCACCCCCGACTGCACATGCGCGTCCACCGGACCGATCTCCTCCGGGGTCAGCCTGATGCCCATCGCGGCTTCGACCAGCGGCGGCCCGGCCATGCCGATGGCCGAATCGCGCGCCGCGATCAGCAGGTCGCACATGCC
>Ga0075163_10010382_pt1 | contig 12176 bp, 6 predicted proteins | sample JI1023141ADNA_FD_71478 | JGI IMG/M metagenome (GOLD analysis project Ga0075163, IMG submission 71478) | Wastewater effluent complex algal communities from Wisconsin, to seasonally profile nutrient transformation and Carbon sequestration -... | ecosystem: Engineered > WWTP > Effluent > Algae...
ACCTTCGTCTTCGCCAACGTCCCCGCCGGCCCGGCCTCGGTCACCGTCACGTTCACCGGATACAACTCCGCGACCGAAACCTTCACCGTCGCCGCTGGCCAGACCGCCGTGCGCGAAATCACCCTCACGAGCGCCGCCGCCGCGCCCGCGCGCAAAGACGGCGTCGTCACGCTCCAGGCCTTCACCGTCGCCACCGAACGCGAAGGCAACGCCAAGGCCATCATGGAACAGCGCCGCAACATGGACATCTCCACCTCCGTCTCGTCCGATATTTTCGGCGACGTCACCGACGGCAACGTCGGCGAATTCCTGAAATATCTGCCCGGCGTCGATCTCGACTACGTCGAATCCGAGGCGCGCGGCCCCCGGCTCGGCGGCATGGATGCCCAATACGTCGGCGTCTCCTTCGACGGTCAGCGCACCGCCAGCGCCGATGCCAATCGCGGCGGCGATGCGTCGCGCGCCACCAGCTTCGAGGGCTTCTCCATCACCGCCATCGAATCGATCGAGATCAGCCGCACGACCTCGGCCGAGTCCGACGCCGACTCCCCCGCCGGCACGATCAACATGAAGACGAAGCGTGCCTTCGACCGCAAAGGCCGCCGCCTGTCCTTCAACGCCTCGGCCAACTTCAACGCCGAGGAGTTCACCCTCAAGAAAACCCCCGGCCCCCGCGACGGCGATTCCTACAAGTGGAAACCGAATCTGCAGGTCGACTACTCCGAATCCTTCCTGAACCAGCGCCTCGGCATTTTGCTCAGCGCCAGCCACGCCAGCTCCTACACCGAGCAGTATCAGGTTTCCAATACACACAACCGGGCGGTCGTCGCCGCCGACCCGCGGCCCTACGTGATCCGGCAGATCGACTTCAAAGACGGCAACAAGAACATCCAGAAGGACGCCTTCATGATGACGGCCGATTTCCGCGCCAGCAGCCGCCTCGTGCTCTCCCTCAACGCCATCTACACCTACACCGAAGGCGAATTCTGGAACCGCAACTTCACCTGGGTCGCCGCCAACGATAATGCCAACGTCAACAACGGCCGCGCCCGCGTCGGCGGCGACGGCCTCACCACCGTCGTCGCGACCCGCGCCCCCAGCGGCTCGATCAACAACGTCGCCACCCTCAACAACGGCGGCGGCTCCTCCGCCAAACTCACCTACACGCGCACGCTGTCACCCAAGTTCGAATACAAGACCGGCGGCCTCGTCGTGGATGGCGCGTTCAACTACTCGCGCTCGGTGAACAACTATGAATCCCTCGAACGCGGCTGGTCCAACAGCGAGGGCGGCGGCGTGCCCAGCAGTTGGTCCGCCACCCGGCCCGGCGCCGAATCGTGGGAGTGGACCATCCGCCAGACCTCCGGCAACGACTGGTTCAACCGTGCCAGCTTTGTCGATACCAACACCCGCTCCGGCGGCACCCGCGTCAACAACGACGACCGCACCTGGATCACCCGCCTGCTCGCCGGCTCGCTCAATGCCCGCTGGGCCGTGCCGTTTCTGGAACGTTTTCCGACCGTGCTGAAATTCGGCGGCAAGTCGGCCGAAGAAAGCCGCGACAACAACAACATGTCCGATTGGAACATGTGGTCCTATGTCGGTCCCGGCGGCAATACCACGACCGTCAACGCCCTCGGCGCGAACGTGAATTCCGCCTTCGGTAACTGGTCGAATCTCGGCTACATTTCCCCGCACCCCTTCGACATGGGCACCACCAACGGCCTCACCGTCTTCAATGCCGCCGGCCAGCAGGGCATGCCGCCCCGCGCCGACCGCGAGCGCATCTCGCAATTGTTCCACGCCCGCCCCGACCAGTTCGTGCACATGGGGAATCCGGATAACTACTACACCACCCACATCGCCAACAAACGTGACTTCAAGCAGACCGTCTCCGCCGCCTATCTGCAGGCCGATGTGCGCCTGACTTCGAAATTGCAGATCCGCACCGGTGTCCGGCTGGAGAACACCCTCAACGAACTCGGCGAATTCGATCCGCGGCTACGGGACGACGTCGTCGCGCGCGGCTTCCCCGTCAACGCCGCCGGTCGCGCCACCACGATTCCCGGCCTCCAATACCAATACGAGAGCCAACCCCGCGTCACGCGCGAGTCCGAGTATCACAACTATTTCCCCTCGTTCCTCGTGAAATACCAAATCCAGCGGAACTTCGAATTTCAGGCCGGCTTCAACCGCGCGATCTCCCGTCCGCCGATCGACACCCTCACCGGCCTCTGGGTCGTCGACGAGGTGAACGAGCGGGTCAGCGCGCCCAATCCCAATCTGCCGCCCGAACACTCGAAGAATTTTCAGACCCGCCTCGCCTATTACTTCAGCGGTCGCTCCCCCGGACAGCTTGCGGCGGCGTTTTCGCAAAACCACATCCGCAACCTCCGCGAGACCTTCGATTTCACCGCCTCCGAATTCGGCGTCGAGGACGACGAGTTCGCCACCTACACGTTTCGCACCACGCGCATCAGCGCCGAGGCGCGCCGCTTCCGCAACATGGAGCTCTCGTATAACCAGACCCTCGGTTTCCTCCCCGAGAAATTCCGCGGCACGAGCGTCAACTTCGCCTACACCCGCTCTTACGCCAGCCAACGCCGCAACAACCTCTCGCCCCATCGCTTCACGTCCCGGCTCGGCTACGCTCTCAAAAAATTCAACGGCTCCATCGGCATGGTCTGGCGCGACGATTCGCCCGATGGCATCTACGGCCGCTACAAGGAGGCGCTTACGCAGTTCGATCTTTCGGTGAACTGGAAATTCACCAACCGCTACTCGCTGTATGTCCAAGGCCGCAACATCACCGGCAAACCGGTCAAGTGGATGGAGTCGCCTCCCGGCGTCGTCGAGGGCGTCCGCCCCTCCCTGCGCGTCATGCAGGAATACGGCGCCAACTGGGTTTTCGGCGTCAGGGGCACGTTCTAACCTCGCTCACGCCGACGGTGCCCCGCCTCCCGTGGAGTCCGGCGGCACCAAAACCATACGAGGTCAACGACTGCGGCGCGCCCGGATCTTCCGGACGCGCCGCTTTGGCGTTGGCGGGATCCGCCGCGCCGGTCACGGCCCCACGCACCGCGCGGCCAACCGCTTCAGCCGTCGCCCCGACACGCGGAGCCGGCATTGCCGACGGAGAAATCCGCGATTCCGCAGACTCGCGAACTCCACCAACTCCTGATCGATCTGGCGCAGCGAGGTCAGCCGGCCGCAGTAGGTGATCAACGCCCGGTCCGCCTCAAAGTATTCGGCCCGTCGTCCGCACAACAGCGCGACCAGCCGCGCGTGCGGATACATCGCTTGCCAAAAAATCCGCCGCAGAAAAGCCCCCTCCTCACAACCGTGCAGCCGGCAGTAAGCGTCGAGAAACGTCTCCGTCTCGGCGGCGGCTTTCGCGGGTTCTGAAGCTGGCGAATTCATCGGTCGGCATCGGGCCGCACCCCGCGGCGGCCTTTCCGCGGATCACGGATTCCACCGCAGGCACGGGCTGATCTCGCCCCACTCCGCCGCCCGTCGATTTCACGCACAAGCGCGTTCGGCTGACAATTCCGTCAGCCCGTCCCGCCCATCGGCCCCCGGCAAGGGGACCCCTTACAACAATGTCAGCCGCCCCTCCTCGACCCGTGGCGGCAGCACCGGCCCTAATCAAAGCGGCCCCGATTTTTTCGTCTCCCGGTCCTGCTGGCAGCCCTTTCATCATGACTTTCCCGCTCTCCGAACTGCTTTTCCCGAGCGAAACCGTCGCCGTTTTGACCGCCCTCGCCGCCACCCTGCTTTTGGCCTCCAAAGAGTTCATCGTCCGCCGGTCCGTCCGCTTGCACGGCCACGCGCCCCCCTCGTCCCGACTGAAACTGACAGAAATGTCAGTTTCCACTGCTCGCCGCCCCAATGCGCCCCGCTCATCCCCAAGTTCTGGCTAGCCCATGTGGAGGAGTCGCTTCGAGCTGCAACGGACGATTCCTCCACACTCTCGTTTGCCGTTTTCGTCTTCTGGCTCTTGGTAGCCTTATCCTCAGTTTTTGCGTTCTCTTTTCTACTTTGATTCTTCGCGTTCACGCCCCCTCTCCCCCACCGCAGCCGCGATGATCGAACCACCACACGTTTCGGGGGTGCCTCCCACCCCGGCGCCGAGGTCGGTTCTTCGTCGTCAACCGTTCGATTTTCGACGCCTGTCCACGGTGCTGCTGGTCGTTCTTGCGCTGATTCCGCTCGGCTACATCGGCCTCCGCGCCCTCGAAGCCGGCCGCAATGTCGCCTACTGGGACGAATACGAGACCGCCATCGCCCTCGTTCTGCGTCTCCACGACGGCATCGCTCCCGGGGCACTGCTCGATGAGCTGTTGGCCGTAAACAACGAGCACCGCATGGTGATGAGCCGCGTCATATTTGCCGGTAGCTACTGGCTGACCGGCACCGTGAACTTCACGTTCATCAGCCTCTTGGGCAACGCGTCCTTGGTCGCCCTCTGCGTGCTCCTCGTCGTCGGCGCCCGCACGTCGGAGCGCCGCCTCCGGCTGGGCGTCATCCTCGCCCTCGTTATTTTCCAACTGGAAAACTACGAAAACTTCCTCTGGTCCGGCTCTTCGATCGATCACTTTCAGGTGTTGCTCTACGTCGGCGCCGCCGTCGCCGCCCTCTCCCATGGCTCCCGGCTGGCCCTGTTTGCGGCCGGCCTGTGTGCCGTGCTCGCCACCCTCACACTCGCGCACGGCCTGCTGATTTGGCCGCTCGGCGCCGCGATGCTCTGGCGCGCCCGGCGCTACCCCCATCTTGGCGCTTGGTGCGTCTTGGCTGCGATCGTAGTCGGCGGTTATGCCGCCGGCTTCTCGGTCAACGGCGCTCATCGGTTCGCAGGGCTTTCCGTCGCCGGCGCCGTGGAGATCGTCCGCTACTGGCTCACTCTGCTCGGCGCTGTGCCCGCGATCGGCCACACCGGCCTCGCCCCGTGGCTGGGCGTCGTGCTGCTGGCCCTTCTAGTTTGGCTCGGCCGCCAAGGCGCGCTCCGCCGCGAGACCGTGGCTTATCCCTTGGCTTGGTTCGGCGTCGCCGCCCTCGCGCTCGTCGCCGTCGGCCGCGCGGAGCAGGTCGGCGGAGCCATCATGTCGCGCTACGTCATCATCAGTGCACTCTCCTGGAGCTTGACGGTGTTTATGCTCTTGGAGCGTTCGTCGCACCCCCGCCGTCCGCTCGCAGTCTTGGCCTGGAGCCTCCCCGTGCTCGTCGCCTTCAATCTCGCCGCGAACCGCACCTACGGCAGCTTCGCGGATGCGTGGCTCGAGTGCCGCGACATCGCCGTGAGCCTCTTCAAACAGCACGGCGTCGACGGCCGCGGCTCCTTCGCCCTCTCCCCCATGCCCGAGCGCGCGACGCAGTTGCTCCACGAGGCCGAGCTCCGCGGCATCTACCGCCTGGGTTCCATCTGCGAACCGCGGCCCTTTCCGGCCGCGAAGCCCAGCTCCCGCATTGTCTACAGCGTCGACGAACTCACCGCCGACCGTCGCTCCGCGTTTGTCCGCGGCTGGGCCGGGATTCCCGGCGTGGCGACCGCCCGTGGCGACATCATGCTGATTTTACGTTCCCCCGTCTCCACCCACGTCTTCACCACCGTCAGCGTCCAGCGCCCCGACGTAGCGACCAGTTTGAAGGATCGGAACTTCTCCCGCAGCGGATTCCTTTTTGCCCGTCGCCGCGACGGCCTGCCCTCCGGCGACTACCAGATCGGCTTCTTGATCAAAAGCCCGACCGGCCCCGAATACATCATGACCGAGCACCGCGTCGTGCTGGACCGGGAGGGCCGCGCGCTCCTCGCCGGCGCCCAGTAACACCCCGGCGCTTTCAAGCTGAGGCCCAATGGACTGGAGGTAGGAGCCTGCTCGCAGGCGATTCAGGATGTTGGCCGTTGTCGTGCGATAAAATCGCCTGCAAGCAGGCTACCCTCAGGCCCACGTTCGCCTCGTCCTGAATAGGAACTGCCACAACGCGCCGGTCACTGCCGCCGAAGCACCATCGGGCGGTCGACAAGTTCGACCGGCGGTCCCAGCAACGCCGCCTGCAACGCCCGCCGGTCCAGCTTCCACACGAAGATGGCGTGCCCGATGTGATGCGGCGGTTCCCCTTGTTGACGCAGCCACGCGCACAGCCGCGCAAACCGCAGGTGCCGCAACACGTAGGCCTCGTCCTCCCAAAAATTCTTGGGAAACGTCTGCACAAACGCCCGCCGCTCGGGCGATCCGGGCTTCGTGCGGTTCAATGCCGCGAAATTCTGCAACACCGTCCGATACGTGCGCTCGCTCTCCTTCGTCCACGGCCCGAACGACGCCGTGTAAACGCCCTGCAACAGCGACGCGCTGATCGCGTAGTAGCCCGGCCGCAACGTCACCAACCCCGCTTTTTTCCGCCAGTCGAAAAAGCCCGGCAGCGACTCGGCCTTGATCCCGTAGTGCTCCGGATTGTCCGTTCCGAAATAGCCGAGAAACACCGGCGCCTTGCCCCCCGGATTGTGTTCGTCGAGCCACGCCTTCAGCTCCGGCAAATTCATCCCCCAGTCCAGCGAGCTGTCGACAAGGCGGGTGTAGCCCTTCGCCGGCCCCCCGGCCTGCGCCCCGAAAAACGCGAGGTAGTTCGGCCGCACCGCGACCGAGTCCCGCACCATCCACACCAACAGCGCCGCCACCACCGCCCGCCCCCACGCCGCCGCCGCGATCAGCGCCGCCGCTCCCGCGAGCACGTAGAGCGCCGGATAGATCGGCAGCACGTGCCGATGCCCGAGGTTAATATCCTCCGCCATCGCCACGCTCAAATACACCGCCGGCAACACCAGCCACGGAGCCACGGCATACAACGACGGCCCGCCCGCAGTCCCGCTCGCCTCGTCGCGATTTCGCCGCGCCCACCACCAGCCCACCGCAGCCACGATCAACAACAACAGAAGCGCCGGCCGCGTTTTTACCCAGATCGCATACGGAAAAAATCCCCGCCACCCGCCCAGCTTCCAGTCGCCGGCCATAAACGCCCCCAGATGATTGTCGCTCGCCAACAACTCTTCCACCCCGCGCTGAAATCCCTCCGGGAAAAAATGCGCCCGCCGCGCCCACTCCGTGCCCGCCGCCACCGCCGGCGCCACTGTCACCCGCTGCGCCGCCACGCGCAGCCCTAGGCTCGTATCCGTCGGCACCGGACTCGCCGCATACCGAAAACCATAGTGCGCCCAGATCGCCGTCCACCCGCTCACCGCGTGCAACCCCACCAGAGCCGCCACCACCCCCGCCTGCGATGCCCGGCTTGCCAACCGCCACCACCGTCCCCGCCAACCCACCGCCAACGGACCTCCCGCCACGAACTTCACCCCGATCAAAACCGCCGTGATCGGCAAAATCACCAGCGCCGACAACTTCGCCAAAACCAGCATCCCCACCACCGCCAGACTCACCGCCACCCGCCCCCACGTCACCACATGCAGCAGGCGCCAAATACACCCCGTCGCGGCAAACAGCAGCAACACGATCGACATCTCCGTCGAGACGATCGCGCCAAACGCCAGCATGTGCGGGCTGAACACAAACAGCCCCAGCGAAATCAGCCCGCCCGCCGTCCCAAATAATTTTCGCGACCACGCAAACACCAGCCAGCCCGTCGCCACCCCCAGCAGCACCATCATCGCGCGCCCCTGCCGCAGCAGCTCTTCCGGCCGGTTCCCCACCTCGAAGAAAAACTTATAGCCCACTTCATACGGCTCCGCCCGCCGCCAATACGGATCGTCCCGGCCGACGAATTTCGGCCGCGACACCAGATAAGGCAGCGTCGCCCACCGTTTGATGAAATCCCCGTTGGCCCCCTCGATCCGGTAGTCGTTGTTCAGCCAAATATTGTAGCCCACCGCGAGCTGCTGCCCCTCGTCGAACGACAGCCCCTTGGTCAACGACGCCGAAAACGCCATCGCCGCATAGACGATCAGCAGGCCTGCCGCCGCGACTCCTCCCCACGTCGCCCCACGACGGGCGGACGTTTTGTTCGGAGAGGCTAGGCCGCGAGATTGCCTACGCAGCAGCCACCCATGGATAAAAGCCGGAGAACGAATAACCAACGGGGCAGGGGTTGAGCGCGTCACACTTTCGCCACCCTCGCCGCCTACAAGCCGGCCCGCCTTACAATGCTGTCAGAATCCTCCTCGCGCTGCCTCGCCTACTCCACCGGCAACGTCAGCCGAAACACACTCCCCCCACCCGGCGCCGGCTCGTGCTCCACCGTCCCGCCCAACAGCCGCATGTAGGCCTTGGTGAGCGCCAGCCCCAGCCCGAACCCGCCGCGCCCCCGCCCACGCCCGCTGTCCGGCCGGAAAAACCGCGCCATGAGCTGCACCCGATATTCCTCGCTGATTCCCGGCCCCTCGTCCGTCACCTCGATCCGGGCGATACCCCGCTCCGCCGTCAAGCGGACCTCGATCACCGTGCCGTCCGGGCTGTATTTGATCGCGTTGTCCACGAGGTTTTGCAGCGCCTGCCGCAACAACACCGCGTCGGTGTGCGCCACGCATTCCGCCGTCGTCACCGCCAGCCGTTGGTTCTTGTTCTCCGCCAATACCCCCAGCTCGCCCACGCACGCGCGCACATACTCGTCCAACCGCACCCGCGTGCGGTGCAGCGTCGGCGTATCGCCCTCCGTGCTCGCCAGCTCCAGCAACCGCTGCGTCAACAATTGCAACCGCTGCGCCTCCTCCAGCATCGAGCCGATGATCTCGCGGTATTCGTCCACCGTGCGGCCCTTCCGCAGCCCCACCTCGCCCACGCTGCGCAACGTCGTCAGCGGCGTCCGCAACTCGTGCGACGCGTCCGCCACAAACCGGTCCAACGCCTCGAACGAGGCCTCCAGCCGGTCGAGCGTCACGTTGAACACCCCCGCCAACCGCCCCAGCTCGTCGTGCGGGTTCACCACCGGCAACCGCCGGCTGAGATCGTCCGCCGTGATCCGGTTCGCCTCGTCCACCATCAGATCGAGCGGCTTCAGCCACCGCCGCGTCAGCGCGTATCCGCCAAACACCAACAGCGCCACCACCACCGGCAGCGCCACAAAAATGATCAGCCGGAGCGCCCCCATCGCGTCGGCCATCGGCCGGTGCACCGTCATCACCCGGACCATCCAACGCTCGCCGCGCGCCGGCACCTCCAGCACCACCGAGAGCACCCGCAGCCGCAGGTCGCGCGCGACACTGAAAATCGAGATCCGGTCCCGCCCCGGCTCCGGCGCCAGCGGCAGCGATTCCACCCGGCTCTCCGTAAACGGCCAGAACCGTCGCACCAGCTCCCCTTCCTGATCCCACAGCTCGAACCACGGATTTTCCGGACTCCACCGGGTCTGGTCCCCGACCGGCACACCGTCCCACAGGAGCCCGCCCTCCGCCGTGATCGCGAGCCGCCGGCGGATCTCCGCCAGATCCTGCCGCAGTTCGAAGTCCAGCGGTCGCGCCATCGTGTCCTCGACATACGAATACAACGTCACGCTGAACGCCGCCAGCAACAGCGTCCCCCCCGCCGCATACCACGCCGCCAGCCGAAACCGCAGCGTGCGTTGCCGCCACCACGTCTTCACTCCGCTTCCTTTCCGAGCCGATACCCCAGGCCGCGCAGCGTGTGGATGAGTTTCTCCGTGCCGTCCGCGTCCACTTTCTTGCGCAGCCGCATCACCTGCACGTCGATCACATTGTCGAGCGAGGTAAACCGGTGCGTCTGTTTCCACACGTCCCGCTCCAGCATCTCTCGTGTCACGATCTGCCCTTGGTAGCGCAGCAAATACTCCAACATGTCCACTTCGCGCGGCGTGAGCGGAATCTCCTGCCCCGCCCGCACCGCCACCCGCGCCCGCGTGTCGAGCTGGAGATCGCCGCACCGCAGCAGATTCCCGGCGTTCAGCGAGGGCCGCCGCAGCAGCGCCCGGCACCGCGCCAACAGCTCCACAAACGCGAACGGCTTCGCCAGGTAGTCGTCCGCCCCCGTTTCCAGTCCCGTCACGCGGTCGGCCAACGCGCTGCGCGCCGAAAGCATGAGCATCGGCGTCTGCACCCCGCGCGCCCGCGCCCGCCGCAACACCTCCAGCCCGTCGCCGTCCGGCAGCATCCAGTCGAGCACCACCAGATCGAATTTTTCCCGCTCGAGCCACCCGCTCGCCTCCCCGCCGTCCTCCGCCGTCGTCACCGCCCACGTCTCCAGCCGCAGCCCCTCCGCGACGGATTCACGCGTCTTCACTTCGTCCTCCACCAGGAGCACGCGCGGGGTATTGGGAGACTCGACAGGAGGGACGCTCACACAAAAATTTCCGGCCCGTGCGGCCGGACCCCAAGTTGCCGCGTCTCCGCCGTAAAGCGCAAGCCGTCTCTGCCCGCGCCGCTCATTGTTCGCACCTCCGTCGCCGTCCCACCGCGAGCACCGCTGCCATCCCCACCAGCACCGCCCCGTAGACCCCCGGCTCGGGCACCGGCGTGATCTGTTGGTCAAACGTCAACCACGCCGTGTCGTTGTTCGAGAAACCGGTAAACGCGACCTGGTTCTGCGGCGTCGCCCCGCGCACCCCCGGGGTCGCCCCCGCGAAGTTCTGCGCGTAGAAGTAGTCGACCATATCGACCCAGTTTTGGATCGAGAGCTGCAATCCCGTGTTCTGAAACACCACGCCTTCCACCGTCAGCACCGACGCCACCGAGCTGCCGAAATCCAGCAGCGAATTCCCCGTGATGTTCAACTCGCCAAACGTCGACGTCGTTCCGTTCAGATTCAGCGTTCCGCCCGCCAGTGTGATCGTGACGTTCGGCGCATTGAAATTCGCCCCCAGCGTCAGTGTCGCCCCCGCGCGGATCACGAGCTCGCCCGTGCCGGAAAACACCCCGTCAAACATCCCCGCGCCGCCGCTCAGGATCAGTTGACCCGTGCCGCCCGCGCCGAAGTCCACCGTGCCGCCGCCGCTCAAGCTACCCACCGTCTGCGTAAAATCGTTCAGCGAGAGCAGCGTGCCGTTGCCCACCGTGAGCGCCGCCGCGTTGTTAAACTGATTAGACGCCGCCGTGACGATGCTCCCCGCCGTGATCGTCGTCGGCCCCGTAAACGTATTCGCGATCGGCGACGTGAGCCGCAGCACCCCGGCCCCTTCTTTCACCAGTCCGCCCGCGCCCGTCGCGATCTGCCCCGAGATCGTGATATTGCCCGCCCCCGCCGCCGTCAGCGTCCGCCCCGCGCCCGAAAGATCGCCGCTCAACACCAGTGTGCCGCCCGCGTCCGCCGCGACGAGTGTATCCGCCGTCAACGCCACCGCACCGCTCACCACATTCGTGCCGCTGCCCGCGACATTCCGCAGCGCCCCCGCTCCGCCCACGCCGTTGCCGGCCAGAGAAACATCGTTCGCAAACGCCAATCCCCCGGTGCCCAGATTCAACGCCGCCCCGCTCGCCACCGTCACGGTCCCCGCCCCGAGCGCACCGCCGCTGAAGCGCGCCTCGACCGCGCCCTCGCCGATGGAGAGATTGCCCGACCAGTTCGTGTTGTCCGCATTCAGCACCAACGCCCCGCCCGTCCCGGTCTTGGTCACGTCCGCATTGCCGTAGAACTGCCCGCTCGTCGCCGTCCCGTCGCCGATCGTCAGCGCGCCGGCCCCCGTCACGCTGATCGTGCCCGCATCGCTCCACCGCAGGCGGTTCATCAGCATCGTCTGCGCATTCGCCGCCTCCTGCGCGATCCCCGCCCCGCTCCCCGCGAACTTCAACGTCTCATTGTCGCCGCCGGACGTTCCGAGCAGCGAAAACGCCGCCGCCCCGGCTGCGAACGTGACCGTGTTCACCGTGCGGTTACCGTTCATGTCCGGCGAAGTCCGGATGCTGCCGGCAAACACGAGATCCGTCGCGTTGTTAAACGCCGGCGTTGTATTGGGATTCCAATTATTCCGGGCGTTCCACCGGTCGTTCGCCCCGCCCCCGTCCCAAGTCTGCCCCCATAACCCCGTCCCGCCGCCCACCCAAGGCAGCGCCATAAACAGGATTGGAATCCACCGTCTCATGCCGCCACGTTCGTCCCGCCCGCTGGCCGCCGCCAATTTCGCCCGCTGACATTTCCGACAGAAACCGCCCCCCGCTCCATGCACCTCCTCCGCCTCCTTCCCGCTCTGCCGCTGTTCCTCCTCGCCGTCTCCGCCGCGCCCCT
>Ga0075163_10010383_pt1 | contig 12176 bp, 9 predicted proteins | sample JI1023141ADNA_FD_71478 | JGI IMG/M metagenome (GOLD analysis project Ga0075163, IMG submission 71478) | Wastewater effluent complex algal communities from Wisconsin, to seasonally profile nutrient transformation and Carbon sequestration -... | ecosystem: Engineered > WWTP > Effluent > Algae...
GAGCGGTGGCGCACCGCAGACGATGGTGGCGGAGAGCAGACGCTCCGGCATGGCATGCGCAGTGGCCAGCACATACGGGCCGCCACCGGAGACGCCGAAGACGTGAAACTTGTCGAAGCCAAGCTGCGCGGCCATTTCAACCAGCACGGGCGGCCAGTCGAGCAGACGGCGGCCTGGGTGAAAGTCGGACTGCCCAAGCCCCGGCCGGTCGGGCGAGATGATGCGCAGGCCGAGCTCCCTGCCCGCCTCGTCCATGAGCGATCCCTGAATCCCGGCGCTGGGCCAGCCGTGGAAGTAGAAGGCGGGCGTGCCGTGTGGGTCGCCATACTCGGCATACGCCAGTTTTCTGCCCGTTGAGAGAGTGATGAAATTCATGCGCCAGTGTCCGTTCGCGGGCGGCAGGGAAGCAAGAACTAGGAGTCCCGCGAATTGATTCTCTCGATGCCCCCATCTCCGGCCGGCGCGATGCCGCGCTCGCCGAGCAGCGCGCTCTCCCTCGGCACATGCTTGCGGCGGAGGCCGAACTGCTTCACCGCGTGCTCCTCCAGATGCGCGACGGCCTCGTCGATGGAGTCGGTGAACTTGATCAGATCCAGATCGCCCTCGCTGATGGTGCCTCCCGCGACCATGCCGTGGATGAAATCGCAGAGATCGCCCCAATACTCGCGGCCCATGACCACGATGGGGAAGTTCCGCACCTTCCGCGTCTGGATGAGCGTGAGCGCCTCGAACATCTCGTCCATCGTGCCGAATCCGCCGGGCATGATGACGAAGCCGTAGCTGTATTTCATGAGCAGCGTCTTGCGCACGAAGAAGTGATTCATCGTCACACAGCGGTCGAGATAGGGACTGGGTGCCTGCTCAAAGGGCAGCTTGATGTTGCACCCGACGCTGGGGCCGCCCACATCGCGAGCGCCGCGATTGGCGGCCTCCATGATTCCTGGTCCTCCGCCCGTCATCACAGTGAAGCCCATCCGCGCAATCGCCGCGCCCATCTCGCGCGCCAGCTTGTAATAGGCGTGATCCTCCTGGAACCGCGCAGAGCCAAACACCGTGACGCACGGCCCGACGAAATGCAGCGCGCGGAATCCACGCAGGAAATCACTCGCCACACTGATCAGCAGCCGCAGATCGCGCAGACGCGCATTGGGACCGCCGAGCAGAGCGCGATCCTCGAGAAGGCCGCTGTACCGCTCCTCTTCGCGAATCTCTCCCGCCGTCACTGCGGCTTTTGGATTGCTGTCCAGAATGGGTGAATCAGGCGGTGGTGTCATGGTGTCTGGCTCAGGAGCGCGGAAAATACATGCCGCCCCTCGCGAATGTCCATCGGCAAAGCGCGTTTCATTTCCTGCCGTATCCAGCCTCGACGAAACCGCCCGGCAAATGCATCCTGTCCAACCATGAATCGTCTCCTCCTCGTCTTCAGTTTCCTGTTCATCAGCCACGGTGCCTTTGCACAGCCATCCACGGGCACGGATCCCGTCGCACGGCAGGAGATTTTCCAACTGCGCAACACGGTGAACAGCCTTGAGCAGAAGATCGCCAAGCTGAGCGAAAGTGGTGCGGCCCTGTTCCTCTTCGGCGCGTTCTGCGCGCTGTGGGCTCAGAACACAGGCCGCAACGCGTGGCTCTGGTTCTTCCTCGGACTCTTCTTCAGCGTCATCACGGTGACCGTGTTGTTGAGCAAGAATTCCGGCGACCGTCGGCGTGGGGAACCCGAGGGCCTGTCGCGCAGCGCTTTCAAGATCCATTGATGCAGACCATGAGAACCGCCTTTCAGATTGTGCTCCTGTTCACCCTCGGCTCGGCCAGTGCCGCGCCCGTTGACTTCGTGCGCGACATCCAGCCGATCTTTGCGGAGCGCTGCTACCAGTGCCACGGCCCGCACCGGCAGGAGGCGGCGTTTCGACTGGATCACAAAGCCAGCGCGCTGACGGGCGGCGACATCGGTGTGGCCATCGTGCCGGGCAAGGCGGAGGAGAGCCTGCTCATCCGCGCCGTTTCCGGCAAGGAGCCGAAACTCAAGATGCCCCGCAAAGGCGAGCCGCTGAGCACCGGCGAGATCGAGAAGCTCACGGCGTGGATCAATGAAGGCGCGGTGTGGCCTGACAGCGCGTCGGTGAAGCTGGAGTCGCGCACCAATCATTGGGCCTTTCAGCCGCCGGTGAAGCCAGCTGTGCCAAAGGGCGCACCGCATCCGATTGATGCGTTCATTCAAGCGCGTCTCGCGAAGGAAGGCTTAAAGCCCTCACCCAAAGCCGCGCCGGAGACACTCGCGCGCCGCCTTTACCTCGACATCACCGGCCTGCCCCCGACGCCGGAGGAACTCGAATCCGCAATCGCCAATCCGCAATCCGCAATCGAGAAGCTCCTCGCCAGCCCTCACTACGGCGAGCGCTGGGGCCGTCATTGGCTCGACGCGGCGCATTACGCGGACAGCAACGGCTACGAGAAGGACCCGATGCGCTACATCTGGTTTTACCGCGACTGGGTCATCAGCGCCTTTAATCGTGACCTGCCGTATGACCGCTTCATCATCGAGCAACTCGCTGGCGATCAATTGCCCAATGCCACGCAGGATCAGATCGTGGCCACGGGATTCCTGCGCAACAGCATGATCAACGAGGAAGGCGGCGTCGATCCCGAGCAGTTCCGCATGGAGGCGATGTTCGACCGCATGGACGTGATCGGGAAGAGCATCCTCGGCCTCACCATCAACTGCGTGCAGTGCCACAACCACAAATACGATCCGATCACGCAGGAGGAGTACTACCGGATGTTCGCCTTCCTGAACAACGACAACGAGCCGTGGCGCGTCGTTTACACCCCGAGCGAGCAGATGCGGATCGCGCAAGTCCGCACGCGCGTGAAGGAACTCGAAGACAAGCTCAAGCACGAGAATCCCGACTGGGAGCAGTGCATGAACGCGTGGGCCGCCTCGATCAAGAGCAAGCAACCGAACTGGCAGACGCTGCGCTTTGAGGATGATCCGTCGGGTGGTGAGAAGGCTCTGCGTCAGCCAGACGGAAGCATCCTCGCTCAAGGCTACGCGCCCACGAAGTCGGACGTGAAGTTCCTCGTCAAGCTGGACGCTCCAGCGACCATCAGCGCCTTTCGGCTGGAGCTGATGAACGATCCGAATCTGCCCGCCTACGGACCGGGCCGCTCGCAGAAGGGCACGGCAGCGCTGACCGAGTTCAACGCGGAGATGAAGATCAACGGCAAGATGACGCCACTGAAGTTTGTGCGAGCCACGGCAGATTTCGGCGAGCCGGAGAACACGCCGCTCGTCGCTTTCGCGCTCGATCAAGACGCGCAAAAGGACAAGCGCGTCACCGGCCCCATCAGCTACGCCATCGATGGCAAAGCCGACACCGCGTGGGGCATCAATGCAGGCCCTAGTCGTCGCAACGTGCCGCGCAATGCGGTCTTCGTTCTCGACAAGCCCATCACCATCCAACCCGACGCCGAACTGACCATCGGCCTCAGCATGAAGCACGGCGGCTGGAATAGCGATGATTTGCAAACCATGAACCTCGGTCGCTACCGCATCAGCAGCACCGACGCGCCGGACGCCGAGGCCGATCCGCTCTACGGCAGCAAGCCCGCCTTCGCCGCGTATCGCAGCACGGTGCCGCAGTGGAAGGCGGTCAATGACGAGATCGAGCAGCAGTGGAAGCAGCACCCCGAGGGCACGACCACGCTGGTGCTCGATTCGCGCGATCAACCACGCATGACCACGATGCTCAAGCGCGGCGACTTCACCAAGCCCGGCGACAAAGTGCAGCCGGGCGTGCCGGCCGTTTTGAATCCACTGCCGAAGAACGCCGACGGCTCGCGGCTCACCTTTGCAAAGTGGATCGTCGATCGCAAGTCACCCACGGCGGCGCGGGCGTTTGTGAATCGCGTCTGGCAGGCCTACTTTGGCACCGGCCTCATCAACACGCCCGAAGACCTCGGCACACAGGGCGAGGAGCCGGTGCATCGTGAGCTGCTCGACTGGCTGGCCACCGAGTTCATGGATCGCGGCTGGAGCATGAAGGAACTGCACCGGCTCATCGTCACGAGCGAGACGTATCAGCAGAGCAGCAAGGTCACGCCCGCCCTCTTCGACAAAGATCCCTACAACCGCCTGCTCGCGCGCGGCCCGCGCTTCCGCGTCGAGGGCGAGGTCGTGCGCGACATCCAGCTCGCCGTCAGCGGCCTGCTCAATCCAGCCGTCGGTGGTCGCTCGGTGATGCCGCCCGCGCCTGCGTTCCTCTTTGAGAAACCCGCGAGCTACGCGCCCTTCCCGTGGAAGGTCGAGGAGGACGCGAATCAATACCGCCGCGCCGTCTATGTCTTCCGCCGCCGCAGCACGCCGTATCCATTTCTCAGCACCTTCGACGTGCCAAACGGCGAGTCCGCCTGCGTGCGCCGCGCGAGAAGCAACACGCCGCTCCAAGCGCTGATGACGCTGAACGAAACCACCAGCATGGAAGCCGCCGCCGCGCTCGCGCAGCGCATGGTCAAGGAAGGCGGAAGTAATCCGAAGCAACGCATAGCCCATGGATTCAAGCTCTGCACAGCACGCGCTCCGGGCGAGAAAGAGACGGCGGCATTGCTAGACCTGCTGAAGCGCCAGCAGCAGCGAGGCACGGAATCGAAGGATGCAGCTGACGCTTACACCGTCGTCGCGCGCGTGTTGCTGAATCTCGACGAGACGATCACGAAGGAATAGCCATGAATCTCCACCAAGACCTCCGCACCGAATACGCCCGCCACCTGACGCGCCGCTGGTTTTTCAAAGACTGCGGCGTTGGCCTCGCCAGCATCGCGGCGATGGATTTGCTCGCGCGCGACGGTCACGCAGCACCTGCTGCGACAAATCCGCTCGCGATCAAGAAGCCGCAGTATCCGGCGAAGGCGAAGCGCGTGATCTACCTCTTCATGGGTGGTGCGCCGAGTCATCTGGAGTTGTTCGACAACAAGCCGGAACTGGCAAAGTGGGACAGCAAGCTGCCGCCGCCAGATTTGCTCAAGGGCTACCGCGCGGCGTTCATCAATCCGAACAGCAAGCTGCTGGGGCCGAAGTTCAAGTTCGCGCGGCATGGCGAGTCAGGCGCGGAGATCAGCGAGCTGCTGCCGCATCTCTCCGGCATCGCCGATGATCTCACGATCGTGCGCTCGATGAAGACGGACGCGTTCAACCACGCGCCCGCTCAGATCCTGATGAGCACGGGAGCGATGCAGTTTGGCCGCCCGAGCTTCGGCGCGTGGACGCTCTACGGTCTCGGCACCGAGAACCAAGACCTGCCTGGATACGTCGTGATGCAATCCGGCCAGAAGGGACCGAGCGGCGGCCTGTCGAACTTCGGCTGCGGCTTCCTGCCCACGGTTTACTCCGGCGTGCCGTTCCGCAGCGCGGGCGATCCCGTTTTGTATCTCAGCAATCCCAAGGGCATCGACAACGCCACGCAGCGCGACACGCTCGATGTTCTCAAGCAGCTCAATCAAGAGCGGCTGGGCGCGACGGGCGACCCCGAGATCGCCACGCGCATCAACAGCTTCGAGCTGGCCTACCGGATGCAGAAGACCGCGCCTGAGGTGATGGACATCAGCAGCGAGCCGAAGCACATCCTCGACATGTATGGCGCAAAGCCGGGCGAAGCGTCATTCGCGAACAACTGCCTGCTCGCACGACGGCTCATCGAGAGCGGCGTGCGCTTCGTGCAGCTCTTCCACGAGGCGTGGGATCACCACGGCGGTCTCGTGAACGGCCTGAAGACGCAATGCAAGCTCACCGACCAGCCCGCTGCCGCGCTCGTGCGCGATCTGAAGCAGCGCGGCCTGCTCGAAGACACGCTCGTGATCTGGGGCGGCGAGTTCGGCCGCACGCCCATGGTGCAGGGCGGCACCGACGGACGTGACCATCACCCGAATTGCTTCAGCATGTGGTTCGCCGGCGGCGGCATGAAGCCCGGCATGACACTTGGGCAGAGCGATGAGTTCGGTTTCAACGTGACCGAGGATCCAGTCCATGTGCATGACCTTCACGCCACGTTGCTGCACTTGCTCGGCTTCGAGCACACAAAGCTGAGCGTGAAGTTCCAGGGCCTCGACATGCGCCTCACCGGCGTGGCGGGAGAGCTGGTGAAGAAGCTGCTGGCGTGATCGCGCTCAGCGTTTGGGCGTCGCCCAGCCCGTGACTTTGCCACCGACAAATTCCACAAATGCAGCGTCGTGCGGGATGTAGTCGATCATGGGCCGCGCGTAGTAGAGCGGGTCATACACATCGTAGTAGCCGCCGCGTCCGTGGTAGCCGTAAGGCGGGCCGTAGGCTTGCGTCATCACGGCATCAAACTCCACATAAGTCCACCGCTCATAGGCGCGGCCGTTCTTCTTGCCCTCCGAAACGCGCGCGGGCGGTCCCCATGCCAGGAACACCGCGCTCTTGTCCATGCCCTCGCGGATCTGCCCGCCCAACACGGTGGCTTTGTCCTTCTCGTTAAGCTTGGCAAACTCAGCCGGGTTCTTCTTGATGCGCCGCTCGACCGGCGTCCCACAGCTCGATAGGCACACGACGGCGAGCACGACTGACAGTGCGGCAATAACGCGATTTGTTTTCATGCTGGCGATCCTACACGATCCGCTCGCGAGCCGCCAGCGCGTATCCAAGGGCGATCGCGCTGGAGCACGACCCTTGAGTCAAATCCTTCGTACTCCGTCTCGTGGATGCGGAGAGACGCTGGCGCGAGGCACCGTAGTATCCCGCACACACAGCCACCATGATCCGCCATCTCTTCTTCATCGCGTGCATCGCTTCCGCCACTCACCACGCTTCCGCCGCCGACCTGCCACCGGACAAGGGCAATGAAATTCCCGAGAGTGGAAAGCGGCCCGTGGTTGTCACCGGCAAAGCAACGCTCGCATTGCCAAAGCACGATCTGCCGGAAGGCTACACGCTCAGCGTCGCGGCGGCATCACCGCTCGTCACCCATCCGATCATGGGTTGTCTCGACGACAAGGGCCGCCTCTTTGTTGGCGATGGTGTCGGCGTGAATTGGAACAAGAAGCAGCTCGAAGAGAATCCGCCAAACCGCGTGCTCATGCTCGAGGACACTGACAAGGATGGTGCCTTCGACAAGAGCACCGTCTTCGCCGACAAGATGACCTTCCCACAGGGCGCGTGCTGGCTGAATGGCTCGCTCTATGTTTGCTCGCCTCCGGGCCTTTGGAAGCTGACGGATACGAACAAAGACGGCGTGGCCGACAAACGTGAGATGATTGTCAGTGGATTCGACTACACCGGCAACGCGGCGGATGTTCATGGCCCGTTCCTCCATCCAAACGGCCGCCTCTACTGGTGCCACGGTCGCAAGGGCCACAAGGTCATCGGCAAGGAGGGCGAGGTCGTTCACGAGGGGCTCGCGTGCGGGATCTGGAGTTGCAAGCCCGACGGCAGCGATGTCGCATGGCACTCGCTCGGCTGCGGCGACAATCCCGTCGAGGTCGATTTCACTCCCGAGGGCGACATCATCGGCGTGCAGAACCTCTACTACAGCCAGCCGCGCGGCGACACCATTGTCCACTGGCTCTACGGCGGCGTGTATGAGCGCGCCGACCAACTCAAGGCCATCGAAGGCCTGCCGCGCACCCTGGAGCACATGCCGGTGATGTACAACTTCGGCCACGTCGCCGTCAGCGGCTCTTGCTTCTGGCGCTCATACCCAACCAGGAACCAGGAACCGGGAACCCAGAACTTCCTCGTCACCCACTTCAACACCCAGCGCGTCGTGCGGATGGAACTCACGCCCGATGGCGGAACCTACAAGGCGGTGGAGAACGAGTTCCTCCGCCTCCCGGACGCGCCCGACGTCCACTTCACCGACGTGATGGAAGACCCGCGCGATGGCTCCCTTCTCGTCATCGACACCGGCGGCTGGTTCCGCATCGGTTGCCCGAGTTCATTGATGGCGAAGTCGGATCTGCTCGGCGCGATCTATCGTGTGAAGCCAGCCAAAGCGACTCCTGTCATCGCATCGAAGAGGAAGAAGGCCGCTGCACCGACGCTGAAATCGCAGATGGCAAATCTCTCCTCGACCGACGCTCATGTGCGACGTCGCGCGCTTGAGTGGATCAACATGAACGTGGACTTCGAAAACGCGCACGGAGAGCAGATCTCCGCCATCAATGAAAAGCTGATGCCTCTGATGAGCCTCAAGCTTGATCCGGCGTCCGAGCACGCGCTCATCGCGGTTACGCACAATCTTTTCACGGTGAGCTATCAGGACGTGAAGGCAGCCGAGAACGCCGACCCCGTCACGCTGCGTCATTTGATCCAATGCTTCACGGCTGATGACTCGGCCTCGGCGAATCTCACGCTGGCCATTGCCAAGACTCATCTCGATTCGACGGACGCCGATCTCGCCCGCGTGGCGCTCACCTACGTCATCGATCATCCAGATGCCGACGAATGGGTGATGCCCGACCTCGGCGAGTGGCTGAAGGACAAACAAGTTTCGGCCTTGCGTTTGAAAGCGCTCACCAATTTGGGCACCGCGCTGATCGCGAAACCAGAAACGCAAAAGCTCATCACCACCATGCTCACCCATGCCGCAGCCGATGTGCGCGGGACCGCGCTTGGCATTCTCGCCGCGCAAACCGCTGGCACCACAAATGACGCCTGGCTCCCGGCGCTCGACAAACTCCTGACCGACTCACCCACGCCGCTGCTCTTCGATGCGATCAAAAAACTCAAGAGCGCTCACTTCGATGCAGCGCTCCAAGCCATCGCCGCCAATGCCAAGCGGCCGCTTTCCATTCGGTTAAAGGCGCTCGACTCGGCGAAGGGTGTGAAGCTCACTGGTGATACCTTTGCCATGGTGAAAGGCGTGCTCGGCGATGCAGCTTCATCCGCCGCGGCACGAATCCAGGCGGCGACCATGATCGCCAGCGCTCTTCTCGACAAAGAGCAGCAAACAACCATCGCGCCGTTGCTTGCTACCGTGGGGCCAGTGGAACTGGACAAGCTGTTGCCACTGCTGCGCAAGCCCAAGGATGCCGACATGGCGCGCACGTTTGCCACCGAACTGGCGAAGAACCCCGCCATCGCCAGCCAGCAGGAGAGCATCTACCGCACCGCGCTGGCCGACAAGCCCGTGGACATCTTCGAGACCATCATCCTGCCCGCCTACAACAAGGCCGTGGCCGCCACCGAGGCGAAGAAGCGGATGCTGCCCGCGCTCTCCGAGAAGGTCACTGCAAAGGGCGACGCCGCCGCAGGTCGGAAGCATTTTGAAATGGGCAAGGGCACCTGCATCGCCTGCCACAAGATTGGCGAGGTCGGTCGCCCCATCGGCCCCGACCTCAGCAAGATCGGCTCCATCCGCACCGAGCGCGATCTGCTGGAGAGCATCCTCTTCCCCAGCAACACACTGGCGCGCGATTACGAGGCGCACATCATCGAGACGAGCGATGGCCAGAGCACTATGGGGGTCATCAAGAGCCACACCGCCGAAGGGCTGCTCGTCATCGACATCGCCGGCCAGGAGAAAACAGTCGCGCACACCGCCATCACCGGAGACACGACGCTCACCACCAGCCTCATGCCCATGGGCCTCGATCAGACGCTACCCGAGCAGGAGATGCTCGACCTCGTGGCTTGGTTGCGGAGTTTGAAGTAGATCGCCGCCACGCCATCGGGCACTCATCCAGCCCCCCCTAGCCGCCAGCCCCTGACGGTTGACACATCTTTTACCATCCTGCTTGGTCTGAGGCCACAGTAGCCTGGAGTTGCGGAGCAAGCGGAGAGAACGAAAGATTGGGCATGGAGAAGATATTCGCCGTCATCAACCAGATGGAAGCCGATGGAGTCATCGGGCGCTATGCCATCGGCGGAGCGGTGGGGGCCATCTTCTGGCTGGAGCCGATCACAACGAAAGATGTGGATGTTTTTGTAACGCTGCCCACGGCTCCTGGAGGCACGCTGCTGACACTGGGTCCGATCTACCAATATCTGCTGGCGCATGGGTTCAAGCCCGAGGAGCAGTTCATCGTCATCGAAGGCTGGGCGGTGGAGTTTGTGCCGCCGGGCACGCCACTGGTCGAGGAAGCGCTGGCGCAGGCCGTCAAACGGGATGTGAATGGTGTGCTCACGCGGGTTTTCACGGCGGAGCATCTCGCAGCAATCTGTCTTCAGGTGGGAAGGCCCAAGGATCATGACCGGGTGATCCGTTTCGTGGAAGCTGGGGTGCTTGATGCGGAGGTGTTTGAGGCTATCCTCCAGCGCCACAGCCTCACGGAGAAGTGGAATAAGTTCCAGCAAGCCTACCTCGACTCATGACCGATCTGATGAAACAGCTCACCGCCCGCAAGGTGGAACGCCGCCGTCAGCTTGCCGCACTGCCAGTGGGCGAGAAGCTGCGGATGCTGGCAGAGATGGTCGCTGCGGCGAAAGTCATCAGCGCCACCCGTCCGCCTAAGCCTGTGAACGCGGTGCGACTTGGCAGGCGTGTCCGTGCCATTTGATGCAGGAGATGAACTAGCCGCGACATGCGGCCGAGGAATCCAGCGTCTTGATGGGAAAGCGAGGTGCCCGCAGGTCCAACGCAGCGCCCGGCGAATCATCCACCTTTTAGGTGCCCCTGGCGCACTTGGCTGTGAGATGCCCACGTCACTCGTTCACTCGTCACCGGTGTGATTCATCTTGAGACAAGCCGGGCCCAGCCAAGTCAGCCCGCGTAGGGCTGGAGCGTGCGTTGCATCTCAGCACGCATGTCACGGCAAATCCGATGTAGGCTGACGGCCACTGCACCACGCGAGCGCCCGTGCGTGGCGGCGATGGCGCTGCTGCTGCGGCCTTCGAAGTATCGGAGATGAACGAGACGACGCTGAGGCTCGGGCAGACTTGCGAGACAAGCATGGAGCGCGGCCAGTCGTCTGGACGTGCCGTCGGGGCCACCGGTACCAATGCGGGTCTCGTGCTCCATGTAGTCGCGCTCGCGCCGACGTCTGCGGCTGTCACCGCGGAGGCGCTTCTGGGCGAGGTTCCAGGCGATGGTCTTCAGCCAGGCCATGAAAGGACCGCCTGAACGAAAACTCGACCCGCGCCGGAAGGCGATCAGCATCGTCTCGTGCGCCAGATCCTCCGCCTCGCATCCGGTCACGCGCATCCGCAGCCACGCCAGCAACCGGGGCGTGCAATGAGCGTATAGCCGGGTCGCGGACTCGGGGTCACCGTTGAGCGCGCGCGCGATCCATGCATCGCCTTCCGCAGTCGGACCGAATGACGAATCATCAAGAACAGCCTTCATTCGATTGAGGTGATGTGAGGTGAAAGGTTCCCGCGCCTCCATCAGGGTTTGATGAGACGGAAGAAGCGCGCGCCCGAATTCAGCGGAACGGAGACGCTGCTCACGCCGCCGACCGAAGAGACGGGACGTGTCGAGTTCACCCAGGCCGCCGGATTAAGCCCGGCGCTCTCTTGCAAGACCCAGCCCGTGAAGGTGTCAGGCCAGGAGACGCTCAGCGTGTTTGGCGTCGTGACGGAAGCCTCGACCTTTGGCGTCACGACCACGTCATTCACGCCGAGCATGAAAGGCGAGAGGCTGGGGGTGATGACCTCGATGATGTTGTTCACCGGGTCCACCTTGCAGGGGAGCTTCTCCCACACGCCGTTGTTGAAATGGTAGATGGCGAGTTGGTTCTCGTCATAGCCAGCCGGGAGAAGCGCGGGGTCGTAGGCAAACTTGAGCTTGATGTTGCCCGTGTGCGAGCCGCTGTATTTGAGGTTCCACCGTTGTTGCAGAGTGCCGCTGGGTGTCTGGAAGGCTGGCAGGGTGAACTCGCCTTCGTTCTCGCGCTCCAGCATTTCATCGTCATCGGCTTCGGAGTATTCGCCGAAGAAGGTGCCTTCTTGATCGATGTCCTCGAACTCAAAATCAACGCCCCCCGCGTGAGAGGAACCGCCGTTGCAACTGCCATGACCGCCTGTGCCGCTGCTGCCGCCACCATCAACGACGACCTTTGTCCCCGTGAGCAGGCTAAGCACGATGTCCAAGTTCACGCTCTGTCCCGGGGCGATGCTGCCGAGTTCCCAACGTTGCGCGCCGGAGATCCAGCGATCCGCTGGCGCGAAGTTGTCGCGGTTCTTGCGAGCGAGATATGGGGCGCTCTCCCAGTTGTTTTCGATCGAG
>Ga0075163_10010384_pt1 | contig 12176 bp, 11 predicted proteins | sample JI1023141ADNA_FD_71478 | JGI IMG/M metagenome (GOLD analysis project Ga0075163, IMG submission 71478) | Wastewater effluent complex algal communities from Wisconsin, to seasonally profile nutrient transformation and Carbon sequestration -... | ecosystem: Engineered > WWTP > Effluent > Algae...
TGATGCAGGCGAGCTGTTTCGCCGAGCGGGTGACCAAGCGATCTATCTCCCCGTTTTGAAGCTAGCACGACGTAAGATGTTCTTGCCGCTCGTTGCGTATCACTATTCGATAGACATGTCGCCATCCACGTTTGCATCCGAAGATGCACTATTTCAACGTCAAGAGGCAGAGTTGATCCGTCGTAGAGGATTCATCCGGTGAAGATCTATGTCAGCAGGCAAGCGGTTACCGGCCCTTGGGGCGGCGGCAATCGATGGTTGAAAGCTTTTACGCTGGCGTGCCAAGATGAGAATTGGCAACTTGCGTGTTCAGTGGCCGAGGCGGATGTTGTGCTGATAGCGGCTATCAGGTCAGGTTCTCCCGTGGAACCGGGTGCTGTGCAGGTTGCACTCGAGGCACGTAAACGAGGCATACCAGCGCTATTTCGCATTAACGATTGTGATGCACGTAAGAACACAACCGACGTGGACCTTGACATGAAGGTTGCTGCTCGCTACGTTACCCACGTCGTTTTTGTATCGCAGTGGTTAGCGTCTTATGCAGCAGCTAACGGTGTTACGCAACGCAATTGTAGCGTCATCGTTAACGGTGTTGACAAGCACGTTTTTCACCCTGGCGTGCACGCTCACCGCAAACCGTCTAGCAAGTTGCGCATTGTAACGCACCATTGGTCAGACAATCGTTTGAAGGGAGCCGCATGGTATGAAATGCTTGATGAGCTGTCACGTGACGGCAAAATCACATTAACGTACATCGGACGGCACGCGTGTCGCTTTAGCGAGCGCACGATCGTCGTTCCGCCGTGCGACGGAGAACGTCTAGCAACAGCCATCGCTGAGAATGATGTCTATGTTAGCGGTTCAATCTACGATCCGGGTCCTAACCATATCCTTGAGGCAATAGCGCTCGGCATGCCCCTAATTGTCAGCGCGAACGGTGGTGGATGTACGGAATTTGCGGCGCCAGCGCCGGCAGTAGCAACGCTAGATGAGCTAACGTTTGCGATCATGAATAATCGTGCTGCTAAATCAGCGATGCAAGTTGACAGCTGGGAAACCTGTGCCGCTGCGTACGTAAAGCTTATAAAGGATATCACCGATGGTAACGCAAGGTGACATGTCTCGGGATGCGATAATCAACACGTTACGTTCGCAACGTTTTGCAGAGATCGTAGAGGTAGTAGCCTCTAGCGTTTTGACAAATTACGTTGGTCTTCCGCTAAATGCAGATACGTTTGCCTGCGTCCAGCGTGACATGCGAGATCGTTTTGTGCGAATGTTTGCAAGGATTAGGAATCCGATCTCTAAGCGTTCTGCACAATGGTTGGCTGATGAGCACACAAGGCTTGCAGCGCCAAATGGTACGAAGAAGATCGGTGACATGTGGTCGTTGGTTGATGCTATCCAAGTTAGCGAATTGCCGATACAGGATGTCATCATGCTGCGTAAGCTGTTTCCACCCGATGTCTCACTTTTAGCTGATAAACTCATTTCTGGCGCCGATTGATGAGGATCGCTTTTCACAATGTTGATTTTAGCTCGCGTCGCGGGCCTAATGCGTTTTGCACCAGGCTCGCTCGGGAACTGGCGATCATGGGCCATCACCTTGTCGATCCTGGCAGCGAATGCGATGTTGACTTCATCAACATCGCATCTCCGGGTACAAAAAAGCGAGGACGACGAAAGGTCTTGCGTCTCGATGGGATCTGGACGCGCGCGGATCAGGCGCCGCAAAATGCTTCCATCATCCAAGAGTATGCAACCGCCGATACGATCGTCTGGCAGTCGTCATACGATAGGAATCTAATTGAACGCTCGTGGGGCCAACGGCACGGTGCTATCATTCATAATGGAGCGTGCACCGCGGTGCACGCGGACGCAGCCGCGATCGCGTCTATCAGAACACTAGCACGCGTTGTCTTTTGCGCAGTCGCTGCATGGCATCCGCAGAAACGATTGGAATCCTGCATCGCAGCTGCAAGAGCATACGCGGCGACGACCGGTCTAAGCACCTGCATCATTATCGTCGGCAAGACATCCCACACCATCAGCGGACCAGACGTCTTCTACGCTGGCGATGTTGATGAGCACGCCTGCCAGACGATCATGCAAGCATCAGATGCGCTCATCCACCTGGCGTGGCGAGATCACTGTCCGAATGCATGCGTGGAAGCGCTCGCGCTTGGAACGCCGATCGTGTGTGCATCATCTGGTGGTACGCCTGAGCTAGTCACCATTGGGTGCGGAACTATCATCGAAGATCAGCATGACCGTGATTTCGATACGCTGGTCTTTGACTACGATGCACCACCGCCGATCAACGTGAGCACGTTTAGCGCATTCCCGAACAAACGTTCGTTTGACGTTTCACCTTTTTCAATCCGAACCGCTGCCGAAGAATACCAACGAGTGATGATGGAAGTGCTATCAACATGACAGCGCCGATCGGTAGGGCCCTAATCACAGGCGTGACAGGCCAGGATGGTTCGTATCTCGCCGAGCTACTGCTTCGTGATGGTTTTAACGTTATCGGTACGCGTCGTGATAAGAGCGTGCCGTGGCAACGAGAGCGTAATCTGATCACTGCGCAGGTGATTGCGGCTGATCGTGGTAGAACGTTTGATGTGATTGATGTCGATCTAACATCCACCGCTGATGTTATTGCTGCGGTCAGGAATGTTGCTCCTACGCATGTGTTTAACCTCGCTGCACAATCGCACGTGGGTAATTCGTTCATACGCCCGGAGTATACGTTAGATGTCACGGGCGTCGGCGCAGCGAGGGTGCTAGAGGCTGCGATCGAGCACGGTCCACGCGATTGTCGTATCTACCAAGCATCGACGAGCGAGATGTTCGGCGGCACGATTAACGGAGCGAAGCTGCGTTCGACATCTCCGTTTGCGCCCCGTTCGCCGTATGCTGCTGCGAAGCTATTGGCCCACCAGATCGCAATGATGCACCGTGATCGCGGAGCATTCGTCGCGTGTGGCATCCTCTTTAACCATGAGAGCGAACGACGCGGTATGCAATTTGTAACGCGCAAGATCACGTCATCACTTGCTGCCATCAAGCTGGGACGTGCTAGCAGGCTTGAGCTCGGAACGCTACTGCCGAAGCGTGACTGGGGATATGCTCCTGATTACGTAATGGCAATGCGTGATAGCGTGATGCACGCCGAACCCGCTACGTTCGTTATCGGTACCGGTCAATCTCGCACCGTCGGTCAGTTCCTCGCTGCCGCCGCACAGTGCGTTGGTATCGATGATGACACGCTATCGCAGATCGTCGTGGTTAAACCAGCTGATGCGAGACCGCTAGAGGTCATGGATCTGGTAGCGGATGAGCGGGAAGCGTACGAATTGTTCGGATGGCGACCTCACACCTCATTCGATAGGATGGTAGAGCTTATGGTCGACAATGACATCAAGGAGCTACGGTGCAGCAGGTAAGAGCATGGTTGCACTCACCTCACGAAGCGTGGATAGTTGACCGGCTAAGCAGCGAGTTCGTGCGTGACAATGCGAGCATCACAACTCCCGATCGCGCTGAAGCAAACGTCTTATGGTACATCTCTGGCTGGTGCATCGATACCATCGGCGCGGTACAACCTCGCCAGCGTGTCATTTCCACGGTGCATCACCTGGTACCAGAAAAGCGTGCACAGTGGGATCACGTTGCGAAGCACGATCACATCGTGGATGCATACCATGTGCCGAACGAACGGACCAAGACGGCTGTCGCTGAGCTAACGTCAAAGCCCATCTACGTAATTCCATACTGGATCTCATCTCAGGAATGGTCACGGATCACTCTAGATGAGCACCTGTTGGCCAGACGTAGCCTGTCAATAGAAGACAGTGATTACGTTATAGGATCATTCCAGAGAGATACGGAGGGCGCCACGTCGACGGCGCCCAAGCTCGAGAAGGGTCCTGATATTTTTTGCGATTACGTAGAACGTATCGCTCTTAAGCGCCAAGTCACGGTGCTGCTAGCGGGTTATCGACGTCAGTATGTCACGCAGCGTCTCAGCAAGGCAGGCGTGCGATATGTTTACATCGAACGTGCGCCGGCAGCGGCAATGCGATGGTTATACGCTGCCATCGACCTGTACGTTGTTTCATCTAGATGCGAGGGAGGTCCGCAGGCGCTGCTAGAGTGCGCCGCCCTGGGCGTACCAATAATATCAACGCCTGTCGGCATGGCGGAAACGCTATTGCATCCAGCGTCAATATCACACGATCTGATGTCCGCAAGCCCAAATGTAGAGCATGCGCTTAGCGCTGTGCGACCCCTGTTGACACCGGATGGTTACCGACCGTACAGACAAATGCTTTCAGATGTCATAGAACGTGGGGTGAAGTGATGGTCGTGCTCGGCGCCTGGTCTGGACATGATGCATCGTGGGCTACAGTTGATGAGGGCGGTAACATTGCACAGCACTGCGAGATTGAACGGCACGTTCGTGAGAAAGAGCCTGCGGCCGATAGCCTGGCGTGGTATGCCCGCTTAGGCGGTTCGCTGTCTGACGTCAGCGCAATCGCCACCTGCTGGTCGATAGACCGGTTACGCCAGAGTAGTTTATTTTCCGCCGTTGCCGATAAGCGCTTGCACGTCGTGGGTCACCATGAAGCGCATGCTGCCGATGCACGCTACGCTAGTCATTTTGACAGCTGCGCTGTGCTCGTTATTGACGGCGGCGGTTATGATGATGAGCACGGCACGACAATCGCGACTAGCATATGGACTTCGCCTAACGGTAATGTGCTAGTGCCCGCGCTTAAAGTCCGTGAACGTGATCTTAACGTCGGAGGTGTATGGACGCGAGCGACTCGCTACGTATTCGGCCTCGAGAGCGGTTGGCCGCAGGGACACCAGGCCGGTTCTGTGATGGCAATGGCTGCATATGGTGACCCGCAGCGTTTTATCGGACGATTCACGTCAGCTCTTACAGTCGATAGGCACGCTGCTACCGCGGCTCCACCTGGGCACGTTCGAGGTATGTCAGCTCGTGATCCACGTCGACCCGCACATCCATATTTTCACGACCTAGAAGCGATTGCGAATCGTTCACCGCAGGATGCGTATGATCTTGCGGCTGGCCTGCAGGCGGCCACGGAAAAGCTACTGCTTGGCTATGTCGATATCGCAGCTGCGATCTCGAATAACATTTGCATCACAGGTGGCGTAGCGCTAAACACGGCATTCATCGGTAGGCTGCTGGAGCTTCGACCGAATGTTAACGTCTTCGTTCCGCCCGTGCCATATGATGCTGGGCTATGCGTCGGAGCAGCACGTCATATGCTACACGTTGTTGATGGTGTTATGTGGCAGCCATCCACCACCTGGGATGTTCCCTACCGTGGTTCGTGCTATTCTGCGGCTGAAGTTAACGCTGCGATCGTAAGTGCTGCACCGGACATTGTGTCCACGACTGCTTGTGACAGTGATGTCATAGACTTGCTGGTGGATCAACGCATCATTGCGATCTTTAGCGGTAGATCTGAGTCTGGCAGGAGGGCGCTTGGTCACAGGAGCATCATCGCTGATCCGCGCGATCAGATGATGAAAGATCGTGTTAACCACCGTGTCAAACACCGCCAAAGCTTTAGACCCTTTGCGCCGTCCGTGCTTAGAGAGCACGTTGCGCAATGGTTCGAACATGATGTCGATTCTCCGTTCATGACAACGGTTGCCAAGCTGAGACCTGAGATGCTCGTGAAAGTACCGGCTGTCGTTCACATTGACGGTAGCGCTAGGTTACAAACGCTCACTAGCGATGATAACGGTTGGTACTATGAATTTGTTAGAAGATGGTACGAACGAACGGGCGTGCCGATGATCTTGAACACAAGCTTCAACGATCGAGAGCCGATATGCGAATCACCAGAGCATGCCATACGGTGCTTCCAAAACACTAACATTGACGCGTTGTACTTTGCAGATCACGGTCTGCTCGTAACAAAGGGAGCTAGCACACAGTGATTATAACTCGCAAGATTATCGCTGTCATTGGTCAGGGATTCGTCGGCGGTTCACTATCGCTTGGCATGCAACACGCATTCGAAGTGTATGCTTACGATAAGAGCGGTAAGCTAGCGGATGGCGTTAGGGATGGTACAGATCCCATCTTCCAGGTGGGACCTCGCCAGGGTTGGCCTACCGTTTATGCTGCTGGAAGCGGTCCTCCGCTGGAGCGTTTTGTTCAAGTCGTTGAAACGCATGATGAATTTACGGGCGTATACTTCGTAGCCGTCCCAACGCCAATGCGAGAAGACGGTAGCGCTGATACCTCGATCGTAGAATCGGTGCTTGACAGCCTAGCATCGGTACGGTGGGATAAGAAGTCGTGTAGGATCGCTGTAGTAAAGTCAACGTGCCCGCCTGGTACCACAGAACGCTGGAACAAGAAGTACGCAAAGACGTCGCTTCGCGTGATCTTTAATCCCGAGTTCTTGACGGAAGCTAATGCTGTCTCTGACTTTAAAAATCAAGATAGGATCGTGCTCGGGGGTCCCAGACCGTACATCAACACCGTTAAGATGGTGTTCGAAGCAGCATTTCCAACCGTACCAATAGTGAAGACTTCAAGCACGACAGCTGAAATGGTCAAGTACACGACCAATGTCGCACTTGCTGTCAAGGTTTCGCTTGCAAATGAGCTATCGCAGATCTGCGAAGCGCTCGACCAGCGTGGCCTAGACATCGATTACGATAAGGTCATCGAGTACGCTGCGCTAGACAAACGGCTCGGTACATCGCACTGGAAGGTGCCCGGTCCGGACGGTCGTCGTGGTTTTGGTGGCAGCTGCTTCCCCAAGGACATCAATGCGCTGATGTACGTAGCCCGTACCGTTGGCATAGAACCGATGACGCTTGATGGCGCTTGGCGGAAGAATCTTAACGTTAGGCCAGAGCGTGACTGGGAACAGCTGAAGGGTCGTGCGGTTACCTAACCAAATGAACGTTGCATTGCGTAAACCACAGCGTCCATTTCCGTCTACGCACGCCACTATCAGGCTAACGTTACCATCGCACGCTATTGTGCCTTGGATCCCCTTTCCTGGCATGCTAAGTGCAGCGCTATTACCACCGGACGCTGAAGCGCTACGACTGCATGCTAATGTAACGGCAATGCTTGGTGTGTCGCCATTGGCGAACGGCTGGCAGAACGTAAGATCCGATGTAGCATTTGCTGATGTACGCGTGCTGCCACCGTCGCTAGTCTCCACCGGAGATGTGATCTGCAGTGTTAGCGCAACAGAATCGTGGCTGGTAACCGAGGCCATCGAGCGCATTGTGGCTTCAATACAAGCGTTATCTCTGCTATGGGTGGCGGCCGATGCTCGTGAAGCCGCGCGGCGGATCGCCGCGCGTATCTCAGAAGCAAACACGTTAGCATGGTCCGAAACATCATGCGTCATGCGTCATCGCACAGCGCATCATGAAGCGGCTGCAAACGTTGTGTTCAACCAAGCGCCGTCAACGGCCAACGGTATAATCGCGCTCGGGTCGACCAAAGGTCGGCACATAACCTTTGCAGATTTTGCGACGAACATCGTAACAGACGTAGCGGCCTGGCATGATGCTTGCGCGGATACGATCTGGTTGGCTAGCACAACAGACACATTTGACACGACGCTAGTAACTGGTGGTTGCATCCCGATCATCCCACCAGATCGTGATGTTTCGTACGTTACGAAGCACGCTCGTTGTAGAGCGCCGTGTGGCTTGCGTAGCCTCGGTAAACGTTATGGGTTTATCGCTACCTCTTCAGCCGAAGTGCAGCAGGGTTTTCGATCGTTGGTGAGCGTTGGTATGTGTCCGTTAGAGGCGCTGGCCGTGCTCGATGTTGATGCTCCTCCACCACCAGTCACGATCGACAAAGCCCAATCACACCCCGAAAACTTGGTTAGCATCGCTGATGTTAAGCAGCTTGATAGCATCGCTGCGGCAAAGTTGATGTTCAACTGATGCTAGGTGACCATGGAAGAGCAGAAGCTGTTACCGACCGGTAAGCCGCACGTTTCTTTTTCAGAGATATCGGAGTGGGCTCGGTGCTCGTGGAAGCACAAGCTGAAGCATGTTGACAAGCTGGGTGACGAGGGTCCGAGTCCGTACCTTGTTTTCGGTACCGCGGTGCATGATGCGTGCGAAGAGATCCTTAAGACGGGCGCTTACGATGCCAACCTGTTACGCACTACGCTAACGGCAGGCTGGGCTGGTAACCAGGCGGTGCCGCCATTTGCCGCATGGCCGATCGATGTGGCGATCGAGGATGCGATGGCCATCTTGGCTGACGTGCCTGATTTTTTGGATGCTACGTTTCCTGGCTGGCAGTTCATAGACGCAGAAGCGGCGCTCTACGAGCGCATAGACGGGCATCCGGGCGTTCACTTCAAGGGCTTTGTCGATTGTGTCATCGCAGCACCCGATAAGCGTGGTCGTAATGTGCTGTGGATCTTGGATTGGAAGACCAGCAACCGTGGTTGGTTCCGTGACAAGCGCACGGATCCGATTACGCTGTCGCAAGTTGTGCTATATCGCAACTATCTCTCACAAAAGCTTGGGCTTGACGTCGCTGTAGATGAAGTGAAGTGCGGGTTCGTGGTCCTCAACCGGAGCGCCAAGCAGGGCTCTAAGTGCGACCTGGTGAGGGTGTCAGCGGGTCCCGTCACAGTGATGCGAGCGCTCAAGCTTGTTGATAACGCTGTCACGTCAATCAAGCGTGGCGTAGCGATCAAGAATAAGGGAGATGCTTGCCGTTGGTGCGAGTTTAGCGGTACGCCTCACTGTCCGTGAGCTCCCTTATCATACGATGGTAAAGCTCTGCCCGATCTGCTCTGCTGACCTTTCTAAATGTGCCCCAAGGGGCCTCACGTTCCACGCTCGTGGTCATGGATTGACACCACAGCAGCTCTACGATAGGGTGCACGGTGCACCACCTGTGTGCTGCTGTGGGTGTGGACTGGCGGTCGCATGGATCGGTTGGCACGATGGTTATGCCAGCATGGTGCGCGGGCACCGGACGCCTGCGCTTAACGCGAAAGCATCAAAAACGCTAAAAGCTGGCTTTGCCGCTGGCGCGATCAAGCACTGGACCGCGACAAATCCAAATGCCAGCAGCATCGCACGTGCGGCCGGTTTGAAGACCAGCGTTACGCTAGCTGACGGATTTGCATCAGGGCGCATCAAGCACTGGACCTCCGGTCGCAATGCCGCTGCTGTCTGCGCACGGTTGAGCACCTTGCAGCGCTGTCGCACGCACCAGTCACGTCGTTGGTCGCAGAGCACGGTGCGACAGCGCGTCCTGACAAGTTTAGGTTCGGAATTTACGATCGTATCCGGGCTCGATGCACCTGCTGCTAGAAATGTTGAGCATTGGCTGCACATCGGCTGCACCTCATGCGGTCACATTCAACGGCGAAGCGTTTATGGAATCGTACGTTGCAAAGGCCCAGTGCCGTGTTGGAACTGCTGTGCAAATAGGACGTTCTGCTCTGCTGCCGAGCGTGAGCTCGGCGATTACGTGAGCGATCTTGTCGCTAGCGCTGCTGTGTTGCGACAGAACAGATCGGTCGGTCCAGAGCTGGACATATACGTGCCATCGTATGCGCTTGCTATCGAGCACAACGGTCTTTACTGGCACAGTGAAGCGAACGTAGACAGACATTACCACCAGCGTAAGTCAGATGTTGCTGCCCTACACGGCATACGGCTATTGCATGTATTTGAAGATGAATGGCGTGATAAATCGGACATCATCCGATCGATGGTAAGTGCAAGGTTGGGTATGGTGGTACGGTTGAATGCCCGTGAACTGGCGGTGTGCCATCTGACACATGCTGAACGTGCTGCATTCTTTACAGAAAATCACGTTGACGGTGATGTGCGTGCACCGGTTGCATTTGGTCTTAGACACGGTGATACGATCGTGGCCGCTGCATCATTTAGGCGGGCGATGCACTATGATGCCGCTGAGCTTGCACGGTTTGCTACGCTTAGATTCACGTGCGTTCGTGGTGCGATCAGCAGGCTTGTTAACGCGTACGTAAAATCGCAGCCGGGTCGGTTGATTACGTATGCTGATCAGCGATTTGGCATGACGCACGGATACGAACGTTCGGGATTCCGAAAGATCGGCGAGACCGGTGAACGCTTTTGGTGGACGGATAGGACCCGTCGTTTTGATCGATCTATTTGCACAGCGGATGCTGAGCGCGATATCTCTGAGCTTGAGGCATCGTCCGAACGTAAACTGCTAAAGATTTGGGGTTGCAAGAATAGCGTGTACGAGCTAATGACATGAACAAGACGAAAATCTTGATGCTATGCGATCATCCGCTGTCTCCCACTGGCGTTGGCACGCAAGCGCGATGGTTGATCGATGGATTGATTCGTACGGGAAAGTACACGTTTAGATGCTTCGGCGGTGCAGTAAAGCACGAGCGTTATGACGTACTACGACCAAATGACGATCTTGTAATCAGACCGGTTGATGGGTTTGGCGATCAGAATCTTCTAAGACAGACGTTGATGTCAGAACGTCCCGATGTCTTGTTGCTATTCACAGACCCGAGATTTTGGATTTGGGTCTGGGAGATGGCAGATGAGGTCCACACCGTTTGTCCGATCGCATACAATCACCTTTGGGATTGCGATCCATACCCGTCATTTAACGAACCCTTTTACCGTGATACGGATCTGATCAATTGCATCAACAAGCCCACGTACGACATGCTGCACAGCAGGTTCCCTGAGAAGGTGAACTTTACGCCGCACGCTGTGCCCAGCGAGCTATACTTTCCAGAGCCCGACTACAAGCGTCGCACCGTTAGGCACCAGCTTCTTAACGTAACCTCAGATGAGCATTTCGTTGCGCTCTGGATCGGACGAAACGCACGACGCAAGCGACCGAACGATATGCTTGTCGCTTGGTCGCTGTTCATCAAGCAGCTACCGCCAAACGCTAGCGCAACGTTGGTCATGCACACTAACCCTCGTGACAGCGAGGGTCCTAACCTGCTCGCGACCGCGCAGATGCTAGGGATCGAACGAAGCGTAAAGTTCTCGCCTGAGGTCGTCGGGTTCGAGCAGATGCGTGCCTTATACGCTGCTGCCGACGTCGTGGTGAACACTAGCATGAACGAGGGCTTTGGCGTCCCTACGCTCGAGGCGATGTACTGTGGCAAGCCGATCATCGTTCCAAAGACGGGCGGCCTAACGCACCAATCCTACGATCACGTTACGGGAGCTGCAACTGGTATCGCGCTGGAGCCTGACGTCAGGACGCTGACCGGGGGTCAGATGGTGCCATTCATCTACGAGGATCTCGTCAAGAACGAGCGATTCGCTGCGGCGCTCGTTGAGGTGGCGTCGTGGGGACACGCCCGCCGGACGCAAGTCGGCCAGGCTGCTCGAGCGTATGCACTACGGGAGTTCTCAATGGAAAGGTTGATAGGAACGTGGGATGCATCGCTGCGTAATCTCGTGCAAACCTGGCGACCGCAGCACACAAGCATGGTGATAGCATGAAGCGTGTGCTGCTTAGAGCACCTGTATTCACGCAATCAGGGTACGGCGTGCATGCACGCCAGATCGCACGCTGGTTGTTACGTCGGCCTGACGTTGACCTGCACGTCCAACCGCTGCCATGGGGAACGACTCCGTGGTACCTGAGCGGACCTGATACGATGATCGAGTCGCTGCACGATCGTGTGGACATACGGCCAACAGGATATGATGTGAGCATCCAGCTGCAGCTCCCACATGAGTGGGATCCGACGATCTCATCCGTCGCTATCGGTGTGACTGCTGGGGTCGAGTCGGATCGCGCATCGCAGGCATGGAGCGCTGCAGTCAGCCACGTCGCGCATGTCATCGTACCATCAGAGCACGCTAGGATGGGGCTCATCGCCGGTGGAGCCGATCCAGGCTCGATCAGCGTTGTGCCTGAATCATTCTCTCCCACGATAGTCGGCAGCGTAGCAACCACACCGGTGGATTTCGATGAGAACTTTGGCATCCTCATCGTCGGTCAGCTCACATCACAATCGCCAGAAGCCGATAGGAAGAACATCTTCAACACTATCAAGTGGACACGTGATGCCTTGGGCGACGATCCGTCAGCGACGATCGTCCTTAAGACGAACGCGGGCCGCAATACCGCGATCGAC
>Ga0075163_10010387_pt1 | contig 12175 bp, 9 predicted proteins | sample JI1023141ADNA_FD_71478 | JGI IMG/M metagenome (GOLD analysis project Ga0075163, IMG submission 71478) | Wastewater effluent complex algal communities from Wisconsin, to seasonally profile nutrient transformation and Carbon sequestration -... | ecosystem: Engineered > WWTP > Effluent > Algae...
GAAGGCAAAGGCCCGTTCCGCTGGGTGGCGCTCTCGGGCGACCCCGAAGACATCCGCAAGACCGACGCCAAGATCAAGGAGCTGTTCCCTGCGAACAAACACGTACACCGCTGGCTCGACATGGCGGGCGAGCGCATCGCCTTCCAGGGCCTGCCCGCGCGCATCTGCTGGCTGGGCCTGGGCGAGCGCCACATCGCAGGCCTGGCCTTCAACGAGATGGTGAAAAACGGCGAGCTGAAGGCCCCCATCGTGATCGGCCGCGACCACCTCGATACCGGTAGCGTGGCCAGCCCCAACCGCGAAACCGAAGCCATGAAGGACGGCACCGACGCCGTAAGCGACTGGCCGCTGCTCAACGCGCTGCTCAACACCTCGGGCGGCGCCACCTGGGTCAGCCTGCACCACGGCGGTGGCGTGGGCATGGGCTACTCGCAGCACTCGGGCATGGTCATCGTGGCCGATGGCACGGATGCGGCAGCCCAACGACTTGCCAATGTGCTGGTCAACGATTGCGGCAGTGGCGTGATGCGCCATGCCGACGCGGGCTACGAACTGGCGGTGGAAACGGCGAAGAAACAGGGTCTGAAGCTGCCCATGGTGCGCTGAGCGCCAAGGCAAGCACCTTTTTCCCAAGGTTCAAGGCATGCCCCGGAATGCGTCGCCAAACCCCGTGGCCGTCCCCACGGCCGAGCGGGTCCTGCAGGTGCTGGCGGTGCTGGCCCAGCAGGGCAAAGCCCTGTCCGCAGCCGAACTCATGGAGCGCACGGGCCTGGCACGCAGCACGCTGTACCGCCAGTTGGCGCAACTCAAGCGCTGGGGCTTCGTGCTGGAAAGTGATGGTTTCTACGCGCCCGGCCCGCTGAGTCTGCAGCTCGCGCTGGGCTTCGATCTGGCTTCGCACCTGGTGCGCCAGGCGCGGCCCGGCATGCTGGAGCTGGCCCAGCAGTCGCAGGAAAGCGTGGGCCTGATCGTGGCCGTGAACGACCAGGCCATCTGCCTGGACATGGTGGAAAGCCAGCATTCGCTGCGCTGCTCGTTCGAGAAGGGGCGCAGCGTGCCCTTGCGCTCTGGTGCGTCGGCCAAATGTGTGCTGGCCCACCTGCCTGATCCCACACGAGCGGCCGTGCTCGATGGGCTCTGGGGCACTGGCACGCCCGCGCGCCAGGCTGCACAGCAGGAGACCGATGCCATACGAAAAGCGGGCTTCGCCACGAGTGCCGGCGAGGTGGATGCCGGGGTATGGGGCTGCAGCGTGCCCCTGTTCGGCGCCTCGCGCCAGGCCGTGGGAGCCATCACCCTGATGGCCCCGATCATGCGCGCCAGCGGACAGGAGGAAGCCCTGATCCGCATGGCCGTGGTGGCCGCAGCGCGCATCTCGCGCCAGCTGGTTCTGCATTAACAACGATGAGTGACTATCCAATGACCGTGACCGTCTTTCTGTCGAGCCGCCCGGCGAAGGAGCACTGAACATGGTGCAGCGTTTCGACCTGGCCTCCACCCCCAGCGTGCCCTGGAAGAACGGCGGCGGCAGCACGCGCGAGCTGGCCTGCTGGCCGCAGGGCGCGGGCATGGATGGCTTCGAGTGGCGCGTGAGTGTGGCCACCATTGCCGCGCCCGGGCCGTTCTCGGCCTTTCCGGGCGTGGACCGGCAGATCATGCTGCTCGATGGCGATGGGGTGCACCTGCGCTCCGACGACGGCGAGCTCGACCACAAGCTCAGCCAGCCCTGGCAGCCGCTGGCCTTCCAGGGCGACATGGCCGTGGACTGCAGCATGCTGGGTGGCACCTCGACCGACCTCAACCTCATGGTGCGCCGGGGCCGCTGGCGTGGCCGCCTGCAGGTGACCGACCGCACCCGCGTCGCCGGCCAGGCGCGCGCCGGCCTGTGCCTGGTGCTACGCGGGCGCTGGCGCTGCGGAACGCAGGTGCTGGAGCCCGGCCAAGGGCTGTGGTGGAGCGAGCGCAGCGCAGAGAATGCGCTGGAACCCCTGGACATTGCGGCGCAGGGGCAGGCCAAGCCGGCGCTGGCCTGGATCGACCTGGACATGGAACCCTCCGACTGCGCTATTGACCCATGACACCCAACACCCTCCCCCACCCCGCAAGCCATCCCTCGGCCGATGGCATCTGGACCGGGCTGCGCCCCGCCCCCGGCCTGTGTGTACCCGATGTCCCCGTGCCCGAGGGCGCCGACACCTGCGTGGTGGTGCAGGGCGGCACGGTCCAATGGGTGGGCCCGCACGGTACCTGGCCTGCGGCCTGGAATGCCCTGCCGCACATCGACGCGCGGGGCGCCCTGGCCACCCCCGGCCTGGTGGACTGCCATACCCACCTGGTCTATGGCGGCCAGCGTGCCAACGAATTTGCCATGCGCCTGGCGGGCGCCACCTACGAAGAGGTGGCCCGAGCCGGCGGCGGCATCGTCTCGTCGGTGCGCGCCACGCGCGAGGCCAGCGAGGACGCGCTCTTCGCCCTGGCCCTGCCGCGCCTGCAGGCCCTGCTGGACGAGGGCGTCTGCGCCATCGAGATCAAGTCGGGCTACGGCCTGGCGCTGGAACACGAGCGCAAACAGCTGCGCGTGGCACGCCGACTGGGCGAGGCACTGGGCGTGACCGTGTGCACCACCTTCCTGGGCGCGCATGCGCTGCCGCCCGAATACGCAGGCCGCAGCCAAGACTACACCGACCTGGTCTGCAACGAGATGCTGCCTGCGCTGGCGGCCGAAGGCCTGGTGGACGCGGTGGACGTGTTCTGCGAACGCATCGCCTTCACGCTGGCTGAGACGGAGCAGGTCTTCCAGGCCGCGCGTGCCTTGAACATTCCCGTCAAGCTGCATGCCGAGCAGCTGTCGGACATGGGCGGCGCTGCGTTGGCCGCGCGCTATCGCGCGCTCTCTTGCGACCACATCGAGCACCTCTCGCAGGCCGGCATTGATGCCATGAAGGCTGCAGGCACGGTTGCCGTGCTGCTGCCGGGTGCCTACTACACGCTGCGCGACACGCACCTGCCGCCCATCGCCGCGCTGCGCGAGGCTGGCGTGCCCATGGCCGTGTCCACCGACCACAACCCCGGCACCTCCCCCGCACTCAGCCTGCTGCTCATGGCCAACATGGCCTGCACGCTGTTCCGCCTGACGGTGCCCGAGGCGCTGGCCGGCATCACCATGCATGCGGCGCGTGCACTGGGCCTGCAGGACACGCACGGTCTCATCGCATCGGGCCGGCCGGCCAATTTCGTGCTCTGGCCGTTTGCCGATGCGGCGGAGCTGGCCTACTGGTTCGGCCACAAGCCTGCGCGCACCATCGTGCGCCAGGGGCGCATCGTGAAAGGGGCCTGAGCCCATGGCCACCCACAGCGAATTCCTGACCGCGCTGGTCGATGCGCTCGGTGCCGACCGCGTGCAGGTCGGCGATACCGTGCCGGCGCGCCACCACACCGACTGGAGCGGCACGCCGCCCGTGCCACCACTGGCGCTGGTGCGCCCGCGCAGCACCGAGGAGGTCTCGGCCCTGCTGCGCCTGTGCCATGCCCACCGCGTGCCCGTGGTGCCGCAGGGCGGCCTGACCGGGCTGGCCGGGGCAGCGGTGCCCTGTGTGGGCAGTGTGGCCCTGTCGCTGGAGCGCATGAATGCCATCGAGGCGGTGGATGCACGCTCGGCCACACTCACCGCGCAGGCCGGTGCCACCGTGCAGGTGGTGCAAGAGGCCGCTCTGGCCGTGGGCCTGCAGTTCGGCGTGGACTTCGGTGCGCGCGGCTCGGCCCAGGTGGGCGGGGCCGTCTCCACCAATGCCGGCGGCAACGGCGTGCTGCAGTACGGCATGGTGCGCGAGCAGGTGCTGGGCCTGGAGGTGGTGCTGGCCGATGGCACGGTGTTGCCCATGCTGCGGCCCATGCTCAAGAACAACACGGGCTACGACCTCAAGCAGTGGTTCATCGGCGCGGAAGGCACGCTGGGCGTGGTCACACGCGCGCTGCTGCGCCTGCGGCCGCTGCCACGTGCGAAAGCCACGGCCCTGGTGGCGCTGTCCGATTACGACGCTGCGCTGGCGCTGCTGGGCCGGCTGCAGGGGCGATTTCCAGGCGCGCTGTCGGCCTTCGAACTGATGTGGCGCGATTTCGTCGAGGCCTCGCTGCGCTGGCAGGGCCTGCGCGAACCCTTCGAGATGCCGCATCCGTTTGCTGCGCTCATCGACGTGGGCGGGCAGGACGAAGCCAGCCTGCGCGACGCGCTGGAAGAGGTGCTGGGCGAAGCCATGGAAGCCGGCGAAGCGCAGGATGCCGCCATTGCCCAGTCCGAGACCCAGGCCCGCGCGCTGTGGAAGATCCGCGAGGCCACGGCCGAGCTGCCCGCCCACATGCACCCGCCCATCAACTTCGACGTAAGCCTGCCGCAGGCCGACATCGGCCGGTTCGCCGAGGAATGCCGTGCCGCACTGTCCACCCGCTGGCCCGGGCATACCACGGTGTTCTTCGGCCATATCGGCGATGGCAACCTGCACCTTTCGACCGATGCGTCCACCGTGGGCGGGGAAGAGGGCGCAGTCGAGGAACTGGTGTACGCCCAGGTGGCGGCCTTCGGCGGCAGCGTGTCGGCTGAGCACGGCATTGGGTTGCACAAGAAGCCCTACCTCCACGCCAGCCGCACCCCGGCAGAACTTTCCGCCATGCGCGCCATCAAGCAGGCGCTGGACCCTCTCCATCTCATGAACCCCGGCAAGGTATTCGACCTATGAACGCTCCTGCATTCGCCATCACCGCCCTGGCCCGCCCCGAAGTGCCCCCGCTGCCCGCCTACAACGCCGGCCTCTCGTCCGATGCCGTGCGCGAACGCTACGGCGTGACCGAGATCGCGCGCCTGGCCAGCAACGAGAACCCCTACGGCGCCAGCCCCGCCGTGGCCCGCGCCCTGGTGGACCTGGCGGCGCGCGTGGGCACCTACCCCGATGCGAACTGCACCGCGCTGCGTGCTGCCATCGCCGCGCGCACCGGCGTGGCGCCGGAGCGCATCGTCGTGGGCAATGGCTCCGAAGACATCCTGCAGATGCTCTGCCAGGCCTTTCTGTCGCAAGGCGACCGTGTGCTCACCCAGCGCCCGGCCTTCGGCCTGCACGAGATCTACCCGCGCATGATGGGCGCCCAGGTCGAGCTGCTGGCGCTGACGCCGGCGCTGGGCTTCGACGTGGATGCCTGGTGCACCGCCCTGGCGCGCGGCCCCAAGATCGCCATGCTGGCCAACCCGTCCAACCCCGTGGGCTGCATGTTCACGGCGCAGGCGTTCGAGCGCCTGCTGACAGCCACACCCGCGCACACCCTGCTGGTGGTGGACGAGGCCTACTACGAATACGCCTGCCACGCGGACGGCTACCCCGACGTGCTGGCCCTGCTACACGGCCGCACCATGCCCTGGATCGTGCTGCGCACCTTCTCCAAGGCCTGGGGCCTGGCGGGGCTGCGCGTGGGCTACGGACTGGCGAGCGATGCGGCGCTGGTGCAACTGCTCGACCGGGTGCGCACCCCCTTCAACGTGAACCATGCGGCCCAGGCCGCGGCGCTGGCCGCCTGGGGCGACGAGGCCTTCATGCGCCAGGGCGTGGCCGAGACAGTGCGCCTGCGCGGCGTGCTGGTGCAGCGCCTGCAGGCGCTACCGGGCTTGCGTATTGCGCCCTCGGCCACCAACTTCCTGTTCCTCGATATCGGCCGGCCCAACGGCCCGGTGAACGAGGCGCTGCTGGCCCGCGGCATCATCACCAAGCCCTGGAAGGAAGCGGGCTTCGAGACCTTCATCCGCGTCTCCATCGGCACGGAGGCCGAGAACACACGGTTTGCCCAGGCGCTGGCCGAGATCCTGGAGGGCTCTGCATGAGCGCGAGCACACTGTTTGCCGAACACGCTCTGCTGCCCAGCGGCTGGGCGCGCGATGTGCTGCTGCAATGGGACGCCACGGGCCGGCTGCTATCAGTAGCGCCGGGCAGTGCGGCCAGCGATGCACCACGTGCCACCGGCCCCGTGATTCCGGGCATGCCCAACCTGCACTCGCATGCCTTCCAACGCGCCTTCGCGGGCCTCACCGAGTACCGCGGTGAGAGCCAGGACAGCTTCTGGAGCTGGCGCAAGCTGATGTACCGCTTTGCCGCCCGCATCACGCCCGAGTCGCTGGAGGCCATTGCCACCTGGCTCTACGTGGAGATGCTGGAAGCCGGATACACCTCGGTCTGCGAGTTCCACTACGTGCACCACGACCAGGACGGCACACCCTATGCCGACGACGCCACGCTGTCGCTGGCGCTGCTGCGCGCGGCACAGCGCGCGGGCATCGGCATCACGCTGCTGCCGGTGCTGTACCAGACCAGCGGCTTTGGCGCCAGGCCGCCCCGTGCCGACCAGGCGCGCTTCATCCGCAGCACCGACAATATGCTCTCATTATTAGAGCAGCTTGCGCCCATCGCACGGTCGCAGGGCGGTGTTTTGGGCCTGGCCCCGCATTCCCTGCGCGCCGTACCGCCGGACAGCCTGGCCGCCGCCGTGCAGGGCCTCACGGCCCTGAACCCCACGGCACCCATCCACATCCACATCGCCGAGCAGACGCAGGAGGTGGAGGACTGCATCGCCTGGAGCGGCCAGCGCCCCGTGCAGTGGCTGCTCGACCATGCCCCGGTGGACGCACGCTGGTGCCTGGTGCATGCCACGCACATGACACCCGGTGAATACGCCGCCGCCGCCGCCACCGGCGCCATCGCCGGCATCTGCCCCACGACGGAAGCCAACCTGGGTGACGGCATCTTCGACATGCCGTTGTGGCTGCAGCACGGCGGCCGCTGGGGCGTGGGCTCGGACAGCCACGCCTGCGTGAATGCGGCGGAAGAGCTGCTGATGCTCGAATACGGCCAGCGCCTGTCGCGCCGCCAGCGCAACGTGCTGGCCAGTGCTACGCAGCCCGAGGTGGCCACGGCCATGACGCTGCAAGCCGTCTCCGGTGGTGCGCAGGCATCCGGCCGCGCCATCGGTGGACTGGCCGTGGGCCAGCAGGCCGACATGGTGGTGCTGGATACACAGCATGTGGCGCTGCACGGCCTGCCCGTGCACAGCATGCTCTCGGCCCACGTGTTCGGCAGCCACCGCACCTCGGCCATCGCCAGCCTCTGGGTGGCGGGCGTGCAGCGCGTCGCCAGTGGCCGCCACACCTTGCATGACGCGGCTGCGCAGGCCTTCGTGGCGGCGCGTTCCGCCACCATCGCACCGGATGCATCATTTTTGGGGATGAAACCATGAGCCAGCCTGCACCCTTCGTTTTCCACCAGGGCACCCAGCCCCTGCTGGTCTCCATGCCCCACGCAGGCACCTACGTGCCGCCCACGCTGGCTGCGCGCTTCACCGAAGAGGCACGCCAGGTGCCCGACACGGACTGGCACATGGAACGCCTTTATGCGTTTGCGAAAGACATGGGCGCCTCCATCCTGGCAGCCACCCATTCGCGTTATGTGGTGGACCTGAACCGCCCGCCCGATGGCGCCAGCCTGTACCCGGGCCAGAACGTCACCGGCTTGTGCCCTGTGGATACCTTCGACGACACACCCATCTACACCCGGGGCGATGTGCCGGATGACAGCGAGATCGCCGCACGCCGCGATGCCGTCTGGGCGCCCTACCACGCGCAGTTGCGCGCCGAGCTGGACCGAATCCGCGCACAACATGGTGTGGCCGTGCTGTGGGACGCACACTCCATCCGCTCGGTGCTGCCGCGCTTCTTCGAGGGCAAGCTGCCCGACCTGAACCTGGGCACGGCCGACGGCGCAAGCTGCAGCCCTGCGCTGGCGCAGGAACTGCTGGCCATCGCCCGGTCCGCCCCGGGCTACACCGGTGTGCTCAACGGCCGTTTCAAGGGCGGCCACATCACCCGCCACTATGGCCAGCCCGAGCGCAATATCCACGCGGTGCAGCTGGAGATGACGCAGTGCAGCTACATGCAGGAAGCCTTGCCGTTCAGCTACCTGCCCGAGGTCGCTGCGGGGGTGCAGCCGCATCTTGAGCGCATGCTGAAGGCCGTGCTGGCGTTTGCCGCACGGGAGAAACCTGCGCGCCCAGTGGCCGGGTGAAAGGCTTAATGCGCGTGGGTGTGGTGCGACATGCTGCTCACCAGCAGCACCAGCGCAATACCCACCGCCAGCCAGGCAATCTGCGCCGCCGTCTGGCGTGCACCCAGGCGTTTTTGCAGCTGCGGAATCAGGTCGGCCAGCGCCACATAGATGAAGCTGCTGGACGCCACCACCAGGAACAGCGGGAGCCAGGCCTCCAGGTGTGACACCAGGAAGTAACCCACCAGACCCCCAATGGCGGTGACCGCGCCGGCCAGCGACACCTTGACAAGGGCCGCCCTGCGGCTGTCAGTCCCCTGGCGCAGCACGGCCAGGTCGCCCATGTGGTGGGGCACCTCGTGGGCCAGCACCGCCACGGCGGCAGCCAGGCCCAGGTGCCAGTCGGCCAGGAAGGCCGAGGCGATCAGCACCCCGTCACCGAAGCAGTGCACGCTGTCGCCGGTCAACACGGCCCAGCTGCCGGCGGTGGGCTTGTGGGCGTGGTCACCGTGGTCATCGTGCAAATGGCCATGGTCATGCGCATGGCTGTGGTCGTGGCCTTCATGTTCCACATGGTGGTGGTGCTCATGCCCGTGGTGCCACAGCTCGGCCTTGTCGAGCAGAAAGAAGAACACCAGCCCGCCCAGCAGAAACGCAAACAGGGTATGGGGCTCGATATGGCTCTCGAAGGCTTCCGGCAGCAGGTGCAGGAAGGCTGTGGCCAGCAAGGCGCCAGCCGCCAGGCTCAGCAGATGCTGCGGGCCCACGCCCTTGCGCTGGTTGAGGCCCAGGCGCATCAGCAAGGCGGCGATCCAGACACTGCCGATACCGGCAACCAGGGTGGCGATGAGGATGGCTATCAGGGTCATGTCGGCAGTCGTCAGGGCATGGATGTACGGTGCTGATTGTATGCGTTATTGAAATTACATTATCAATAACAAGGAAAAGAGTCTTTGACGCCCAGACTGTCACTGATAAACTTTGTTACGTTTGGTCTGCCGTCCCCTGTGACGGGCTCATTTACTGCCCCATGGAATTCCGCGGAACACGACCCCATCCTTCATGGCTGCTGCTATTCCTGGCACTGGTGCTGGGGGCGGTCGCCATGCTCGTGCTGGTGCTGCGCATGGGTACCGACCTCTCGCAGTCACAACACGACATGGCAATTGGGGTGGCAGTGCTGGTGCTGGTGCTGGCTGCGCTGTTGCAATGGCTGCTCATCCGCCAGCTGGCGCACACCCACGACCGGGCCGCAGCCGCCGAAAGCCATGCACAGCAGGCGCAGATCCAGCTGCATGTGGCGCTGGACATCCTGCCCGACGCGATTGCCCTGTTTGACGCCAAGGACAAACTGGTGTTGTGCAACAACCGTTACCGCCAGCTGTACCCGATGACGGCCCACCTGATGGTGCCTGGCGCACGTTACGAAGACCTTATTCGCCACAGCGCACGGGCTGGCGCCGTCACCGAAGCCGTGGGGCGCGAGGAACAGTGGGTACAGCACCGGCTGGCCCAGCACCGCAAAAGCAACTCGGTGTCGCTGCACGAGATGTTTGGTGACCAGTGGATCCGCCTCAGCGAGCGCCGCACACCGGATGGCGGCATCGTCAGCCTGCGCACCAATGTGACCGACTTCATCCACAACGAACGCGCCCTGCATGCAGCCCGCCAGCAGGCGCAGATGGCCGAGCGGCAATTACACGAGGCGCTGGAGGCCATGCCGGCCGGGCTGGAAATCTACGACGAGCAGGACCGTCTGATCGTCTACAACGAACACCTCGCCCACATGATGCCCCACCTGCCCGTGCGTGAAGCCCTGGGCAAGACCTATGAGCAACTGGTCTGGATGGGCCTGTCGCAGGGTATCCCCCCCGTCGCGCCGGAGCAGCAGGCAGACTGGGTGGCCGAGCTGCTGGCGCAGCGGGGGCAACATACGGGTGCCCAGTTGCGCAACTACCCCGATGGCCGCTGGATCCACCTGCATGAAACCCGCACGGCCAGCGGCTACATGATCGGGGTGCGGCTCGACATCACCGAGCTGGTGCAGCAGCGGCAGGAGCTGGACGCCTCGCGGGTCGAGGCGCAGATGGCCAGGGAGCTGCTGGAAGACGCCATCGAGACCCTGCCCGAGGCTTTTGCCCTCTATGACAAGGACGACCGCCTGGTGGCCTGCAACTCCCAGTTCCGCAAAGTCTACCCTTTGATGACCCCGTTGATGCGCACCGGGCAGAGCTTCGAGGAAATGCTGCGCCATGGCGTCAAGGCCGGCCAGTTCCCCGAGGCACAGGGCCAGGAGGACCGCTGGATCGCCGAGCGTATGCACGAACACCATGCGGCCGGCACCGCCACCCTGCAGCAGCTGCCCGACCAGCGCTGGTTGCGGGTGCATGAGCGGCGCACCCGCGGCGGCGGCATTGCCGGTGTGCGCACCGACGTGACCGAGCTGGTGCACAAGGAGCAGCAGCTGGCCGCGGCGAATGCCCAACTGGCCCAGCTCAGCACCACGGACGCACTCACCGGCATTGGCAACCGCCGGCATTTCGACGAGCGCCTGGCCAACGAATGGAACCGGGGTGCACGCCAGCAGACGCCACTGGCCCTGCTGCTGGTGGACATCGACCATTTCAAGCTCTACAACGACCATTACGGCCATGTGGCAGGCGACCACTGCCTGCGCCTGGTAGCCCAGGCCCTGGCGTGTTGTGTGCGCCGGGCTGACGAGATGGCGGCCCGTTATGGCGGGGAAGAGTTCGTGCTGCTGCTGCCCGGAACCAGCCTCGAGGCCGCCCGGGCGGTAGCACAGCTCTGCCTGGATGGCATCGAGGCGCTGGCCCTGCCCCACGCCGGCTCATGCACCGCCAGCGCACTGACCGTCAGTATCGGGGTGGCCAGCATGCTGCCAGTGGCGGGGGCAGACCCAAGCATGCTGGTGGACGCCGCCGATGCCGCGCTCTACCGCGCCAAAAAAGAAGGCCGCAACCAGTTTGGCCTGCAACCGGAGGCGGCGGCCTGAGCACATCCGCTCAATGTGCTTTGTCCCAGTTCGGCCCCACGCCTACCTCGGCGAGCAGCGGCACCCGCAGGTCGGCTACACCGGCCATCAGGCGCGGGATTTCGCTGCGCACCCAGTCCACCTCGGACTCGGGCAGCTCGAACACCAGTTCGTCATGCACCTGCATGATCATCAGCACGCCGGGCTTCTGGGCGTCCAGCACCTGCTGCACCTGCACCATGGCCTTCTTGATGAGGTCGGCCGCTGTGCCTTGCATGGGCGCGTTGATGGCCGCACGCTCGGCGCCCGCGCGGCGCGGGCCGTTGGGTGAATTGATCTCGGGCAGGTACAGGCGCCGGCCGAACACCGTCTCCACATAACCCTTGGCCTTGGCCGAGGCCTTGGTGTCGTCCATGTACTGTTTCACGCCGGGGTAGCGCTGGAAATAGCGGTCGATATAGGCCGCCGCTGCTTTGGTCTCAATGCCGAGGTTCTTCGCCAAACCAAAGCTGCTCATGCCGTAGATCAGGCCGAAGTTGATGACCTTGGCATAACGCCGCTGCTCACTGCTGACCTGACCCACCTCTACGCCGAACACTTCGGCGGCAGTGGCACGGTGCACATCCAGTCCTTCGCGGAAGGCGTTCAGCAGCGACTCGTCACCGCTGATGTGCGCCATGATGCGCAGCTCGATCTGGCTGTAGTCGGCGCTGGCGATCACGCGCCCCGGCGGCGCCACGAAGGCTTCGCGCACCCGCCGGCCTTCCGCCGTGCGGATGGGGATGTTCTGCAGGTTGGGGTCGTTGCTGGACAGGCGCCCCGTCACCGCCACCGCCTGGGCATAGTGGGTGTGCACCCGGCCCGTGCGCGGGTTGGCCAACTGGGCCAGCTTGTCGGTGTAGGTGCCCTTCAGTTTGGACAGGCTGCGGTGCTCCAGCAGCTTGGCGGGCAGCGGGTAGTCTTCCGCCAGCTTCTCCAGCACCTCTTCGTCGGTGCTGCGCGCGCCGGTGGCGGTCTTCTTCACCACGGGCATGCCGAGCTTGTCGAAGAAGATTTCGCCCAGCTGTTTGGGGCTGCTCAGGTTGAAGGGCTGGCCGGCGATCTCGTAGGC
>Ga0075163_10010388_pt1 | contig 12175 bp, 1 predicted proteins | sample JI1023141ADNA_FD_71478 | JGI IMG/M metagenome (GOLD analysis project Ga0075163, IMG submission 71478) | Wastewater effluent complex algal communities from Wisconsin, to seasonally profile nutrient transformation and Carbon sequestration -... | ecosystem: Engineered > WWTP > Effluent > Algae...
ACTTCCTCGCCTCGCCGTACGGCGGCGCGTTCGCGGTCGGCAACGACGACGCGGACGTGTGGGGCGGCCTGACCGGCACCGAGATCGGCGAGGCCTACGGCGTCGGCGGCCTCGGCCTGGTCGGCACCGGCCGCGGCGGCGGTGGCACCGGCGAGGGCACCATCGGCCTCGGCAACACCGGCCTGATCGGCAAGGGCGGCGGCGGCGGCAGCGGCTCCGGCTACGGTCGTGGCGGCGGCGCCGGCTTCGGCGCCCGCGGCACCCGCGTCCCGCAGGTCCGTCAGGCCAAGGCCGAGGTCCAGGGCGCGCTCGACAAGGACATCATCCGCCGCATCGTCCGCGCGCACATCAACGAGGTCCGCTACTGCTACAACCAGGCGCTGGCCCGCGACCCGAACGCCAAGGGCCGCGTCGCGATCCAGTTCACCATCGGCGGCACCGGCAAGGTCCCGTCGGCGGTCGTCCAGGAGAGCACCCTGAAGGATGCCGCGGTCGGCAACTGCGTCGCGCAGGCCGTCCGCCGCTGGACCTTCCCGAAGCCCGAGGGCGGCGGCAGCGTCATCGTGACCTACCCGTTCGTGCTCGAGCCCGGTTGATGTCCTCGGTGTGAAGCCGGGGCCAGAGACCCCGGACATCACCTCCTCTTCTGCCCGCCACGGCGGCAGGCAAACTCAAGCCCGGCCACGTGCCGGGCTTGCGGCGTTGGTTTTCGGAAGCAACGGTGGAGATCTCGGCCGGATCCGCCCGGGTCTCGCATCAGGGTCTCCACCGGGCTGGGTAAAACCCCGCGCAGGGCCCCGGACGAGCGCGTGGCGGCCTCCTGCTGTGTCTTCGTCCCTGGTCTTGTTTCCAGAAGCCCCGCCCGTTATCATCCCGCACGCTCTGGAAAGGTCTCTGATGCGTCGTCTCTCCATCCTCGCCGCGCTCCTCGTCTCCTTCGTCATGGTTCTGCCGGGTTGCAACCTGGCGAGCCGCAACCGTGTGCAGGCGATCAACCGGATGAACGAGGGCATCCAGTTGTTCGACAAGAACAACACTGCGGGCGCCGAGAAGGCCCTGCAGGACGCGATCCAGCTCGATCCCAAGTACGCCGCCGCCCATCACACGCTCGGGCAGATCTACAAGAAGCAGAACAAGCTGGTCGACGCCGAGAAGGCGTTTCAGGGCGCCATCGACAACATGAAGGAGGAGCCCAACGCCGAGTACTACTACGACATCGGAGCAGTACAGACGTCGCAGGGCGAGGCCGACGGCGTCGCGGCGTCCGAGCGCGAGACCAAGTATCGCGCGGCGATCAACTCGTTCCAGGAGGCGCTCAAGCTCGACCCGAAGCTCTACAAGGCGCACTACCGGACGGGCACGCTCCACGAGAAGCTCGACGAGCCGGAGAAGGCCGACGCGGCCTACCGCAAGACCATCGAGATCAAGCCCAGCTACAGCCCGGCCTTCGTCTCGCTCGGCAACATGTACATCGACTACGGCTTCGCCAACGTCGCCATGGTCGTGCTGCAGACCGGCGCGCAGATCAACGACAAGGACGCGCGCATGTGGAACGGCCTCGGCCGCGCGCACTTCGAGCTCGGCCAGATGACCGAGGCGATCGACGCCTACGCGAAGGCCAAGGCGATCGACCCCGACGGCGTGGATGCGCTCTACGGCCTCGGGATGGCCTACGCCGAGCTGCGCAAGCGCAAGGAGGCCAAGGAGAACCTCGAGCTCTTCATCTCCAAGGCCGGCCAGGATACGCGCCCGGACCTGATCAAGGCGGCCCGCGACACGGTCGCCCGGATGGCGGACGTCATCTAACCGCGGGTCAAGGTCACGCCCAGACTCCCAAAACGCAGTGCACCCGCGACCCGGCACCGCCGAGCGTCGCGTACGGCAGGGGCGTTCGTGACCCCACCTCGCTCTTTACAGAACGCCCCGGGGCTCGTCGACGCCCCTCCGCCCCGGGCACATCTGTTCACCTACATCGATCTCCCTGCTCACCCCGGCCCCTCCGACGCTCACCTGCGACGTGCGGGGCCCGCTTCGTCCTCATTCCCCCGGCAGGTCGGACGCGTTGAAGCGCCGCCGAGGAGCGTGGTATATCCGCGGTCTCCCGAGCTGGGGTAATTCCCCGAGAACGCTCAAAAATAGGGTCCCAGATGGAAGTAACGACGCGCATCAAGTCACGGCTCACCGAGGTCACCGAGTGGAACGGGGTTATCGACGAATTCGAGTCGCAAGCCAGTTCAGCCGGCACGCCTCAGGCGCAGTCCGCCGCGTTTTTCCAGCTCGCGCAGGCATGTGAGGGCATCTTCCTCGACAAGGCCCGGGCGATGACGTTCTACCAGACGGCCGTCAAGCGGGACCGGGAGAACCTCTTCGCCCTGCAGCAGGCGCGCACGATCTATCAGCACATGGCCAACCTCGAGATGGTCATCAAGCTGATGGCGCTCGAGCTGCGTGCCAATCGCGATCCGAACCGTGCCCCGACCCTCAACTACGCGTACGGCCGCGCCCTCCTGAACTTGCGTCAGGTCGACAACGCCAGGCCGTACCTCGAGGCCGCCGCGAGCGCGGAGGGTCGCAACCAGGAGTACCAGGACCGCTTCCAGGAGACCCTGTACGACCGCGGCAACTGGCAGTTCGCGCTCCAGAACATCTACAACCAGCTCGGCGCGCTGACCGGTCAGGGCGACCCGCTCGCGGCCAACGTCGAGAACGTCGGGCACACGCTGTCGACGCTGTTCCTCCGCGCCGCTCGCATCCTGCAGCAAGAGGCGCCGGACGATCAGCGCCTGCTGCCGCTGGTGTTCAAGGCCCTCGACGCCGACCCGCTCAACGACGAGGCCGGCTACATCGCGGAGACCATGCTCGCCGCGGGCGGCCACCTGCAGCACATCCAGAAGCTGCAGGACCGCCGCGCCGCGCTCGTGCAGGCGCCCGAGCGCAAGGTCGCGTTGCTGCGGCAGTTCGCGCTGATCTGGCAGGTCCGGCTCAACAACGCCGACATGGCCAGCTACTTCTACCGTCAGGCGCTCGAGTACGCGTACTCGCTCGGCGGCGTGACGCTGAAGGACGAGAACGACGGCGACTGGCACCTCGGCGCGTACTACCTGCTCAAGAAGACCGCCGAGCGCACCGGCAACACCGAGGGTCTCGTCGAGCTCGGCGCCCGTGGCCTCGCCGTGATCTCCGATCCGACCGACGCCGCACTCATCGCGCTCGTCGCCGGCGAGATCGCGTGGAAGCTGCGTCAGGACGTCGACACGGCGCGCAGCTTGCTCGGCTGGGCCGCCAATGTCGCCGCGAACCACCCGCTGGTCCGCGAGTTCACCGCGAGCCACGGCGCGATCCAGGTCGCCGACACCAGCGCCGCCGATCAGGCTGCAGCCGAGCGCGCCGCAGCCGAGAAGGCCGCAGCGGACAAGGCCGCAGCGGACAAGGCTGCGAAGGCCGCAGCGGACAAGGCCGCAGCGGACAAGGCCGCAGCGGACAAGGCTGCGAAGGCCGCCGCCGAGAAGGCCGCCGCCGAGAAGGCCGCCGCCGACAAGGCTGCGAAGGCCGCAGCGGACAAGGCAGCGGCAGACAAGGCAGCGGCAGACAAGGCAGCGGCAGACAAGGCAGCGGCGGACAAGGCCGCAGCCGATCGCGCCGCGGCGGACCAGGCCGCAGCAGACCGTGCAGCCACCGAGAACGAGGGCGAGCGCGCGGCCCGTGAAGCAGCCGATCGCGCCGCGGCAGACAAGGCAGCGGCAGACCAGGCAGCGGCAGACAAGGCAGCGGCGGACAAGGCAGCGGCGGACAAGGCAGCAGCGGACAAGGCCGCAGCGGACAAGGCCGCAGCGGACAAGGCCGCAGCGGACAAGGCCGCAGCGGACAAGGCCGCGGCGGACAAGGCCGCAGCAGACAAGGCCGCGGCCGAGGCAGCGGCGGTCCCCGGCGAGTCGATCGAGATCGCCGGCGAGACCTTCAGCCCCGACGAGCAGCGCATCCTCAACGCGGCCCGCACGGCCGAGGCGGCGGGCGGAACCAAGGCGATCGACGCCTGGCGCGACGCGTCCAACAAGCTCGCGGGCAAGCGTTACCCCCGCAATCGCCTGCGCGAGCTCTACGCCGAGGCCGGCAAGTGGAGCAACGTCGCCGACCTGCTGAAGGACGACCTCAAGGGCGACCCGATGCGGGACCTCGAGCACACCAAGGTCGCGTACTGGCAGCTCATCGAGATCTACCGCGACCACCTGCGCCAGCCCGGCCTCGTGGTCACGACCCTCGCCGCGCTCGAGAAGGTCCTCGAGGACGCGCACGACACCGAGGCCCTGCTCAAGGTCGTCGAGACCCAGCAGGCCCAGTTCGACGCGATGAAGCGCTGGCCCGACCTCATCGGTCGCATCCGTCGCCGCGCCGAGCTCACCGTCGACCCCGTCGGCCGCACCGCGCTGCACCTCGAGGCCGGCCGCCTGTTCCTCGACAAGTTCAACAACCAGGCCGAGGCCATCAAGAGCTTCGAGAGCGTGCTGGAGGCCGACGAGTTCAACGCCGAGGCCATCACCAAGCTCAAGGACCTCTACGCGAAGCGCCGCGACTGGGAGAAGATGGTCCATGTCCAGCAGAAGGAGCTGACGCTGCTGGAGAACCCCGCGCAGCGGATGGAGCAGCTCCTCGACATCGCCCGCACCGCCGTCGCGAAGATCAAGAAGAACCCGCTCTCCATCGAGCTGTGGAACCAGGTCCTCGCCAGCGACCCGACCAACCACGAGGCCCTGGAGCAGCTCGAGGGCCTGCTCGAGCGCGAGAAGGAGTGGGCGCAGCTCGCCGGCGTGCTCGCCACGCTCACCGAGGTCGAGAAGGACAACGCCAAGCGCGTCCAGTACCTCATCAAGCTCGGCTCGCTGCACAGCGACAAGCTCGACGACCCCAAGGCGTCGATCGGCGCGTGGGAGCAGCTCTACCGACTCGACCCCGAGAACCGCCGCGCTCAGGACGCGCTCAAGAAGCTGTACCTCGCGGTCGGCGACATGGAGAGCCTGCAGGAGTTCTACGCCAAGCAGGACAAGTGGGGCGAGTTCGTCCGCGTGCTCGAGAAGGAGTCCGAGACCGCCGAGGGCGCGCAGCGCACGACCCTGCTGCTGAAGATCGCCGACCTCTACCACACGCGGCTCGAGAAGGCCGACCGCGCGATCAAGGCGCTCGAGAAGGCCCTCAGCTTCGACGACAACAACCTCACCGTCGCCGACGCCCTGATCGCCCTCTACGAGGAGGCCCGCGACGAGCGGCACATCCACGTGCCCCTCAAGATCCAGCTCAACCACAGCCAGGATCCGGAGGCCCGCAACCTGCTGCTGCGCCGCCTCGCCGACCTCGCGGAGCGCGTCGCCAACGACCACGCGCTGGCCTTCAGCTACTACCGCCAGGCCTTCACCGAGAACCACACCCAGGCGGACATCCGTGACCACATGGTCCGCCTCGGCGAGGAGATCGGCGCGTGGCCGGAGCTCATCGAGTCGCTCAAGGGCGGCATCGAGAAGTACGGCACCGACCCCGAGAGCATCCCGCAGCGCCTCAAGCTCGCGGAGATCTACGAGAAGCGGGTCAACGACCTCGACGCGGCGCTCGCCGCCAACCAGGCGATCCTCGAGATCAACGGCGAGGAGCCGACCGCGCTCACCTCGCTCGAGCGCCTCTACCTCGCGCTCGGCCGCGAGGAGGACCTGCTCAACATCCTGCGCACCAAGCTCTCGCTCGCCGGCGACGACGACGAGCGCCGCGCGATCCAGACGCACATCGGCAGCATCCACGAGCAGGCCGGCCACACCGACCAGGCGATCGCCGCCTACGAGGCCGTGCTCGCCACCGGCGTCGAGGATGCGGGCGCGCTCGCGGCCCTCGACCGCATGTACCTGACGCAGGGCAAGTGGAACGAGCTCGCCGACATCCTGCGCCGCGAGCTCGCGGCGACCTCCGAGGCCAACACCGAGGCCCGCGCGGGCTTCCTGCTGCGCCTCGGCGTGCTGACGCAGGACAAGCTGAGCGCCGCCCCGGAAGCCGTCGAGCTCTACCGCCAGGTCCTCGAGGTCGATCCGACCAACGAGGAGGCCCGGCGTCGGCTCGAGGGCTGGCTCGGCGACGACAACCTCAAGCTCACCGTGGCGACGATCCTGCTCCCGGTCTACGAGCGCCTCGAAGCGTGGCCGCAGGTCGTGCAGGCGCTCGAGATCCAGGTCGCGGCCGCCGGCTCGGTCGGCGAGCGCGTCGACTTGCTGCTGCGCATCGGCAGCATCCTGGCCCAGAACATCGGCAACTCCGCGGGCGCCTTCGACGCCTACAGCCGCGCGTTCCGTCAGGACCCGCGCAACGAGGACGCGCAGGCCGAGCTCGGCAAGATCGCCCGGCTCGACGAGCGCTTCCTCGACTTCGCGGCGCTCTACGAGGAGGCCGTCGCCGGCGACCTCTCGAGCGACCTGCAGAAGACCCTGCTCATGCGCCTCGCGGCGCTGTACGAGCGCGAGGTCGGCAACGGCGCCAAGGCGATCGAGAACTACCGCAAGGCCCTCGAGGTCGACGCCGACAACATGGAGGCCCTCGACGCGCTCGAGAAGCTCTACAACCGCGACCAGAACTGGGCCGAGCTGCTCGGCGTGTACCGCAACAAGGTGTCGCTGACGAGCGAGCCGCAGGCCCGCCAGGACCTGCGCTTCCGCATCGCCTACCTGCAGGACGAGATGCTCGCCCAGAAGGACGAGGCGATCGCGACCTACAACGAGATCCTCGCCGACGAGTTCGAGAACCTCCAGGCGATCGTCGCCCTCGACCGGCTGTACCTGGCCGGCGGCAACTGGCCGCTCCTCGCCGAGAACCTCGAGCGCCAGCTGACCCTGTCGCAAGACCCGGTCCAGCAGGTCGAGCTCAACCTGCGCCTCGGTGAGCTGCGCCTGACCAAGCTCGACCAGGCCGCGCAGGCCGTCGAGACCTACCACCGCGCCCTCGCCATCGACCCGACCAACGCGACCGCCCTGGCCGCGCTCGAGACGCTGCTGACCAACGAGTCGCAGCAGCTCACCGTGGCCAAGACGCTCGAGCCGTTCTACCGCGGGAACAACAACTGGCCGCGGCTGATCCAGGCCTACGAGATCATGGTCGCGCACTCGCAGGAGCCCGACGAGAAGATCGGCCTGCTGCACCGCATCGCCGAGCTGCAGGAGACCGGCGTCGACGACCAGGCCAAGGCCTTCGAGGCCCTCGGCCGCGCGTTCAAGGTCGACCCGGCCAACCCGACCACGCAGGAGCGCCTCGAGAGCCTGGCCCGCCAGATGGGCGCGTACCAGCAGCTCGTGGCCCTCTACGACGAGTCGATCCCCGACATCGTCGACGACCAGCTGATCATCCGCCTGCTGGTGAAGATCGCCCAGATCTACGAGACGATCCTCGCCGACGCGGCCAAGGCCGCGGCGTCGTACGACCGCATCCTCGGCATCGACCCCGCCAACTTCGAGGCCGTCGACGCGCTGATCCAGGTCCACATCAACCAGAACAACTTCGAGGCGCTGGTCAGCGCCGTCGTCCGCAAGTCGGAGATGGTCAGCTCGGCCGACGACCGCAAGAGCCTGCTGCTCTACGCGGCCCAGATCCGCGAGGTCCAGATGACGGACCTGCCCGGCGCGATCGCCCTGTACCAGCAGGTCCTCTCGATCGACGACGCCGACATGGCGGCCCTCGACGCGCTCGACAAGCTCTACGTCGTCACCGAGGCGTGGGAGCCGCTGCGGGACATCTACCGCCGCAAGACCGAGCTGGCGACCGAGCCCGAGTACCGGGTGCACTGGCTGCACCTCCTCGGTCAGGTCTACGACCAGAAGCTCGGCGACGTCGAGCACGCCATCGAGACCTACCAGGCGATCCTCGACATCCAGCCGCAGGACTACCACGCCATCCAGGCGCTCGACCGGCTGTTCGGGCAGGCCGAGCGCTGGAGCGACCAGCTCAGCATCCTCGAGCGGGCCGTCGAGGTCGCCCCGGAGCGCGAGGCGAAGACCGAGCTGCGCCACCGCATCGGCGCGCTGTACGAGAACCAGCTCTCCGACATGGTCCGCGCCGTCGAGGCCTACCGTGACACCCTCGTGCACGCCCCCGACCACGCGCCGACGATCGCCGCGCTGGACCGCATCGTCCACGGCACCAGCGAGCCGATGCTCGCCGCCGAGGTGCTCGCGCCGTTCTACGACCAGCTCGCCGAGTGGGAGAAGCTCGTCGACATCTACGAGGTGATGGTCAAGAACACGCAGGACCCGATCGGCCAGATCGAGCGCCTGCACATGATCGCCGCGATCTACGAGCAGCGCCTCAGCCAGTACGACCACGCCTTCGCGGCCTACGCCCGCGCGCTGGCCCTCGACCCGACGCTCGAGGCGACCATCGAGCAGCTGCACCGCATCGCCGAGGTCACCAGCGAGTGGGAGAAGCTCGCCGGGCTGCTCGCCGAGCAGGCCGAGAACATCCTCGACCCCGCGACCAAGGTCGTGATGATCCACCGCCTCGCGCGCGTGCTCGAGGGCAAGCTGAACCGGGTCGACGACGCCGTCGCCCGCTACCTGGCGATCCTCGAGATCGACAGCGAGAACCGCGAGGCGATCGCTCAGCTCGACCGCATCTTCACCAGCCTCGAGCGCTGGCCGCAGCTGGTCGAGAACCTGCGCCGGCAGATCGCCATCACCGCGGACGAGCGCGAGGTGATCGCGCTGACCTACCGCATGGGGCAGGTCTACCAGAACAACATGAACAACCTGCCGCAGGCGATCGACGCCTACCGGACGATCCTCGACATCGACCCGGATCAGGCGCAGACGCAGGGCGCCCTCGAGCTGATCTTCACGGAGGGTGAGCACCAGGCGGAGATCGCCGGCATCCTCGAGCCGCTGTACCAGGCCTCGCGCGCCTGGGAGTCGCTGATCAAGCTCGCCGACGTCAAGCTCAACGCGACCGCCGACGTCGCCGAGCGCCTCGAGATCATCCGCAGCACCGCCGAGATCAGCGAGCAGCAGCTCGCCGACCCGTCGCAGGCCTACCTGTGGTGGCTTCGCGCGTACATGGACGATCCGCTGAGCGAGACGGTCAACGAGCAGCTCGACCGCCTCGCCGAGCTCACGCAGGAGTGGGGCTACATCGTCGATGTCGGCGCCCAGGTCCTGCAGGAGAACACGACGCTCAGCCAGGACGTCCGCCTCGCCGTCCTCCTGCGTTCGGGCCAGGTGCTCGACAAGCGCATGAACGACGCGGCGCGGGCGATCGTCGCCTACAACCAGGTCCTCGCGATCAACCCCGAGCACGCCGAGGCGCTGCAGGCCCTCGACCGGCTGTACACGCAGTCGGGCGCGTGGGAGGAGCTCGCCGACGTCCTGCAGCGGCGCATCAAGACCACGATGGACGGCGAGGTGCTCGTCGACCTCGAGATGCGCCTCGCCGCCGCCTACGAGCAGTGGCTGGCCAACCCCGAGGCCGCGATCGCGGCGTACAACCGCGCGATCGACATCGACGCGAGCAACATCCGCGCGCTCGAGCGGCTCGAGGCGCTGTACCTGTCCGCCCAGCGCTGGCAGGACCTCTACAACACCTACGAGAAGATGTCGTCGATCGCCAACACCGACGACGACACCGCCGCCTGCTACCAGCGCATGGCCAAGCTCGCCGCCGAGGCCCTCGGCCGCGAGTCCGACGCCGTCGACCTGTGGATCAAGGTCATCGACTTCCGCGGCGAGGACGCCCTCGCCCTCGGCGAGCTCGCGGCCCTCCACGAGCGCGCCGAGCGGTGGGAAGAGCTGACCGAGGTGCTCGAGCGCCAGGTCTACGCGGTCGGCGACAAGAACCAGAAGGTCGCCATCTACCAGACCCTCGGCAAGGTCTACGCCGAGCGCCTGGGCAAGGACCGCAACTCGCTCGACTCGTGGCTCAACGCCCTCGAGCTCAACGCCCGCGACGTCGAGACGCTGACCGCTCTGCACCGCATCTACCAGACCAACGAGAGCTGGGTCGAGCTCAACGACATCCTCGCCAAGCTCATCGGCCTCGGGCCGCGGGTGCTCGGCGCGGACCAGACGCGCGACTACTACGCGCAGGTCGGCCGCATCCAGGCCGAGTACCTGATGGACACCAACGCGTCGATCGAGGCGTGGCGCCACGTCGTCGAGCTCGAGCCGGGCAGCCTCGAGGCCCTCGCGGCGCTCGAGCGCCTGTACAGCGGCGAGGCCCGCTGGCAGGAGGTCGTCCAGGTGCTCGAGCGCAAGGGCAAGGTCGTGCAGACCGTGCCGGAGAAGATCGACGTGCTGATGCAGGTCGCGTCGATCTGGCAGGAGCAGATCAACAACAAGACCGAGGCCGCGGGCGTCTACCTCGAGATCCTCGAGCTCGACCAGACCTACATGCCCGCGCACGAGGCGCTGGAGGCGATCTACCGCGAGACGGCCGACTGGGACCAGCTCATCGAGCTGTTCCTGCGCCAGGTCGAGATCTTCGAGGACGAGACCTTCAAGGTCACCGTCTTCCAGAAGATGGCGAAGGTCTACGAGGACCACAAGGAGGACCTCGACAGCGCGTTCGAGTCGCTCAAGTTCGCGTTCAACATCCAGTACGGCAACGAGGACACGAGCCTCGAGCTCGAGCGCCTCGCCACCGCGACCGGCAAGTGGGGCGAGCTGCTCAGCGAGTACAACGGCATCGTCCGCTCGATCCCCGACAAGGACGAGCAGAGCGAGCTGTGGGTGAAGATCGGCCGCTGGTACGGCGAGCACCTGAACCGCGTCGACTACGGGCTCAAGAGCCTCGAGGAGGCGCTCAAGCTCAACCCGAACAGCGTCCACGCGCTGCGCGAGATGGTCAGCTTCTACCGCCGCTCGAGCAACAACGTCGAGCTCGCCAAGACCCTGGCCCGCCTCACCCCGCTGGAGACCGACCCGGCGATCCAGGTCCGCACGCTGCTCAACCTCGCCGAGGTCCAGGACGCCGGCCTCGCCGACATCCCGGCCTCGATCGAGAGCTACCGCCGCGTGCTCGAGATCGACGCGGAGAACGTCACCGCCCTCGACAACCTCGCGCGCCTGCACGAGAGCCAGGGTCAGTGGCAGGACCTCGTCAACGTGCTCGAGCGCCGCGTCGGCACCCTCGACGAGCCCGAGCAAGTCATCGCGTTCAAGAAGCGGATCGGCGGCGTCCAGGACGCGCAGATCCACAACCCGGGCGCCTCGATCGAGACGTTCCGCGGCATCCTCGACACCGAGCCGACCGACCGCGACGCCCTGTCGGCGCTCGAGCGCCTGTACCTCGCCGGCAATCAGGTCCCCGAGTACCTGAACATCCTCGAGGCCGAGCTCGACGCGACCAACGACAAGAACGAGCAGATCGGCATCTACGAGCGCATGGCCGACGGCCTGGTCAACCTGGCCGGCGACCCGCTGCGCGCCACGGAGATGCTCGAGAAGATCCTGATGCTCGACAAGAGCCGGGATGTCACCTACCGGCAGCTCGAGGACCTGTACATCAAGCTCGAGAAGTGGACCGAGCTCGTCGAGACGTACCGCAACCACATCGAGGTCACCGCCTCTCCGGGCGGCAAGATCGAGCTGCTCCTGGCCATGGGCCAGACCTACGAGAAGCAGATCCAGGACATCGACCGGGCGATCGAGACCTACGCCGAGATCCTCGAGATCAACGCGCAGCACTACGACGCCGCCGTCACCCTCGCCCGCCTGCAGGAGCAGATCGAGGACTGGCAGTCCGCCATCAAGACCCTCGGCAAGCTCGTCGAGCTGTCGAAGGACCCGGAGCTGCGCGTCCAGCACCTCACCCGCATGGGCCAGGTGTACCTGCAGAAGCTCGAGCAGCCCGACCAGGCCGAGTTCCGCCTGACCCAGGCGCTCGAGCTCAACCCCGGCTACGTGCCCGCCCTCATCAGCCTCACCGAGCTCTACAAGGCCCGGCGCGACTGGCTCAAGGCGGCCCGTAACCTCGAGACCGCGGTCGAGTACTCGACCTTCAAGCTCGAGAAGACCAACCTCGCCGCCGAGGCCGGCTTCATCTACTACGAGGAGCTCGACAAGAAGGACAAGGCCGTGGCGCTGTTCGCCAAGGTCCTCGAGCTCGACCCGGAGCACGTCAAGGTCGGCCGCGTCCTCGGCCAGATCTACTACGACGACGGCAACTT
>Ga0075163_10010390_pt1 | contig 12174 bp, 8 predicted proteins | sample JI1023141ADNA_FD_71478 | JGI IMG/M metagenome (GOLD analysis project Ga0075163, IMG submission 71478) | Wastewater effluent complex algal communities from Wisconsin, to seasonally profile nutrient transformation and Carbon sequestration -... | ecosystem: Engineered > WWTP > Effluent > Algae...
GTCTTTTCATAGACGCCGACGATCCCGCTTTCGAGCCGCTCGACGCGCACATGGCCCGAGTTCTCGAGCGCGTCGATGGCTTGGTCCACGCCCTCTTCATCACGCTCGAGCATCGCGGCTGAGCGCGTAACAAGATCACCTCGTTCGGCATAAACATGGCCTCTCGCTGCCAGATCCGAGAGGATTTGCAGGACACCTGCTTGGGCTCGTTCGGGTGCGTCTTTGGAAACCCCAACAGCCCGCGCGAGTGCGTCGGCAGTCTTAAACCCGACGCCCCAGACCTCGAGCGCGAGTCGGTAGGGTGAGCGCTTCACCACGTCGATCGCGCTCGAGCCAAAACGCTTGAAAATGCGCGTCGCGAGCGCGGCAGAGGCGCCGTATTGCTGGAGAAAAATCATGATGTCGCGGATCACGCGTTGCGACGCCCAAGCCTTCGCCACCGCGTCTGCGCGCCTTGGGCCGAGCCCTGCGACCTCAGCAAGCCGGCCCGGGTCTTCGTCAAGGATACGCAGCGAGTCGTCGCCAAACGCCTCGACGATCCGCTTCGCAAACGCAGGCCCGATGCCTGGGACCATGCCAGAGCCGAGGTATCGCTCTAGGCCTTGCAGCGTTGACGGTGCGATCTCGAGCAACGTCTCGACGCGAAGCTGATCGCCGTGGCGTGGATCGCGCTCGTAACGGCCTGTCGCGCGGACGCGTGTGCCGGGCGGTATGGGTTGGAAACGACCGATCCAGCTGATGGCCGTCTCGTGGCCTTCGATCATCACCTTGACGACCCGAAAGCCTGTCTCGTTGTTCTCGTACGTGACGCGAGCGACCTCTCCCTCGAGCGTGACGCGGCCGTCGGGCGCTGGGGTTCCGGGCTTTGGCCCGGCAAAGAGAGCACGTTGAGGAGGGCCGCTTGGGCCGGGCTTAGGCTCGGCCCGGCCGCTCCGCGTTCTCGGCGTGCGTTCGCGAAAAGCCATGCGAGCGCGGAGGCTAGCTCGGTTTTTCCGCGGCGCGGGGCTTTCCGTGCCCGCCCGAATAGGTAAGACTCGCCGGCCGATGAGCCTCGAGCACCGCCACCACGAACGCTGCGCGTGTGGATCTCAGTTGTCGGCCTACTCCTCCCAGGCCGCTTTTTCCTCTTCTTCCTCTTCGCCTGGCCGCCCCTTCGCGTTCGCCGGCGTCGAGCGCATGTACGAGCGGCCGAGGCCGTTTCACGTGCAGCACATCGCGCTCGACTGGCGCCTTGATGTGCCGAAGAAATCGATCCGCGGCGAAGCGACGCTTGATATCGCGCGCGTCGACGCGGAGGCCGAGTCCGTCCTCTTCGACGCTGTCGGCCTCGACATCTCCGCCGTGGAGATACGCGTCGGCGATGAAGCGTTTGTCTCTGCGGACTACACGTACGACGGCGAGACGTTGCGTGTCTCGGTCCCGAAGAGCGCGGAGCGAGCGACCATCGACGTTCACTACGAAGCCACGCCGCGCCGCGGCTTGTACTTTCTCGCGCCTGACGAGCACGTGCAGGATCGACCTACGCAGGTCTGGTCGCAATGCCAGGACGAGGACGCGCGGCATATCTTTCCGTGCATCGACAAACCCCATAACAAGCAGTCGACATCGCTCCGCGTTGAGGTCCCGCCGGGCTGGTTTGCGCTCTCCAACGGTGCCCGGCTCAGCGACGAGGATGAAGAGAAAAAAGGCGTCTTCCGCTACCGCATGGACGACCCGCATCCGACGTACCTGTTCACGCTCGTCGCGGGTGAGTTCGCCAGGATCGACGCGGATGCCGACGGTGTCGCGGTTCATTACTTTGTGCCCAAAGGACGTGAGGCCGATGGGCAGCGCACGTTCGGGCGCACGCCAGAGATGATTCGCCACTTCTCGCGTCTCACGGGCGTCGATTACCCGTGGAAGTCGTATTCGCAGATCGTCGTGAGCGATTTCATTTTCGGCGGGATGGAGAACACGACAGCGACGACGATGTACGAGCATATTTTGCTCGACGAGCGCGCGGCGTTGGATGTGCCGGCCGATGATCTCGTCGCGCATGAGCTTGCGCATCATTGGTTCGGCGATCTCGTGACGTGCCGCGACTGGTCCCATGCGTGGCTGAACGAGGGCTTTGCGACGTACATGGAGCACATCGATCGCGAGGCCCACCTCGGCCGAGACGAGTACGAGCAGGGCATGCTCGGCGATCTGCACGGCTATCTCAGCGAAGCGCAGGGCCGGTACAAGAGGCCGATCGTTTGTCAGGACTGGGAATCGCCGATCGATATTTTTGATCGCCATCTCTACGAGAAGGGCGCCTGCGTGCTGCACATGCTGCGCACGGAGCTTGGCGACAAAGCCTTTTGGAACGGCGTTTCGAGCTACCTCCGCAAGCACGCGCGCGGCATCGTCGAGACGCGTGACCTCTTGCGCGCGCTGGAGGAGGCGAGTGGCAAGAGCCTCGAGCGCTTCTTTGAGCAATGGGTTTTTCGCGCTGGGCATCCCGATCTCGAGGTGAAGATCGAGCACGAGGGCGAGGTCCTTACGGTCCACCTCAAGCAGCTCCAAGTGCATGCAAATCCGCACGGAAAAGAGGAGCCGGGCACGCACGTGTTTGCGTTTGACCTGGTGCTTGAGCTGGGTTTTGAGGGCGAGCAAGGCACGCGCCGCGAGGTGCGGCATATCGACAAAGCGGCCACGACGCTGACGTTTCGCGCGCCGAAAAGGCCGCGGTTTGTCGTCGTCGATCCCGACCTTCGCATCATGGGCGAAGTGAAGGTGGAGTGTCCGCGCGACATGTTTCAGGCCGCGCTCAGCCACGCGCCTACGGCTCGAGGGCGGAGTCTCGCCGCGAGCTTCCTCGGCAAGTTTGACGATCCCGTTACGACAAAAAAGCTCGGCGCATCGCTTGCGAACGCAGACGAGTTTTGGGGTGTGCGCGCAGAAGCGGCGCAGGCGCTCGCGCAAATTCGGAGCGATGAGGCCCTCGCTCTTCTGCTCGGCCATGTTCGTACAACGCATCCCAAGGTGCGGCGCGCAGTCGTCTCGGCCCTCGGCAAGTTCCGCGTGGCGAAGGCGGCGGATGCGCTCCGACCGATCGCGCTGCGCGACGCGAGTTATCTCGTGGAAGCAGAGGCGGCGCGCTCGCTTGGACAGACGCGACAAACCTCCGCGTTTGACACGTTGGTTGAGCTTTTGGATCGGTCCTCGTGGGCGGACATCGTGCGAGCGGGCGCGCTTGATGGGCTCGCGGCGCTCAAGGACGACCGCGCTCTCGCCCATGTGCTTGCTCGGACGCGTTATGGCGTCCCGACGCGTGGTCGACGCGCAGCGATCTTGGGGCTTCCCAAGCTCTCGTCGGATCGCAAGGTGCGCGAGGCGTTGGAAGAGCTGCTCGACCAGGCGGATCCGTATCTCAAGGTCGATGTCGTTCGGGCTCTTTTGGAGATCGGCGATGTGAAGTCGCGCGGGCCTCTCGCTCGGCAGTTGGAGCGCGAGCTGGATGGTCGCGTTCGGCGCAGGATCCGTGAGGCGCTTCGTGATCTTGGCGGAGCTGGCAAACGCGAGACGGAGCGGCTGCGTGAAGAGCTGGAGGCGATGCGCGTGGAGCACACAGAGATGCGCTCGCGGCTTGGCAAACTTGAGGCGATTGTTACGCCGAGCAAAGAAGACGCGTCGGCCAAACCTGCGAGCGCGGATAAACCCGCTGCTGTGAAGGCCAATGCCGACGACGACGACAAGCACGCCGATCGGCACAAAAAGAAGGTCAAGCGCAGCTGATTGAGCTGCGCTGCAATTAACGCAAGAAGCGACCGAGGAACGCGCTGCCGTCTTTCGGATCCATCTCGCCGACGATCGCTTTTTGGAAGTCGAACGGCGCGTGGAAGACGCCGCCCATCACGATGTCGCCTTGGGGCAAGAGCGTCAGTCCCCAAGCAAGATTGCCGCTATCGACGCCGGTCTTCACACTCGGAAAAACGCGCGATGACACGTGCGAGCCGTCGGCTCCTTTGAGTTTCGCGAGGAACGGGTCTTCGTTCTCGACGCCTGTGAGCAAGCCGCCGCCAAAATCGATGGAGCCGCTCGCGCTCGCGGCCACGACGAGCACGTCGGGCACGGGGTCGACGACGAGGCGTGCTGCGCTCATGATCGCTGTCGCATCTCCAAACGGCTTCGCCCAGAGCACTTGGTCTCCAGCGGACGTGATACGCGCCGCGTAGAGCACGCGCGCGGCAGCGTCGGGTGATTGCAGCGGTGCCATGAGTCCGAAGTCGATCGCGCCCTCAAACGAGCCTGCGAGATACAAATCCCCGTTTGGTGCGACCGCTACGTCGTAGCCAGATTGATTCGACGCATCGCCCCAGCTTTTTGCCCAGCTTGGCGTGAGGTTGTTCGGCGCGAGCCTCGCGACGTACACGTCGTTGAGGCCTTTGCTCGTGAGGATCGTCGCGCCGAAGTCCATCGTTGTATCGTACGCGCCCGTAATAAACACTTCGTCCGAGGGGCCAAGCGCGAGACCGCCGACGCTTTCGGCGCCCGTACCTCCGAACCGACGAGACGACGCATGGAAGCCGGATCCGTCGTACTTCGCGACGACGACGTCTGTCTTTCCCGCCGCGGTGAGCACGCTCCCGCCGAAGTTGGGAGCACCTTGGAAGGTGCCTGAAGCGACGATCTGGTTCGCGGACGTGACGGCGAGCTGGAGAAAACTTTGTGTCGCCGTATCGCCAAAAAGTTTGCTCCAGAGGATGTTGCCATCGGCGTCAAACTTGGCGAGGAACGCGTCTGTGGACCCTGCGCTCGTGCGCACGCCGTCGCCGAAATTGACCGAGCCACTTGCCGCGCCAGCGATGTAAATGCCGCCCATCGAATCAACAGCGACAGCGTTCGCGCTCTGGGAGCTGGCGTCGCCAAAACGCTTGGACCAGATCGCTTTGCCGAACGGATCGATCTTCGCGACGAAGATGTCGTAGCTGCCCGTGCTCGCCATGGGACCTGCGCCAAAATCGAGCGTCCCGCCGAACCCACCGACGATCACGATGTCGCCGTCGGGCGTCGTCGCGACATCGGTGATGGCTTCTGGGATTTGCGTGGCGCCGTAGACGTTGAACCATCCATCACCGAGCGAGGGGCAATCGGCTGCGACCTCGCCGTTGCACGCTTCGTCGGCGGGCGTGAGGCAATTTTCGGCTTGTGGGACGACCTCGCCGCCGCATTCGCTGAACGTCGTTCCGTCGGACAAACAGACGTGTGTGCCTTCTTTGCAGAGGCCGACGTTTTTCGTCTCAACAGGCCCCGAATAACAAGGCTCTGAGGCATCGGGTACGCAGCCCATGCCGCCGCCGCTGCCACCGTCTCCGCCGCTGCTGCCCGATCCCGTTGTGGAAAATGAGCGCTCCTCCGGCGAGCAAGCGCCCGCGAAGGCGCTTACGAGCGCCATCAAACACGACAAAATTTTGAGGTTCTTAAGCGAGGTTTTTCGCGAATTTCTCATGCCAAGCTCCATCCGTGCAGGATGCCATGGAAGCGCGTCTTTCGTCTCAGGGCAGCAGGCGCGCCAAGTACGCGTTCGGGTCCGGCGGCTGCATTGTCGTGAGCGGACCTCCGCCCAAATCGATCGTGTCGAAATGGATGCCGCCGATGATCAAATCTCGCGTGGGCAAGAGCGCGATGCCGAACACGCCATCCGAGAGCGCGCTGCCGAAGGTCATGGACGCGACGTGGCCGCCATCCATGTTGAAGCGGGTGACGAACGCGTCGACAGCTCCTTTGGACACAAACGAACCCGCGCCAAAGTCGACGGTATCGCTGAACCATCCGGCGAGAATGATCTCCGAGGCCTTGGCGTCGATCGCGAGGCGCGCGCCAAACGCTATGGATTGAGGTCCGCTCCAGATCTTGCTCCACACATGGTCACCGTTTCCGTCGAGCCGGGCGAAGTACAGGCTTTGCGCGCCTGCTTGGGCCGAGAGCGGCCCGCCTCCCAAATCGATCGAGCCTCTGGCGTCACCTGCTGTCCAGGTATCGCCCGCATCGCTCAGGGCGACGGCGATTCCGTTTTGCGATTCGGCGTCGCCAAACGCCTTGCCCCAAAGGGGCGAGAGCGAAGGTGAGTACCGCACGACGAACACATCGTTCAGTCCCGCTCCCACGAGGTCCGGCTGAAAACCGTATTTGATGCTGCCCGAGAACGTGCCCGTCACGACGACCTCGCCCAGAGCATTCACGGCCATTCCGCCGAAGTTTTCGCTGTTCATGCCGCCCAACATCGCGGACGCGACCTCAAAGCCAGCGTCGTCGATGGTCGCGACAAACACGTCGTAGGAGCCTGTCGATGTGCGTGGGGCTTGGCCAAAATTGATCGTCCCTGCGGCTTCACCGCTGATCACAATTTGGCCTGTCCCAGTGACGCGAACTTGCTGGAGGTTTTGGCTCGCGGTGTCGCCATACACGCGGCTCCAGACGACGTTGCCGTCGGGGTCGAGTTTGACGAGGAACGCATCGCTGCTGCCGGCGCTTGTTTTGATGATGCCGTCGCCAAAATCGACGGAGCCGCTCATCGTGCCGCCGACGTAGATCATCCCCCCGTTGCCGATCGCCACAGACATCGCTGATTGGCTTGTCGCGTCGCCGAACCGCTTGGCCCATTTCACCTGGCCGAGCGCGTCGAACTTCGCGATGAAGCCATCGTCGCCGCCGGTTGACGCCATGGTCCCCGTACCAAAGTCGATGGAGCTTCTGAATGAGCCCACGGCGACGATGTCGCTGGTCTTTTGATCGACAGCGACATCAAACAGGCCTTGCTGCTCTGCGTCGCCGAACGTCTTGCTCCAGACGTGTCCGAGCGAAGGGCATTCTTGTGTATCTGCGCCGTTGCACGCTTCGTCTTCCGGCGTGGTGCAGTCCTCGGTGCTTGGCAGGATTTCTCCGACGCATTCGGCGAACCCGGTTCCATCTGACAAACATGCCCGTGTGCCTGCTTTGCAGACGCCTGTGTCTTCGGTTCCTGGTGGACCGGAATAACAAGATTCGCTTGTCCCCGGCTCGCAAACGCTGCCACCACCACCACCACGTGTGCCCTCAAAGTTGCGTTCTTCAGGTGTGCAAGCGGCGGCGAATTGAGCCGCGACAAACAGAAGCCCAAGCGCACCGACGAGCGGCAACAAGGAGGATGCCCCGCCTCTTTTGATCCCAGCCATGATGGTTGCCAGCATGCCATGGAGGCCGCGCTTTTTCGGAGCAGAAGCGGACCCACGAGGAAACATACGCCGGGGCTTTGCGCCCGCTCAGGCCTTGGGTACGGGTGGGTTTATGTCGGAACAACCCTCCCCTGTAAAACTGGAGCGCAGAGGCGGCGTGGGCCTGCTCCTGATCGACCGCGCCGATCGTCGAAACGCCTTGTCGCGTGAGACCCTGTTCGCGCTCGGCCGGCTCGGCCGTGAACTCGTCGATGACGTTTCTGTCCGTGCCATCGTGATCTCTGGCGTTGGCGACAAAGCGTTTTGTGCAGGCGCCGATCTCAAAGAACGCCAAGGCATGAGCGCGGACGACGTGCGCCGGCAGGTTGGTCTTTACCGAACCGAGCTTGGCGTCTTGGATCGAAGCCCAAAACCCGTCATCGCAGCCATCAACGGCGTCGCGTTTGGTGGAGGTCTTGAGCTTGCGCTCATCTGCGACATGCGCGTCGCTGCGCCTCACGCAGAGCTAGCGCTGCCCGAGACAACCCTCGGCATCATTCCAGGCGCAGGAGGCACGCAACGCCTCCCGCGTGTCGTCGGCGAGGCGCGCGCGAAAGAAATGATCCTGCTCGGCCGCAAGCTCTCGGCGCAAGAAGCCCTCGCTTGGGGCCTCGTGAACCGGGTTTGTCCCGAAGGAACCGACGTCGTCGAAGACACGATCGCGTGGATTGGACCCATCGCAAACGGAGCGCCGATCGCCCAGCGTGCGGCTCTCTCCGCGATCGACACCTCGTACGAAGTGCCTCTGGAACTGGGCCTTGAGCTAGAGCGCGTTTACTACGACGAGACGCTTCGCAGCGAGGACAGGCTGGAGGCGCTCCGGGCCTTCGCCGAGAAACGAAAGCCCGTGTTTCGCGGCGTCTAATCGTTCAGATCCCGTCTGTCGGATTGCGAAGAATTTGAATTTTGCTCTCCAAGCGTTTGGAGACCCAGACCTTGTTCTTCGCATCCACAACGACAGCACCGCAGTCGTCGATCTCCTCGCAAATCGAGAGCCCTTTTTCAGGGCCAAGGATGAAGATCGCATCGTCGATCCCGTCGGCGGTGAACGCGTCTTTGGCCCAAACGGTGACGCTTCGGCTCTCTCGCGCGGGGTAACCCGTTCGTGGGTCGATGATGTGATGCCAGCGTTTTCCATCCTTCACGAACGAGCGCTCGTAGTCGCCCGCGGTGGAGAACGCGTGGTCTGTCACGTCGATCATCGCGAAGTAATCGCCCGGCCCGCTGCCTCGTGGATCCCGAGCGCCAACACGATACGGCGAGCCATCAGGCTTCTTGCCCTTCACGTACAAATCGCCGCCAGCCTGCACGTAAAACGAGCTGAGACCTTCCGCCAAAAGCACTTTGGACGCGGCATCCACGCCATAACCTTTCGCGATGCCGCCCAAGCTGATGCGCATGCCGGGCTTCCGCAGCATCACGCTCTTCGCGTCGAGGTCGAGCTTGATCTCGTGCCAATCGATGAGCTTACGCGCCTTCTTGATCGCCTCCTCGGAGGGGATCTCCTCGACCTTGTTCTCATCAAAACGCCACAGATCCCGCATCGCTTCGAACGAAATATCAAACACGCCCGACGATCGTTCAGCGACCCAGAGGCTCTTCTTGATGACCTCAAACGTTTCAGGTCCAACGACCACGGCCTGTTTGCCCGCGGCCTGGTTGATGCGTGAAATCTCGCTGTCTTCGCGCCAAGTCGTCATGAGCCGCTCAAGCCGTCGAATCTCCGCGAGCGCCTTTTCTAACTTGGGCGTGATCGTTTTCTCGTCGAGCGTAGGCGTCGTGTACGTCGTGATGAGCACGTGCGTGCCCATCGCCTTGTCCTCAAGCGTGACCTTCTTCGCGTCAAAACCAGGGGTCCGAGCTGGTTCGGCCGACGAACGTGGCTCCGGCACAGGCTCCGGCGTCTTCTTCTCGCATCCACCAGCGAGCAGGCAAAACAGGCCCAAAACTGCGGCAAGCCGACGAGGAAGGACACGCGAAAACCCAGGAGCCACACGCATATCGGCGCCGAGCTTAGCTCGTTTCCCAAACCATGAGCGCAGAGGAGGCGGCCCGGTCAAGACAACGCTAAAGTGCCCGCTCCATCAAAATCACAACGCGCGTGATGAGCAAGAAAAGGCCGTGGCCATGACGACCGGAAGCCAAGAACATTCGCCCGATCGAACAGCCATCCTCGAAGCCTCACGCAAAGCCGCGCCCCTCATCCGCGACATCGCCGCAAAGATCTTCGCCAACCCCGAGCTTTGCTACGAAGAAAAAAAAGCCGTCGCCTGGCTCTGCGAAGCGATCGAAGCCGCAGGTTTGTCCGTGGAGAGAAACCTAGGCGGCCTGGAAACAGCCTTCCGAGCGACAATCGGTAAAGGCGACGGCCCACGCATCGCCATCTTCGCCGAATACGACGCCCTGCCCGAAATGGGACACGCCTGCGGCCACAACCTCATCGCAGCCGGCGCACTCACAGCATTTCTAAGCCTCGCCAACGCAAACCTCGATCTACCCGGCACAATCGAGCTGATCGGAACACCCGCAGAAGAAGGCGGCGGCGGTAAAATCCGCCTCCACGAAGCAGGCGTCTTCAAAGGCCTTACGGCCGCGATGATGTTCCACCCCTACGACCGAGACGTCGTCGCCCAAACCTCGCTCGCGAGCTACTGGCTCCGCCTCCACTTTAAGGGCATCCCCGCCCACGCAGCCATGGCTCCTTGGGATGGAAAAAGCGCCCTCGCCGCAGCCCTCGGCGCCATGCACCTCGTCGACGCCCAACGAGCCCAACTCAAAGACGGAACCCGCGTCTTCGGCGTCGTCGTCGACGGAGGACAAGCGGTCAACATCATCCCCGAACGAGCCATCGTCGACTACGCAGTCCGAGCGCCCACCATCGAAGACCTCGAAAAAACGCGCGCTCTTGTTGAACGCTGCGCCCGCGGCGCCGCCCTCGCCTGCGAAGTCGAACTCAAAATCGACAAACGCATGGGCTACAAAAACATGGTCCCCAACCTGCCCCTCGCCCGCCGCTTCGCCCAGCACCTCGAATCCCTAGGCCGCTCCCCCGCCGAATTCGACCCAAACCTGAGCATGGGCTCGACCGACATGGGCGATATCTCCCACCTGATCCCGTCCATCCACCCCCTCATCGCCATTTGCGAAAAAGGCGCGTCGATGTGCCACGAGCACTCCTTCGCAAAACACGCCGAAAGCGAAGAAGGTTTCGCCTCTGCGCTGATCGCAGGGCAAGCCCTCGCATTAACAGCGCTCGACACCCTGCGTGACACAACCCTCGCCGCGAGTGTTGCTGCTGCGTTTGGTTGAGGCGTCAGGTGGGGTTGTTGCCGAGATCGTCCAGCATGCCGGTGCCGCCTTCGATGGGGATGGCGCGGGCGAGGGCGACTCGTTCGAGGATGAGGGCGAGGGTGAGGGCGTTGTTGACCTTGGGCAGGAGGGTGCTTGTGCCGTCCCAGAGGTCGAGGGCGATGGAGCCGAGGAGTTTGGGGGTTTCGGAGTTTTTTGTTTCTTCGGCTTTGGGTAGGCGCATCCGGTCGATTTGGGCCCAGGTCCAGCGGCGGACGCGGGGGATGCCGAAGGAGAGCAGTTCGCGTAGTTCGATGCCTTCGGGGTGTACGACGACGCCTCGCATTTGGTCGCGCAGGATGGCGGCGAGCGCGCTGCAGAAGAGGATGATGGCGCAGACGCTTGCGGGGATGACGCGGTGCCTGTCGTCTTCGACCACGTAGCGGAAGAGCCACGTGTTTGTCGGGGCGTGTTGGCCGTAGATGATCAGCGCTGTCAGCACGAGCGAGACGGCGAAGTAAGCGATCCAGGGCAAACGTTCTTTGATGGGTGGTCCGAAGGAGACTGTGTCCTCCGGTCGATACGTCATATCGAAGCCCGGGGGCCGAGAGGGACGCGCCATAGGCGTAGTTTACACGCTGGCGTCGTGGTGCCTTGGGTCAACTGAGGCTTTGCCGCGGATCGGCTGGGCGGTGTTTACTTGGCGGCGCTGCACTCGGCGGCTTTTGTTGGGTGGGCTCGGAAGTACTCGAGACACCAGGGGCTCATGGCTGCTGTGAAGTCGGCGCAGGGGATTTGGTCTGCGGCTTGGCCTGAGCGATCGGTTTTGAGGGCTTCTTGGCAGGAGGCGCAACACTTGTCGCGCATGTCGTTTTCGCCTGCTGGTTTATCGTCTTCGGCTGGTTTTGTGGCTGCTTCTTCGCCAGCCATGTCGGCCGAGCCAGTTTCTTTGTCGACGTCCGGTGCTTCGGCTTGTTTTGGTTTCCCACAGCCGGCAGAGGCGAACGCGAGCACTGCGAAAGATGTTAAAAAAGCGGCAGATCGCTTGGTCATGGAGCGGCTTTATCGCTGGTGGGGCCCGGAATCAAACGTGGTTTTCAAAGCCGCGCTTTGAGGACAGCGGGTCCTAAGGCAAACTCCGCCGATATGCACGTTCACTTTGTGGGCGTCGCCGGTACCGGGATGGGCGCGCTTGCCGGGCTCTTCAAGGCGAGCGGGCACGACGTCTCTGGTTCCGATACGGCGTTTTATCCGCCCATGGGCCCTGCGCTCGAGCGTTGGGGGATTCGTTTGATGTCGGGGTTTGACCCTCGGCACCTAGAGCCCAAGCCTGACCTTGTTGTCATTGGCAACGTTTGCCGTCCTCAGAACCCTGAGGCGCGCGCGGCGATTGATGGCGGGTTGCGGACTGCGAGCATGCCGCATGCTCTTGCGGAGTTGGTCCTTGCGGGGCGTTCTCCGCTTGTTGTTGGTGGCACACATGGAAAAACCACGACGAGCTGCATCGCGGCTTGGTTGCTTCATGAGGCGCAACGTGACCCGGGGTTCTTGATTGGTGGTTTGCCCAAGAACTTTGAGACGAGCTTCCGTGTTCCTGGTGGTGTGGCCACGAAGGGGCGCCTTTCGTTGATGACCGAGGAGGGTTTGCCTCGGAGAAAGACGCCTTTTG
>Ga0075163_10010391_pt1 | contig 12172 bp, 8 predicted proteins | sample JI1023141ADNA_FD_71478 | JGI IMG/M metagenome (GOLD analysis project Ga0075163, IMG submission 71478) | Wastewater effluent complex algal communities from Wisconsin, to seasonally profile nutrient transformation and Carbon sequestration -... | ecosystem: Engineered > WWTP > Effluent > Algae...
TAGCGGCGCGCGTCGGCGAGCTGGAATTTTTGCAGCTTGGCGCGCGCCTGGGCCCGGTCGAGCGTGAAGCGACCGACCGAGTCGAGCTCACCCTCGCCGCGCAGCTCGGCCAGCAGGTCGTCCGCGTGGGTCCCCGATCCGCTCAGCTCATCCGTCGCCATCGCGCCTCCGCAGCCAGGGTCGAGAGCTCGGCGTCGAGCGCCGGGCTCAGCTCGCCGTGCAAGAAGAACGACTTGAGCGTCAGGTAGGCGGCGAGCTCGGGCTCGTGCTCGGCGACCTCGCGCAAGTGGACGAGGGTCGGGTGATCGGCGTTGAGCACCAGCGCGCGGCCGCTGCTCAGCCAGCCGCTCGCGAGCTGATCGACGTCGGCGATCGAGGTCAGCTCGCCGACCTGCGCCTGGCTGATCGCCACCCGCTCGGCCACCGGCGAGCCGGGATAGTCGAGGTGGCCGACCGCGATCTCGCGGACCTTCCACTTGCTCTTCAACAAGGCCGCGAGCGCGCCCGTCAGCGGCAGCCAGCGCTGCGGCGCCTCGCTCGGGTCGAGCGGCAGCGCAGTGCACAGGAGCGCGACCGCCTGCGGGCGGAGTCCGAGCGCGGCGTGGACGAGGTCCTCGATCGCGTCGCCAGCAGCACACGCGATCACGCGGTGGCCCTCGGCGATCAAGCGCTCGACCACGGGCGAGCCCTGCGGGGCTCGAAAGAGCTTGCTCGCGCGCGGACGCTCGCGCAGCGAGGCCAGCGACGCGGGCGGGGCCGCGAGCATCGGCACGATCGCGCGCTTCGACCAGCTCGGATCCGGCTCGCCCTTGCGCAGCTCCTGGGCCGCGATCCGATAGAGCAGCATTCGCCCCTCGGCGTCCGTGCTCCTGCTCGCGTCCGCGCCCTGGGCGGACTGCTCGAGCGCGGCGAACATCGCCCCGATCAGGCGGGTCCGCGCGACCTTGCCGACGATCGCCATCGCCTTGACGTAGTTGGCGTCGCGGATCACGTTGTCGCGCGTCAGCGTGTGCTCGAGGAAGCGCGAGTCGATCTTGAACGCGACATGCGGGAGCGACTCGTCGTGCTCCTCGTGCAGGGTCAAGCCGCCGTGATAGTAGCCGCGCAGGGCCTTGGCCTCGCTGACCATGGCCATGACCAAGCGGGTCCCCTCTTCCTCGTGCTCGACCTTGCACAGGCCCTCGAGCTCGAGCGGCCGGCTGATCCGCTCGTCGTCGAGGCGCAGCTCGATGCTCGCGTGCTTGCACCAATACTCGAGCGTCTCGCGAGCCTTGATCCTGGCCTGCGCGACCGCGTCGGCGCTGGCCGGCTTGAACAGCCGGATCGTCGTGCCCTCGACCGGGTTGCTCAGCTTGATCCGTTCGAAGCTGCGATCGCGGCGGAAGACCACGCGCCAGTACTCGCCCGCGCGACCGGTGTCGACGCAGACCAGCTCGGGATCGATGGCGAAGACCGACACGAAGCCGATCCCGAAGCGACCGATCTTGGTGTAGTCGCCCTCCTTCGACGACGAGAAGAGCCGAGTCAGGCGAGTGTCGATGATCTCGCGGGTCATGCCCTCGCCGAAGTCGGCGAACTCGATGACCATGGTCCCGCGGGCCGGGTCGTGATCGATGCGCACGTCGATCTGCTCGGTGCCCGCGTCGATGGCGTTCTGGACCAGCTCGCGCAAGAAGGCCCAGGGATCGGCGAACTGGTGGACGAGGCTCTCGAGCGCGTCGCCGACCTTGGTGATCTCTGGGCTCGCGCTGGGCATCGGCGAAGCCCGAGTCTACGCCCAGACAGTCCCAATTCGCGTGCTGAGGTGCGTCTGGGCCGTCCGTGGCTAGGAGCGAGGCCGAAGGCGTATTCCGCCATACGTCGAGCGCCGAGCGACAACGCCACGGGCGGCCCAGGCGTGCCTCAGGGCATGTCCCGGACCTTGGTCACGCGATTGCGACCATGCTCCTTGCAGTAGTAGAGCGCCTGGTCGGCCTTCTCGATCAGCTCGTGGCGGTCGACGCCATCGCCGGGGTACTCGGCGACGCCCATCGAGATCGTGACCGAGACGCTGCCGTTGTCCGAGTTGACGACTTGCTGACCGACCTCTTCGCGCAGCCGGTTGGCGAACACGGCCGCCCCTTCGGCGTCGGTGTCGGGCAGGACGATCACGAATTCTTCGCCGCCGTAGCGGGCGACGATGTCGACCTTGCGCGCCCGCCTCGTGAAGATCGCCGCGACCCGCTTGAGCACCGCGTCGCCGACCGGATGCCCATAGGTGTCGTTGACGCTCTTGAAGTGGTCGATGTCGGTCAAGATCAGCGCGAACTTTTGGTTGCTGCGCTCGGCCAGCGCATGCAGCTGCTCGAGCCGCTCTTGGAAGGCGCGATGGTTGGTCAGCCCGGTCAGGCCGTCGGTCGTCGCCCGGACCTCCATCGACTGGTACATGCGGGCGTTCTGGAGGCTGACGCCGACCTGATGCGAGAGCACGCGCAGCATCTCGCGAGTCGCGGTCGGGTAGGCCTTGGGCCGCGAGCTGGCCAGCACGACCGTGCCGAGGACCAGCTCGCCGCGGACCAGCGGCAAGACCAGCACGCTGCGGGCCTGGCCGAACTTGATGGTCTTGTCGAACACGGCGACGTTGCTGTCCGGGTAGTCGCCGGTCGCGGGCATGTGGTGGCGGTTCTTGACCGCCATCGAGACCAGCGAGGCGCCGTCGCCGAAGCCTTGCCCGCCAAGCTTGTCGGCCAGCGCCTGCCAGTGCGCGCGGGCCTCGTCGCTGCCCTCGAGCGACTCGCCGCAGCGGACCGCGATGACCTCGTGGCGACCGATCCCGGCGTCGTAGCGGGTGATCACGGCCAGCTCGTAGGGCGCCATGGCCGAGAGCGCGGCGAAGGTCTTGGCGTTGACGTCGTCGAGCGTGAGCGCTTGGTTGAGCAGCTCGCTGCCGCGATAGAACTGCTCTTGCTCGTACTTGCCGCGCTCGACCGCGGCGAAGGCCCGCTCGTGCTCGATGATCCGCAGGCACTGCGCGGCGGTCTTGTCGAGCGCCGAGAGCTCTTGGTCGGTGAAGGGTCGATCGTCGATCCGATCGGCGCACAAGATCCCGCGCACGACCGTGCCGTCGCGCAGCGGGACCGCGCACAGATCGGTGACCTTCTCGGGCCCTTGGTAGTAGGGCGGGACTCGCTTGCCGCCGAGCGCCTTGAGCCGCAGCGGCTTGGGGTCGCGCAAGATCGCCGAGAGCAGCCCGGGCGAGTCGAGCTCGGGCGTGTCGCGGGCCAGCTCCGACGAGGTCGCCATCTCCTTGATCACGAGCTTGGCGGTCTTGCGGCTGTCCTTGCGCTCGCCCGGCTTGGTCTCGTCCTCGGCCTCGACCCAGAGCAGCGCGGCGGTGTGGAGCCCGAGCGAGACCGAGAGCAGATCGATGGTGAAGAAGAGCTGCTCGTGGATCGCGTGCACGGCTCCCTGGGCCATGCGCAGCTCCTCGTCCTCGCGGCTGCGCGCGGCTCGGCTGGCCAGCGGCAGCTGCGAGGCGATCAGACGAAAGTCGCGGGCCTCTTGCCGGATCCGGTTGAGCTCGGCGCTGACCTTGTCGTGATGCTCGCCGCGCAGGCGCTTGGCCAGGCTGCTGAGCACCAGCAGGTTGCCGGCGGCGAAGAAGAGCAAGAAGGTGACGTGCATCGCCACCTTGGGCCAGCTGCCCGCGCCCGAGAGCCCGACCAGCAGCTCGAGCACGCCGGTCGCCGCGATCCAGGCGAAGGCGACCGCGCGTCGCTTGTTGACGATCAACAAGAACGAGACCAGCGCGTAGACCAGCGGATAGAGGAAGCTGTTGGGCCCGCCGGTCGCGACGATCAAGATGTAGACGCCGGTGATCAGCAAGAGCCCGAGCTCGAGCTCGTGGGCCGCGTCGGCGGCCCCGCTGCCGCCGCGGCGCTTGGGCGTGTCGCTGCCGAACACGCCGAGCGGGCCGAGCTCGCGGAAGATCGCTCGCGTGAGCGTGGCCGCGTAGATCGCCAGCCCGAGCAGCACGAGCAGGTCGCCCTCCCACAGCCGTCGGGCCGAGAAGAGCCCGCGCGCCAGCAGGTAGCCGAAGCCGAGCACGATCAGCAGGCCCCACCACTCGATCGCCTGCTTGCGCAGCTGAAAGATCGCCCGGCCGAGGCCCCAGCGATCGAGGAAGCTGCCCGACTTGCCGGCCACGCTCGACACGCTGCCCGAGCGACTCGACGACGCGCTGGGCTTGGGGTTGGGCGCAAGCGCTTCCTTGCTCGTCACTGCGGTCATCGCTGGGTGGTCTCCTGCGGGCGCCGGACTTCGAACACGAGTTCGCCCGGCTCGATCATGTTGAGGTCTTCACGCGCGATGCGAGCCAGCTCGCGATCGATGCGCTCGGACGAGCCGGGCTCGTCGGCGCGAGGCTGCAACGCGGCGACCTCGGCCTCGATCAAGCGGATCTCCTCGCGCAGCGCCGTGTTGCTCTTCGCCAGGCTGTCGCGCTCGGCTCGGACCCGCGAGAGGTCCTCGGATCCGAGCTGGTCGTAGCTCGGCAAGAACGCGAGCGCGCCCGTGATCAGCAGCGCGAGCAAGATGCGGTTGAGCCACGTCATCGGGCTCCCGCAAGGTACGGATGGCCAGTCCCAGCGCCAAGAAATCGCCCGGCGCGGGACTGCACGGGTGCTCAGCGACGGGTCGCGACCACGCTGAGGTGGTGGCCTTCGCGGACCTCGATCTCGCCCACCATGATGGTTTGGTCGACCCCGAAGACCCGCTCGACGCGGAGCTGGAAGACCGGGCGGCTGTGTTCGTCGACTTGGCACTCGAGCTCGACCCTCAGGAGTTCGTCGTGGGTCGGTGAGGACTTCGCGCGACACAGCCGCGACTCACCAAAGAGGTCCATCCAACCAGCGATCTCGCCGTCGACCGGGACGACCAGCTCGCGCGAGTCGGCGCTCGCCTTGCCGCCGCCGGTCTCGCGCAGCTCGAGCTCGATCACCTCGCTCGGCTTGCTCGCCGACTTGGACTTGGGCTTGGCCGCGCGCGCGTCGGAGTCGAGCGCGAGGCTGGCGATCACGATGGACAGGAGGGAGACGAGGATGCGAGTGCGATGCATGAGCGGTGCATGTGCAATCGATGTGCCGCGACCCTCGCGGCCACGAGCGGCTCGCAGCAGCCGACTCGCGCCCGACTCCAGCCCGAGAGCGTGCCGAACTGACCGCGCGCCGATCGATGCGCGACGATCTGCCAACCAACACAGCGCTGCGAGGGCCTGGTAAACCTGCGAGGCATGCAGTCTCGCTGGTCCGACACCGACGCCCAGGCCTTCATCGAGCGCTACGCCAGCGCGCCGGGCAGCAACGAAGACCTCGCTCTGCGCGTCTACAGCTCGCGCCTGATCGGCCAAGACGCCGCGCTGGTCCTGCACGGGGGCGGCAACACCTCGGTCAAGACCCGCCTGCGCGACGACACCGGCGAGCTGGTCGACGTGCTGTGTGTCAAAGGCAGCGGCTGGGATCTCGGCGACATCGAGCCCGCCGGTTTGCCGGCGGTCCGGCTCGCGACCTTGCAGGCGCTGCGCAGCCTCCCGGCCATGAGCGACGAGGTCATGGTCAACGCCCAGCGGACCCGGCTGCTCGACGCGAGCGCGCCCAACCCCTCGGTCGAGACCTTGCTGCACGCGTTCTTGCCGGCCAAGTTCATCGATCACTCGCACGCCGACGCGATCCTCGCGATCGTCGATCAGGTCGAGGCCGAGCGCCTGTGTCGAGAGCTCTTCGGCGATCGCCTGGCCCTGGTCCGCTATGTCATGCCCGGCTTCGCGCTGGCCAAGCTGGCCGCCGAGGTCGCCGAGGCCAACCCACGCGCCGAGGGCCTGCTGCTGCTCCAACACGGGCTCTTCACCTGGGGCGCGAGCGCCCGCGAGTCCTACGAGCGGCATGTCGGGGCGGTCGACGTGGCCGAACGATTCCTGGCCTCGCGCCGCGCCAGCGTCGAGATCGAGGTCGAGGCGCCGAGCCGGATCGACATCGACTTCGCCGAGCTGGCCCCGCGCCTGCGCGGCGCCTTGGCGGGCACCGGCACGGGCACCAGCCCGGGTCCACGCCGCCGCTACTTCCTGCACCTGCGCGAGAGCTCGGCGATCCGGCGCTTCGTCGATCGCCCGGACCTGCGCGACTGGTCGCAGCGCGGCCCGATCACGCCCGACCACGTGATCCGGACCAAGCCGATCCCGCTCGTGCTCGACCTCGGCGCGGGCCAGCTCGGGCCTGCGCTCGAGCAGTTTCGAACCCACTATCGCGCCTATGTCGAGCGCCAGATCAAGGCGCGACCCAAGCGGGCGATCCAGCCGCTCGATCCCGATCCACGGGTGATCTTGGTCCCCGGGCTCGGCCTGATCGGCGTCGGGGCCTCGGCCAAGGCCGCCGCGATCGCGGCCGACCTCTACGAGCACACCATCCAAGTGATCGAGGACGCCCAAGCGATCGGCCACTACCAGGCTCTGCCCGAGTCGGACCTCTTCGACATGGAGTACTGGTCGCTCGAGCAAGCCAAGCTGGGCAGCCAGCGTCCGCGCCCGCTCGAGGGTCAGATCGTCTACATCACCGGCGCGGCGCGGGGGATCGGCGCCGCGACGGCGCGCGCCTTCGCCAGCCAGGGGGCCGCGCTCTACCTGGTCGACCGCGAGGCCGAAGCGCTCGAGTCGCTGGCCCGCTCGCTCGGCGCGGCTTGGCAGACCCTCGACGTCCGCGACGAAGCGGCCGTCGCGGCCTCGCTCGCCGCATGCGTGGCTCGCTACGGCGGGCTCGATGGCGTGGTCTCCAACGCCGGCGTCGCGCCCCAGTCGGCGATCGCCGATTGCCCGGCCGAGCTCCTGCACGAGAGCTTCGCAATCAACTTCTTCGCCCATCAATGGGTCGCCGCGCACGCGTTCAAGCTGCTGCGCCGCCAGGGCCTGGGCGGCTTCCTGCTCTTCAACGCCTCGAAGGCGGCGTTCAACCCGGGCCCGGACTTCGGGCCCTACGCAATCCCCAAGGCCGCCTTGATCGCGCTGACCAAGCAGTACGCGCTCGAAGGTGGGGCCATTGGCGTGCGCGCCAACGCGATCAATGCCGATCGAATTCGCACCGGCCTGCTCTCGCTCGACGACGTCGAGCAGCGCGCCCAGGCCCGCGGGCTCGAGCTCGACGCCTACTTTCGCAGCAACCTGCTCGGCCGAGAGGTCAGCGCCGACGACGTGGCCGCGACCTTCGTCCACCTCGCGCTCGCGCCCAGCACGACCGGCTGCGTGGTCACCGTCGATGGGGGCAACATCGCCGCGTCGCCTCGCTGACGCTGGTCAGTCAAATTACGTATACTCGCCGCGACCCCACGCAATTGTATGTGCATTCAAGCCGGCCGACATGCTCGAATGGCGGCTGCGCAGGGGCGATCGGGATTCCAGTGAAACTAAAAATTCGATCGAGGTCGGTCCGGCCCGATGAACGCCGAGGCCAGCTTCGCCGCGGCTGTCGAGGGACCCTCGAGAATCGCCATTCGCCTCCATGTCCGCTCCGAACATCGAAATTCAGGGTGCGGTGCGGTCGCAGCTCGCGTTGACTCGCCCCGCGCGCGCGAAATCAATCTCCGCTTCCGATCCACGCTTCGTGAATGCAGCCGGACTGAAATTTTCTTGATATACATGTTGAAAAGCTCGGAGCGCCGTTGTACAGATGAAGAGACGAGCGGTCGGAGGTCCAGTCGACGGAGCGACTGTGCTGATTCGTACCGAGCCGCAATCATCCTCGGAGTCGTGATTCCGGGCATGAGTCACCGCTGACACTCCACCGCGCCACGCCCACGCTGGGCCACGACGCGGACACTTCGAATAGTTCTCGGCACGCGCCCCCCCACGCGTGAACCCCCCCGGGAGTCGATCGATGCGCTACATCCGAATGTACAAAGGCAGTGAGGACGGTGCCCCGGGCATCACGCTCTACGAAGTCGACGCCGAAGGCTGGGTTCACCGCCAGCTTCAGGTCCACGCCGAGGGCGTCCGCTTCTCCCCCGAGGACATCCTGCTGCGCCGACCGGTGAGCGTCGCGTACATGGTCTTGCACCCCGACGCGGAGGAGATCAGCGCCGCCGAGTTCGAACTCCACTGGGCCGAGTTCGACCATCGCCGACGCTTCCGCGGCCGCCTGCCCAACCCCTGGGAGTCGTGGCGCGGGCGCTTGCTGGGCGAGGGATCGCGCGAGCTGCATTGGAGCCCCGCCGGCATCTGTCCCGACGAGGGCTGGCTGCGGGTCCCGGGCTTCCTTCGCCTCTTCGTGTTCGGCGACGAAGCGACCGCGTGGGCGACCCAGCGTGATCTCTTCCTCGAGCGCGAGATCGAGTGGACGATCGCGACCGGCGAGTCGGTCAGCGTCGATCTACGTGTCCAGCACGTCGAGGGCCCCGGGCTGGCCGCGGCGATCTGGGCCGACCAGCGCGGCTACGAGCCGCTCGGTCACGTTCGGGCTTGATCGAGCGAGCCTGGCCAGGCGGCCGCGTAGAGGCGCGAGAAGTCGTCGGACAAGTAGAAGCTCAGCAGCGCGGCGACCCGCACGGCCAAGTCCTCGAGCCGGGCCCGGTCGCGCTCGTCGTCGCTTCGAGTCTCGCGGATCAACGAGTCTCGCAGCCCGCGGCGAAGGACCAGCGGCCACTGGCTGAGATGGATCGGGTGGACATGGAACATCGCGTCGATCGCCGCTCGCGGATCGCCGCAGGCGATCAGCCCGGCCCGATCGGCGGTCAGCTGCATGACTCGATGCGCGGCGATCAGCTCGCTGTTCTCGCTGCCGAGCCCGCGTGAGCCCTGCTCGTCGCTCAGCTTCTTGCGCCAGCGGGCGAGGGCAGGCGCGCCGAGCTTGTCGAGCAGGTGCCGGGCCGGCGCCTGAAAGTGCTTGAGCAAGGGCGCGGCGGCGATCAGCACGCCCAGGCCAGTCAGGCCGAGATCGAGCGTGCCCGCCCAGACCTCGTCGCCCGTGACCCGACTATGGGCGAAGCGCAGGTGGGCGAGCTCGGCCGCGATCGCGTGGCGCAGCGCGTCGGGGGCCAGATAGGCGTCGCTCTCGGGGTCGAGGTGATCGCCGCCGATCAGCATGAAAGGCGTGCTGCCTTCATAGGCGCGCAGGCCAACCGAACGATCGCCGCGCGAGACGAAGACCTCGATCGCGCCGATGCCCAGCAAGACCGAGGCGTCGCCGACCGCCGCGGCGAGCGGCTGCTCGCGGGCCAAGTTGGCCCGCGCGCAGTAGCTCTTGAGCAGCGAGCAGTCGGGCACCGCGACCTTGGCCAGGAGGCCTTGGAGCCGACCGAGCGCGCCGTCGACCCGAGCCGCGGGGTGACGCAGGAGCTCGCGCTCGCGCTCGGCCAGCGCCGCGACCTTGCCGAGCTCGAGCGCGGGCCTGGGCTCGGCGAAGGTGTGCTCGCCGAGCAGCTCGAGCACTCGACTCGCGCGGGCCCGCAGCGAGAGCGGCTCCGAAGCGTCGGGCTCGCTCGGCAGCCCCTCGACCAACGCGGCGACGCGCGAGCGGACCAAGGGCTGGAGTCGGGCGAGCTCGGCCAGCGCCGCGAGCTCGTCGGCCTCGCGTCCGGCCTGGTGATGGGCCTCGGCCAGCAGCTCGCACAGCTCGATTCGAATCCGCTGACCGCCGCGCTCGGCCGAGGCCGGCAAGAGATCACCGAGCTCCTCGCTGGGCAACGAGCCGCGGCGAAGCTCGAGCAGCGCCCGAGCGCGATCGCTGTGATCGCCGAGCTCGAGCAGGTGCTCGACCAAGACGAAGTCGAGCAAGGCCGCGGCTTCGGGGTCGTCGCCGAGCTGGGCCGCAAGCGCCGGACGAACCCGCTCGTGCAGCGGCAGCGCGACGCGGCGACCGGCCTCGCCGAGCTCGCACAGGTGCTCGACGAGCAGCTCGCCGAGCTCGGCCCCGACCTGCCAAGCCTGCCACCAATCGAGCAGCGCCTGGCCCTCTCGCTCGGGCTCGCCGCGCTCGCAGAGCCGACGCAAGGCGACGAACACCGACTCGGGCAGCTCGCCGGCCGCGAGCAGCTCGGCGCTCGGCGCCTGACCGCTCGGCGCCTGACCGCTCGGCGCCTGACCGCTCGGCGCCTGAACCATCAGCGTCCGGGCCAGCGAGGCCAGCGGGTCGTCGTCGAGCTCGGCCAGCAGCGCGTCGACGCGAGCTCGCAGCCCGGCGTCGATGCTCGCGCCCACGAAGCTGCGCCGAGCCCAGCGCCACAGCGCCAGCGCGTGGCCACGCCGCCGCTCGAGCCCCTCGAGGCCTGGCAGCTCGGCGATCGCGGCGAACTGGTCTTGATTGGTCAGCGAGGTCCGCAGCTCCTGGTCGGCGATCCGCATCGTGTCGCGCCCGAGCTGGGCCACGATCACCAGCGGCTCGACCGGCAGCTCGCGGATCCAGACGTCGCCGAGCGTCGAGATCGCGACCAAGGCTTGCCGGCGATCGCTGATGACCAAGTTGATCGGGCAGCTCGACGCACCGCCGACGCGCGAGCTGAAGCGATGCTGGTCGTCGCACTCGAGCCAGGCCATCAGTCGCTCGTCGCCGTCGAACCAGTAGCGCAGCCAGTGCCGCTCGTGCGGATCGAGCGACTCGACCAAGGGCCCCGACCAAGCCAGCGCGGCGTCGGGCCGCGGCTCGCGGACGACCAGCGCCCCGGTCCCGAAGTGCCGGGTGATCCGAGCGAAGGCGATCAGCTCGCGGGTACGCTCGGACCGACCGCGAGGGATGCCCAGCCGCCACGCGTCGACCTCGAGCCGATCCCCGAGCACGCCCTCGTGGTAGCGAAAGGTCCGCTCGGGCGCGAGCAGGTCGACGACCACCGGCTCGGCCTCGCGCGGGAGGCCGACCAACCACAGCCCGCTCGGCGTCCGACAGAGCGTGGTCGAGCAGGTCCGGCCCGCGACGCTGATCTCGCCGTTGAGCCCCAGACGATCGAGCACCGGTTCCCGACCTTCACCGCGATTCCCATCGAGTTGGCGCAGATGGGCCCCGAGCGCAGCATCGATCACGTCGCGCTTGTCGGACCCGCTCGTCATCGTTCACAGGGTCCGCGATACGCGAATTGCTGGTTGGGGCACGAGCCCGAGTGCGTGAACTCGAACCCGTTGCAGCCGCAGTACGTCACCAAGTCCGTCGTGCAGGTCGGCTCCGAGCAGACCCCGCTGGCCCCGGCCCCGCAGCCCTCGAGGCCCTCGCCGGTGCACGAGCCCGAAGCACACTGCTTGCCGTGGGTGCAGCTCTCGCCCAGCTCGAGCGCGGGCTCGCAGGGTCCGCGATAGGCGAAGCGATCGCCCGGGCACGAGCCCGAGCCACGGAACTCCTGGCCATCGCAGCCGCAGTAAGTCGCGAGGTCGCGGGTGCAGATGCGCTCCTTCGCGGCGCAGCGACCTTCGTTGCTGCCACAGCCGAGGCCTTCGCAGACCTGATCGGCCTCGCACTCGGCGTTGGTTTCACACGCCGCGCCGCTCGGCAAGCTCGGACCCGGGATCGATCCGCCGTCGTCGTTCGTCGCCGCGCTCGAGCTCGTCGTCGGATCCGAGCCCAAGTCGGAGTCCGCGTCGCTCGGGCCAGGCTTGGCATCGGGCGGGGTCGAGGCGCTGCCCGGGCAGGCGCTCAGCGATGCGAGCAGGGCGCTGAGGACGAGCAAAGGTCGAAGCTGAAGTCGCGTCACGCTCGAGAGCCTAGAGCACCGACCGGTTTGAATCCACGCGCAGACGCACCTCAGCACGCGAATTCAAACCGGTCGGCGCTCTAGCAGCAACCCAGCCCTGCTCGCAGGCTCACTTCGAGTCGGCCAGGGCGGCCTCGGCGTGCTCCGGAAAGTGCTCGCGAACACAGTCGGGGCAGATTCCATGCGAGAACTGGCTGCCGGTCTGGCGGGCGATGAACTGCTCGATCGACGACCAGTAGTCCTGATCGTTGCGGACCTTTCGACAGTGCGAGCAGATCGGGATCAGCTCGCCGAGCGTGCGCACCCGCGTGAGCGCGGCCGCGAGCTGGGCCGAAGTTCGGCGCAGCTCGAGCAGCTCGACGACATGCCGAGCGAGCGTGGTCAGCAGCTCGCGCTGCTGAGGCGAGAGCGTCCGCGGGCGCTGATCGATCACGCAGAGCGTGCCCATTCGATGCCCGCCCCCCACGACCAGCGGCGC
>Ga0075163_10010392_pt1 | contig 12172 bp, 12 predicted proteins | sample JI1023141ADNA_FD_71478 | JGI IMG/M metagenome (GOLD analysis project Ga0075163, IMG submission 71478) | Wastewater effluent complex algal communities from Wisconsin, to seasonally profile nutrient transformation and Carbon sequestration -... | ecosystem: Engineered > WWTP > Effluent > Algae...
ACCAAGTTCCGCGCCGCCACCCACCCGCTCGAATACCAGCTCTACTACGGCCTCTGAGTCTTTGGAGTCCCCCCAAGATAGGGGACACCCTGAAAGCCCTGCTGGGGCCTTGATTTTCAAGGCTATTCCAACCAGCAGGGCCTTTTTATGCGTGAAAGGAAATTGCAGAAACTGAAAACAGGCCGGGGTGGCCGCCCTCGGTCGTCCGCTCGCGACCGTCAGCGTTCCCAGCGCAATTCGAGCAATCAGCCGCGAAGCACACCGTCCACTTCGGACATTCCCGCCGGCGAACGGCGGGCGCTTCAGAAACGACCAAATCGCATCCAACTTTGGCAACCCACCGCGGAATCGACGCTGGTGGGCATGAAAACGCCCATCCCGCCCGATCTGCGTCCCGGTCCGCTGACCGGCCTCCCCATCCGCCTCCTCGGCTCGGAGGTGGGACATGACTAACGTCGTCCCGCTCCGCGTGGCCCTTGAAGCCGCTCTCGCTGCACCGCCGGCTCCGATTCAGTCCGAAGCCAGCGCCACCTTCCAGGCCCTGTGCATTAACCGGTTCCTGATCAACAGCAAGGCGAGAGGCCACTCCTTCGACTACATCAAGCAGGTGCTCTCAACGGTCAAGTCCTTCCTGAACAAGGCCGGGCCGCTGGAAACGGTCACCGAGGCCAAGTACGAAGCCTGGACGGCCGACTGCGCCACGGTCCTGAAGAACGCACGCTCGACCCAACGCACCAAGCAGAAGCACATCCGCCGCTTCATCGACTACGTTCACGGGACCCAGGACATCCAGAACGAGGCGGTAAAGGCGTTCGGTCAGCGGATTGTGCTGTTTGCCCACAAGCGCAACAGCATCATCCACAGTTCGGAGAACGAGTCCGAGAGGCGAACCCCTGCCTTCACCGCGGAAGAACTGGACCAGTTCTTTGCCCGGCTTGACCTGGACGCCGAATGGGCGATGACGGAGTCGATCCGAGAGGTTCGCGCCCTGCTGCGCGACAAGGCCATGTTCTTCGTAATCCAGGAGTTCGGCCCGCGCGTGAGTGAGGTCGGGGGAATCACTTGGGGCGACTGGGACGCGGATCCGGCCATTCCGGAGTGCGGACCCTATGCGCGCCTGCACATCCGGTACGGCAAGGCCGCCAGGGGCAGCGGCAAGCGCCACCGTGTGGTGCCCGCCACGGACCCGCTGATCCGTGAGGTCATGCAGTGGTACCGGGAGAAGGTCTACCCGCTGTTCGGGATCGAGATTGGTCCGACCGCCCCGGTCTTTCCCAGCGAACGCCGCAAGGGCATCTCTCGCGGCGAGGTGGCCGGCCGCTTCACGCGAGTCGTGGAGGCGGCTGGCCTGGCCGGGCGGGACCTCACGCCACACAGCTTGCGCCGATCCATGGTGACCACGGCTGTCCTCTTGGGCGGACACGAGTTTGCCCGATACAAGGCCGGACACAAGAGCGGCTACACCACCCAGCTCTACACGCACATTCCGTTCGAGCAGTACACGGTGCAAGCGAAGCGCCTGGTTGATCAGGTGGTCGACAAGGCGAAGGGACGGACGACTACCCGGTCCAAACCTGCAGACACCCCTTCGAACGGCACGTCAAGAAACGACCGGGATCGCCCGGACGAGGGGGGGTTGGTGTGAGCCAGCGCCCGCTAGACGATGCGCCCGTTGACTTCCCCAGACTGACCTGGCGGATCGGTGTAGCCATGGCGGAAGCGGGCGTTCGGACCAACCGCGAGCTAAAGAGGCGGTTGACCGCAGTCGGCTATCGAACGTCAGAACCAAAGCTCTGCCGACTGCGCAAAGTGGACGTTCGATCCATTGATTTAGAGCTCCTGGCCGCACTTTGCGCGGTACTTGCCACGTCACCAAACGAACTGCTGGCGCCCCCGGGAGGCTGGTCGAGACCCGCACTTGCGCCGACCACCGGGAAGACACTGTGCGACTCGAATGCGCGAGGAGATGCTGATGTCGCTCCAAATCAGAACATCCCGCCAGCGGTTCCGCCGCAATCGGCACCTGTCCCGATGCTTGGACCGCGTATCAGGGCTGTGACCTCGTCAGAGAGGGCATTCAAATGAAGCCTCTGATGAGATGCAAACTGTGCGGCAAACCGGCGGAGCCTCTCCTGCTCAATCCAAGCGATCGCCTATGTGTCGGCTGTCGCGAGACGAGGGGAATCAAAACCAACTGCCGGGACTGTGGGCGAGGTATCTACGCAAAAGACGAGGGCGTCCCGATCCTTTGCGCGACATGCGTGAAGAACAGGAGTCTCGACGGCAGGCCCTGCTTTCGCTGTGGCCGTCCCTGCGGAGCTGGCTCGCGATGGCGGAACGACGCCCCGTACTGCGGACCCTGCAAACGCCACGCACTTAACCCGAAAAAATGCGCCTACTGCGGGAAATTCAATACCAAGCTGCACCGCGCGAAGGCGTTGGGTCCAACGGAGCCTGCGTGCGCAGGATGCATCTCGAAATCGTTGCCTTTGTGCACGTGCTGCAAAATGAGAATCCGCAAGCCTACGCACGAAATCAACGGAAAGATTGTCTGCGAGCCCTGTGTGTTCAAGATGAAGCATGGACCGGTAAGATGCGACACTTGTGGCAGAACCTCAGTTCTTGCCAACTCCAAGTTCTGCAAGCAGTGCCGAGCCAACGCACAAGCTCACAGGTCGGTCCTCAAGCTACATGAGACTATCTCCACGCCCTGGGGGAAAGAGCTTTTGGCAGAGCTGTATCAACTCTGCGGGGGGCAAGGATCAGCCGTGGCTGCGCTCGCACGGATATCGGCAAACATCGATGGAATTCGCGCTGTTGAGTCCCACTTCCGTGGGCCAGAAGAACTCAATGCAAGGAGCGTGTTCGAGCTCCTGGTTCCGGAGGGTAACCACAAGGCAAATATTGCTTTCCGGCGACTCATCGAGATTCGGCACGGTATCAGTACCAACATCAAAGACATGCAGGATGTCTGCTTGGAGCGGTTCGTCGCGGCGCGTCAGCGCAGCCAGCCAGTCTGGATCGTCGAAACAGGCAATCGGTTCCTGTCGCGACTAAAGGAGCTTCGAAACAAGCAGCTCGCCGCCGGCGTCACGCGCGGCACGACCCCGGTCGCATGGAAAAGCCAAGAGTTGGCCTTTCGCTATGCCCATGACCTGATGAGCGAGGTTTCCGCCCGCGGCGGCAGCTCCGCGCAGGCCATTTCGCAGGCAGACCTGGACCTGTTCTGCACGCGCCGGCCGCGAATCTTTCGGGGATTGGGCGCATTCATTGGCTACCTCAACGAAACCAGTCACCGCGCAGCTCGCCTAGCCCTTCCAACGACGCCTAGCAACCGCAGTACGCGGGTAAATTTCATTGGTCAACACGCCTACGACGAGTTGGTTGCAAGGCTCCTGAACGAGGTGTCGCCAGTGAACGCTAGGAACGCCAGCATCGCGCTCCTCTCGCTACTCTATCTTCGGAAAGTGAAGGATGTCCTGACACTCAGAAGAAATCAGATTTCTGATGATGGTGTGCGGATGGCAATTCACTTTACGGGTGCTAAGAGCGAGGAGGAGATTCACCCAAACGTAGCAGCGCTCCTCAGGCTTTGGCTGGCCAACTGGAAGATGCACTCCCGGTCGGTAAACGAGTTCAATACGCCGTTTGTATTCCCAGGCCTGTCGCCCGGCCAGCCCATGCGATCGACGGCGTTCAATTCGTGGATAAAGACGCGGTATGGCCTCCTGAGCCGGCAGCTTCTGCCCTCAGGCATACACGTAATGATCAACGCAGGTATGGCCACCCCTACCGCGCTCATCGATCACTATGGTCTGTCGCACAGCACCGCCATCAAGTACTGGACGGATTCGGGCCGGGACCTATCCCAGTTCATGTATCTCAACACGTCCGCCATCACCAAGAATAGGCAGGGCCAAAATGCCCATAACCAAGAGATCTGATGCCGTAACTATATGGTGGATCTACTTCGTGATCTGTAAGACCGGAAGGATCTATACAGGGATAAGCCCAGACCCTCATAAGCGTTTCAGGGATCACCAGAAGCAAACGAGTGCAAACATGCGCATGAACGAACCACAGCGGCTGCTTGGTGCTTTCCCTGTAGGGGCTTACCGCGACGCAGTGCGCATGGAGCGCCGGATCAAGCGCATGCCGGCCGAGCTCAAAGTGGCGATTGCGTCCGCCTGTGGGGAGCGTCTGGCTCAAAAAGCCTAGCTTGGGTTTGGAGGTACATAGCCCGGACATGTTCCGGCTTCCCAAGCTCCGCAAACGCGTTGCTGACTGCACCGTAACGAAGCTCGAGCAACAGTTTCAGGCGATCTGCCGCGAGTTCATCGATACCTTGGGAAACGTACTGTCCCAACAGGAACTCGATGAACGCACGCTGTTTATCTGCGGTCGCGGTTGCCGCCGCCGCCTTGACAAAAGCGGCTCGATCAAACCGTGTAACTGGTGGGAGTGCGAACGCGACGTAAGCAAGGACATCGAACAGGTCGCTGTCCAACGCCTCCACTGCGCGCTGCATCTCGGATAGGGCCTCGCGGCTAAAGCCCCTCTCTCCAAGTCCGGCCAGCAGCTTCTGGCGCGTCTCCGGGTCCTTCCAGAGGGATCTGAGCTCATCCTCATCCTTGAAGAACTCGGGCAACACGCCGTACAAGGACTCCAGGAACTGTGCTGCAGACATGGGGCGGCCATCGGCGCTCCAGAAGGTGGTCGCCGTCATGTGCTGAAGCTTCCGCACTTTGCCGTCCGCCAGCTTCACGGTGACCCGCTCGGGTCGATTCTTCGGGGGTTCCGGTGGCTCGGTGGTCTCTGCTGCGGGATCACCGACCCGGTAGCCCTTCGGCGGGTCCGGCTCGATCGGCTCACCATCCCACTCCGGGTCGTTGAAGTGCTCGTGCGCCTTCACGAAATCATAGATGGTGAAGTAGTCCTTGCCGTCATACAGGCGCGTTCCGCGGCCGATGATCTGCTTGAACTCAATCATCGAGCCTACGGGCCGCATCAATACGATGTTGCGGACATTGCGGGCGTCGACGCCGGTCGATAGCTTCTGCGAGGTCGTCAGAATGGTGGGGACGGTCTTTTCGTTGTCCTGGAAATCCCGCAGGAACTGGTCGCCAATCTTGCCGTCTTCCGCCGTGACGCGGGCGCAGTAGTTGGGGTCTTTGACCGTCTTGATCTGGTTGATCAGGTCCCGGACCATCAAGGCGTGGCTCTGCGAGGCACAAAAGATAATGGTCTTCTCGTTCGGGTGAATCATCTCCATCAACAGCCTGACCCGATAGGCCTCCCGTTCGGGAATGATGATGATGTGGTTGAAATCACCCTCGGTATAGCGCCGCCCGGCCTCCACGGCGCCGTCCACAACCGCATCATCTGGCGTGTAGGTGTACTCGTCGATGGTGGTGCCGATCTGCTTTACCTTGAACGGCGTCAGGAAGCCATCGTTGATGCCTTCCTTCAGGGAATAGGTGTAGACCGGGTCGCCAAAGTAGGCATACGTGTCGGCATTGCTTGTGCGCTTTGGGGTGGCCGTCAGGCCCAACTGAACCGCAGGCTTGAAGTACTCCAGGATGGCGCGCCACTGACCTTCGTCGTTGGCGCCGCCGCGATGGCACTCGTCGATGATGATGAAGTCGAAGAAGTCCGACGGGTATTCGCCAAAGTAGGGCGAGTCTCCCGGCCCGCTCATGAAGGTCTGGAAAATGGTGAAGAAGATGTTCCCGTTCTTGGGGACACGCCCCTTCTTCCGGATCTCTTCAGGATCAATGCGTACCAGGCTGCCCGGTGAGCGCTCTTCGAACGCCGAGAAGGCGTTGTAGGCCTGGTCGGCCAGAATATTGCGATCGGCCAGGAACAGAATGCGCGGACGACGAGACGGCTCGGCCCCGGTCCGCCAGTCGGTCAGGTTCCAGCGGCTCTGGTAGAGCTTCCACGCCAGTTGAAAGGCGACAAATGTCTTTCCGGTTCCGGTGGCAAGGGTCAACAGGATGCGATCCTGGCCTGCGGCCACGGCCGACAGCACGCGGCCGATGGCGGTGTCCTGGTAGTAGCGCCCCTGCCAGCTTCCGCCGTGGTCTTCGAAGGGAATGGCGGCAAAGCGATCGCGCCAGGCATTGGCTTCGGCAAAAGTCTGGGTCCAGAGCTCGTCAGGGCTTGGATACGCGCTGACATCTCCCTCGAAACCCGAGGCCATGTCGATCCCGTAAATCGTCTGGCCGTTGGTGGCGTAGGTGAATCGCACCGACAGCTTTTCGGCATAGCGCTTGGCTTGGGCAACGCCCTCGGTGTGCGGCTTGTCCCAGGCCTTTGCCTCAATGACGGCCAGCTTGGTGTTGCGGTAGACGAGCACGTAGTCCGCAATCTCGGCCCGCGTGCGCTTGCCGCCGGTCTGCAGGCGGCCTTGCGTAATGCCATGCTCGCGTAGCACGCGGCTGCCATCAGCAACGCCCCAGCCTGCGGCCCGCAGGGCGGGGTCAATGTGCTCGGCGCGGGTCTCGGCTTCGTTCATACGACCTCGGAGAATTCCTTGTCTGCGGCTTTGGCCGTTAGCTGGCCGGAGAAAGCTTGGTGCAAGAGGGACCTCTTCAATTCGTCAAGAGCGACTAGCTTGCGCATCTCGACACCCCCCAAGCGCTCGGTCTGCACCAAGAGTTCGTCAAGATCATCAGCGATTAGTCTCTGGACATCGATGGGCGGGATAACGTGGAAGAACTCGCGCTGCTTAGTGATCGGCACCTGATTTCGTGTGGACTGCTTCATTACCTGCGCGTACTGCGATGTGAACGCAGGCGACAACATGAAGTGAGCCAGATACTCTGGATGAACATGCTGCGGTGCGCAGCGGTAGTAGGTGAGGGACGTGCCGAGAATGACGAAGTCTTCGTCGGTGCTGAGAATGGCTACCGGCCCAACCGTCGCGTTGTGAGCGAATAGCACATCACGGTCTTTAGCGAGACCCTTACGGATGGTGGCTGCGCGTTGCGGGGATAGGTACTTCGCTTCACCAAAGTCGACGGTCCCACCCCTGATGGCGCTTGCGGCGATGTACGGCACGCCGGCATCGACAAACTCTTCCTTGCGGGGGTAGTCGCTGCCGTGGTTTCCATCGAGGTGGCTGGTGATCCAGCCGCGCGCCAGAAGCTCTGAGAGTTGCACGCGCTCCCAAGCCTCGCCATGCTCAAACAGCACCTGCATTCGGCTGGCAAACAACTCCCGTGCATTCCGCAGTTTCTTCTCGGCATTGCCCTTTGCGATGGCTATACCCTCGAAGACCTCGTCGAGGATGGCAACGATGCGGCGCTGCTCGCAGAGAGATGGATAGCTAAAGGACAACGCGTAAAGCGCTTCCTTATCTAAGTGTGGAATTGCGGCACCAGTCTTTGCGCCGTTGAAAACATCGAAGGTCGAGTAGAGAAACGCTCGCAGATAGGCGTCATCAATCTCAGCCTTCTTGACGATCTTCCCCATGGTGGATGACAGAATTCCTCGGAAGCCGGTGAACACCTCCCCGGAGTTGGATCCATCACAGATGATGATCGTTTCGTCCTCAGAAACCATGACCGAGTTGCGATCACTGCAGGAAGCAAACTCGGGATTCTCGCTGCCTCGCATCACTCTCGCGACGAGGTAGGGCAAGTCACCTTCCAACGCCTCTTGGCGCAGTTTTGGTTTTCGCCCTTTTGCGATTTCACATACATCTCCGAGCGCTTGCGTACGCCATGCTGTTTTCATGCGAAGAGCCCTCGGATAGCAGCGAGCACCTCTGCGCTTTCTGCATCCAAAGCCGATATCTCATCAAAGATCTCTTGCGGCGTGCGCAGCACCACCTCATCCCCGCCATTCGGGTTCCTCACCGACAGGTCGAAGGTCGCGGAATCAATGTTTGCCGCATCCACGGACCAGCTTTTCCCCGAGTCCGCGAAGGTCTTCTGCAGCTCAATGAACTCTCCCAAGTCCTCATCATTGAGTGGGTTGGTCTTGCCCATGTTGCGCCCAGGATCTAGTTGATAGAACCAGACCTCGCGCGTTGGCGCACCCTTCTCAAAGAACAGAACTACGGTCTTTACGCCAGCACCCAAGAACGTGCCGCTGGGGCAGTCGAGCACCGTGTGCAGGTTGCAGCTCTCCAGCAAGAGCTTGCGGATTCTGGTACTGGCTTTGTCGGTGTTGCTTAGGAAGGTGTTCTTGATGACGATGGCCGCCCGGCCACCAGCCTTCAGCGTCTTGATGAAGTGCTGCATGAACAAGAAAGCAGTCTCGCCGGTCTTGATGGGGAAGTTCTGCTGGACCTCCTTGCGCTCCTTGCCGCCAAACGGTGGGTTGGCCAGCACGATGTCGTAGCGGTCCTTGTCCTGGATGTCGTTGAGGTTTTCGCCCAGCGTGTTGGTGTGCAGGATGTTGGGCGCCTCAATGCCGTGCAGGATCATGTTCATGATCGCGATCACGTAGGCCAGGCTCTTTTTCTCCTTGCCGTAGAAGGTCGCCGTCTGGAGCGTTTTTAGGTCCTGGGCCTTGGTGGCCTGCGGCCGCAGGTAGTCGAAGGCCTCGCACAGGAAGCCCGCCGATCCGCAGGCGCCGTCGTAAATGCGTTCACCAATCTTGGGGTCGAGCACCTTGATCATGGCGCGGATGAGCGGGCGCGGCGTGTAGTACTCGCCGCCATTGCGCCCGGCGTTGCCCATGTTCTTGATCTTGGCTTCGTACAGGTGCGAGAGCTCGTGTGTCTCGGTCTGCGAGCGGAAGCGCAGCTCGTCCATCAGGTCCAGCACATCGCGCAGGTTGTAGCCGCTTTGGATCTTGTTCTTGATCTCGCCGAACACCTCACCGATCTTGTACTCGATGGTGTTCGGTCCCGAGGCGCGCTGCTTGAAGCCGGCCAGGTAGGGGAACAGCTTTTGGTTCACGAAGTCCCGCAGGTCATCGCCCGCCAGTGCCTTGTTGTGATCAATCCGACCTTGCGCGTCCTTGGGTGCCGCCCACTGTGACCAGCGGAACTCGGGCGCCAGGATGAATTCGTAGGGGCGCCCTTCAAGGGCCGCTTCGTCCGCTTTGGCCAGTTCCAGCGCGTCGAGGTATTTCAGGAAGAGCAGCCACGACGACTGCTCGGTGTAGTCGAGCTCGCTGACGCAGCCGGCATCCTTGTGCAGGATGTCGTCGATATTCTTGAAAGTTTGTTCAAACAAGGTAAACGTCTCCTCGCTGGGGCCTAGGTCTTTCACCCGTTGCGATGTCAGGGGTTACGAAGAAACCAAGCGTAGGCGTCCAGACGCTGGGCTGTCAGGGGTCGGTGTCCGAGGCAGGGGGCAGGCCGAGGCCCTCTCTGGTCAGCGATGCATTGAGGGTGACACGGCTCACCCCGAAATGCTTCGCCACCTCGGCCTTGGTAATGGCGGTATCGGTCAGCATGGCCGCGGCCTTCCGGACGTCGGCCTTGCTCATGGCCGCCTTGCGGCCACCCCGCCGGCCACGTGCACGCGCTGCGGCCAGTCCGGCCAGCGTCCGCTCCCGGATCAGGCTGCGCTCGAACTCAGCCAGGGCGCCAAACACATGAAAGACCAGCCGGCCGCCGGCATTGGTCGTATCGATGGTCTCTGTGAGGGAGCGGAAGCCCACTCCCCGGGCGTCCAAATCGTGCATCAACTCCACCAGATCCTTCAGGGACCTCGCCAGGCGGTCCAGCTTCCACACGACGAGGGCGTCGCCCTTGCGTAGCATCCGGAGGCATGCCGTGAGCTCTGGCCGCTCCCGGAGGGCCCCAGACGCCTTGTCGGTGAACACCTGCTCGCAGCCGGTCGCCCGGAGGGCATCCAGCTGGAGTTCGGGGTTCTGGTCCTGCGTGCTGACTCGGGCGTAGCCAATGATCATCAGACGTACCTTTTCTGTACGTTGATTTATTTACGCCAATTCTTGCGGTTAAGCAACACTTTTGGCCGCCCGGAGAGGACGCCGCGCTGCCGTAAAGAAAACGGTCGTTAGATATACGGTCCTGCCAGAAGGTCGGCGCTCTACTGGTGCTGCAAGATCCGTCGGAAAGAGCGTGGCCCTGGACTTCCTCTTACGTGGGGTTAGGAACCGTCTCACTGCGACCCAATATGCGTGATGTATAGTTTTACGGTGCTTGGGGAGGGTGCTGTGACTGAAGGTAAGGGATTGCCCACCGCATTAAGGTCGGAGCCAATTGTCGATGTCGTCTGTGAAGTCAGGTTTGAAACCGATTCGACAGACGCGGTGAGCTTGCTGCCAGGCATCCTGGCCGAGTCATTTGGTGATTTTGATCGAATTGAGCGATCGCCCGTCTCCGACATTCCGTCAGAGTTCCATCTAAGGGACGAGTTCCGATTCCAGCCGCACGTTAAGCTCGCGAAGGCGAATCGCTGGATCTCAATTGGTCCCGGAATGATTTCCGCATCAACGCTTCCTCCTTACGGCGGGTGGCAAGATTTCAGTGCGTACGCTTTTGCTGTCATCTCGGTCCTGAAAGGGCGCAAGTTTGCCAAGAGCTTTTCGCGCATTTCTTTGCGATATACCGACGTAATCGCTCATGACCATCCACCACATATTGGCTGGCTCAACGCCGACTTGAGAATTGGCAATCAGCGGAGCTTCGACAGCTTCCAGGTCCGGACTCAGCGGGAGGATGCTGGAGTAACTATCATCAACCAAATCGCAGGGCCGGCAAAAACGATCGATGGTCGTACCGGCCTGATCGTTGACGTAGATACCATCGGGTCAGCCCCCGACGATTTTTGGGATAAATTTGACGAAGCGTTCAACTCGTTACACGCGGTGAATAAGCGAGCGTTCTTTGATTTGCTAACCAGCGAAACGCTAGGCCGTCTCGGGCCGGAGTACTGAGTATGGAAACTACACTTGAGCGATTCGAACGCACATCGGATTTCGCGCGCACCAATCCAACACCAACGCCGAAACTCGCGGCTGCGATGTTTGCGTGCGCGTTAACCAGCACGCTGAGTATTGGGTCGATTGACTCTGGCGGAAAGACACATGTGCTCATGAAGAGCTGGCGCCTAGACGCCGCAGCACGCACTGGCGATGGCGCGCCATGGTCTTGGGTTGTTATAGAGCAGCTTCCGTTTGTACCGAAAACTGCCCTGGCGAAGAAATTGTTTGCATTGCGGCAGCAGATTAAGAAAAGCGGTGCCATCATTCCTGCACAGCAGATCCTCAGCGAGCTCGCTGCTTCGCGCGCAGACTAGAGTGCCCCGCTTATGAGGGTCTACATTGACTCGTGCGTCCTAATGCTCGCTGCAGCTGCGGCTGAGGAAGACGTCTCTCAGAAAGCTATGGAAGAACTCAACCGCGATGATGTTGAGTATCTGTTTAGCTCAATTGTTGAGCTGGAAGTCATACCGCAGCCCACAATAAACAAGCGAAAGGAAGAGCTGGAGTTCTACCGAGCTTTCTTCGATGCGGCCGAGCGACTTTCCTGCGGCCAGGCAGAGCAAAGGGATGCGCTTGACCTGCGATGCAGCGTGCCCGGCCTCAGCCTCCCAGACGCTCTCCATGTGACCACCGCCGCAGCCGGGCGCGCCGACGAGCTAGTTACCGCAGAAAAACCGGAGAAGCCGCTTCCAAGGGTGGCCGAGAGTGGGTTGGCCATGAGCATCAGGACTATTCGAATCTCGTAGGCATTTGCGCGGCAGTCGGGGCCTTAGGCCACAGCTGCTGGCCCATACATCAGGTCTCAACACCGCGCGCGGCATCTTCGGAGGACAAAGAAGATGGAACAGAAAGCCTGTTCGATCTGCGGCAGGAGCTTTCCTGCAGCAGAGTTCAACTACGGGAACAGGGAAGACCGCTCCTACTGCCGTGCCTGCGACAAATCCGAGAAGGCCGCGTACTCTGCTGGCGGCAAAGAGGCTGCTCGACAGTTCCGTGAGGAGCAGCGCGAAAAGTGGCGACGATAAGCATCAACCAGTCAGCCAACGTGTCCGTGTAGGACGCTTGAGCTGCGCAAGAATCGTGTGCTTATACTGAAGCCGTCGAGTCAAGACGCTTAAGACATATCTTCGAACATCCCCAGCTGATCCCTCCCCCAGAGATCACATCGGAAGCCGACGGCCCGGGCAAACCCCGGGCCGTTGTTCATAACGGGGTCAGATCAACTTCCTGCAGGAAGTTGATCTGACCCCGTTATTTTTCA
>Ga0075163_10010393_pt1 | contig 12172 bp, 4 predicted proteins | sample JI1023141ADNA_FD_71478 | JGI IMG/M metagenome (GOLD analysis project Ga0075163, IMG submission 71478) | Wastewater effluent complex algal communities from Wisconsin, to seasonally profile nutrient transformation and Carbon sequestration -... | ecosystem: Engineered > WWTP > Effluent > Algae...
ACCCAACTTACCGCTGATGACCTAAAACTTGCTGCCTACATCAGAATGAATCTTTCGTCAAAGGAAATAGCCCCGTTATTTAATATCTCTATCCGTGGCCTAGAAAACAAGAGATATCGATTACGAAAAAAAATGAACTTGCCGATGGATACCAATCTGACAGATTTTTTTGAAAATTACCTTTGAAAATTAAATTTGCAATAATCTTTTTTTTTAAATGTTTGATTGTGTAAAATAAATGGTTAAAAGTCCTGAATCTACCGAAATGCCTTAAATTTCGGCAAATATTTTTAAATGGCGTAGTCATGGCGTAGTGAATAATTGTGTAAATATCTAATAATTTGACTAATATTGCACTGTCATTAAGCCAAAGTTTGAAATTATACTTCGTAATCAGTGGTGTTTAGTCATTGGTGTGAGATTTCATTATTGGTTTGATGTGTATTAAAGCATATTATTAATTAATAACTAAAATTTCCTTAAAATGATGAAACATTTACTTGTTTACCTTTTTATTTTGAGCAGTTGGTGTACCCTACAGGCACAGACTGTTTATGAAGACTTTGAAGGCGGCAGTGCCAAAATATCTTGGGCCACTTTTAATGGCTTGACTTATGAAGGGCCAGTAGCCAACCCAAGCAAAGATGCAGTTAACGGCAGTGATTTCGTTGGAAAATTTTCCAATGACGGTGTATCCGATTTTTGTTTCGGCTTAGGTACGATGCCGGCACCTGCTGATTTAAGTACCAACAATTTGATGAAAATTAAAATTTGGGCTCCATACGCACCCACGAGAGCACTATTCAAATTTGAAGGCGGCGGCGCTGCTATCGAACAATTTATTGACATTACAGAAGCCGAAAAATGGGTAGAATATTCTGTGGACTTCTCTAAGGCCGCGGGTACTGCCCACACAAAGGTACTTCTGGCTTTCCATCCGTTCACTACACCTACAGCTGGTACTTTTTATTTCGATGATATCAGAGGCCTTGAAGCTAAAGATGTTTTTGAAACATTCGAAACTGGCAACGAAATGGGATGGAAGGCTTTTGATGGCACCCTAGAAGCACCGATAGACAATCCTGCTCCTAATAGAGTAAACAGTACAGCTAAGGTAGGTAAATATACAAAATCTGGAGCACATGCTTACAGTTTATTATTGGCTGAGAGGACAACACCATTTGATATGTCTGTGCTAAATCAGTTTAAACTTCAAGTTCATGCAAGTGCGCCTACTCAGGTATTATTGAAACTTGAAGGTGATGGTCCTGCAGTTGAGAAAATAGCTAATATAGGATTAGCCAATGCTTGGCAGGAATATACTTTTGATTTCTCTGATGTAGCTGCAGCAAAACATCTTAGAAAAGCAATCCTATTTTTTGATCCAGGTGTAGAGACTAGTGCTGATGTATATCATTTTGACAATTTTTATGCAGTTTCTAAAGGTGCATGTGCTGGAGCAACAGTAATTGATGGCATGGTAGATGATTTCGAATGTAATAGAAATGCGACTTACGTCAATGGTTGGGATAGTTTGACAGTTATTGCGAATCCTGGACCTGATGCAGTCAATGGCTCAACCAAAGTAGGCAAATTTGTGGATCAACTTGGAGAACCTTGGAATGGTTTGTTGTGGGATTACCAAAATCCAATAAATCTTGAGACTAAAAACCAATTGAATATAAAAATTTGGTCATCTAAAGCGACTAGAGTTCTTGCCAAATTAGAAGGTGGAGCATCTTCACCTAGTGAAAATTGGATTGATATTGAAGAAACCAATAAATGGGTTCAATATACAGTAGATTTTAGTTCACAAGCGTTGGCAAGTCATAAAAAAGTAATCCTTTTCTTTAATGCGGGCAATGAACCTGCAATAGGTGATGTGTATTATGTAGATGATATTTCTTGGGGCGAAAGGACTGTATCAGATATCGAAAACTTCGAAAATGGTGCAGTACTTCCTTGGGAACCACTTGATCAGCAAGAATTGATCCATGGCAAATTTGCAGTGATAGACAATCCAGATGCTACAGGTGTAAATACTTCCACAAAAGTAGGTAAATATACCAAAGGTGTTTCGGCATTCTCTACATTGGCAGCAGTTGCACCTGGTTTGATAGATATTTCATCCAAACCACAATTCAATTTGGACGTTTGGGCACCGGCAGGTAGTAAGTCAGTCATCATGCAATTAGAAAGTGCAACTTCTGGCAATAAAGAAGTAGAGCGTGAGATTAAAACACCTGGTGCTTGGGAAACTATTTCCTTCGACTTTACCAATTTCCAAAACATAACAGACTGGGCAGCTTTAAAATTGATCTTCAATCCTTCAGTTGCCGAAGAGGGAGTTATTTATTATTTTGATAATTTACGTCAAGGCGTAGCGACTGTTGATCCATGTGAAGGTACTGTCGTGATCAACAATATTATCGACGACTTCGAATGTCAGCGTAATAAGGCATACGGTTCAGGTGCAGATTTGATTTCAGCAGTAAACAATCCTAAATTGACCGCTGCAAATAGCTCTGTAAAAGTAGGTTTGTACAAAGATCAACCAAATCAACCATGGTCTGCACTTTGTGCTGATTTTCCAGATGGTATCGACTTATCCGTATTTAATCAATTAGAATTGCAAGTATTATCGACTGCCGCAGTTCCAGTATTATTGAAATTGGAAGGTGGAAGTAGCCCTGCAAAAGAGATTTGGTCTGAGGTAAAAACAGCCAATGATTGGTACACTATTTCTGCGGACTTTTCTTCAGAAGCTGCCAATGACCATAAGCGCGTTTGTTTCTTCTTCAATGGTGGTGTAGAGACTTCTACAGTAGATGATTATTATATCGACAATGTTAGATTAGCACATGCGCCATACAATGGTTGTGTGATGAACTTTGACGATCCAGCTTTCACATCATTGTCTTGGAGATATTTCCCTAATGACAATTCAGGCGGCTTTGAATTAGTGGACAATCCAAGCAAAACAGGCATCAATACTTCTGATAAAGTGGGTAAAGCCATAGAAAAAGCATCGGGAGAGCAAGTTTGGCAAGGTATGTTTACGGATTTGGAATCTTATATGACATTTGATAAGAATCTCCAACTCAAGATGAAAGTGTTGAGTCCAAAAGTTGGTGCTGTTACACTAAAAGTTGAAAGACCATTAGTAGCAGGATTCCCAGGTGGTTCAGGTGACAATACCGTTACCAATACCAAAGCAGGTGAATGGGAAGAGTTGACTTATGATTTTTCAGCATCACCTACTCCTATCGACCCAGCAGGACAATATGCCAGAATCACATTAATTTGGGATATAGTCAATTTACCAACTGAAGACGTAGTGTACTATTTTGATGATATCAGATTGGATGGTGGCGATTGTGGACAAGAATCTAGTGTTTTTGATCCGTTAAATTTAGAGAAACTCCATGTATCTCCAAATCCAGTAAGTGATATCCTTCGCATAAATAATGCTGAGACATTACAAGCCACAGATATTATTAATGTCTTTGGACAAAGATTGGCTAGAGTATATAACAACCACAATCAGCAGCAAACGATCGATGTATCCAATTTGCCTTCAGGTACCTATATACTTTTGGGTTATAATGATAAACAACAAGCTGTAGCACAAAGCAGATTTGTAAAAATGTAAATTGATTTCGCATAAGCCCACATTATCCATTGGAATTTCGTGATGAAATTTGGAGGTTAATAGATGGATTTTCTGATGAATAATAAGTTTTGAACAGGGGATAGCAGATTGGCTATCTCCTGTTTAATTGTGCTTATTGTCTCATTTTTGATGTGAAATAGTGGCAAGATTTACCGCCAATACAGATATAATTTCATTATATATTTTCAATCAGTAACACCTAAATTATGTTGCAATTATTAGGCAGGCTCTTGATATTGTTTGCCCTGATTTCATGCAATGCCAACAAAGAAATCTCTTTTGTTAAATATTCGAGGCAGGAATTAAAAAAACGGACCTTCGATTATTTTTGGCGTACTACGGATACTACAAATTATCAAGTACCCGATCGATATCCTACACGTACATTTTCAAGTATCGCAGCTACTGGGTTTGGCCTTTCATCTTATCTGGTTGGGATAGAAAATAATTATATTACCCGATCAGAAGGTGGTGAGCGAGTGTTGAGTACGCTGAAGTTTTTAGCTGAATTGCCACAAGGACCTGAGCCATCTGGTGTTAGTGGATATAAAGGATTTTTCTATCATTTTTTGACTTTGGATAAAGCCCAAAGATTCAAGCAAGTAGAATTGTCGTCTATAGATACAGGCTTGCTGATGGCTGGTGTACTCAGTTGTATGTCTTATTTTGATAAGGAAAACGATCCTGTCGAAAAAGAAATTAGAGATCTTGCTGAAGGGCTATATCGTAGAGTTGATTGGCAATGGATGATGAAGTCTAATGGCAAAATGAGTATGGGATGGCATCCAGAGAAAGGATTTTTAGACAGTGATTGGGCTGGATACAATGAAGCTATGGTATTACTAATTATGGCTATGGGCTCACCTACATTTCCCTTACCTGAAACTGCTTGGCACAAATGGTGCGAAACATATCCAATTGATTCATTTTATGGATATAAAAACGTCCAGTTTGACCCTCTTTTTGGGCATCAATACAGTCATATCTGGATAGATTTTCGGGGTATTCAAGATAGTTTTATGCGAGGATATTCAGATGATTATTTTGAAAATTCCCGCAAAGCAACACTTTCAAATAGAGCGTATTGTATAAAAAATCCTGGTAAATGGGTTGGCTATTCCGAAAATCAATGGGGACTAACAGCTTGTGATGGTCCAATCAATAAATCGTTGAAGATAAATGGTGTAGAAAGGCAATTTTTTGATTACAGAGCGCGTGGAGCAGCGAACACACAAATCGTAGATGATGGTACGATTGCACCGACTGCATCTGGTGGCTCATTTCCATTTACACCTAAAGAATCCGAAAAATGCTTAGAATACATGTGGAATACGCATTATGCAAATTTGATCGGTGAATTTGGTTTCAAAGATGCCTTCAATTTGACATATAAAGACAAAAATCATCCTAAAGCTTGGTTTGATGTTGACTATCTTGGCATTGACCAAGGTCCAATTTTGCTTATGATACAAAATCACGAATCCGAATTGATTTGGAAGGTGATGAAAAAAAATCCATACATCATAGCAGGTTTAAAAAAAGCAGGTTTTAGTGGTGGATGGCTGAATGACGAACGTTGAATGTTTAATGACGAATAAACCGAAAAATAGAAGTTTGAAAACTTATAAAATTTATCTTATGCAAAATAAAGCCTTTATAACCGTTGTTTTTATTTTTATACTATCTATTTCAGGATGGGCACAAAAGAAAAAACCAACCCAAAAGTCCGACATAAAATATTATCAATCTTTAGGAGCATCTTCAAAGGTTGCAAACTTGATGACCCAAATGACCTTGGATGAAAAAATCGGTCAATTAAATCTTATCACACCAGGCGGTACAGTTACTGGTGAAATTGTAAGCAAAGACGTAGAATCTAAAATAAAAAATGGAAATGTTGGCGGCATCTTTGGCATTCGAGGTGCAGAAAAGGTACGACAAGCCCAAGAAATGGCTGTTAAGAACAGTCGTTTGGGTATTCCACTCATAGTAGGAATGGATGTGATACATGGTCATCAAACCGTATTTCCTATCCCGTTGGGATTATCTTGTTCTTGGGATATGAAACTTATCGAACAGTCTGCTCGAATCGCCGCAAGAGAAGCAACAGCAGATGGCATCATGTGGACATTTAGCCCGATGGTGGATATTGCCCGTGATCCACGATGGGGCAGAATTTCCGAAGGAAATGGTGAAGATCCTTTTTTAGGATCAAAAATTGCAAGCGCAATGGTTCGTGGATATCAAGGCAATGACCTGAAAGATCCAACTACGATGTTGGCTTGTGTAAAGCATTTTGCATTATATGGCGCCGCTGAAGGTGGACGAGATTACGGCACCGTAGATATGAGCAAAGTGCGAATGTTCAATGAGTATTTGCCTCCATATAAAGCTGCGGTTGACGCTGGTGTTGGTTCGGTGATGACTTCTTTTAATGTCATCGACTATGTTCCCGCTTCTGGTAGCCAATTTATATTTAAAGATGTTTTGAGAAAAAAATGGAAATTTAATGATTTGGTTGTGACAGACTACACTTCTATAAATGAAATGATAGAGCATGGTACCGGCGATCTTCAAGAAGTTTCTAGGCAAGCCATGAAAGCTACGGTTGATATGGATATGGTTGGCGAAGGATTCTTAACAACGCTCAAAAAATCTATAGAATCTGGAAAACTCACGCAAAATGATATAGACCAAGCCTGTATTCGAGTCTTAATTGCAAAAGAAAAATTGGGATTATTGGATGATCCATACAAATACTTTGATGAGAAAAGAGCAGCAGTTGAGATTCTTTCAAAAGAAAACAGGGCTTTTGCAAGAAAAGCCGCTTCCGAATCATTTGTATTATTAAAAAATGAGAACAATATCCTTCCACTTAAGAAAGATGCAAAAATAGCCTTGATCGGACCATTGGCTGATAGCCGTAGAAATATGTTGGGCACTTGGAGCGTCTCTGGTGATCATGAAAAAGCAGTAACGGTCATAGAAGGTATTAAGAGTCTTGCGACAAATCCCAACAATATATTTTATGCTAAAGGCGCTAATATCTCGGATGACGTTGATTTTGCCCGACGAGTCAATGCATTTGGAGAAGAGATCGCTATAGATAGTAGATCAGCTGATGTGATGATTGAAGAAGCACTTGATGCGGCAAATAAAGCTGATATCATTATTGCCGTCATGGGCGAGGCTGCAGATATGAGTGGTGAAGCTTCCAGCATGACAAATATTAGCCTACAACCTTCGCAAAAGAAATTGCTTGCAGCCTTAAAAATGACAAATAAACCCATTGTCCTTGTTTTATACAATGGTAGGCCGATGATTATTACTGATGAAATGCGCGATATGAATGCAGTACTTGATGTGTGGTTTGGAGGTACTGAAGGTGGAAATGCGGTAGCCGATGTACTTTTTGGTGATGTAAATCCTTCCGGAAAATTGACAACATCATTTCCAGTAAATATGGGACAAATTCCTGTTTACCATAGTATGCTAAATACTGGTAGGCCTGATCCCGGCAATCGCCCAAAATTTCGATCCAACTACTTAGATGCACCTAATGAACCATTGCTTCCATTCGGATATGGTCTTTCATATACAACATTCGAATACAGCAAACCAGTGTTGAGCACTACAAAGTTGGCACGTGGCAAATCAATAACAGTATCTGTGCAGGTCAAGAATACGGGAAAAATGGCAGGTAGTGAGGTCGTTCAAATGTATATAAGAGACTTAGTCGGCTCCATTAGCAGACCTGTCAAGGAATTGAAAGGATTTGAAAAAATATATCTAGCGCCAGGAGAAAGTAGGGAAGTGGTGTTTACAATTGATGAGGCACTTTTGAAATTTTATAATGAAAATCTGGAGTTCAAAGCTGAGTCAGGCGCATTTAATGTTATGGTTGGCACCAATTCAAATGACTTGCAAACATTGAGCTTTACTTTGGAGTAAAGTAAGTTCTTTTCTTCATCAGTATTAGAAAGAATGAAAATTGAATAAATTTAAATTGATTTTTTTAAAACTTTAAATATTTAAAAATGATAATCACTAAAATCTATCGCTGGTTCGTGTTGATCATGTTATTATGTATTTCTACCCTAGTAGGAGCGCAACACAAACTGTCAGGAATTGTCAAAGCAGGTGGCTCAGATGAAACACTTATCGGTGCTACTATCGAAGAAAAAGGTACTACAAATGGGACGATTACCGACATAGATGGTAAGTATGAAATCTCGTTGTCATCTGCAAATGCAACCATCATAGTCAAGTATGTCGGCTATACCGATGTCGAAGTGGCTGTTGGTGGAAGATCAGTTATTGATGTCAATTTGGAAGAATCATCTATTATGATAGATCAAGTAGTGGTCGTCGGATATGGTGTCCAGAAGAAAAGTGATCTTACTGGTGCTGTAAGTAGCCTAAAAGGCAAGGAGTTAGAAAGAGTCACGACACCTAATATCGAACAGGCTTTACAAGGTAAAATTCCAGGTGTTTATGTGGCTCCTGCTTCTGGTCAACCAGGCGCTGGTGCTACTATAAGAATCAGAGGTACAGGTACCTTAAATAATAATAATCCACTTTACGTTATCGATGGTATGATCACCGAAGACGCTAGTAGTGTAAATCCACAAGATGTAGAAAGCATTGAAGTATTAAAAGATGCTTCTTCAGCGGCAATTTATGGTAGTCGTGGTGCTAATGGTGTGATCTTAATTACCACAAAAAATGGTAAAAAAAGAAAAAATGCCTTGCTCTCACTTTCAACTTATTACGGTGTTCAAGAGCCTGTAAAATATATAGAATTGCTGGATGGTGCTGAGTTTGCAAAAGCGTATAATCAATTAAGAGGTACTGCATATTATCCAGATCCATCTATTTATGGTAAAGGTACAGATTGGCAGCGAGAAGTGATGCATTCGGCTCCAATTGCCAATATCCAGTTTGGTGCAAATGGTGCAAGCGACCTCATTTCTTATAACTTTAGCGCCAATCTTTTTGATCAGGAAGGAATACTCAAAAATACATCATACAATCGTGGTGCATTCCGACTCAATACCGAAATGAAACTAAAACCTTGGCTTACCTTAGGAAATAATACATCTTATTCGATTATCAAAGAACAATTAGGGCCCAATGTGGTAAATTCCGCATACCGGATTCCATCGGTTTTGACCGTCGAAGAAAATGGCACTTTTACTGATCCAACTTTTTTTGGCTTGGCTTTGAGTAATCCAGCAGCCGAACAATATTACAGGAGCAATAAATACAAAAATGGAACTCAACTTTTGGGCAATCTTTTTGCGGATATAAATATATTGAAGGACCTAAAATTCAGAACCAACTTTGGATACTTTGTAGAAGATAAAAAGGAAAGAGAGATTTTGCCCGAATACCAAGTTAGTGCCTCTCAAATTAATAAACAGAATAGTCTTGGTATCTTGAGAGAAGGCAATATCAACTGGATTTGGGAACAAACGCTCAATTACCTCAAAGAATGGAAGGATCAATCATTGGGAATTTTATTAGGTTACACGGCCGAGCAGCGTAAATTTGAAAAAACAGGTGCAGGAAGGCTTAGTTTTCCAGGTGTTTCCGACGAATTATATTATTTAAGTTCAGGAAATGACACCACACAAACCAATTTTGGCGAGGCAAATGATGAAGCCTTGGTTTCATTACTTTTCAGAACAAATTACGCATTAAAGAGCAAATATCTTCTCACTGCATCGCTAAGAGTAGATAAATCAAGCAGATTTACACCAGACAATCGTACAGGTTACTTTCCATCTGCCAGCATAGGTTGGAATTTGGGCAATGAAGATTTTATCCAACGACTCAACACATTCGAGCGACTAAAATTGCGTGTAAGTTATGGTATTTTGGGTAGTCAGGCATTGACGAATAGATATCCAACATCTGCCATCATCAATAGTGGTTTGAATGCTGTTTTTGGTACTGGTGAGAGCGTAAACCAAGGTGCTACACAATTGTCCATATCAAATCTCAAACTCAAGTGGGAAGTTTCCAATCAAACAGACATCGGTTTTGAAGCTGGATTTTTAAAAGATCAACTAAGTGTAGAAATGGACTGGTATCGCAGATTTTCTTATGACATCATAGCGGATGTACCGATTCCGGCTTTCGTTGGTTCTTCAAATTATCCTTTTGTAAATACAGCAGAAGTACTTAATACTGGTATCGAATTGGGTGTAAACTGGAGAAAATCTGGTACTTTTGATTATAATATCGGAGCCAATTTTTCTACTGTAAATAATGAAGTCATTGCTTTGGCCAAAGGCAAAAATGAAATATTTGATGCAATTATTAATGGCGAACCAGCAACTCGTACTACCGTCGGTTTGCCAATAGGCTCTTTTTATGGATATAAGGTGGCAGGTGTTTTCCAAAGTGCAGAAGAAATTGCTTCAAGCCCTAAATTTGGTAGTGAAAAGCCAGGTGATATTAAATTTGCAGATTCCAATAATGATGGGATTTTGGATGCAAAAGACCGTGTATATTTAGGAAGCCCTATACCAAAAATAACCTATGGAATCAATTTCGGTGCTGGCTATAAAGGCATTGATTTTAATGCAGATTTTTTAGGTGTCCACGGCAATCTAGTCTTTAATGAGAAGGAAACATCTCGTTTTGCAGTGTATAATTGGGAAAAACATGTAGCCAATGCATGGACTGTTGAAAATCCTTCTACCTCCGAACCACGAGTAACCAATGGCGGACACAATTACAGACCTAGCGACAGATTCCTCCAGAATGGATCATATTTCAGGTTGAGGACGGTGAGTTTAGGTTATACTTTACCTGCTTCTTGGGTTTCCAAGGTGAAAATGGAATCTTTCCGCATCTTTGTATCTGGTACTAATTTATGGACAAACCAAGAATTTACTGGCTACAATCCAGAGTTTCCAAATAGCAGTAGTCCATTCAAAGTTGGATTTGACAATGGTACATATCCTATAGCCAAGTCTTTCCAAATTGGCCTTGAAACTAAATTTTAAAATCATTTTTTTAATAATAAAAAGTATTGAAAATGAAACAGTTAATAAATACAATAAATGGATTTTCTAATGTGGAATTAAGATTCAAAATGACTAAAAGATTATTGATTATACTTACCGTTATTTTTTCGTTACAAGCGTGTAGCGAAGATTTTCTAAATAGAGATCCTAAAGGTAATCTCACAGCGGAGACATTCTTTGAAAATGAACAACATGCCATTTGGGCTACCAATGCCATTTATGCCAATTTTCGGTCATGGGAATATTGTGGTTTACCATATTTGGGTGCCACAGACATCGTAAGTGATGACTCAGACAAAGGAAGCACAGAAACGGATGGACCATATCTAAAGGAAGTGGATGATTTTCAATTTGATGCGACCAATCAAACCTTTTCTAACATCTGGAAAGGTCATTATCAGACAATAGCTAGAGCAAATATCGCAATTAATCGCATTCCCGATATAGATATGAAAGCTGAATTAAAGGAACGACTAATAGGAGAAGCAAAATTTTTACGTGCTTTCAATTATTTCAGACTTGTGCAGTGGTTTGGTGATATTCCATTGGTATTGACACAACTTGCTGATGATCAATATTTTTCGCAGAAGCGCAATGCGAAAACAGAGATTTATGCGCAAATAGAAAAAGATTTGTTAGACGCAATTACATCCCTTCCGGAAAGGAGTAAATACAAATCAGAAGATTTAGGTCGAGCCACAAAAGGTGCTGCAAAAGGTATATTGGCGAAGCTATACATGTTGGATAAAAAATATGATAAGGCATTGGTTCTATGTGAGGAAATAATCAAAAGTGGAGAATATTCCTTATTGCCCAATTACAACCAGATATTTACACAAGCAGGAGAAAATGGTGCTGAGAGTATGTTTGAAATTGGTGCAGTAGCTTTACAAGCATCAGTTGTAGGCTCAGGAGCTACACCATACAATATGGTACAAGGTGTACGCGGTGTACCTAATTTAGGTTGGGGATTTAATCGTCCAAGTGATGACTTGATAGCCAATTACGAAGCAGGTGATCCGAGGAGACAAGCGACCATCATTTATGTAGGTGAGGTACTTCCTGATGGCTCTACAATTGTTCAGGATAATCCAGAAATTTTGGATGAAAGATTTAATCAGAAAGCATGGGTAGGAAGTCATCCAGGACTTCAAGACAATGGTCCGGGCAATATAAGATTGCTTCGATATGCAGATATTATCTTGCTCGCAGCAGAAGCCGCCAATGAATTGGGAAATGCATCTAAAGCTTTAGAATACGTCAATATGACACGAAAAAGAGCTCGTGGTACCAATAATTTTATCTTGAAAGACCTTACAATCACAGATAAAGATGCGTTGCGCACAGCCATCAGACGAGAGCGAAGATCTGAACTCGCTATGGAGCAACACAGATGGTTTGATTTACAAAGATGGGGCATTCAAAAGGAAGTTATGACCAAAGTTGGCAAAACATTTGTGTC
>Ga0075163_10010394_pt1 | contig 12171 bp, 6 predicted proteins | sample JI1023141ADNA_FD_71478 | JGI IMG/M metagenome (GOLD analysis project Ga0075163, IMG submission 71478) | Wastewater effluent complex algal communities from Wisconsin, to seasonally profile nutrient transformation and Carbon sequestration -... | ecosystem: Engineered > WWTP > Effluent > Algae...
CGGCCAGGGTCAATACCGACTGCGGCGTTCGGCCCTCACGGTGGGCAACACCGAAGTCGAGAATGACCACCCGCTCGAAGCGCCCGTGGCACAAAAACAGATTGCTCGGCTTGATGTCGCAGCTCGGTTTTTCTTGAGGAAATCAGCTGCTTGGCGGCGCTGCGGAACGACTGCATGACGATTCGCTGGCAGGGCGCTTTTTCGCCCCTCATGACGTTTCCCTACATCCAGCGCGGCAGGCGATCCTGTGCGCTATCGCCGACGGCAGAGTGGGTCAGCTCAGAGCGCTGCCAGGAGCCGCTGTAGGTGCGTCTCGATATCGGCAAGGAGCCACGCTGAGGACATCGCATCCCCATCCCGGGCACCCTGCTCCAGCCGCCGGCAGAGCTGCGCCAGCGCAGGAGCCCCAAGCTGAAGGGCGCTGCCGCCCAGGCGATGGGCGATGCGGCTGAGCTCCTCCAGCTTTCCAGCGAGCAGCTGCGTGCGTGCGGCCTTCGAGATCTGCGTCCAGTCTGCCTTGAACAGATCCAAGCTCTGACGCGCCGACTCTTCATCCAGCATCGCGGCGATCTCTTCCTGACGCTGGCGAATGGAGCTGAGGTCATCGGGTAGCTTCGCGTTCTCAGGCGCGGCAAGCGGCGCCTGAATGGACAGGCGCTGCTGCGAGTGCGGGTCGCGAGTGGCGAGGTGCTCGGGAAGCCAGCGCCGGAGGATGCGTTCGAGCGACTCAAAGGAAAAGGGCTTGCTCACAAAGTCATTCATTCCCGCAGCCAGGCAGCGCTCCTGATCGGTCCGGAATGCATTGGCGGTCAGCGCAATGATCGGAATCCTCCCCATGGGCGGTGCCAGAGCGCGAATCTCACGTGTGGCTGCCAGACCGTCCATCTCGGGCATCTGGCTGTCCATGAGTATCAGGTCATATGGGAAGCGGCTGACGGCGCTCACGGCCTCGCGGCCATCGGCTGCCAGATCCACGCGACAGCCCAGACACTCCAGCATCAGCGAAGCCAGGCGCTGGTTGGCGGGATTGTCTTCCGCGACCAGGATGCGCGGCGGCGGCGCATGCTCCTTGAACAGCTTGCCGCTGGCGACCAGCCGCCTGGGTGCATGCGGCAGCGGCAGCTCAGCGGCAGCATGAAGCTCTTGCAACAGTCGAATCAACCTGCGAATGCGCACTGGCCTTTGCAGCTGCCCCGCCAGCAGCCTGGAGATCTCCGGGTCAACTGCCCACTGATCCTTTGCCGATACCACGCGGATCACCTTGAGCGGCTCCGCTGCTTTGCGCTGCTGAAGCTCGGTCGCGAAGCGCAGTGCTCTGCTGTCGAGCAGCCCCGCTGCAATGAGCACGATCGCGGTCTCATCCGCAGCCTGCTCCATGATCATCTGGGCAGCTGCCACATCGGCGCACAAGAGCGGAACCAGCTGCAAGTGCGAGAGCAGCAGGCCCAGCTGCTCGCGATGTTCCGCATGATCATCGATGACCAGCACACTGTGGTGCGTCATGGATGCCGGAAGCCCCGGCGACTCGGTTGCCGCCGGCGCAGCGGGCACAAGAGGCAGCGTGATGAAGAACGTGGAGCCCTCGCCAACCTGGCTGTGGACCCCGATGCCTCCGCCCAGGGCTTCGGTCAGTCGCCGTGCCAGCGACAGTCCCAGGCCGGTCCCTCCGTGCCGCCTTGCCATGGATGCGTCCACCTGGGAAAACGGCTGAAACAGCTTGGGCAATGCAGCTGTAGGAATTCCAGGACCCGTGTCCTTTACCTCGATGCGCAGCAGCGAGCCCTGCGCGCCCTCCTGCCGCAGTGCACGCACCACAACCTGGCCCTGATCCGTGAACTTGACGGCGTTGGCGACCAGGTTGAGCAGCACCTGACGCAGCCGTCCCGGATCGGTGGTGACGTGGCGCGGACAGTCCGAAGCGAGCAGGCAGATAAGATCCAGCCGCTTCTTCGCAGCCGACTCAGCGAGGATCTCCAGCGTGTCTTCCATGACCAGCAGCAGATCCGTGGGCTGCGGCTCCAGCTCCAGCTTGTCGGCTTCGATCTTGGATAGATCCAGGATGGCGTTGATCTGAGCGAGCAGCGCGTCTGCCGAGGTGCGCACCGCATTGACGAAGTCGAGCTGATTGTTGTTCAGCGGAGTGTCCAGAAGCAGCGTTGAATAGCCGATGACGGCATTGAGCGGCGTCCGGATCTCGTGGCTCATGGTGGCCAGAAACTCCGACTTGGCCTGGCTCGCCGCCAGCGCGCTCCGCTGCGCCTGCTTCAGCGATGTAACGTCGACGACGTAGGCCAGGAAGCCCTTGACCACCCCGTCTTCCAGATCCGGGGTGTAGGTAATCAGGGTCTCCCAGGTTCCCGTCTGGCTCTTGACCGTGGCTTCAAAGGACTGGGCGGTGCCGCGCAGAACCGCTTCGATCCGAGGGCGCACGACCTCAAAGTAGGCATCGCCCACCACCTCGCGCATATGGCGTCCCCGCATGTCGCGGCTGTCCCAACCGAACCACTTTTTATAGCTCCGGTTGGCGAAGCGGTTGCACAGAGCCGCATCCCAGTAGCCGATCAGGGACTCTACCGAATCGAGGATGTGAGAGATGTCGCGCCGGGCCTGCGCCGCTTCCTCCTGCGCATGCACGCGCTCCGAAATATCCGTAAAGACGACAAGAAGCCGCTTGGCGCCATCCTGCTCAAACGACTTCAAGGCAACTTCAAGCCAGAGCTCGCGCCCAACCAGCGACCGAAAGTGGAACTCTCCCTTTTGTACCTCGCCGCTTTCGAGCGCTTTGATTGCAGCCTGAAGAAGTCCGCATTCAGCCCAGGCTGGGACCTGCCGCAAGTTGCTGCCGCGCAGGGTTGCGAGTGGTGTGCCGGTGATGCGAGCGGCGCTGTCGTTTACGGTCAGGCACGCGCCAGAATCGTCAAAGACGGCCATCCCCAGCGGACTGACGGTGAACATCTTTTGATTGAGCTCGCTGAGCTCGCGGATCTTGCGCTCGGCGCGCCGACGCTCGGTGATGTCCCGGATCACGGCGATGCGGGCGGGCTTGCCCTCAAATAGGAAGGGAGCCGCCCGCACAGAGACCTGAATGACGGTGCCATCCTTTTTGCAGTGGTAAAGCTCGTACTCTGCGCTCTCCCCACCGCTGTTGTAGACGACCTCCTGACTGCTGTTGGCATCCTTGACCGGCCAGAGCGAGTCCAGGGTCAGGCCCAGAAACTCGCTGCGGGAATAGCCGTAGTGGCGGCTGGCCGCCGTGTTCACGGTCAGGAAGCGCAGCGTCGAGATCTCAAAGACCCACATGGGCAGTGGGCTGAGCTCGAACAGCTCGCGCGAGCGCTCCTCGCTGGTGCGCAGTCCGTCGATGATCGTTCCCACCGGCAGCGCCGTCATGGTCAGGACGGCCAGCACCAGCTCGAAAAACTCGATGCGATCGTGCAGTCGCCACGGGATGAGCGGCGACAGAAATCCCCAGCCCATCAAAGAAAAGAGCATGCCCAGCGCCGCAATGAGCAGCACGGACAACAGAGCGCCGGCCCTGCCGAGCCGAAAGACTGCGAAGACCACCGCCGGGAACATCGGCCAGATCAGCGGAACTTCCCAAGGACCGAGCGCGCCGCCAGCGGCAAGCCCGACCATGCCCAGGGTCGCCAGGCTCTCCAGAGTTCGGGGCCAGCGCAAGATCTGCACAAGCTCCCGCGCCGTAACCGTAGACAAAAGCGGCACACCAATCAGCAATCCCAGTGAGTCTGCTGTATACCAGGTGCGCAGATAGTTCAGAAATGGGACGCCATGGACCGTGCTGGCGATCCAGGCACCCAGGAGGCTCGGCACCACGGGCGCGACAAGTCCACAGACCACCAGGAAGCGCTTCATGGAGGCCCAGCGCCGCAGATCCAGCCCGTCTGGCGGACTCCAGCGCCGCAACAGTCCCGCAGCAGTGGCGATCTCCAGGCTGTTGCACAGGCTCAGCAGCAGCGCGACGAGCGGGCGGTTTCCCATGAGCAGGTTGGCCGCCACGTTGCCGAGAAATCCCGCAACGATGCCTCTGGGCCAGGCTGAGCTCGGCAGGGTCAATAGCACGGTCAGGACCACTGCGTTGGGCACCCAGACAACTGCAATGCGCTCAGGCTGCGGGGTCAATAGGACATTCAGACAGGCAATCGTGAGTACCGCGAAGCCCAGCCGGGCCGGGGTCGCAATCATTGCGGTCAGCCAGGTGGGCTCGGGCTCGGCACTGGGAAGATCGGGTGCGGCGGACATGTGCAATTACTCAGGTGAGCTCATTGCTGTTTTTGGAACTGCCGGAGACGCTCCAAGCGGTGCCGAACCAGGGCGTCATTGGGACGAAGCGTGGATGCCAATTCGAGCTCGCGGATCGCGCTTGGAAAGTCGCGAGCCACCACGGCTCGCATTGCTCGCTCGACACAAGCGTCAAAATCCGGTGGCGCCGCCGCCCGCTGCTCGGGCGCGGGCTGACGCGCCTGCTCGTCGGAGATTCTAATCACATCCAGGGTCAAGTGCTCCCAGCGCTCTGCCAGGTTCCGGGGCCCCGGATGCTCGCGGGCGGGAAGCACGCGGCAGTGGCAGGACTTGAGCAGAGCCAGACGCCCGAAGGCGCCGACGCCCGAGCCCAGGTCGTCCTGGGCCGACCAGAGAGTCCCTTCTTCAATCACGATCTCGCCGCGCCCCGATGCAGTCAGGCACTCGATCACTGCGCTGTGCAGGCCCATGCAGGCCAGCTGCACATAATCCAGCGGCACAAATGGGCCGGGCGGCGCACTGGAGTGATGAATCTGCTCGATGATTTTTTGCAGCTCGCGCATCGCGGTCGGCTTGCCAAGCAGAAACATGTGTCCGGTCTGGGGAATTCTATTTTTCCATTCATCCAGGAATGCGGTAATCACAATCAGCACTGCGCTGATCCGCTGCTCATCCAGCGCGGCCCGCACATCAAGTCCTGAGCCGTCGGGAAGCTGCATGTCGAGAACCACGACCTGGGGCGGAGCCTGCGCAATCATCGAGCGGGCCTCGGCCACCGAGCCAGCACCCGCAGCGGAGATCCCCTGCATTCGAGCGAGCAGCGAAATATGCAGCATGCGCGCGATGGGATCGTCATCTACCACAAGCACCAACACGTGATTTCCTTTCCGGACCAGAGATTGGATGCGGAATCCCCGCGGCCAGACCTCGTTGCGCTGTGCCCGCAGTGCGTGGCACGAAGCTGTTCCCCTCTTGAAAGCCTAGCATGAGTCTCAGCCAAGGGACCGCTCCCGAGGCTCAGGACAAAGGAGGGATAGCTCCGCACTTCTCCTGCTAGGGGCACCTCCATATTTTGCACGTACGGACAATAGGTTTTTTGTCAGTGAGGAGGGAGGGCAGCGGATACTACACTCGATAAGATTCCGATAACTCAGCATAAATTTATTTATCAAAAACACGTAGCCTTACGTATGCCGGCTTGACGATCTGCGGAATATCTTAGTGACAGTGATTCAATGACCCCGAATAAAGAATATTCTCAGTTCACTACATTTCTGGAGTCAATCGAAGCCAGCAGTGTGGCCCACAAGACCGAGTCGCTCACATTTAGGGCCCCAGATGGAAAAGTCGCTGGTTTGATGACCCTCAGCGGCGGCATGCTGCGTTTCGGCGTGGAGCTTCAGGGCAAGGTGTACATCGACGAGATCTTTCAGGTCGAGGTGCCCAGACACGCTGCTGTGTTGCAAAAGATCCTGGACCGCCAAAAACTTACAAAGATTGAAAGAGACTTAATCGCAGATATTTCTCCACAGCAGGCTTCGGCGTTTTGTGGATTGACCGCTCGAGCGCTGAGAAGGATTGCCCCTATTTATATGGCAACCAGCTCCGCGGGGCGATTGGGCGAAATCGGCCTGCCGCAGCTCCGGTTGCTGAATCTGAGCTTTTCGATGATAGAGCTGGCCCTGGCAGCGGGGAGGCGCAGTGCAACCCGTTACGACGACGCCGCGCTAAGGGTCTATGGCGCCCCTCCGGATCATGCCGAGGAGCGCTGGCTCTTCGAGTGGAATCCGGGCTCGCAAGAGATTCCCTGGCCGGTCATGACCACCCGGCAGCAAGAGCGATCCGTGCGTAACATCGCCTCGTTTGGCGAGCTGGCACAGAGCCTGAGCCGCCATATCGTGGCGCAGCGCGCGCGCAGCGCAGAGTCAGCGCGCACTGCGCAAGTTTTGCGCTGCGGTGACGCCCTCTGTTACGTGGTCAGCACAGAGCGCTACTTGACGCTGCTGCTGTATGACAAGAATCGCATGGGCAGCGTGTTGCGCTCGATTGAGCTGCTGATCGCGGATGCGGCAAACAGCGGCATCGCGCGGGTGGTCTCTCCAGAGGCGGTGCTGACCGGACCCCGCGTCGGCTCGGCAGCCAGCCCACGCCCCAGCTCCGCGCAGTCCTTTCGCCCTCCGATCGAGCCGGCACCGGCACCGGCACCGGCACCGGCACCGGCACTGGCACCGGCACTGGCACCGCTGGTGCTCCCAGCTGCGGTTGCCAGCAGTGCTGCTCTGTCCTCCGCGGCAACACCCATTCCTTCCGGGGACGCCTCCGGGGAGCGCATTGCAGCGCTGATAAGCGACCAGGCCTGGCTCGAGACGGCAGAGCTGATGGAAAAAGAGTCCTGGCTGTCGGCGGCAGCCCAGCTCCTGCCCGATGCAGCGGTGGCAGTCCCCGCGGTTTCGCCGAGCGCAGAGACCCCGCTTGAGAACCCCACACCAGAGCCAGCACCGGAGCCGGTACTAGCGCCAGCACCAGAGCCGGTGTCAGCACCGGCACCGGAGTCGCAGAGCTCCGATGTGGAGATCGTGATCGAGGCGGAGCCGGCTGCGCCGACGCCCGAGCCAGCTGTGATCAGCCCGACGCCGGCGCCGTCCGCGGTGTCGGTGGTTGCCTCGCCAGCACCCTCGCGTCCGCTCTTTTCCGATCCAATCCTGGAGCTTCGTGCCTTCACAGCAAAGGTCGAGGGGCGAACGATCCTCAAGGAGCTGGACCTGACCATCGGCCAGCGCGGCGTCTACGCCCTCATGGGGCCCGGCGGCAGCGGCAAGTCGTCGCTCAACGGCATCCTCAGCGGACGCAATCGCGGCGGCACCGGCTGGTCGCTCTCGGGCGAGATCCGGTTTGACGGAGCGGTGCTTGGGACCCGAGCCCGTCCGGCCGTGGTCGGCCAGCGCATTGCCCCTTCCAATTTGACGCTGAAAAAGTATCTGCTGGCCGATCTGGACGATGGCGTGGCCGCAGCCTTTCCGGAGGTGGGCCTGACTGCGCTGCTCGATCGGGTGCTGCTATCGCGGCTGCGCGGCCACCTGGCTTCGGAGCTGAGCGGTCCAGGCCTGAATCTTACACGCAGCGAGTGGTGGCGGCTGGCCATCGCCCGCGAGCTCACGTCTGCCCCTTCGCTGCTCTGCGTGGATGAGCCCACTGCGGGCATGGATGACGTCGAAGCCGCGCCGCTCCTCGCGCTCTTGAAGTCGGAAGCAGCGCAGCGCGCGGTGCTCTTTGTCACGCACAACCAGAGCCATGCCCGCGAGATCAGCAACTACACAATTCTGCTGGCCGCGGGTCAGCTTCAGGAATATCGCGCCACCGAGGATTTTTTTGCGAGTCCGCACAGCCAGGCGGCCCAGGTCTACGTGCGCACCGGCGGCTGCTATGTGCCCTCGCCCGATGCCCAGCAAGAGCATCTTGCAGAGGAGTGGGCCACCTCTGTCGCCCGCGCTGACGCGCCAACCGTCCCCAGCGAGCCACAGCCTGCGCCGGTCGCGGCTGCCCCGGCGCCGCAGCTGCCAGCGCCCGAACCGGTGGTCGCGGCGCGCGCTGAGCCTTCGCAGCCTGCGCCTCCGCCACCGCAGGCGGCAGCAAAGTCAGACGGCTCGGCGACGCTGTTGTTGCGCGACTTCGGGGTCAAGTTTGGCGAGCGGACCATCCTCTCGGAACTCAGCTTTGCGATTGGCGCCAACGCGGCGTATCTGCTGATCAGCAGCGATAGCGGCGAAAAGCGGCTGCTGCTGCGGGCGCTGTGCGGACCGCGTCCGAAGAACATGCAGCTTACGGGGCAGGCGGAGTACTGCGGTCAGGAGCTGCTGGCCGCGTCCGGACCGGCAACGCCGCAGTCTGATGCGCAGCTCATGATGATGACGGTCTGCAACTACCTCAACAGCAACCATCCGCTGCGCAGCACCAGCTCGCTCATTCAGCAGCGCGCGCGCGCACTCGACCTGCTCAAGAGCTGCGGCTTTTCAGAGATTGCAGAGCGCATAGATCGCCCCATGACCGATGTCGAGACGCTGGAGCGGCGGGTGCTTGAGATCCTTCGCGCCGCCGCAGCAGCTCCGGCGCTGCTGATCCTGGATGATCCCTTCTCTGGCCTCAACGCCGAGGAGCGCACACGGCTGCTCAGGCTCATGAAGCTACAGCTTGCGCAGCGTGCGCTGCTGGTTGTCGCTCCCGATGAGTCAGCGGCGGCTGAGCTCAATGCGTCGGTGGGCTGGCTCGAAGAGAGCCGCTTCAGCAGCAGCAGACCTCAGCGCACATCCCAGCCGCCTCCCGAGCCCTCATCCGCAGGAGCCAGCGCCACGTCAGCTGCGCCGCCTCCTTCGGCTCCGACCGATGGCCACCCCAAGCTCATTGTGGAAGCGGCTCCCGCGCAGCGGCCGCAGCAGGACGCCACTGGACCAGGCCCGCGCGGCTTTCACTGGCTGCGGCGGGGCTCGCTGGCGGGAATGCCGGCGCCGGGGCTGACCAATGACATTGACTATGACCTGCAGCTGGTGCGCGCCACCGGGGTCTCTTGCCTGGTGACGCTTACGGCCGAGACCCTGCCCAGTCAATCGCTGCGCCAGCACGGACTGCGCTCGCTCTACTTTCCCATCGGGGACATGGATGTCCCCAGCCACGAGCGCGCTGCTGAGCTGTGCGCGCGCGTGGCTGGGCTTCTGGAGCGAAAGCAGGTCATCGCCTTTCACTGCAAAGCTGGACTCGGCCGCACCGGCACCATCCTCGCAACCCAGCTGATCTGGGAGGGCGCAGAGGCTCGCGCGGCGCTCGCTCAGGTGCGTACGGTTGAACCGGGGTGGGTTCAATCCGATAAGCAGCTCGTCTTTCTAACCCAATTTGAAAAGTGGCTCCGAAGTAATCGGCCCATTCTTCATGCTCAGCTACCCATAGCGGACATCAACCAGGGACATTTCGAACGCATCTAAGAAATCGATCACCGACCCAATGAAGGAGAACAAGAAATGATGGCACTTGAGAATGCTCTAGGTAAGGCAATTCGCGAAATTCCGGAATGCGTCGCAGGCGGCTATGTCGACATGACCACAGGCATGCTGCTGGGCGTAAAGACAGTGGACTCCCACCCCCGCGAGGTCCTCGATCTGGTCTCAGCAGCGACGGCAGACCTCTTCCAGGGAAGCAACGTCACGGCGATCGAGCGCATGTTCAAGAAGGCCCGCGGCCTCAAAGACGATGGTCATCACTATTTTCAGGAGATCATTGTCTTTTCCGACAACCTGCTGCATGTGTTCCTGCGCGGAAAAAGGAATGGCGAGCACGTTGGCGTCTTTGTCGCGCGCAGGAGCGCCAACATCGGAATGATGCTGGCCAAGGCGCGCATCATGATGCCCTTGCTGGAAGCCACGCTGTAGAGCCCCTGTACTTCCCAGCCAGAGCGGCCCTTGCTCAGGGGCGAAGCGAACCAGCGACGAGATAGCCTTAAGATCGGGTCAGCTTCGCCGTCCGGTCGGCATACGCGGTGATGGCGCGGTCGGAAAGTCGCGTGCTCAAGTAGCGATATCCGCTGGTCACAGCTCGGATTGCGACCTGAAGCTCTTCCAGATCCACTGACTTCAAGAGATACCCAGAGGCCCCACAGCGCAGCGCTTGCAGCACGTAGTCGTCTTCGTCATGGATGGACAGCACGAGCACGCGCACGCGGGCCCGCTTCTGCGTGAGCGTCGAGATGATCTCCAGTCCGTCTCGGTTGGGCAGCTCGATGTCGAGCACGACCACGTCCGGATCGAGCTGCAGAGCCAGGTCCACGACCTCGGAGCCGTCCCCGGTCTCGCCCACCACCTCGAAGCTGGGGCCCACCGTGAGCAGAGCTCGCAGGCCTTGCCGCACGATCGGATGATCTTCGGCCAGCAGGACTCGGATCGGCGGAGACATGATTTACATCTTTATCTTTAACATCCTGCGCGCGGTCATATCAGCTATTCGTGCTCCGATTGCGCAGCGTCTCCAGCTCAAACAGCCCCCTCCCTGCGGAACGTCTGCGCCCCCGCTCTCAGTCGGCGACTACGCTACTCGGCTAGCTGTCCTTTTCGATGCTGGCTAAGTCTGAAGGTGTCCGCGGGCCGTCCCTGGGTCTGCGGACGGGTTGCGGGTAGCAAGCCCGTTCTTCGACGGCGAACTTCTGCTCAAACCTGACGCTCTGCACACTGCGCCCTCGTATGCGGGGTCAAGGGTGGTGAAGGCCGGACATCTTCCCCGCAGTATCAGGGAAGCCCTGCTCTAGCTGACGGCGGCCAAGTTCCGTCGCTTTATGCTCCCCTGCAGTGCTCTGCTCTGTGGGCAGCACAGTACCCGTGGCGCCGGCTTCCGGTCTTATGTAGTCCACATAGGACGGTTGCCCCCTCTAGAAACAGGAAGGGCGGGCAACTGAACGAAAAAAGGTCTCAAGCCGTAGCCGTTCGTCCAGTTGATTGCATGGAGCAATTCAGGCCAGCGTCTTGGGCATTTTCCGAAGCTCTCAGACGGCTGCGGAGAATCGCAGCGCGTTTCTCGACGGGGGGATCAGTCCCGGTGGACCGTTCGGCCTGCTTACGCTAGAGACTGTCGTCCTCGCAGGACATGGCGCGCCGCCGGAATATGCCGGACAGAGCGCAGACGCGATCGCCAGCGCCGCCGCGTGCTTTCATCCTTCGCTGGTCGTTGTCGATACCTGCTTTGGCGCTGCGGCTCCGCTGCTCTCCTCGCTCGCGGCCCGGCTCAATGCGTGGGTGGTCGCAGCTCCGCTCTTCGTCCCAGGCCGCGGCTTCCGATACGAGGCGGCGTTCTTCTCCACCGGAAAAGCCCAGGTCCGGGCCGACGCCGTTCACACCATCCTGCCCCGTCCTCTCCTCCGCTTGCACCTCGATGCCGCTCTGACTTCGGCGGCCGAAGCGCGGGTGGCGGCCAAGCCTGAAGACGCGCAGCGCGCGCGCCTGTGGAGCTGGATTCCGACGCTGGTCACCGAAGAGCTGGCGCCGGGTCAACAGCTATTTGTGCCCGTGGATTGGCGAAGAATCCGTCCGCAGCCGAAAATGCTCGGCTCAGTTCATCAGCCTAAGGAGCTTGCCCCGCAGAGGGGCGCACGCCCGAGGCAAAAGCCCCGCTCCCCTGGATGAGGAAAACCTCCGGCGGAAGCGATTGACCCTACGGTCTGCCTCGCTCACTATGCCTGAATGAGCCTGAACCCTGGCGATAAATAGAGCGGTCCCAGATTGTATCGAACGCTTCTATACTGCGCACCGGAGGCGAACGAATGAGCGAGTTACTCTACGAAGTACGCGACGGCATCGCCCATGTGACCTTCAACCGTCCGTCGGCGCGCAATGCGCTGACCTTCGCGATGTATGAGCGCCTGGTCGAGATCTGCGGCATCGCCAACGAGGACCGCTCCATCCGGGCGATGATTCTCACCGGAGCTGGCGACAAGGCCTTCGCTGCCGGCACGGACATCTCGCAGTTTCGCGCTTTCGACAAGCCCGAGGACGCGCTCGACTACGAAGCGCGCCTGGACCGCGTGATGGACGTGCTCGAGCGCTGCCGCGTCCCCACCATCGCGGCCATCCACGGCGCGTGCACCGGCGGCGGTGCGAGCATCGCCGGCTGCTGCGACTTGCGCCTCGCCTCGCGCAGCATGCAGTTTGGCTTCCCGGTGGCGCGGACGCTGGGCAACTGCCTGTCTCTGCGCAACTACGCCCGCCTTGTCGAGCTGCTCGGCGTCGCGCGGGTGAAGGATCTCGTCTTTCGAGCGCGGCTCATCCAAGCGGAGGAAGCGCTCGCCATCGGCCTGGTCAGCGAGCTCGTAGAGGACCCAGCGGCGCTGATAACGCGCGCGCAGGAGCTTGCTCTGCAGGTCGCCGGCAACGCGCCGCT
>Ga0075163_10010396_pt1 | contig 12169 bp, 8 predicted proteins | sample JI1023141ADNA_FD_71478 | JGI IMG/M metagenome (GOLD analysis project Ga0075163, IMG submission 71478) | Wastewater effluent complex algal communities from Wisconsin, to seasonally profile nutrient transformation and Carbon sequestration -... | ecosystem: Engineered > WWTP > Effluent > Algae...
CGACCGTAGGCTTGAACACGCTCGTGGTCCTGACTGACTGGATGCATAGACACCATCCAGCCTGCTACAGGGCCACGAGCCCTCACATCAGGAGCACATCACGCGGAGAGTCGGAGAGCCACAATGAGCCCCTGAATCATGTGATCCTCCCGCGGCGCGACCATCCTCGGTCTGTTGAGGTCTGTTGACGGCATCATTTCGCTCCTACCAACTAAGCGTGGAGCCGTGGTCGAGGCAAGTCACCGCGTGCTGATCGTGGGAATGATCCACCCTGGAGTCCCAGGTCGAATCCATGACTGAGTGATCGCAGACTCATTTGGTCGGTGGGAAGCCTGGGATGGGTTGTCGAGCGGGTGGCTCCAATCAAGACTTCCTCCCTTTCCCTGGAGTCGCCAGTATGGAATCCAGGGTGCGAGCTGGGGATCGTGGTTCGTAACGGCCCGAAGGAGATCGGTGATTGGTTCGCTTCCCGGCCCAGTCTCGCGCGCGGCAGCGGCGGCTATCTCGGCAGGTATCTCGCCAACACGCCAACATCCAGTCTTGCCGAGCTTGTCAAGGCCAGCCTGAAGTTGTCGTGATGCCTCGCAGAAGTCATTCTCAAGCAGCGAAATCCCTTGCCAGTTTTCAGTCTTCAGCGCCTCACTCGTAAGTGAGTTCAGCAGCAAGGTCCGCAGAGGCGTAACCCATTCGTCAATCTCGTCAAGCACGCTAGCCAAGTCTTTGAGACTGATATCGGCCATGTACGGGAGCGAGTGGCTCACAAGATCGAGGGTGCGTTGATTCTTGGTATTCGTCGACACGCTCACCTTCTCAGGGCTGTCGATCACGTTCACAACTCCACCGAGAAGCTCGAACAGAAGGTGATCAGTCCATCCCACCGTGCTCTGGGTGCAACCCACGACTGGCGCGGGAAGGAGCACCAATCGGCCCGCCTCAACGAGGGAGAGCGCTTCCGTCGCCAGTAGTCGTGCGATGTTGTCGGGAACCAAGTTCGCAAAAGCTGTCGCTATCGCCCAATCGTCATCGCCGATCATTAGGCCAGCGGAGGTTATGTACCCATGTCCACCGAAAGAGTCGGGTCCTCCATAGTCTGGCTGTTGCGGAATCATTATCAGACTGCTGTCGATTGGCCCTTTCCATTTGATCACTACGGTGTCGAACAGCGGGCAGAGCATGCGGGCCCACTTCCTCACATCGTCACTTGTTCTTGCATCAACGGAGATGGCGGCATGCGGCTTGGCGCGTAGCGCCACCGCGACGCGCGCAAATCCGCCTCTGCCCCAGAAATCCAAGAACCCGGAGTAGGGAGTGGGGTGCTCAGCATCATCAGGCCATGCCTTCCACCACGCAACCAGGGGCGCCACCTGCTCTGCTAGCGTCTTACGCAGCCCGTGGCGGCGCACATTCGATGCAATTTCCTGGGCTGAATCGGACCTTGTTATCCAGCGTGCGCTGGGCAAGACGCGATCCGATAGATAGTCGGATAGGTCCTGTGCAGCTCGCTGGGTCGGGGGCGCGCCGCGACCGTCCGACAGTAACTCCAGCACCGCGTCGTTGGCTTCCTCGCTGCGCCCCCGTCGCGCCAGCGCATAGGCCTCGCCCAGCCATGCTGGCATGCCTACTTCGGTCACGAATCGCTCGTGCCGCATGGCAGGGGCGTGTCTGAGTTGTCGGAATAAAGTGATGGCTTCCGGCAGCATATTCAGATCGAGCTTGGCTCGCGCTAGCGGCCAACGAGCGCTCGCAAGATAGTCATCCGTATCCCCTCGAAGCTGATCTCGATTCGCGATCGCAAGCTCAATTCCACGCTCGAGTTCGGAAGCAGCCTCACGTAGTTGAGAGAAATACGAGGCCTCGTTGGTGGGTGATCCCGCAAGGCGCATATTTGCATTTCCGGTGACTTGGTGGAGCAGTGCTTGAAGCGCCACCGATTCCGCTCGCTCCGGCGCGTTCGGAGTGAGCGCATTGATCTGCATGAGGGCTTGTCGAGCCAGTTGAAGATACCGGCGGGTGACAACTTGGTCGCCAACGTCTGCCGCAACACTTGCGATGTTGAGCGCGATCCTGCACTTGGCGCTATGCGCACCAACGAGGTCGGCGAGCTCGTAGCGTTGATCAGCGAGGACTAAAACCTCCGCAAGTAGGCCTTCAGACATCAACTCGTTAAGCACTTGGTCCACGACAAGTGCGATTCGCGCCGGCGACTCAGTGTGTTGCGAAGTTTCTGCAACGAGATCGCGAAAGTCAGCAAGATCGTGCACTGCCAACTGTCCGACGGCGCACTTCATTCGTAGCCAACTGGCGGCCAGCACGACATCCGATTCGCTTCGCCCACCAAACCCCTGTAGTGCAACGGCTACGTGGGGAGTTAGGTCGGTCACGGTTTGCGCTGTGATGCCCGCGTACCGATGGGCGTTGACGAGCGCGACCAATGCGTTGACTCTGAGGTCTTCGCGCGAAGAATCCCGTGTGAGTGTGACGGCCTCCTCTGCGAGTCGCACAGCTGCTTCAGGATCGGAATCGAGCGTAGAAGCTAGTGCACGCTCCACTGCGAGATCGCCACGTTCTGCACCTAGTGCTTCGGCGGCTCGAAGGTGTTTCTCGACAAGCTGACGACGGGAACGAGATCCGATACGATCACCGGAAGGCGATTCGTGAAGAAGTTCCGTCAGCGCTCGGGCCGCATTCATATGTGCACGAATGCTGAGGTCGGTGTCAGAGACGCTCTCCGCAAGGGACGCGGCTACATCGTACTGTTCTATGGCCCTGGAGAAGTCGTTCGCGCGATGTAGTTCCCTTGCCGCCTCAAGGGCTACTTCCGCCGAGGCCGATGGGTCAAAGCCTCCCGATCCGCCGTGTATAGAGACGCTAATAGACGAGTCCGCCACGCCGCTGATCTGGACATTCTGATGTCCGATGATCGATTGGTCGCTCCGACTCTCAGTCATACTTATCGATGTTCGTTGGGCGCACGTAGAGTTTCGGGGCTGGACCCGATGGACGTGGTGATCGTTGATCCCCGGACATCCGCGATTTGCACATTCTGACTGCCCCATGCGGTCTGTGCGACTGATGAGACATGTGCCCCGTTCTGCTCAGCCTCTGCAAGGAGTCTTGTTAGCGTATCTCTGAACGCGGCATCGCTTGCCGCGTGCTCATCGATGATTGCGGCCAACTCGCCGCGCACCGAGACGCTGTCTGTGATCCGCTCCGCCGTGTCGAGAGCCGCAACTGCACGGCTATCTCCGCCACGTGAGAAGCGGTCACGGAGCCACGACGCCAGTCGACCGACGGCCACCTTGGCGCCGTCAGCGAGGTTCTCTCCACTCTTGTCGGCGACCTTCGTCAGGAGTGCCGCTACCACGGCGCCGACGGTTAATGACACTGGCTCCACAATCGTAATGCTCCTTTCGGTGCGCCCTCGACACAGCCAAGTATGCCGGACCAACCGCGCGCGTGTGCGCGAGCGCCTCGGCCCAGCGTGGCGGACACCGGCTGGGCGGCAGCTCTCTGGTCGGAGGTCTAGCCAGTCGAGTTGGGAAGGCATGCGGGTGGCTTCGAGCGACGACCGGATTGCCCTGCGCGTTCGTGGGCAGACCACGTCATCCGAGATTCCGTGCGCACCTCGTCGGTAACGAGCGCCGAGAGGAACCGATGATGGCCAGCCTGAGTGATGTCGGAGCGACGAGCGCACCGCGAGGATGGTGCTGTCCATGCTCGTCGAGCCCAATGACCCGGTGACAGGACGCATCATGTCCAGGCTGGGAGCGGTCGAGACGCTTTGGCTCGCTGAGCGCGACGGTGCGGTGGTGGGGCTGAGCCCCGTGGACGCGCAGGTCTGGCGTGACCACCTCAGCGTGCCAGGTGCGAAGGAACTGGCCGCGCGTATCGACCAGGTGCAGCAATCGGGCGTTCGAGCGCTCATACCAGGCGACAGCGACTGGCCTACCGCCGTCGGCGATCTTGGTGAAGTCGCCCCCTACGTGCTGTGGACTCGCGGCGCGTCATCCTTCCTCTCGCGTCCGATGAGCGATCTCGTCACGATCACCGGCGCTCGGGCATGCACTGCCTACGGCGAGTACGTTGCCCGGGAGCTGGCCAGTTGTGTTGCCGCCGACGAACGAGTAGTGGTTGCGGGCGGTGCCTATGGGATCGAAGGCGCGTCGCACCAGGCCGCCCTCGCGGCAGGTGGCGACACGATCGCCATCCTCGCCAACGGCGTTGATCGCCCGTACCCTGTCGGCCATCGCGACCTGCTTGATCGCGTCGCCGATGTCGGCCTTCTCGTTAGCGAGGTTCCGCCCGGTGCCGTTCCAACTCGACACCGGGTCATCGCCCGCGCCCGACTGATGGCTGCTCTGTCCTCCGCGTCGGTCATCGTAGAGGCGGGCGCGCGATCTGGCTCACTGCTGGTTGCCCAGCGAGCCGCCGAGTTCGGTCGACGTGTCGGTGCCGTCCCCGGGCCAGTCACGAGCGCCGCCAGCATAGGACCGCATCGCTTGTTGCGCGACGGCATCGCATCCTTGGTGGCGGACACTTCGGACCTCGCCAGGCTGGTGGAACGAGGTCAGATTCCACGAGAGCGACTCGACAGGGAGTACGTCCGCCCACCTTCGCCTGCTCCGACGCGCACGCTGTAGCGGGCCGGTCGGTTGTGGAGCCCTGAACCCGAACTCAGCGAGAGCTTCGAGTGAGCTCACCCAGTGGCACATCCGCGGAGAGTTCCTGCCGCTGCTGCCGCTGCGCGCGGTACTCACGGGCACGAGCCCTTGCGAGGAGAACGACACTCACCGGGCCGATAGCCACCATCTTGAGAGCGTTCCAGATGCAGACCAGCACGACGAGGTGGAGCCATCCTGGGCCGCCGTTCTCGATGAGTGTGGTGCACCAGAAGGCGACGGCCAGGTAGGGGCCGGCGAGCAGCATCGCTGGCATGCCCCACTTCAGCCCCCTCCTGGTGCGGATCAGGTCGAGCAGGATGTTGCTCGGCATGTAGCGACGCAGTAAGTAGCGAACCTCGGCGCTGGCTGTCCACAGTAGGCGGATCATGATGGGGTCCTCTCAACACGCGAGTCGTGGTCGAGACGGTGCCTGGAGAGTGACCCGAAGGTCTGCCGCGAGCGGCCCAAAGGTAAGGAGAAATCCGCCTCACCTTCAAGGCTACGCCCCTGTTGCGGGCTTGGGAACGGGCCGGTAGTGCCCGCCCGCAACGACAGCTTGGTCTGGATCGAGGCGCTTGTAGCCGTCAGCGGCGCGTAGGCGGAAGGCTATTCAGTGTCTCCGGCTGAGGGCGGCAGACTCGCATCCTCTGCTTCGGCCAACACGAAGTGGTGCCTGGGCCCGGAGGAGGCGTGTGGCAGCGCGATGAGGTGTGTCCCGGAGGCGGTGGACGGCAGCTGTTGCAGGTGGAGGCCGATCATGTTGACGAGCGTCGCAGCGACGGCGGCCAGGTCTGCGGCTGAACCGTGGAAGGTGGGCACGGAGCACCCTCTCGTTGGTATCAGTTCGTCCCCGTCGGCCACCTCCTGCCAGAGCGCATGGTAGAGCTCCAGCTCACCGTCGGTGAGTACCGTGCGACCCGCGCGTGCGTCGATCCCTGATGGCGTCAGAGTGGAGTCAGGTGCGCTGATGTTGGCGATGCCGAGGGTGCCGGAACTGGCGTCGGTCGCGATCTGGGCAATGAGGGCTTTGCGCTCGACGCCGACAAGTGTATCGAGGTACGTGGTCACGCTGTGGCTTACGGTCGCATCGGTGATGAGATCGGCTGCCAGGAGATCGGCGAGGTCTGGAACGCTTCCCTCGGCGATGGAGATGGTGAGGTCGTCGCGGAGCGAGCGCAGACGTGTCGCGAGGGCATTGGCTTTCGTTTGCCCGATGTCGGCTTCGGTGTAGTTCTGTCGCACGAGGAGTCCGCCGGTGATGACTCCTGGGTCGCAGACGGTGATACCTGCGGCACCGGCACGTGCGATGAACTCGGCCGCCCATGATCCCAGCCCGCCGCACCCCCAGATGTGAACAGTCTTTCCTTGGTAACCGTTGACGGGGCGGCGTTCGTCGCGCCGCGTAGTGACTGCTTGCCGTTCGTCGGACATGTTGCACCATTCGATGGGGATTCCGGCGTTGATGCTCGTGGGATCAAGGTTGATCGCGGTGCCGTGCTTCTTGGCGATCCGTCGCAGCGCATCGGCGGCCGTTGCGTGGAGGCGTCCGCCGAGTAGGTGATGTGGGCCGCCAGCGGGATGGGGAACGGCGAGGACGAAGTATTGCTCCTCGCCGTCGGGGTTTCTGAGAGCACTGGCAAGAAGGGAGGTGATGAACGACGGCGATTGAGCCGCGACTCGCGGGGGTTGGCCTCCGGCCTGGTCGAGATACGGATCATCCAGGAGTGCAAGGAACAACGCGAAAGTCGAGGCCGCACCGAAGGGCAGGTCGCTCGCGAGGGTGAAGACGGCGTGCGATGTCCATTGCCGTCGGTCGAGTAGGTGAGATCGTACCGATGCGTCGAGTGGGGGATGAGCTGTGCGACCTGCCGTGGCTTGGTTGGGCCAGGCTCGCGGACGACGATGGTGGGCGTGTCGTCCGCGTGGTGGAGCACGCCGCCGACCGCGTGATACATCGCGGTCGAGGGGTCAAACTTTCCGCCAGCGGCGTCAGTGAGCCAGCCCCACAGACGGTTGAGGAACCCCGCCATTCCTTCCGACGGACGCCACTCGCGCGAGGGATCGAGGTAGATGCAGAGCCGTTGCCCCTGGAGAACATGTGGAAAGCCGAGGAAGCGTGGGTGGTCAACCTCGACGCTCGGCGGAGCAAACATCGATGGTCGAATCTGGAGGATGAACTCTTCGTAGTTCTCAAGCGCCAGACCTGTGGAACTTCGCAGGATGCTGGCGGTGTTGAGCCGGACCCGGACGGTGGCATGGCTCTCTGCGTCGAGTTTGGGTTGCTGGACGATTCGCAGGTCGTCGGGCCTGTCTTTGGCGAGCGCCCTCAGTTCCTCGATGAGCTGCTTCTGCCAGGCCGACAGCGTGCCCCGATTTCGGCGGTTCATCCCGCGCGGCCAGACCGCCCCACGGTAGTAGCCGGTACCGGCGCTGCGGGGAACTTGGTGCTGCTCGACGACGTTGCCGGGGCCTTGAACCCATCGCCGAAGATGCCCTGCCACAACTCAACGCTGCGGTCCTTGTTCTCCTCGTTGTACGCCTTCTCGATCTCGGCCGCGTGGGCGTGGATGCGATCCCGGAAGTAGCTGTAGGTTGACTGCCCCCACCGATGGTCGAACGTGACTCCAGAACCCGACGGGTCCGGGATCGACGGCTTGATCGGGCGGGCCTGGAGCCAACTGTCGAGGTCGTTGACGAGGTGTAGGAGGGTCGTCGGAACGTCGCTGTAGTAGCCGGGATCGAGCAACGTGCGCAGTTCGGTTACCTGCTCGCCGAGGAGGGTCGTCAGGAGGATGGACCGCGTGCCTGTGAAGGAGTTCTTGTGGTCCCGCAGGTACTTCATCAGCCGGATGACCTTGCGAAGGTTGCCGTTTGCGAGTGTGTCCTTGGTCTTCATCCAGTCGGTGAAGCCCTGGGGGTTGGTCAGCTCCCAGTCGTTGTCATCGCGGTTGACGATGACCTCGCGCCCGTCTGCGAGGTTCAAGTGCGGCACGATATCGAGGTGCATCGAGTTCGCGTAGACCAGACGGACGCAGCGGCACTTCCGTGAGTGCGGCATGTTGCCGTAGGTGCTGTGGCGATGCAGAGCGGCGTAGACCTCCTCGATGTACGTCTTCGGATCGTCGGCCCAGTCTGGGTTCTCGCTCATGTCGAGCATGAAGTCTGCGTCGAACTCGTTGTCGCCGACGGGGTTGATGATGGTCTTGTGTGCCCAGGAACCCTGGGGCGTCCTGCCCAGGATGAGCGGGCCGATCTGCTCGTCGGCCTTCAACGCCTTGTAGACCGACTCGACGCGTGAATCGAGCACGTCCAGCTTCACCTGGCCGAGGTTGACGGTGTCCTTGAGCAGGACGTTGAAGTAGTCGGTGAGCTTCATCGGGAGACCTCCGTGGTAGACATGCTCGTCGGGTCGCCGCTGTGTGGGTCTCCGATCAATGGTGTGTATTCGGCAGCGCGATGGGCCGCGAACCTCTCGGTGTAGATGGGACCGAGTTCGCGGCTGACGGACGCGGCAAGCCCGGCGATGTCGCTCGGGTCCGCCGAGTCGAGTGCGTACAGATCGCCGGGGACGCGGGCGTCGAATCTGGTGTACGCATCCTTGCCAATCAGATGTTCAGCGATGCCTTGTCCACCGCGGCTTCCGGCGTTGAGGATGAGTGGGGCGATTGGCTTGGCCCAGTTGAGCAGTCCGCCGCGGTCGAGGCGCTTGGGGTGGTTCGTGAGCTGGTCGATGGTGCCAACGTTGAGCACCTTGATCGAGCTCAGTGGCTGACCGAGCATGCTTACGGCTTCAGCAATCGCGACAACGGAAGGATTGTTCGCCCATACACCACCGTCGATGAGTCGGTGCCCGTCCACGCGAGCGGCCGGGAAGTAGAGCGGCGCTGCTGAGGTCGCCATCGCGATGTCCACCATCGGGATGCGCCAGTCTCGGGTGAGCCGCGTGTTGTGTGGTGTCTTGAAAATGTGCACGCTGCCTCGTTGCACGTCCCACGCTGGGATGACCAATCGCTTGGTGCTGTTGCCGAGTATCCGTCCTCCGAGCACGTTCGTGAGCGCGGCCCGGAGTGCACCGTCATCGTAGATGGGAGCGGTCAGCTGGCGCGGACGCCGCCACAGCCGGCGCCTCGCGGCCGGGAACACAGTGTTGACGAGCTCCTCGTAGTGCTCAACGATCTGGGCGGGGGTGAGTCCACCGCCCAGCGCCAGTGCGACGATCCCGCCAGCCGAGGTCCCGGCGATCAAATCGAAGGACTCACTGATACTGACACCGAGGTCCTGCTCCAACCTTGCGAGTACATGGGCCGTGAAGAGGGCCTTGGCGCCGCCGCCGTCCAATGCCAGTATCTGGAACGGTTCTGAACCCATCTCAGGTAGCTGACCGGTCCCCCCGGCGCTGTCCAGCTGTGCGTCCGCGTCAAGCTGACCACCGGGCACGTTACCTTCGGCGTCTGGCGGATTTGCGGGAACTACAACCATGTAACTATTCTACGTCGCCGCTCCGACACTCCCTTGGGTTCAGGTCACAGTGAGCGGCCGAGCGATCTGTGCTCGACCGGCCGGGGACTGCTAGGTCCCGCACGCGCACCGGCGACCTCGGTTGCCTGCGTGAGCGCGGATCGCGCCCTCGCGGCGTCGATCTTCTGCGCCGCAGACTCGGGCGGGGCGCCGAGGGGTGCATCGTCGATGACGCGGTAGCGGTCGCGGTAGGCGGCGACCACGCGTGCGGACTTGCGCCAGGCCGCGGCTCGTCGTCGGTCGTTCGGCTGTGCTCCAAGTGCCTTCGCCCACGGCACGCTCTCGGCCAGCGCGCCGTCGAGTACTGCGTCGGCGCGGGCCTCGATCAGTGCTTCTCGCTCGTCGAGTGCTGCTCGCATCTCGGCGTCGATCACTCCGTGCGCCTGTGGGATGAGGCCAGCGATCAGTCGCGCCGGCTTGCGAGTCCGGCCCGAGCCTGCGGGGCGGGCAGTCGCCCGTTCGACCCGGTAATGGAGGACGGCGGCGATGTCGTCAGCGTCGCTGAATCCGCGGGCTGCGACGAGGCGCGGCAGGAGCGTATCGAAGTTGTGGTGGTTCGCTTCAGCCCTGCGGAGTTCAGCTGCGAGCGGGCCGAACGCTTCGGATTCGATGGCGCTCTCGGCCTGCTCGTCGGTGAGCCCGGAGCCGCGGACGAGGGTGGCCCACCGGTCGTGTTGAGCTGCGGCAGCGATGGTCTCGTACTCGGCGGCGAGTTGAGCGGTCGAGCCCCACTGCTCCTGCTCGACCACGATGGTCTCGTGCGCCGAGAGTTCGGCGCCGCTGTGCTGCAGAACGCCGTAGAGCACGCTTCGCGCGGTGGCATGCGGGTCGTCGCCAGGGTGTGGCTGGGCATGGTCGTCAGCGCGGTCGAGCGTCACGTAGGCATGGTTGGAGCGCCGCCCTCGGGTCATCGCGACGTAGAAGGTCTCCCTCGTCGAGGTCGGTTCGACCAGCACGTGCGCAGTATCGGTCGTGACGCCCTGGGCGCGGTAGGCGGTGACTGCGTAGCCGAGATCGACATGCTCGGACACGTACGAGGCCGGGAGGACGATGCTGCCGCCGAACCTGCGCCCACGCCTGCGAGCCCTGATGGTTCCGTCGTCGCGGACGGTGGTGCCGGTCCCGTAGTCGCGCGCGATAGTGATGGTCCCGTCGTCGCCTACTGCGGTGACGGTCCAGAGGTCGCCGTTGCGTACCCAGTCCCACCCGGCCAGGGTGCGCAGGTTCCGGTTGTTGAGTCGCGTGACGATGGTGTCGCCGACGCCGGCGGCGGTGCCGTCTCGCAGCTCGACTTCACGGTCGGGGGTCAGCGTCTTGTTGAGGATCAGGTCGGCGCGGGCGCGACCGTTCAGCGTGGTCACGTCTTCGCGGGTTTCGGCGATCAGCACCGAGACCAGTCCCGCGTCGCGGTCGGCGCGCCAGGCGTTGTAGGCCGTGTCGGTCATCGCCTCGCCGTCGCCCTCCGTGATGCGCTCGTGGGCGAGGTAGGTGTCGATAGCCGCCGTGCGTCCGTGGCGAAGCTCCAGCGAGGCGGTCTTCTTCCAGGTGTGGGTGAAGCGGTGAACGTCGACCAGTTCGGGGGTGTCGGACCTGTCTCTGGCGATCATCGCGAACGCACCGCCGGCGTCCACGGATTGCAGTTGAGCGTAGTCGCCGACCAGCAGCACCTTCGCGCCAGAGTCCTGAGCGAGGTGGGTGAGGCGGTCCAGTGACAGGGTGCCGGCGAGGGAGGCTTCGTCGATGATGACGAGCTGGCCTTCCTCGAACGTGGTGCCGTGGAGGAGGTGGTTCTGCCACCACTTCGCGGTGTTCTCAGTCTCGATTCCAAGGTCGTCGGCGAGGACTTGTGCGGCGACCGCTGATGGCGCGAGCCCGACGACGGACCCGGTGCCGTGCTCGGCTTCCCATGCGCGGCGGAGCGCGTTCATGGCCGTGGTCTTGCCCGCCCCGGCGGGACCGACCAGTACATCGAGCATCCGTCCCGACACCGCAATGCGGGTCAAGGCATCGGCTTGGTCATCGCCGAGCATCCGACCATCCGCGTCGGGCCTGCGCGTGATCTTCTCGACGGTCACGAGCGGCACCGTCGGACCGGCCAAGTTGGCTGCTCGTTCGAGGAGTCTGTCCTCGGCCGCTATCTGGGCCTCTGAGGTGAACACTGTCGAGCTCTTCGGACGGAACACCGAGGTGCCGTCGGGCCGGCGGAACACCACCGGGGAGGCCGCGAGCTCAGGTGGCGTCAGCCGCAGCGAGACGAGCTCGGCGGCGTCGGCGATCATCGCGACGATCGCTTCCCGGTCCTGCATGGTGGCGAACCGCCACCCCATCGTCTGCCGGGATGCTTCGGCCATGAGATTCCATCGCCGCCAGGTCGACCGCTTCTCACCGACCACATCGACGACCGTACGCCCCAGCTCGCCGATCACGTCGAGCGGCACGTCGTCGGCACGCAGGAGCATCGGCTTGTCGTTGTCGGTGACCTCGCGCGCCCACGACGTCGCGTCCTGGCCCAGGGTCTTGCTCGCTCGCGTTCGCCACTCGGCGGTCAGGTCAGTAAGGGATCGGACCTGCTTCTCGGGGCGGGTCGCGAGTGTGGCTTGGGCTCGCAGTCTGAGGATCGTCGCGTTCGATGGTTGGCGTCCGTGCTGGGCAACGTACTCGTCGATGAGCCGGTTCTTCTCCGCGTCGATGTGGCGGGCGCGGGTGGAGAACTCCGCGACCAGCTCCTCCGGCACGCCGGTGATCGCCCACGCTGGGTTCCGGTCGCGGCCCATCTCGCGCGCCTCCCAGGAGACGCCGAAGGTGCGGGTCATGTGGTCAGCGAACACGGCTTCGTGTAGTTCGGAGAGCGCGACGACGGCGGCGTGCATCGGTCTGCCGTCGAGCGATCGCCATTTCCCATCGAGGACGGTCTTGGCCTTGTTGCTGATGACGACGTGCGTGTGGAGGTGGGGGTCGCCGGCGCGGGAGTCGAAGTGATCGAACGCGGT
>Ga0075163_10010398_pt1 | contig 12168 bp, 12 predicted proteins | sample JI1023141ADNA_FD_71478 | JGI IMG/M metagenome (GOLD analysis project Ga0075163, IMG submission 71478) | Wastewater effluent complex algal communities from Wisconsin, to seasonally profile nutrient transformation and Carbon sequestration -... | ecosystem: Engineered > WWTP > Effluent > Algae...
CAGCTTTATTGTCAGACATTAAGATGAGACGAGTATTAGGAATGTTTCTAAGGTTGTTTCCAGCAGTTGGTTTTGTTATGGGCTGCACTTGATTTTGAGAATTAATTATCCATTTATTAGTTAATGGAGAGCGCATTAATTGAAGAATTGTTTTATTATCTTGTCGTTCAATAAGCGTAACACTTGAAATGAGGGGCTCATGGGTTGAGAGCATTGTTTGAAATACGCTTTTTAAGATAAATAAATTAACACCAAAATTTCCATTACGCAATTGTAAAATATAAGCAGGATTGTTGTCATCAGATAAGGTAATAGGGCCTACTAAGGCATGTTTTTTACTGAGATAACTTAAAATTTGATTATCAAAACTTAAGGTTGAGCATAAAAGTTGCTTATTGCTATCGGTAATAAAAATACCAGAGATGGTTGGATGATTAAAGAGTAATTTGTCTAATTTATTTTTTAAGTCTAATTGACAAGATTGTAACGTTGAATTGGTGAGCTCAAGTTGGTAGATAGACTGTTGAATCTTATCAATAGTATTTTCAAGCTTGTCGGTTAACAAATCGGTGGTCTTTTCAAGTGTTGCTTTATCTTCAACTTTAAAATGATGGCGCTCGATAGCGATACCGATAAAAATTAATAATAGCGTAAAAACAAGCCAGGCCAGGTTGAAAATCTTTAGCGTTTGGTGCGCCTTTTTTTCATTTGGATTAAACATTTTATTATCATTATTGATAGCATGCTTTAATAGAGTGTAGTGTTATTTCTGATAATTTGCCAATTGTTGTATTATCAATATTTAGCGGGGGTAGCCAATAGAGCGTATTTCCTATAGGCCTAAGGAGAGCGCCGCGCTTTAACGCTTCTTGATGAAGCTTAAACCCAAGGCGGGAGGGGGCCTGATGAGGGCTTAAGTCAGCAGCAATGATCGCTCCTAATGAACGAATATTATGTAATTTTTGTGTTTTATCTGCAATGTCATGAAAGGCTTGCTGCATTGTAAGATTTAGTGTTTTTACGGTATTTTTAACATCCATTGTTTCTAAGGTTTTTATAGTAGCAATGGCTGCAGCCACAGCTAGGGCGTTGCCAGAGTGGGTATGTGAGTGTAAAAAATTATTGCCATTTTCGTAATCATCATAAAAATGTTTATAAATATCAGCATCAATGAGTACGGCACTTAATGGAAGACTGCCTCCCGTTAAGCCTTTAGCGACACATATTAAGTCAGCAGAGATTTCTGCGATATCTTGAGCCAACCATTCACCGAGTCGCCCAAAACTTGTCATGATTTCATCGGCAATAAAAATAATATCATGGGCTTTCGCATAATCATGAAGGCGTTTTAAAAAGTCTTTGCTATAAATTTGCATGCTATTGGCGCCTTGAACCAAAGGCTCAACGATAATGGCGGCCAGACTATCTTTTAAATACTCAAGTTTTGATTCAACGAGCATCCAATAGCTTTCGCAGTCTTCCCATAATGGGTCGTTAATACCCGATACATAAGGGATAGCCTCTAAAAAATAGCAGGGGGATTGAATGCTGGTATAGGCGTTTTTATATTTACCTAAATCAGTGACTGAGAGTGCGCCTAGGGTCTCGCCATGATAGGCGCCTTTGAGTGACAAAAAAGCATTTTTTTGGGGTTGTTTTTTAATTTTTTGTGTTTGCAGGGCAAGTTTTAGGGCGATTTCAACCACTGATGCGCCATCTGAGGCAAACATGACGTGGGATTTTCCGGTATGCTCGAAGAGTTTTTCACCTAATTCTTCGATTAAGTCATATGTGCAGTCTGCGCCCATTACATGATCAAAGCGTTGTAATTGCTGAGTTATTGCAGCTTTTATATTAGGGTGGCCATGGCCTAATGATTTGCACCACCAGCTTGATATGGCATCGATAACAGGACCCTGGGTTGTTTCAAGGATGGCACCATGGGCAGATGTGACCATCAAGGGTTGGTAAGATTCAAAATCTTTCATTTGGGCGGCGGGTCTAAAGATGCGTGTCATGATTTTAAAATTCGGTTGACAATAAAGGGGGAAACTTTATCATAAGTGCAGATAAAATCTATGGATAATCTATGAAATTTGAAACAATCGAAGCTATCTACACGCAAACTTTTAACGATTTATTGTATGAAGCCCATACCATCCATCGACAACATCATGATGCGAATGCCATTCAACAATCAACGTTAATGAGCATTAAAACCGGTGCTTGCCCCGAAGACTGTGGATATTGTTCTCAAAGTGGTCATCATAAAACAGGCATTGAAAAAGAAAAATTATTTGATTGCGAAGCCGTACTTGAAAATGCCAAGCGTGCAAAAGCAGGTGGGGCCACACGTTTTTGTATGGGCGCTGCGTGGCGCTCGCCACCTGAGAGTGCCATGCCATCATTGATTGAAATGATTAAAGGTGTAAAAGCACTAGGCCTTGAAACCTGCGTGACACTTGGCATGTTATCTAAACCGCAGGCGGCTTCATTAAAAGAAGCGGGCCTTGATTTTTACAATCATAATATTGATACCTCACCCTCATATTACGAAAAAGTGGTTACCACGCGAAAATTTGAAGACAGACTACAAACGTTAAAACACGTTCAAGATGCCGGGATTTCAGTCTGTTGTGGCGGCATATTAGGGCTTGGTGAAACAAGACGTGACCGCATTGAGTTTTTACAAGCATTAGTTAATTTACCTAAGCCACCAGAGAGCGTTCCTATTAATCAACTGATTCCTGTTAAGGGCACGCCGCTTGGGGATACAAAGCCTGTCTCAAGTTTTGAGGTGATAAGAACCATAGCAACAGCCAGGATTTTAATGCCAGAAAGTTATATTCGTTTAAGTGCGGGTCGCACGATGATGAATGATGAGTGCCAAGCCTTATGTTTTTATGCCGGTGCGAATTCGATTTTTATGGGCGATAAATTATTAACAGAAGACAATCCAAGTGTTGATAAAGACAAGCAGTTATTCGAGACCTTAGGCTTAAAAGCAATGATAACAGAGCCACGACCGTGAGGGAGTGTTACACGGACTTAAACGTACGCACCTACTTTCGTGAACGCTCCCTGACGGTCGCGGCTCAGTAGCTATGGATGCATTGACCAAGCTTCTCACTGATAAAAAACAAGCAGGTTTACTCAGAACACACCACATCATCCCAAAAACCAGCCTTAATTTCTCCTGCAATGATTATTTATCACTAAGCAATGACCAAAACGTGAAGCAAGCCTATATTGATGGCATTAACTTATACTCTGTATCCGCCAGCGCCTCACCTGTGGTCGGGGGCTTTGGTGAAGCGCATCAAACATTTTGTGAAACAGCTTCCACATTATTTCAAGAAGAAGCTTGCTTAGTCTTTAATTCAGGCTTTAGTGCTAATACTGCCATCATGGCATTGTTAGGAAAAATAGGTGCAAAGGTTTTAATTGACAAATCGGTTCATGCCTCAATCTATCAGGGCATTCATGACCATAAAATTACATATAAGCGATTTTGCCATCAAGACATGAATGATTTTGAGCAATGCTTTAAAACATTTAACCCGGACATCGTCATCACCGAAGGGGTTTTTAGCATGTCTGGGCTTATAGCGCCCTTAAAAACCATGACAGACATTATCAATGGCCGGGCCATGTTAATGGTCGATGAAGCGCATTCGTATGGCGTATTGGGCGCAAAGGGGCTAGGCGCTGTTGAGTATTTTAAGTTGAATCATCCGGTCATAAGAATGGTCCCTTTTGGGAAAGCGATGGCCTCAACAGGTGGCATGTTATTAGGGCCTAAATTATGGCTTGATAGTGTAATGCAAGTCGCTAAATCTTATATTTATTCAACAACATTAAGTCCTGCACATATGCATGCTTTAACAAAAATCTTAGATATTATCGTTGCAGCGAAAGATAAACGCCAAAATTTATATCAGTTAATACAGCTTTTTAGAGGAAAGGTATTAGCTACAGGGTTAGATTGGGTAGATAGCCAAACTCAAATTCAATCGTTAAGGATAGGGGATATTTCGCGAGCACTGCAATTAGGCGACTATTTAAAACAACAAGATATTATTTGTTTTCCAATGCGCCCACCGACGGTTAGCATGAGAAATACAGGGCTTAGGGTGTCGTTGAATGCCGGGCATTTGCGTACGCATTTGGATTCGTTATTTGAAACACTGCTAACAGTGTAGGTTGGGCCTTGGCCCAACAAAAGTTGGTGGTGTTGGGCCAAGGCCCAACCTACATGTTCCCTAAAAACTGCTGAAAATGGGGCTTATCAGACTCACTCTTAAGATAATCTTTGACCATCTGTAGTTTGTGCTCATATGAGGATTGATTTAAATTCCCGCGCATAAACTCAAAACGTAGATACACACAAAAAGTATTAAGTACGTCAGTTTCGCAGTAATCACGAATCGCTTTAATCTCACCATTAAGGTATGCCCCCCAAACTTTATCGCCACTCATGCCCATTTTCCCTGGGAAGCCTAGAATTGTTGCAATGTCATCAAGTGGCGCGAAGGCTTTGCTTTGATAGCCTGAGATGACATCCATAAGATCTAGATGACGGTAATGGTAACGGTTAAGATAATTATTCCATTTAAAGCTTGATTGATTTTCACCGTATTCCCAATAAGCCGGCGCCTGAACGCCGTTAAATAAAGCGCGAAAGTGTAAAACAGGCAGGTCAAAGCCCGCGCCATTCCAGCTTACTAAAGTGGGTGTGTGTTTTTCAAGACCTGTAAAAAATCGAGTAATAATGTCCTTTTCATCAGCGCTTTCATCGCCTAAAGACCAGCATTTAATCGTCTCACCTTGATGAAGCACTAATGAAATGGCTGCCACTTTTTGCATATAATGAGGTAAAAATTCATGACTGACTTTAGCGCGACGCTGTGCAAATAAAGCGTCAGCGACTTCAGCATCACTGAGGGTGCCAAAATCGTGTGTTTTTCTGGCGGCTTGTACATCTGGGATGGTTTCAATGTCAAAGACAAGTATGCTCATGGTTTTATTCCAGAAATTTGTTTTTCGAAAGTATACAACGTAGCTTAGTTAAATTACAGAGCTGCAGTTAACAGAGCCACGACCGTAAGGGAGTGTGACGCAGGTTTCCGTGTAACACTCCCTTACGGTCGTGGCTCTGTTGGTGTGGCGCTGAAAATAAAAAGGTGTATTTTTTTGGCATTTTTTGGTACAATTGCCTGTTTTTAGATTAAATAATATAGGTTAAAACGGATGAGAAAAAGCATTTTTGGATTATTAATCATTACGTTACTTTTATCGGCTTGTGTTAAAAAGCCGCCGTCAGATGTCAATAACATTTGTCATATTTTTAAGCAATACCCCAGTTGGTACCGTAATGCTAAGGATGTTGAACATCGTTGGATGGTACCCGTATCTGTGCAAATGGCCATTATTCATCAAGAATCAAAATTTGACGGTGCAGCAAGACCACCGCCGACCAAATTATTCGGCTTTATCCCCTGGACACGTCCCTCATCGGCATATGGTTATACTCAGGCGTTACGCGATACCTGGGCCGATTACTATCAAAATTACGGTAATTTATTTACAACGCGTGATGACTTTGGGTCGGCTGTAGATTTTATTGGTTGGTATGTTAATCAAACTCATAAGCGAACAGGTATTCCAAGAAATGATGCTTTTAGATTATACTTAGCCTATCATGAAGGTATTGGGGGATATGAGCACCAATCTTATCGCCATAAAAACTGGCTGGTAAACGTGGCTCATAAAGTTAAAAAACGTGCTGACACGTATCGCGCGCAATTAGCGATGTGTCATAGCAAGTAAAAGGGATAAATCATGCGAATTATGTTGTTGGGCGCCCCTGGCGCTGGCAAAGGTACACAAGCTGCTGAATTGATAAAAGCATTTAACATCCCTCAGATTTCAACGGGTGATATGTTAAGAGCAGAGCGTGATAGCGGCACACCACTTGGAAACCAAGTCTCTACCATCATGAAAGAAGGCAAATTAGTTTCTGATAACATCATACTAACATTAGTTGAAAATAGATTAGCACAAGCAGATTGCGCTGAAGGCTTTATTTTGGATGGTTTTCCAAGAACAAACGCTCAGGCTAAAGGATTGAGAGCTTTAGGTGTCGAGTTGGATTTTGTTGTTGAAATTGCAGTCCCTGATGATGTCATTGTTGAACGACTAGCAGGGCGTCGCGTTCATCCTGGTTCAAATCGTGTTTATCATATTACTAACAACCCGCCTAAGGTTGAGGGTCAAGATGATGTGACCGGCGAGCCACTTGTTCAGCGTGATGACGATAAAGAAGAAACGATTCGTGGTCGTTTAGACACGTATCATTCTCAAACATTGCCGTTAAAAGAATTTTATGGAGACTTATCACGAAGTCATGAGGGTGAGTGTCCCAAAATGCTAACCTTAGATGGCACAAAACCACCTAAAACAGTTACTGAAAAATTGATTTTTATATTAAGCCAGGAGGCGCAACATGGCTGTGATAAATACGCAAGGCTCTGAGTTTGAAAGTCTTATTACAAAAAATGAGATTGTTTTAGTTGATTTTTGGGCAGAGTGGTGCGCCCCGTGTAAGCAATTTGCGGTTGTTTATGATAAGGTCTCTGAGCTTTATCCGGAAATTGTCTTTGCCAAGGTCAATGTTGAACAAGAAGCCGAGCTTGCGGATACGTTTGAGATTCGCTCTATCCCATTTTTAATGGTATTTAAGAAAGGGATTTTGATTTATGCAGAATCGGGTAGCATGCCTGAGTCGACGTTGATTGAGCTTATTACGCAGGCGAAAGTGGCGGATGTTTCAGTTGGGTGAGGGCTAGCTCTAAAGCCTTCACTTCACCCGCACTAAAACACAACCCTAATTTCGTTCGACGCCACAATATATCTTCAGCCGTTTCTGCCCACTCATATTTTTGTAAATAACTAATTTCCCGTTGATACAACCCATGACCAAAATGCGCTCCTAAACAAGCCATTTCCTGACAGCCTTCAAGAAGTACTTCAATCGATTGCCCATATTGCCTTAAATAACGTGTTAATAACGTTTTATCTATTGATGGAAATTTATTCATAATTTCTATCATATAGTCATTAAATTTCACTTGCCCTGTCAAGTCACCAATCAATGCAGACGTTGCCGTTTGGCTATGAGGTAAGTTTGGAAATAAGTGATGAAGACTATTAACAACATCTTCAGAAAGACAACGATAGGTCGTAATTTTTCCGCCATAAACAACCACATTTTGGGCTGGCATGCTCTCTGAATGAAAAACATAATCGCGAGATAAGGTTGATGAGCTTTGTTTTCCATCTATGAGGGGTCTGACACCACTCCAAGAGGAGATGATATCTTCTTCATTTAAGTGCTGTTTAAAATAATGGTTAAATACCGACAATAAATACGTTGTCTCATCAGCTGAAATTTCAGTCGTTTCTAAAGCCCCCTCAACATCAACCTCAGTAGTTCCTATCATGGTATAGCCATAATAGGGGATGACAAAAACCACGCGTTTGTCTGTATGTTGTAATAAATAGGCGTGTTCTTCTGGATAGGCGCATTTAACGACTAAATGACTGCCTTTAACATAACGCATATCATAGTGTGGTTTGATATTGAGTCGTTGATTGACATCTTGCACCCAGGGGCCAGCTGCATTGATGACCACTTTTGCATAGACCGTTTCTATTTTATCTTTGCCCTTAATAACTAAACGCCAGATGTCTTGATAAGCTTGTGCTTCAAGTAATTCATGTCGAGTTTTGATGACAGCACCCTGCACTTTTGCTTTTAGTGCATTGCCTATGGTAAGTCTTGCATCATCAGTGGTCGCATCAAAATATAAAAAACCTTTGTTTAATGTTAGCGCTAGAGGATTAAAGTAGGGGGGATTAGTTATTCGTGATACAGGACGGCTTTTCATCAGGCTATTGTTTTTATTGAGCTTATCATAGAGATAAAGCCCAAGTTTTAACATGATGGCGGGTCTTAATGAGGGCGTTTGAGGCAGTACTAAAGGTAAAGGTTTCACTAAATGAGGCGCGATATTAAGCAAGATTTCTCGCTCTTTAAGTGCCTTTTTAACCAATTTAAAATGCCCTTGCTCTAAATAGCGAAGCCCACCATGAATGAGTTTGGAACTGCTAGAAGAAGTTTTTGAGGCTAAGTCATCTTTTTCAATCAGCAAAACCGAAAGCCCACGACTCGCCGCATCAGCCGCGATGCCTGTGCCATTAATGCCACCACCAATAATCACCACATCCCAGGTTTGGTTCATGCTATGGTTTAACTCCTGTTAATCGTAAACGTTTTTACGATGACCAATATGAACAATTAAGACAATAAAATTTTCATTTTCAATTTTAGCAAGAATACGATAGTCACCAACTCGATATCGCCATATGCCATTTAAGTCTCCTGATAATGATTTGCCGAATATTCTAGGATCATCAGCAGGCATAATCTTTTCTTTAAGATACTTAATAATACGTTTTTGAGCGGTATGTCCAAGTTTTCTTAAATCCTTTTCAACATCAATATCAAACTCAATTTTCCAAGTCAAGGCGGTCTTCCATTTCTTTAAGGGTTAATCTTGGATTTTTTTTCTCTAGTCGTGCGAGAGCGAGCAGATTTTCTTCATGAAAATCTAAATAATCTTGTAGCGCCATTTTGACATAATAACTTTTTGAGCGATTAGTTTGATTAGCAAGATCTGCCAATCTGTGGTCAAGCTTCTCAGGCAAGCGTACTGCTAACATATTCAACCCCTTAATCTGATGATGTAATACAAGTATAGCATGTTATACACGTATAACAATTTTATTTTGCAATACTCAATTTGACATTCTATTTTCTATAAAAAGTCTAGTATGATATTAGCTTTAATTCGGATAATTAAAATGCTAATTGCGATAGATCAAGGAACGAGCTCATCACGTGTGATTGCGTTTTCTCATGCTGGCCAAAAAGTTATGACGAAGCAATATCCACTCACGTTATCATATCCTAACCCAGGCTGGGTGGAACTTGACCCACAGGCCATGTGGCAAACAACCGCTCGAGCTTTGCGTGAGATATTACTTGAATATCGAGACCCTGTCGCTATTGGGATAACCAATCAACGAGAAACAACCATCCTTTGGGATAAATTAACCGGTGCGCCAATCAAATCAGCCATTGTTTGGCAAGATAGAAGAACACAAGCGTATTGTGAAACCTTAAAAGACAGAACAGCTTGGTTTTATGAAAAAACAGGCCTAATACCAGACGCTTATTTTTCTGCGACCAAAATTAAATGGTTATTAGATAATACCGATGGTCTTAGAGAACGGGCCCGTAAAGGTGAGGTATTATTTGGTACAGTCGATAGCTATTTGTTATGGCACTTAACTCAAGGTCAATCACATAAAACTGATGTGACCAACGCCTCTCGAACCTTAATCTTTAATATTCATACCTTAGCCTGGGATGAAGACTTACTAAAGTTTTTTGATATCCCTCGTGAAATGCTCCCTGAAGTTATGCCAACTGACGCACATTTTGGCACGCTTCAAGGCTTTGGTGCTGATATCCCAATTACCGGTATGATTGGTGACCAACAGGGGGCCTTAGTCGGGCAGGGATGTGTGAGTGAGGGTCTTGTTAAAGCGACTTATGGTACCGGTGGTTTTGTGATGATAAATACAGGCAGTGAGGTGCCTGTCACTTTTAATGGCCTAATTGCGACCGTGGCTTATACCATTCAAGGTCAAACGGCCTATGCCTTAGAAGGGAGTATTTATCAGGCAGGGAGTATGATTAAGTGGCTAAGAGATGTGTTGCATGTGCTCCCAGATGCGGCGAGCTCTGAAACATTAGCATCTAGTTTTGATAGTAATGGTGGTGTTTATTTAATTCCCTCATTTACAGGGCTTGGTGCGCCATTTTGGCGAGATGAGACAGGGGCCCAATTGTTAGGCTTAACTTTGCAGTCAACACCTGCACATATCGTGAGAGCGGTATTAGAATCTGTGGCCTATCAAACGAATGCGATTTTAGATGTGATGCGATTATCAGCAAGCGTTAGCAGTTTAAGGGTTGACGGGGGGATGGCTAATAATGATTGGTTATTAGGATTGATTGAAGCTTTGAGCGATGTCTCTATTGAAAAATCTAAAGAGCTTGAGTTGACTGCAAAAGGGGCGGCAATAGTTGCGGGTATCGGTGTTGGATTGTATTCGGATTTATCAGTGTGTGAGCGTTTGTGGGTAAAAGATGAGGTAAGACGTAAATATCAGTATCGTGATGTGGATTATGGTTATACACACTGGAACAGCATGATAAAGAAAACTCCCTTCTCCCGCTAGCGGGAGAAGGGCTGGGGATGAGGGTTATACGTTTCTCACATCATAACCCGTATAAAGCTGACGTGGGCGTCCAATTTTTGATTTACTCTCAACCATTTCCATCCAATGAGACATCCAGCCTACGGTTCTAGCTAGTGCAAAAATAACCGTAAACATGTTAGTCGGTATGCCAATCGCACTGAGTGTAATACCTGAGTAAAAATCAACATTTGGATAAAGCTTTTTAGATACAAAATACTCATCTTCAAGCGCAATACGCTCTAATTCCATCGCGATTTTAAATAATGGCTCGTCATGGGCACCGACTGCATTTAGTACTTTATGGCAAGTCTCACGCATAACTTTTGCACGTGGGTCATAATTTTTATAAACACGATGTCCAAAGCCCATTAACCTAAAATCATCTTGTGGGTCTTTGGCACGGCGAATAAATTCAGGGATATTTTTAACATCGCCAATTTCTTTAAGCATGTTTAAGCACGCTTCATTAGCGCCACCATGTGCAGGCCCCCATAAGGCACCGATACCGGCTGATACGCAAGCAAAAGGATTAGCACCGGTTGAACCGGCAAGTCGCACAGTTGACGTTGAGGCATTTTGTTCATGGTCGGCATGTAATGTAAAAATCACATCCATAGCATTCACAATAATGGGATTTGGCTCACTGTCTTCACAAGGAACAGAAAACATCATATGCAAAAAATTTTCAGCGTAACCCATGCGATTTTGTGGATAGACATAAGGTTGGCCAATAGAATATTTATAACTCATGGCAGCTAGCGTTGGCATTTTGGCAATCAATCGAATCGCTGCAAGGTAGCGGTCTTTATGATTGTTTAAATCCATCATGTCATGATAAAAAGCAGACAAGGCGCCAACAATACCGACCATAATTGCCATCGGATGCGCATCACGTCTAAAGCCATTTAAGAAGTTATACATTTGTTGATGAACCATGGTATGGCTATTAATACAACCCACAAAATTCTTTTTTTCATCATGACCTGGAAGCTCACCATTTAAGAGCAAATAGCAAACATCTAAAAAGTCTTTTTTCTCGGCAAGCTGCTCAATCGGATAACCACGATAAAGGAGCACACCTTTTTCGCCATCAATATAGGTAATTTTGGATTCACAAGATGCAGTCGACATAAACCCTGGGTCAAAAGTAAAAGCGCCTTTTGAAGCCAACTGACCGATATCAACAACATCAGTACCAATAGTTGGGCTATAAACAGGTAATTCAATGGGCTCTTGGCCTTCAATGCTTAAACGTGCTGTTCTCGTTGTCATTGTCTCTCCAGTATTATTAATGCTGCATTTCCGTTAACAATGCGTAATTATGGACTAGTTCTTATTTTTTTTCCAGTATAATGCGTTCTTGATCCAGGGCTGTCCAATATAAATAGTTTTTTGTTTGAGCACAGGCGATGAATTAAGGGAGCAGCTCCGTGCCTTAATTCATCACCTGTGCTCAAACAAAAAAACTATTTATATGGGACAACCCTGTATAACTACGTTTCCTGGCTTGTTAAAATCCCTAACTTGATGCATGCTTTGTTTTATTTTTAACACGAGATGGATTCATGGACACATCACTTCGACTCACTGCAAAATCTTGGCTAACAGAAGCGGCCCTTAGAATGCTTCATAATAATCTAAACCCTGACGTGGCTGAAAATCCTGATGCATTAATTGTTTATGGTGGGCTTGGCAAAGCGGCTAGAAATATGGATTGTTATCATAAAATTGAAGCGATTTTAAAAGAACTTAATGATGACGAAACGCTGTTGATTC
>Ga0075163_10010399_pt1 | contig 12166 bp, 5 predicted proteins | sample JI1023141ADNA_FD_71478 | JGI IMG/M metagenome (GOLD analysis project Ga0075163, IMG submission 71478) | Wastewater effluent complex algal communities from Wisconsin, to seasonally profile nutrient transformation and Carbon sequestration -... | ecosystem: Engineered > WWTP > Effluent > Algae...
CAGTAAATACTGCAGCTGCAATGTCGGTCACAGGACCTGCATCAGGTTGCGCAAATTCTTTTCCGCAGTTATGTGCAGCAGGTGGTTATTCATCATATGCCTGGTCGTCGGGTGAAACTACTCAATGCATAGCGCCTTTGACCACAGGCTCATACATTGTAACAGGAACAGATGCCAATGGATGTACCTCAAGTTCGTCTCACTCTATAACTATTCTACCAAATCCGACTGCATCTATCACCGGATCATCAATAGCTTGTCCCGGAACAACAGTACAATTATGTGCTGTTACTTCTGGTGGAACATTTTTATGGTCGAATGGAGCTACTATATCTTGTATCAATGTTGTTGATTCAGGAAATTATGTAGTAACAGTAACAGGAGGAAATGGATGTACAAGCACAGCTTCTCATGTACTTTCAAGTTATGCAATAACGCCGGCAGTTATAACCGGTCCGACAAATGTTTGCTTTGGATCAGTAGCCCAATTATGTGCTCCTTCCGGATTTACTACTTACCTCTGGTCAAGTGGAGAAACAACACAATGCATCAGTAAATCTATTGATGGAACTTATATCGTTCAGCTAACCGATGCAAATGGTTGCACAGGAAGTGCAAGTCACACGTTGACTGTTGGTGCAAGTCTCAACCTAACTATTACCGGTCCTGCCGGTGTTTGTCCCGGACAAACTGCACAACTTTGTGCTTCAGCGGCAGGAACAACTTTATGGTCAAACGGATCAACAGCACAATGTATTAGCCCAACAACTTCGGGCACCTATACAGTAACCGTGACTGACGGATCAGGTTGTACAGGAAGTGCATCAAAAGTATTTACAGCATATCCTGCATTCTCTGCAGCGATCACAGGACCATCTACTGCTTGTTTCAATAGCAATCCACAATTGTGCGCACCATCAGGAACAAACTATCAATATCTTTGGTCAAACGGACAAACGACCCGTTGTATCAACGCAAACACCAGTGGAATTTATTCAGTTACTGTTACCAATGCAAATGGATGTACAGCGACAGGATCAAAAGGTCTTACTATTTTCTCACAATTGAATGCCACTATCTCAGGACCGAATTCATTATGTCTGGGTGCAGTTGGACAATTATGTGCACCAACAGGAAGTGCATTATATCAATGGTCAACAGGAAATACGACCAGATGTATCAATGTAAATTCTTCAGGAACATATACGGTAACAATTACCGATGGCAATGGTTGTACAGCAAGTAGCTCTCTACCTGTAACTTTCTCCTCAAGTATAACAACGGTGATCTCAGGAACACATGCACCATGTCCGGGAGTACCTTTGGAACTTTGTGTTCCATCCGGCTATGTTGACTACACATGGAATACAGGAGAAACCACAGAATGTATAAGCGTGAATTCAAACGGAAATTATTCTGTTACAATTCATGATGCAGTAGGTTGTGTTGGAAATGACACGCATGTTGTTGTCTTCAATAGCTTACCTCCTGTTTTAATAGCAGGTCAGACGGAACTATGTCAGGGAGAAGTTGGAATTCTTTGTGCGACTTCCGGTTACACATCTTATTTGTGGAATGACAGCACCGATCAATCGTGCATCTCTGTTGATACAGCAGGAACATATAGCGTAACAATTACAGATGCTGCAGGTTGCACTAATTCAACATCGATACCCGTGAACTTGACTGATATAAATCCGGAGATCAATTATTCAGCGCCGGATCTGATTGCAACACCAACAGGACTACAATATCTTTATTCGTGGACCTACAATGGAGTTCCATTTGGTGGAACTACCAATACTATTACACCGGATCACACCGGATTTTATACGGTAGTGATCACTGATCAAATCTCAGGTTGTATTGATTCAGTATCGTATTATCAATTTATGGTTGGAGTGAACGACATTTCTGCTACAGAGCAAATTCGTATCTATCCGAATCCGATCTCAAGTGAGTTGCTCAACATTGCTTTTGATTTCGCAGGCACAGAAAAAATCTCTGTTCAGGTTATGGATGCACTAGGACAAATTCTGGTTCAGGATATTTTCGTGAAGGCAGGAATTTTAATTAAACAAGTTAGAGTTTCAGATTTGGCAGCCGGGATTTATCTGGTGAATATTAAAGGGGAGAATTGGAGGAAGACTTGGAAGGTTGTGAAACAGTGAAAAATAATCACGAATAACTATAAAAGTTGGGGATGTAGTCCGCAGGCTACTTCCCCAACTTTTATCAGCTAGGCTACACCTTAAGGATGTTGTTTCCATGCTACATTTCTTATGCAATTACAGATTTTACTCTCTTCTTTTCGGCCGACCTCAAACTTTTATCATTAATAATTTCCAATTCTCTTTTCTTTTCTAAAACACGATACCAATATAAAGCAGGGATCCAATTATTAGAATGCAATTCTAACCTAACAAATATCTTTTTGCCGGGCTCTTCTTTATTATTTAGAATTCGACTTAGCTGCGTAAAATGTAAACTTATTTCTTTAGAGAATTCATTATCTTTTTTGTTAATAGAATGTATATATTCTCTTAAAAAGTGACTAAATGAATATTTAGCATCATAAGTATCGCTCTTAAAATATTCTTCCATCGTGTACTTTATTTGCAAAATTCGAGAATAAACCTTTTCCTTTTCAGTCATCTTACCTAACTGGTTCAAGCGAAAATTTGAAAACTCTTTATCAGCTTCCTTTTGTTGCTTCGCAGATAATTGGCTAGGCAAAATTTCAGTACCCTTAACTTTAACTTTTATTTGTTTCTTTCTAGTTTTCATTTTCTCAGTTATTTAGATACTCTTCAATTAAATTTTCTGCATCAACTAATTCTATGTACAAATTCTTACCGCCTATTTTAAATTGATACTTATCAATATAATGTTTAGCAATTACTGTTTTAGGTTGCAGAGCAACGCAACCTCCATATCCTGCAACAAACGAAAGCCTGCAAGCATAAGAAATGAGACATCCGGCTATCCTGTCATATAATTTCTTATTACCAACGTTTTCTTTCGATGATTGAATTAAGTTAATTTTGATAAATTTTTCCTCTTTAAAGTATATCAACGAAATCAAACCTAATATGTTATCTGATCCAACCATTTGAAGTTTAAAAACAATATTACCTTTTTCTAGTTTCCATTTAAAGGTTGGAAATCTTTTGCGTTTAGCGATTACTTTAAAATCTTCATCTTCTATAGGCAAAATATCAACTTCTATTCTATCGCCTGAAAATACCTCAGTAATGTACATATGTAAATATACAATTCTTTATGTATTTTGTCAAGTTAATTTACATAATTCGTAAATTTAAAAGATCTTTTTGATAAAAAATCACACATAAATGCAATTTTCTGATAAAATCTATGATGCCATAGCGAAATTAAATTGCTTCATCCGAATCCTTTAGTTTAAATAAAATTCAACACATCATCTAAAGTCTGCGCAATTTCATCATAAGTCAACATTGATTGTTTCCCAAATCTTTTTCCGTGCGCAAGTCTGTTCCGGAATTCCACGACTTCAGCAAATTTTTCCACTAGCTCTACAGGAAGTTTAGGAGAAATAATAGATTTAATAACAGATAATTTATCTATTTCTTTTGCAGTCTTAACAAAATCAAGGGAAAATTTATTGAAAGGCACACCTTTATACTTTTCTTTTACAATCTTCGATATTTCACCACTGGCATTTTCAAGTCTATCGAAAACGATTTTTTCGAAGTCAGACACCAAACCAAGAACAATTAATTCATCCATAGAATTAACCATTTCTTCCATTTTTGAATTCACGAATGCCTTGCGGTCTTTAATTGACTGATTAACATACGGAAATCCAATTGTATTCAGAAATGCATCATCATTTCTTCTGAATGATTCTTTTTGAACGTATGCTAGTGATTCCTTAATTGCTATAAAATTTAGATAAGACTCAGTTAGTCTATCCGAGTTTAACTCAACCATTTTTCAAATATAGATTCTAAAACTTCTTTAGATAAAACCTGCACATCTCTCCTATTCTGTGGATTAGAAATATGCCATGTAAATTCTCCTGATTCCTCTTTATATCTCAAAATAAAATATTTGCCGGAATTATATCCCCTGGCATAAACATCAAATCTCGCCCATGCACCAATTATCAATGTACCAATAGGTTCAATTACAATTTCCTTGCCTGTTGTAAAACACAAATGCAGAATATTTACTTTGTAATTACCAATATACTCTTCAGTATTCTCTTTTTCAGAAAATTTAAAATCCAAAAGGCCTTCTGCTTTGTAATCACTAAACCACTCAATAATCATTTCATTTAGTTCATTCACAGAATTTATCCACTCAGATTTCCGCTTTTCCCAATCGACTTTTGAATTTTCGCTGGATTGAATCTCTTTCTTTAATTTATCCTTTAGGTTCATGATTTATCTTGTAAAGTTCAAAGATAATAAAAAGTGAAAATATTTGCGTCCATTAATCTTAAAATTTTGAAATTCCCCTCTTAAAATAGAATTATCAATCTATTTGAAAAAACAACCACTGGTTTTAGTTTACAACTGCCCCCAAAAATTGGGACAGATCACAACTTAACAGAAGACAAAAAAACCACCCAATCTTATCCTCTACCTTTGCTACCACATTCTTTTCTTTGTCAACTAATAAACAAAACCATACTTTGTGAGCGCCCCGTATTAAATTCTTATTTCCCTTCAACGATTTTAATTTCTTCGGGCGTGAGGTTGTAGAGTTGGTAGACGAGGTGGTCGATTTGGGTTTCAGCTTCAGAACTGTCTTTACCTTGTTTCTTTAGTGCAATTATTTTTTCAACTAATTCAATGAATGGGGTTTGTTCATTTAGAGAAATATTTTTAATAGGAATTTTTTCAACATACTGTACTTTATATTCTAGATAACCACCTCGCCTACCAATGCACCAAATCTCCATCAAAAAAGCAATTAATTTTGAATTTAAAATTGCAAGTAAATATCTACTATTTGATTTAATTATAAAAGCAGTCATATCAATTACACCACCAGCTGAAATCGTAAAATTATTTCCCAAGGATACATTTGGATAAACAATACATTCATTTTCATAATCAATAGTTTTATTGACTTGTTGATACTCATACCAACATTTTGATTGATTTTGCAAACCCTCTTTTATAATCGCTCTTTGTGATAATTTTGCTTTATGCGATAACAAGATTGAATAAACCTCTTCAACCTTTTCAAGTTGTGCTATCTTAAAATTACTCGAATAAGGAAATATAATATTATTCTTCGGTATAATTGGCTGATATTTTTTAATATCTCTACCAAAAATGTATGGCTTTACGTATTTTTGCAGTTCAATTTTAGTAATAAAGCCATCATTGTATCCAGTTTTTACTCCAACAATAGGCAAACCACAAAAATCAGAAAGTGAAATAGAATCTATCTTCAATTTATTAATAATCTCAGACTGAATTCTATCAATAAATTTATATTCATTTTTAACAAATTCAGTTTTTGAAACATTTAGAGGCTGAATGGTAGAAAGGAAATCCTCTAAAAGCAGATCTGGTAATTTATCTAAATCAAAATAAGAAAATTCAAATTTTTCGTTATATACTTTTGTTCCTGAAAAAATTAATGGATAAGCTGTTATACCTTCAAATACTGGCAAGTCATTAAAATTGATTATAGCGTTAATTCTACAATTATAAATAAGAAAATCAATCAAAGGTTTACCATAACTCGCTTCAAAATATTTTCCTGATGTAATGAAATTTAATGTGCCATTAGTTTTAAGTATTTGGACAGCCTTCTCATAAAAAAAAACGTATAAATCCGACTTGCCTGAGAAAGACTTATATGCTAATTCAAAATATTTACTTAATTGTTTAACTTCTTCTTGACGGATATACGGCGGATTCCCAATCACCAAATCAAACCCCACAAACTCCCCGTCATTCCCCAACACCTCCGGAAATTCAAAACGCCATTCAAATGCATTTTTATAAATGGCATTACTTTTTATTTCTTCGACTTCAGCAGTGAGTTTTTTTATTTCAGCTTCGAGTTTTTCTTTCTTGTCTTTTTGAGCTTTCTTTTCTTTGGGAGTTAATTCGAAAATTTGACTTTGGTTAAGTAATGTAAAAAGTTCGCCGCCAAGTTTACTGAGTTTAATTTGCTTCGGGTCATCACGACTGATCTCTGTTCTGAAATCGCTTTTGATGCTGTCGATGATCTTTTGTAATCCGCGTTTTACGTCACGACTTTTTTCATTTTTGTAATCGCTTACAAAACCACGATAGGCTTTGATGTCGTACTTAATACTCTTTAACGCTTTGCTCAGGTCAGAATCCAAGGCAAAACGACTGAGCAAACTATTTCCGCATTTTATATTGATGTCGATATTGGGAAGTGTTTCCAGTTCCGTGAAACCGGATTCTTCTCTGTAATAGGCATTCTTCAGAAGTTCGATCCACAAACGCAAACGACAGATCTTTACTGAATTCGGGTTTATATCGACACCAAATAAACAACTTTCAATGATCGTTTGCTTTTCATGGAAGAGCGCTTTTTGAAGTCGTTGAATTTCTTTGCTCAACGGTTTTCCATTCTGCAATTTATATTCGAGAATGTTACTTTTCGGATCAGTAATGATCAATTCATCATTAACAATTTCGATCTCATAACCGCTGATACTGTTTCCTGATTCATCTGCAAGAATTCCAAGTTCTGCTTTTATACTGATGATCTCATTCAAAGAAGAAACTAAAAAGTGTCCGGAACCAACAGCGGGATCACAAATACGCAATGAATTAATAATTTCATTTGCCTTTAGAATCTCCTGCGTTTTGAATAAGCGGGAAGTGTAGTTCTTTACATCATCAAATTTATCGAACAGTTTTTCATCTTTCTTCGAAAGAGTTTCATTGAATTTCTCCACAACAGCCAAACGAATTGACTGTTTACACATATACATTGTTATAAATGCAGGCGTAAAAATGGATCCGTCTTTATATCCGTTTATCTTTTCGAATACTTTTCCAAGTACAGAAGCATTTATAATGGTTTTATTATCTTCCTGAACATCTTCAGTTCCTTCACTTGCGAAATCGTATGCATCGAGAAATTGAAACAAATAATCGAGCGGCTGAAGTTTATTGGATTTACTTTTTACAGCCTTTAAAATTGTTGTACTAATAAGTTCCAATTGTCCGCTGTTGTCAAGCGAATTAATTTTAATGGTCTGATCTTCCAGTTCACTTATCTCAAACAACGAACTATTCAGATAAGGAACGCGACTGTATTTCGACTTAACAGCCTCACTTCTATCGCCAACATTTACAGCCAAAACTTTATGGAACAATTTGAAGAGCTCATCAAAGTCGTGAATGGTTTCTGTATTTAAAAATCGATAATCCTTATTGCCTTGATGGTATGTGATCAATTGTCCTTCGAGCAATTTGAGGAAAAGAATTCTATTGATCCAGGTAATGCACAATTCAAGCGAAACATTGAATGCTCTTTCTTCTTTCGTATCGCCATAGATGGAAAGATCAGGAATCCGATGAAATGGATCGTCGGTCAGGAGTGCTTCAATTGTCGATTCAATTAATGATGCAGCATTACGATTATCTTTTTTGCGACGAATAATATTTTTACCGCCTTCTTTTGCTTCTTCCAGTCCAATGATGTGAAGTAATTCCTTATAGAATTTTTCATCTAGTGTATTACTGTCATTTGGCGTAGCAATTTTGAGCAAATGCTGTGGCGAAAGAATTTTCAGTAAAGCACTTAGCTGGCGATCATCTTCTTTCTTATTATTTCTTAAAATAGTATCGTATTCGCGAATATCAAAATAAACGCAAGGGATTTCAACATCAAGTTTGGAGATAATTTTTGCAATTTCTTCATAAAAGAAAGGATTGTCTTTTTTGTCATTGACTTTCGTTTCATACAATTTTTTGATCTGAGCATTTCGGTAAATATGTTTGTCGAAGAAATTGGCATCAATAATATACCATTCGTTGACATTTGTCATTACCAACTGTTTCAGCTGATTGTTTCCCGCACTATTTCTTTCATCGAGATAATACAAAATGAGTTCGTGCAGGGCTTTTTTATTGGGATTATCAGCAGAAATCATTTCACCGATATTCGTCGGACGTTTTGCTTCTATGATCACTCCCACTTCACTATCTGTAGTTTTTCCTAAATGGATGACAAGATCCTTTTTGTCTTTCGTATTGATAGCATTTGATTCTTTGTAATACGTATCTCGCAAAAAGTCCCGAAGGTCATTTTTCAGATGCTCTTCGCTTTCGTCTTTAGGGCGTTTTTCGATTACATTAATTTTATCGAGAAGAATAATGAGATTAGCCTTAAAAAGGTCAATTTCACTTCTTAATGGTTTTTGTTTCAGAAAAGCTTTAAGTGCTTTTTTAGGCGACTGGGGTATTAATTTCATTCTATGAATCAATTCAAAATTGAGGTGGTTAAGATATGTGTTTTTCGCTAATTTCGAATAATTAGTATACGTAACACAACCTTAACCTTAGCAACATCACCACTTAAACTTGACTCGTATGGGATAACATCTTAAATTGGTCTCCCTAACCGACCCCTGTTTAAGATGCTAAAGTGCTGTTTTAAGTTAATTTTCCCTATTTTATTATGTCTTTGTCTAACTTCAAAGGCGACACCAAAGTTATTAGTGACCCAAGATACAACTTGGTCAGGTACAGTTTTGCTGGACAGGAATGTTCAGGTTTTAACCGGCAAAACGTTGACGATTCAGGCAGGATCGGTGGTCAAATTGAATCCCGGAATTTCAGTTACCGCTGATTCAAATTCGGTGATCAGAATTCAAGGCAGTGACGCATCACCTGTTTCGATTTCAGCTGCAGTACCTGGAACTTATTGGTACAATTTTCATGCATCACAACCGGGATCAGTTATTGAAATGTCATACACCGATGTAGAAGGTGGTCAGATCAAAGTATCGAATGGTGGAATTGGAAATATTCAATATTGCAAACTTCACGATTATAATCAGGGTGATAATCCAATCCTCTTCGTAATAGATGCGAATTCAATTTATGTAAATAGTACGCAGGTCAGCGACTATTATGAAATCAATATTGTGAGGACAGTTGCATTGGTTGAAAATTGCCTGTTCGAATTCACAACTGCCGATGGCATTGACTTCGATAATGTTCCTGCCGGAACAATTATACGAAACACTACTGTACGAAATGGTAAGGGATTCAATATCGATGGAATCGATTTTGGAAAAGTTGACTTTATGCCCCCAGGTTCACGAGCACGTGTAGAAAATTGCAAGATCTACAACTTTAGCGACAATGGAATTTCTATTGGTGAAGGGGCGCTTGATGTTGTGGTAACAGGAACTTTAATTTACCGTGCAGGATCAGGCATTGCAGTAAAAGACAGTTCCATTGCAACTATTTATAATAACACAATCTATGACTGCGGATATGGAATTGAAGTCTATGAAAAGAATACAGGACTTGGAGGTGGACATGCAGTTGCGTACAACAATATTTTCTGGGAAAATCAAAATGGATCATTTTCATTGTCAACTGATGCAACATTAGAACTCTCCTACTCTAATTTACAAGAGAATATTGTAGATACGGTAGCTAATAATTATTCACTGGATCCATTTTTTGTTGATGCAAGTTCAGATAATTTTCAGCTCAGTCCTATCTCTCCATTACGCGGAAAAGGAATTAACGGAGAAGATCTCGGAGCAATTTTCCCTGTAGGAGGAATTCCTGTACCGACATCGGATCTGATCTTAGGCCATCCGCAAGCTTTTATGAAATACAAAGGAGATTCAACGATTAATATTTATTGGTCAGCAGGAAGTTCAATTCAATCTGTAGATCTTCAATTTTCCGATGATGGCGGAGTAAACTGGCAACAGTTGGCATCGAATGTTTTGGCAACAGATGAATCTTTCACCTGGACAGTTCCAAATATTTACTCAACACGTTCATTCATTAAAGTAATTGATCACAATGATACAACACATCAGTCAAGAAACTTATTGTCTTTTTCAATTTTACCGAATGGCGATACAACACAATTGCCATTATATTCACGTCTTTCCGGTTTTTATCAAACTCCCATCGACGTCAGCATCACTGCACCTCCTGGAAGTGTAATCTATTATACGCTTGATGGTTCTGATCCGACAGATCGTTCTTTCGTCTATTCGTCACCGATACATTTTGAAGAAGATTCAATTCCTGTGGGCCAGCCGGAATTGAATATTACTGCATCTGATTTTCCACATCAACCTTATTCATACATACGATCAGCGCCAATAACATTGAATGGTCCAATGCATAATTTCTACAGGACTCCGAATACAACATTGATCAAGGCCGGAGTTTTGCGTTCGAGAGTTTACACACCGGGACAAGGATTAGGAAACATTGTAACATCGACCTACTTTATTGATTCAGATATTGAAGATAAATTTAAAATCCCTGTTATTTCGCTTGTTACTGATCCTGAGAATCTTTTCAATTTCTATACAGGAATTTATATTCCCGGAGCAACGTTCAATGGAAATGCATTCACCGGAAATTATGAATTGTCGGGTTTAAAATCAGAGCGACCTGCGAATTTTGAATTCTTTAAACCTAACGGACAACAAGTACTTTCACAAGAGATCGGGATAAGAACAAGAGGTGAATGGATAAGAAATCTCGGGCAAAAAGCATTGACAGTTTATGCAAGAAGTGAATATGATTTAGAAAACAACTTTAATTACAATTTCTTTAAAAGTCTAAAAAAGCCGGGTACACAAGAAACACTGGATGAATTCAAACGAATTATTCTTCGTAACAATGGAAATGAATGGGGAATTCCGGGAAATACAATGTGTCGTGACGGCCTTGTTCAATCGTTATTTGATCATTTGGATTTAAAATACCAGGCATATGCTCCAACTGTTGCATTTGTGAATGGAGAATACTGGGGAATTCACAACATCAGGGAATTAAATGACGCTTGGGGAATTCAAAAAAATTATGGAATCAATCGTGATAGTCTTATTATGATGGAAGATAATCTTGACGGTCAATATCAACTTATCACAGGTCAAGCGGGCGAAGAAGCGAGTTTCATAGCACTAAAAAATTTTATAGGTCAAAATGATCTTACCATTCAATCAAATTACAATTACGTTACTGATCACTTAGACATCAGCAATCTTATTGACTACTGGTCTGCAACAGCATTCACAAACAAAAGAAATATAAATCACAATCAATCGTATTGGAAAATGCGCAATGGTCATCCGGGATCATATGTCACAGAAGGCCAAGATGGTCGATGGAGATTTATGGCAAGTGATTTTGATGGTGGATTTTACGACCCTGATTTCAATAATCTCAATTTCATAATCACTGAAATGAGCGATTCAATTTTCAAAAGATTACTTATCAATTCGGAATTCAAACAACAATTTATTTCAAGGTATGCTGATCTGATGAACAGTTCTTTTGACACGCAAAGAATGTTGGATAGAATTGATGAGATCGCAGCGGCAATAGAACCTGAAATGCCGCGCCACATCGGACGTTGGAGAACTCCTGACAATATGCAGAAATGGTATGACAACATTGAAGAGTTAAGAATTTTTGCCAGAGTCAGAGTAGATTTTCAACGAGCACATGTAAAATCTCAATTTAATTTGAGTGGAACACATTTGTTACATGCCAACGTTGACGACATGTCGCACGGAAATATTATTGTTAATTCACTTTTCATTTCCTCTACTCTGCCCGGAGTGAGTGATCATGTTTATCCATGGACAGGAACATACTTTGAAAACGTACCCGTGACACTGACTGCAATTGCAAAACCCGGCTACAAATTTGTGAGATGGGAAGAAATCAGTTCGACTAGTTCAACGATATCCGTTAACATGACAAGTGATCTAACGTTGACAGCAATGTTTGAATTGGATTTTTCAAGTCAGAATGGGCAACTAATGCTTTATCCTAATCCATCGGTCGATGGAAAAGTCTACATGAATGATTTTTATCGAGTGACCGTTTATGACATCACCGGCAAAGAAGTATTAGCAGAACAAACGACTAAAGAGTTGAATGTTTCTCAACTTGCCAAAGGG
>Ga0075163_10010401_pt1 | contig 12166 bp, 5 predicted proteins | sample JI1023141ADNA_FD_71478 | JGI IMG/M metagenome (GOLD analysis project Ga0075163, IMG submission 71478) | Wastewater effluent complex algal communities from Wisconsin, to seasonally profile nutrient transformation and Carbon sequestration -... | ecosystem: Engineered > WWTP > Effluent > Algae...
GGGTTGTAGGACACGGCGCCATAGGTCACCGGGTCCAGCGGCGCCACGCGGTCGAAGAGGTTGTTGACCGCCCCATGCAGTTCGAGCCCTGGCTTCAGCTTCCATCGCCAGGTCAGGTCGACGCTGGTGAACGATGCGATGCGGCAACCCTTGGGCGCATCGCTGCCGTCGGCGAAGTGATAGGCACAGTTGGGGTCGTCGCGCTCGGTGCGCGCCGAGATGGCCGCCCGGTGGTTGGCCAGCGCGGCCACGCGCCAGTCCCCGCGTTCCCAGGTCAAGCCGAGGTTGACGCGGTCGGCCGGCGTGCCGTTGCAGTTGGTGGTGTCGCAGTTGCCGTGCGTGCCGGCGAAGTTGTAGACCGTGCCGTCGGCATCCACCCGGCGCCAGGTCAGCAGGTGCGTCCACTTCAGGTCCGCCACCAGCTTGCCGGCGTCGCCGAGCGACATGCCGTGCCGCAGGTCGAGGTCGATGCCGCGCACGGTGCTGCGTGCCGAATTGATGTAGCGCGCCAGCACCGCCGTGATGGCACCGGGGTCGCCCGGGATGGTCGTGGCCGTGCTCGGGTCGCGGGCCACCTTGCCGGCGGCGATGGCGGCGCTGGTGGTCTCCTGGTTGATCTCGTTGCGGCGTTCGATCTGCCACGCGTCCAGCGCCACCAGCGTGCCCGGCTTCGGCTCGAACACCAGGCCCGCGGTCTGCGACTTCGAGGTCTCGGGGACCAGGTCGGGGTTGGGCGACGTGATCACCGCCACGCTGAACGCCGAACAGGCGCTTTGCACGCCCAGGGTGCAGCGCTGCGGGTCCACCGCCGACGAAAAGGCGGCCAGGCCACCCTTGCCGTTCTCGGCCGCGCTGGGTGCGCGGAAGCCCTCGGAGAGGCTGCCGCGGAACGCGAGCTGGCGGCTGGGCGAGAACTTCACGCCCAGCTTGGGCGTGGTCGAGTTGCCGACGTCCGAGTAGCGATCGGCGCGCAGCGCCGCCGACAGCTCGAGCTGCCGGGTCACGGGCGCCAGCAGCTCGGCATAGGCGGCCTGCAGCGTGCGCGCACCCGAATACGCCGAGTACCCGAGGCCGATGATGTTGCCGCGGTCGGTGCCGGTGGTCGGGTCCAGGCGGATCGACTCGCGGCGCGCCTCCAGGCCCAGCGCCAGGCCCAGCATGCCGCCCGGCAGCGGCAAGAGGTCCCGGGCCAGCTTCAGGTCCACCTGTGTCACGCGCGCCAGAGAGTCGTCGAAGATCGTCGGGGCGAGCGCGGCGTACAGGGCCTGCGAGTTCAAGCCGGCGTTTTCGGCCAGGCGCCAGTAGGTATCGGCGGGCAGCGCCGCGTAGGCCGGGCTGCCGGCCCGGGCTGCTGCCACGTTGGCCGTGGTCGGGTTGAGCAGCGCAAAGGTCACGTCGCGCTGCAGGTAACCGGTGCGGGACTTGCCGGCCTCGGTCTGGCTGGCCAGCACCGCGGTGTCGACATCCCAGCCGGCCCAGCTGCCCTTGGCACCGATCACGAAGCGGCCGAAGGTCGACTCGGTTTCGCTGACCCGCGGGCCGACGTCGGCGGCCAGGTAGCGCAGCCTCGCGGCGCTGCCGAAGAAGGGGTTGTCGGGGTGGGTGGCGCCCAATGCGACGGCCGCGTTGCTCACCGGGCCACCGGGGTAGCCCACGCTGCTGCTCACCGCACTGGGTGTGGAGCTCGCGATCGAGCGGCTCTTGTAGAGGTTGGCCTCGGAGTACCCCTGCCACTCGTTCCCGAGCTTGACGCTGCCGCGGACGAACAGGTTCAGCGTGTCCTGCGAGGGCTGGATCTGGAGGTAGTCCTGCGCCGCGTCGATCAGGCATCCACGCGCACCGTTGTAGCCCGGGTCGCCCTGCGCATGGCTGGTGAAGTTGGCGCAGGCGGCAGCCGGAAAGCGGCGCGTGAAGTCGCCGCCGCTGGCCTCGCCCCGGCTCCAGTACTCGAGGGTCGCCGGGTTGCGCACGTTGCCGACGATGCTGCTCGCCGCCACGTTGCCGTCGAGGATCGCGCCGGTACCGCCGAGGCCGCTGTTGGCGTCGAAGCCGAGGTCGCGCAGGTCGCTGCGGCCGATGTGCGCGCGCCCCGCACGGTCGCGGTTCCAGATCGCGTCGCGGCTGGCGACTTCGAGGTTCACGAGCAGGTTGTAGCCATCCTGCTCCAGCACGCCGCGGCCATGGGTCAGCGCCAGCCGCGCGTTGCGCCCATCGCCCTTCTGCGTGGCACCGACCGTGGCCTTCAAGGTCGTGCCGGTGAAGCTGCGGCGCAGGATCACGTTGACGACACCGGCGATCGCGTCCGAGCCATAGATGGCCGAGGCACCATCCTTCAGGATCTCGACCCGGTCGACCGCTTCCAGGGGCAGCGTGTTGAGGTCGGCAAAGACCTTCTGCCCGTCGTCGGCCAGCCCGAACGGCGCGATGCGCCGGCCGTTGATCAGTACCAGGGTCGAGGCCGCGCCCAGGCCACGCAGCGAGATGCCGGAGGCACCCGCCGCAAAGCCGTTTCCGAAGGTCATCGGCACCGAGCCCTGGTTGTCCACCGCCAGGCTCTGCAGCAATTCGGCCACGCTGCCCTTGCCGGACTTCTCGATGTCTTCGCGGGTCACGGTCTGCACTGGCGAGGCAGTCTCGGTGGCGAGGCGGCGCAGGTTCGAGCCGGTGATCTCGATGCGCTGCTCGGGAGCCGTCTGGGCGGCAACCGTGTCGATCGAGAGCCATGCGGCCAGGACAGCCAGGGCGACGGGTGTGTGGCGAAACATGAAGCCTTCTCCTTCTCTCTAGAGTGAGAGATCAGTCTCGGCGTGCGGCCTGCGGGTCTCCACTGCCAAGGGATCAGCCCTGGCACCCAAGTGATGAACCCGGTGGTCCCTGCGCGCCACCGTGACGAAAGCCGGCGCCCGTGGGACCAACCAGTGCGCCGACGCGCTGGCACCGGCCCCCTGAAGCGAGGGCCGCCGCTTCTCACGGGCCGTCGACGGCCGCGCATCGCGTAGCGCAGGACGCTGCTCGATCACCAACGAAGCGAAGTCTGGGTCCGTGGCGCGTGAATGCCCGTGCGGCTCGAACGCGAGCCGGCCACAACGCCGGGGTGTGCCGACGAAAGCCCCCTGGTCCCCGCACCACCGCGGGATCGGCGAAGCTCCCGCCGATGCCCGCCAAGACTCCACCGGCCCGCGCCTTCAAGGGCAACAAGTCCACGCTGCCGAGCAAGCCCTGCCAGGCCTGCGGCCGCCCGATGAGCTGGCGCAAAGCCTGGGCGCGCAGCTGGGACGACGTGAAGTACTGCTCCGACGCCTGCCGGCAGCGCGGGCATCGCGATGGCTGAGCTGCGTTCGCTGGTGGTCGTGCTGGGCGACCAGCTCGACCTCGACGCCGCCGCCTTCGACGGCTTCGACCCGGCGCAGGACGCTGCCTGGATGGCCGAGGTGGCCGAAGAGTCGACGCACGTGTGGTCTTCGCAGCCGCGCATCGCGATGTTCCTGTCGGCGATGCGCCACTTCGCGCTGGCGCTGCGGGCCGCCGGCCGGCCACTGCACCACGTGCGGCTGGACGACCCCGGCAACCGCGGCAACCTGGCCGCCGAGCTGCAGGCCGCGATCGAACGGTTGCGGCCGAAGCAGCTGCTGCTGACGGCCCCCGGCGACTGGCGCGTGCTGCAGTCGCTGCGCGAGGTGGCCGCACGCTGCGGCGTGCCGCTCGAGCTGCGGCCAGACCGCCACTTCTACGGCAGCGTGCGCGAGTTCGCCGAACACACACGCCGGCGCAAGAGCCTGCGCATGGAGTATTTCTACCGCGAGATGCGCCAGCGCCACGGTGTGCTGATGGACGACGGCCAGCCCGCCGGCGGCCGCTGGAACTTCGACGCCGACAACCGCGAACCCTTCCCGCGCGATGGACCCGGGCCGCTGCCGCCACGGCCGCACTTCGAGCCCGACGACACGACGCGCGAGGTGCTGGCGCTCGTAGCACGGCACTTCGCCGGCCACCCCGGCACGCTGGCGTCCTTCGACTGGCCGGTGAGCCGCGCACAGGCGCTGCAGGCCCTGCACGACTTCATCGCACAGCGGCTGCCGCACTTCGGCCGCTGGCAGGATGCGATGTGGCCCGGCCAGCCCTGGCTCTACCACGCGCAGCTGGCCGCCGCGCTGAACCTGAAGCTGCTGAACCCGCGCGAGGTGGTGCAGGGCGCCGAGGCCGCCTGGCGCGCCGGCACCGCGCCGCTGCCGGCGGTGGAGGGCTTCGTGCGGCAGATCCTCGGGTGGCGCGAGTACGTGCGCGGCGTCTACTGGACGCGCATGCCAGCCTATGCCGAGTCCAACGCGCTGCAGGCCCGGGAGCCGCTGCCGGCCTGGTACTGGACCGGCGCCACCGACATGGCCTGCCTGCGCGACACGATCGGGCAGACGCTGAAGCATGGTTATGCCCACCACATCCAGAGGCTGATGGTCACCGGGCTGTTCGCGCTGCTGCTGGGCGTGCGGCCGCAGGCGGTGCACGCCTGGTACCTGGCGGTCTACGTCGATGCCGTGGAGTGGGTCGAGCTGCCGAACACCCTCGGCATGAGCCAGTACGCCGACGGCGGCGTGATGGCCAGCAAGCCCTACATCGCCAGCGGCAAGTACATCGCGACGATGAGCCCGCACTGCAAGGGCTGCCGCTACGACCCGGCGCAGCGCGAAGGCGCCGCCGCCTGCCCTTTCACCACGCTGTACTGGGACTTCCTGATGCGCCACGAAAGCTGGCTGGCCACGCATCCGCGCATGGCGCTGCAGGTGAAGAACCTGGCGCGGCTCGGCCCAGAGCAACGTGCAGCCGTCGCCGAGCGCGCCGCGGCCATCCGGTGCGGCGAGGTCGGGGCGCTGCCATGACTTCGGCCTTCGAGCCCGGTGCCGCTGACCCGACCTGATACGCTGCCGGCCCACCATGCCCACGACCCTCTCCCCCGCCGCCTTGCGCATCGACGGCCAACGCCTGTGGCACTCGCTGATGGACCTGGCGCGCATCGGCGCCACGCCCAAGGGCGGCGTCTGCCGTCTGGCGCTCAGCGATCTCGACCGCCAGGGCCGCGAACGGGTCATCGGCTGGGGCCGCGAGGCCGGGCTGTCGATCACGGTCGACGCGATCGGCAACGTCTTCATGCGCCGCGAGGGGCGCCGGCCCGAGCAGCCGCCGGTGATGACCGGCAGCCACATCGACACCCAACCCACAGGCGGCAAGTTCGACGGCAACTACGGCGTGCTGGCCGGGCTGGAGGTGGTGCGCACGCTGAACGACCACGGCGTGCAGACCGAAGCGCCGATCGAGGTGGCCTTCTGGACCAACGAAGAAGGCTCGCGCTTCGTGCCGGTGATGATGGGCTCGGGGGTGTTCGCCGGCGCCTTCACGCTCGAGCATGCGCTGGCCGCCACCGACGCCCAGGGCGCCACGGTGGCGCAGGAGCTGGCGCGCATCGGCCAGCGCGGCGCGCAGGTGCCGGGGCAGCACCCGGTGGGTGCGTACTTCGAGGCCCACATCGAGCAGGGCCCGGTGCTGGAGGACCATGGCGTGACCATCGGCGTGGTCACCGGCGTGCTCGGCATCCGCTGGTACGACTGCACCGTGACCGGCCAGGAGGCCCATGCCGGCCCGACGCCGATGGCGCTGCGCCGCGACGCGCTGCAGGTGGCCGCCGCGCTGATGCAGCAGGTGGTGGCCTGCGCGCACCGCCACGGCCCGCACGGGCGCGGCACGGTCGGCCAGGTGCAGGTGCACCCGAACAGCCGCAACGTGATCCCCGGTCGCGTGCGCTTCTCGATCGACCTGCGCAACGCCGACGACGCGCTGTGCGACCCGATGGACGCCGACATCCGCGCCACCGCCGCCCGCCTGGCCGCCGAGAGCGGCCTGGTGATTCAGATCGTGCCGGTCTCGGCCTACCCGGCGCAGCCCTTCGACGCCGGCTGCATCGCCGCGGTGGCGCAGGCCGCCGAGGCGCTGGGCCACAGCCACATGCGGGTGGTGTCGGGCGCCGGGCACGACGCGGTGTACCTGGCGCGCTGCGCGCCGAGCGGCATGATCTTCGTGCCGTGCAAGGACGGCATCAGCCACAACGAGATCGAGGACGCGCAGCCGGCCCACCTGGCCGCCGGCGCCGACGTGCTGCTGCAGGTGATGCTGGCGCGCGCCGGCGTCGCGACCTGAACCGTCCCGTCGGGACGGCCCCCTGCGGGTCCTACTTCTTGACGTCCTCGGGCCGCGGCAGCCCCGGCGGCATCGTGCCGACCCAGCTGCGCTCCATCTCCTCGAACTCCTCGTGCGTGGCTTCGGAGACTTCGAGGCTGCGCGCCTGCGCCTTGTCGCGCGCCTGCCGCTCCTCGCGCAGTTGCGCGGCGACGTGGATCACGCGCAGCCGGTCGGTCAGGTAGGACAGGCCGCGCGACGGCTCGTCGCTGACCAGCATCTCCACCTGCACCAGTGCCAGCCCGAGCACCCGCGCCGACATCGCCTCGACACCCGGCCAGGCCTTGCGGCCGAGTTCGTCGTGCACCTGCACCAGGTGGCGCATGACCTGCGCCGCGTGGTCGTGGGCGTGGGCCATCAGGCGCATGCGCAGTTCGCTGCGCAGCTCCTGCAGCGCCGGTGGCGCATCGGCCGGCGGCGCGCGGCGGTCGCCGAGCACGACGTGCCATTTGCCCTGCTGCCGGGTCACCGCCAGCGGGCGGCCGAACAGGCTCTTCAGCCAGCGCAGCGAGCCCACCGGCCCCGGCGGAGCGCGCCGGTCGACTTCGGGGTACTGGGGAGGGCCCTTGGGGGGACGGCGAGGCGTGGACATGCGGCGGGCCCTGCACGGTTGGCGGTGGTCGACATCCTGTTGTCGACGCGCCCGGGCCCGACTTGAGGCAATTCTGCTCAGGGACTGCGTTGCACCAGACGCCACAGCGAGGTGAGCTCGGCGGCACGCGCGGCGTGCAGCGGGTCGGCCGCGTCGCCGGCCTTCGGGTGGCGCGGGCGAATGTCCGTGCGCCCGGCCACCGCCAGGCCAGCGGCGGCGATCCAGGCCAGCAATTCGTCACGCCGGCGCAGGCCCAGGTGCTCGGCCAGGTCGGACAGGATCAACCAGCCCTCGCCGCCCGGCTCCAGGTGCGCCGCCAGCCCGGCGAGAAAGCCGCGCAGCATGCGGTTGTCGGGGTCGTAGACCGCGTGTTCGAGCGGCGAGGTGGCCTTGGCCGGTAGCCAGGGCGGGTTGCAGACCACCAGTGCGGCGCGCCCGGGCGGGAACAGGTCGGCGTCGACCAGCTCGACCTGGTGGCGCAGCTTCAGGCGCGCCAGGTTGGCGCGTGCACACTCCAGCGCCCGTGCCGTGTGGTCGGTGGCGACCACGCGGCGCACGCCGCGACGTGCCAGCACGGCGGCCAGCACGCCGGTGCCGGTGCCGATGTCGAACGCCACGCTGCGGTCGGCCAGCGAGGCCGGCAGCGGCTGCTGCTGCACCAGGTCGACATACTCGCCGCGCAGTGGAGAGAACACACCGTAGTGCGGGTGGATGCGCTCGCCCAGCGCGGCGACCTCGACCCCGTTCTTGCGCCACTCGTGCGCACCGACCAGCCCGAGCAGCTCGCGCAGCGAGGCCACGTAGTGTTCGGCGGCCGGCCCGTGCGCCTCGGCGCCGGCCAGGCGCACGTCGGGGGCGCGCGGCAGCGGTACGCTGTGGTCGGCCTCGAAGGGCAGCAGCAGCATGCCGAGCAGCCGCGCGCGCTCGCCCTGCGTCTTGCGGTGGCGGTGAAAGGCGTCGCCGGGCGCAGGAGCAGCACTGTCGGCCGCACGCCGCGGCTTGCGGTCGATGCGCCGCGTCAGCGCCTGCAGCAGCTGGCGCGCGTTCTGGTAGTCGCCGCGCCAGAGCAGCGCGGTGCCCTCGCAGATCCACTTGTACGCCTTGTCGGCGGCCAGCCGGTCGTCGGCAACGACGACGCGGCGTGGCGGCGGCAGGCCGGCCTCGCTGCGCCAGCGCGCACTCTGTGTCGCGCCGTCGTCGTCCATCCACTGCACGATCGGGAAGTCGGTGCTTGGGTCGGTGCTTGGGTCGGTGCTTTGGTCGGTACTTTGGTCGTTCACTCGGAACCTCTCTGTGCCCACCACGCGAGCACGCCCTGCCCGGCGGCGCGCCCGGTGGCCAGGCAGGCGGTGAGCAGATAGCCGCCGGTCGGCGCTTCCCAGTCGAGCATCTCGCCGGCGCAGAACACGCCCGGTGAAGCGCGCAGCATCAGGTGCTCGTCGAGCGCCGCGAAGCGTACGCCGCCGGCGGTGCTGATGGCCTCGTCGATCGGCCGCGGCGCGGCCAGCGTCAGCGGCAGCGCCTTCAGCCCGGCCGCCAGCCGGGCCGGGTCGTGCATCGCCGCGTTGCCCAGCAGTTCGTGCAGCAGCGCCAGCTTCAGGCCCTGCACGTTGAGCCGGCTCTTCAGGTGCGTGGCCAGGCTGCGCGGGCCGCGCGGGCGCAAGGTCTCGGCCAGCACCTGCTCGGTGCTGTGCGCGGGCAGCAGGTCGAGCACCAGCGTGGCGCTTCCAGTGGCCGCGATGGCATCGCGCAGCGGCGCCGAGAAGGCGTAGATCAGGCTGCCTTCGACACCGCTGTCGGTGAGCACGAACTCACCCTGCTGGCGCTGCACCAGCCCATCGGCGCCGGTGAAGCTCGCCGCCACCGGCTTGACCGGCTGGCCGGCGAAGCGGCTGCGCAGGTAGTCGCTCCAGCCGGCCTGGCCAGGCGCGGTGGGTGCGACGTCGAAGCCGCAGTTCGACGGCTGCAGCGGCGCCACGTCGACCCCCCGCGCCGTCAGCCACGGCACCCAGGCGCCATCCGAGCCCAGCCGCTGCCAGCTGGCGCCGCCCAGCGCCAGCACGGTGGCGTCGAAACGGTGGCGCGTTTCGCCTGCCGGGCTGTCGAAGACCAGGGCGCCGTCGTCCGCGGCCCAGCCTCGCCACCGGTGGCGCGTGTGGAACACCACGCCGGCCCCGCGCAACCGGTGCAGCCAGGCACGCAGCAGCGGCGCGGCCTTGAGGTCGCGCGGGAACACGCGGCCCGAGGTGCCGACGAAGGTCTCGATGCCGAGGGCCAACGCCCAATCGCGCAGCCCCGAGGGGTCGAAGGCCCGCACCGCTGGCGACAGCGCGTCGCGCGCGCCAGCGTAGCGGTCGAGAAAGGGCTCCAGCGGCTCGGAATGCGTGAGGTTCAGCCCGCCGCGCCCGGCGAGCAGGAACTTGCGGCCCACCGAGGGGAGCGCGTCGAACAGTTCGACCTGCGCGCCGCCGGCGGCCAGGGCCTCGGCGGCCATCAAGCCGGCCGGGCCGCCGCCGATGACGGCGACCGAGGCGCGTGGGGGACTGCGGAGGTCACCGCGGTTCGACAGGGTCATGCACCCGGTTGTACCCCATGCCGCCGCGTCCCCCATGCATGGGTGGACGCGGGCCCGCACGCCGCCGCAACGCCGCATCGGTCCGGTATGCTGATTTCACCCTCCCGACACCGACGCTCCCGCTCCATGGATCCGTTCCTCACTCGTGCTGGCCGTTCGCACGTTCGCCGTCGCTTGGCACGGCACTTCCTTCCTTTGGCGCTGTGGGCTGCGGCGATGAGCGCCACACCGGCCTGGGCCAGCGCCGAGCGCATGCAGCAGGCCGACGAGGCGCACAAGGCCGGCCGCTACGCGGAGGCGGCGAGGCTCTACGAAGAAGCCGTTCAGCACTTCCAGTCCACGCTTGGCGAGAAGGCCCACGACACGCTGCTGGCCAGGAATCGTCTCGCATTGACCTACGGAGATCTCGGTCGCTACGCCGACCAGCTGAAGCTGGCCGAGCAGGTGCTGAAGGACCGCACCGAGCACAGCGGACCGGACAGCCCGCACACGATCACCGCGATGGGCAACCTGGGCGTGGCCTACTTCAACTCCGGCCGCATCGATGAGCTCGTGACGACGAACGAGAAGGTCCTGGCGCTGCGCACGAAGGCCCAGGGCGAGCGCGACCCCCTGACCGTGCAGGCCATGGGCAACCTGGCCCAGGCCTACAACAACGCCGGCCGGTACCGAGAGGCCGCCGCCCTCGACGAACGGGTATACCGCCAAAGCGCCGAGATCCAGGGCGAACGGCACCCCGACACGCTGCGGGCGATGAACAACCTCGCGTCCACGTATGGGCGACTGGGCCGCAATGCCGATCGGCTGGCCCTCAACGAACGCCTGCTCGGGCTGGTGCGCGAGGTGCTCGGAGAGCGCCACCCGAACACCTTGGTGGTGATGAACAACCTGGCGCTGACCTACGGCCTGCTCGGCCGCGGCGAGGAGCAGCTGGCGCTGACCGAGAAGACCCTGGCCCTGCGGCGGGAGGTGTTGGGCGAAAGGCATCCCGAGACGCTACTGACCCAGGGCAACATGGGGCTGGCCCTGGCGCAACTCGACCGACTGGAAGAGGCGATCGCCCTCGACCGCCAGGCGCTGCAGGTGTACGTCGAGGTGCTCGGCGAACGGCATCCGCAGACCCTCAACAGCCGCAACAACGTCGAGAACAGCGCCTTCAAGCTGGGGCGCTTTGGCGAGTACCTGGAACATACTCGGCGCACCCTGCAGCTACGCCGCGAAGTGCTGGGCGAGAAACACCCATCGACCTTGTTCTCGATGGGCAATCTCGGCTACGCGCTGACCCGCAGTGGACAGCTCGACGAGGCCCTGGAGGTCAGCCTGCGCACGCTGGAGCTGCGACAGGAGGCTCTCGGCGGCCTGCACCCGGACACCGTGGTGTCGCTGGGCAACCTGGCCGTCACCTACCAGGAACTCGGGCGGACCCGCGATGCCGCAGCCCTGTCGGCCCGATACGTCGCCGGTGCCGAACATCTGCGCGCCCAGCCGGGCCTCTCGGCCGAGACCCGGCGCAGCCTGTTCGAGACCTACGCCCGGTACTACCGCAGCTTCAGCCGGCTCCAGGCCCAGTCGGGCGACGTCGCCGAAGGCTTTCGTCTGGCCGAACTCGGCAAGGCACGCACGCTGCTCGAATCGATGGCGGTGCAGCGGGCCGCAAGGGCCGGCGTGCTGCCGCCGGCCGAGCAGGAGGCATTGGAAGACCTCGGCCGGCGCATCGCCGCGCTGGAGCAGTCGGTGGCCCGAGCCCGCAGCCCCGAGGCGCGGCAGAACTTCGAGGTCTCGCGCAACGAGCTGGCGCGGCAGCACGACGCGCTGCAGGCCCGCCTGCGCGAGCAGTTCCCCAAGTTCGCGCAGCTCGGCGACGTGCGGCTGGTCGGCGCTGCCGAGCTCAAGGGGCTGGTGCCTGAAGGCGCGGTCGCGGTCAACTACGTGCACGCTGCGGACCGGCTCGACGCCTTCGTGGTCGAGCCGTCAGGCGTGCTGCACTGGGTGCCCCTGGGCCAGGTGCCCGGGTTGGCCGACGCGGTGGAAATCTGGCGGCGTGCACACGCGAGTGGGCGTCCCGCGGCCGCCGCCTTTCCCACCGGCGGGCCGCAACCGGTGCGCCACGCCGACGGCAGCTTCAAGCTGCTCGGCGCCGGGGTCGTGCCGCCGGTTGGCACGACCCGGGTGCAGGACTTCGCGGAGGTCGGCACGTGGCTCTCGCAGCGCCTGCTCGCGCCGCTGGCGGTGCACCTGCAAGGTCGCGCGCACTGGATCGTCTCGCCCGACGGCCCGCTGGCGCAGCTCCCGTTCGAGGCCCTGCCCTACGGCGACACCCGGCAGCCCGCGGTGGCCAGCGCCGAGATCCACTACACGCAGTCGCTGTCGGTATTCGCCGCCAGCCGCGACCTGCAGTCCCGCTACCGCAGCATCGAGGGGCGCCAGGACCTTTTCGCGATGGGCAACGCGCAGTACGAGGACCAACGCTCGCCGGGCGACCGAGTCTCGTCGAGCCAGGAAAGGCTGCGCGGCCTGCGCCTTCGGGACGCCTCGCAGCTGCGTGACCTCGACGGCCTGTGGCCGGACCTGCCCGGCACCGAGGCCGAGGTGAAGTCGGTGGCCGCGCTGTTCGCCGGGTCGTCCAGCGTGCACCTGGGTGAAGCGGCGACCGAGCAGCGGCTGCAGGCGCTCAACGCCCAGGGCGAGTTGCGCCGCTACCGCTACCTGCTGCTGGCTGCGCACGGCTACCTGTCGCCGGACCAGCCGTCGTTGTCGAGCGTGGTGCTCGGCCT
>Ga0075163_10010404_pt1 | contig 12165 bp, 10 predicted proteins | sample JI1023141ADNA_FD_71478 | JGI IMG/M metagenome (GOLD analysis project Ga0075163, IMG submission 71478) | Wastewater effluent complex algal communities from Wisconsin, to seasonally profile nutrient transformation and Carbon sequestration -... | ecosystem: Engineered > WWTP > Effluent > Algae...
ACATGCCGGCGATCACCTACGGCCTGCTCGAGGGCATGGTCAGCCATCGGATCACCAGCCCCGATCCGGGCTTGCTCGTCGGTCGCCAGGATCAGCCCGACGCCTGTACGCAGTGCCATGTCGATCGTTCGCGGCGCTGGGCGGCCGAGTCGATGGCCTCGCTCGGTCTACGCGGGAGCCCGCCCGGCGACGAAGATCCGCTCGAGCGCGAGGCCTCGCGGGTGCTGCTCGATCTCCACGGTGGCGATCCGATCCAGCGCAACTTGGCCGCCCACGCGCTCGCCCAAGCGGACGCGAGCGGATCGATCGCGCAGCGGATGATCTGGATCGCCGCCGCGCTCGAGGACGAGTACCCCTCGGTCCGCTGGTTCGCCTGGCGAGGCCTGCGAAGCCTGGCCGAGGCCGAGCAGGCCGACGAGCTGGTCGCGGCGCTGGCCAGCTTCGACTACCTCGGCCCGATCGAGGCCCGGGTCGCGGCGCTCGACCGGATCCACGCCTCGCTCGACGCGGCGCTGTCCGAGGGCCAGCACGCGGACGCCCAGGCCGAGGCCGAGGCGCTCTTCGACGAACTCTCCGAAGCCCGCGCTCGCACGGCGATCTGGATCGGCGAATGATCGGGCCGAAGTTGGTGGCGGACCACGCCTGCGCTCAGAGGGTCTTCAGGTATTCGACCAGCGCCCAGCGGTCTTCGTCGCCCAGCTGGGTGCCGAACTCGTGCCCGCCCTTGCCGTTGCCGGGCAGGGTCGTGTCGACCACGAAGGGCAGCTCGCCATCGCTGACGTAGCCGACCTCGCGCGGGTCGTACTCCCAGCGGCCCACGCAAAAGCGCGTCGGTCGGGATTCGGGCGGGAGCAGCAGATCGTAGAGACTCGGGACCGAGCCGTTGTGGAGATAGGGCGCCGATGCCCAGATCCCGTTGAGCGGTCGCGCCTTGTAGGCCAGCAGGTCGGCGTTCGGCTCGTCTTGCGTCGGCTTCCGGTGGTCGCCCTGCTTGGCCGACTTCTCCATGTGGTGGAGCTTGGCGAGCGCGAGCGCCTTGATCACCGCGTCGCGCTTGGTCGCCAGACCGCGCGCGACGAGGTCGCCGATCATCGTCAGCGCGGGCATGTCCGCGCCGTAGGTCTCGCCCTCGGGCGAGATGGCGCCCTCGAGCTTGCCCGCAGGCACGCGCGCGTGCGCGACCACGTTGGCGGCGGTCGGGTCGGTGCCGACCACGTCGATGTCGGTGATCATGGCCACGACCTTGCGCTGGGGATCCGAGCGGTCGATCAGCGCGTGGCATGAGCTGCAGTTGTCGCGATAGAGCGCCTCGCCGCGCTTGGCGAGGGCGAGATCGATCGGCGGGAGCACGTCCTCGGGCCAGCGCGGCGACTCGAGCTTGCGCAGGGTGTCCTCCATCGCGACCATCTCGTTGGCCTCGGTGGTCGAGGTGTAGCCCCGCTTGGCCGCGTCTTCGCTCTCGTAGTGCTGCACGTCGATGCGTCCGTAGACGCCCAGGACTTCGCCCATGTTGCGGCCGAGCGGGCCGATCTCGGCGTTGGAGGCGAAGCCCGTCCACTGCACGTAGTCGTGGTGCGGGGCATCCCACAGCTCGGGATAGCTGGCCGGGGCGCTGACGGCCAACCCCTTGCTCGGGTCGCTGGTGAAGCGGATGGTCTGGTTGACGATCCGCGTGACCGCGTCGAGCCGAGCGAAGCCCTCGTCGATGCTCGGGTGATTGGACTGCTCGTAGCTGTCGAGCCAGGCCTGAGTCTCGGTCAGGGCCGCCTGGGCAGCGGCGGCGCCACCTTTCATGGTGGCGGCGAGGCGCCGGAGCTTGGCCTCGTCGGCCAGCGTGGCCGCGATCGCGGCCCGGACCGCACGCAGGAACCCGATGATGTCGGCCATCGCTGGGGCGCCGTCGATGCGCACGGCCTTTCCCTGGTAGTTGATCTGACCGGTGTGGCACGCGGCGCAGGTGAGGCCCACCTGGTCGTCGTGGCGGGCGAAGCCGACCGGGAGCGCGTCGGGGTTGTTCGGGGTGCGGTGCTGGTTGAGCAGACGGAAACGAGTGAGGTTCTCTGGCGCGATGAATGCCTGCTCGCTGTCGGCCTGCTCGAGGTGGATCAGCAAGTCGTAGGGCATCAGCGTCGAGCCCTGGTCGGCGTGGTAGTACCAGAGCGTCACGAGCGGGCCCCAGCCCTGATCGAGGTAGACCAGCTGCTCGGCACCGTCGCCGTAGGCGTCGTCGACGAGCACCAAGCCGGCGCGTTCGCCAAAGCCCTGCGCGACCTCGCGGGGGGGCGGCAATGCGGGCGGGGGCTGCTTGGCGCACGCGGATGCGACGAGCACGAACACGGGTATGGACAGCAGTGGAACGTGGGCGAAGAAGCGATTCATGGGACCCTCGATGGATCGAAGACCATGTCACTCTGGACTCGACGTGTTCGTCCGCGCGTTGCCGATCGCGCCAGATGAATTGACCGATTACGCCAAGGAGTCCTACGATCCGCGATCGTGAGCCAGGACTGCCCCAGCAAGACGATCCTGACCGTGGTCGGGTTCGCTGCGAGCGTTGGGGTGTCGCCACCGGAGCTCCTGCAGGCCGCGGGGCTGGATCCGCAGATCTTCGCCGATCCAGACGCCTACCTGCCGCACGCCCAAGAGCTGCGCGTGTGGGACGAGGCCGTGCGGATGACCGGCGATCAGGACTTCGGTGTGCACCTCGCCGAGTGGGTGGCTGGCAGCCCCGAGGACCACTTCGATGTGCTGGCCTTCGCGGTGCGCAGCAGCGCCACGCTCGGCGAGCACTATCGGCTGGCGGGGCGCTACATCCGTCTGATCCACGAGGGCATCTATCTGTCGCTCGAGCAGGACGGTGACGTGGCGCGGCTGGTGCACGGTCACTCACCCGAGCAGATTGGGCCGCGGCACCCCGTCGAGGGCATGCTGGCGCTGATGTACCTGATGGGGCGACGGACCCTCGGGGAGGATTCTCCGCCACGGGTGGCGGACTCGGTTTTCACGCCGCAGGTGGTTCGCTTTGCCCATCCCCGGCCGCCGCGGGTGAGCGAGCAGGAGCGGGTGTTTCGGGCGCCGGTGGAGTACGCCTGCCCGCGCAACGAGTTGGTGCTGGCTCGCGATCTCTTGGCGCGACCGCAGCGTCACGCCGAGCTGCGCTTGCTGGCGCTGCTCGACCGTCAGCTCGGCGGACTCCTGTCGGTGCTGCCCGAGAGCCGACGCTTGCGCGACGAGGTCAGGCGCTGCCTGATGGACGAGCTACCCGAAGGCAAGCCGGTGGTGGCTGCGGTCGCGACGAAGCTGCACATGAGCGCGCGCAGCCTCCAGCGCGGGCTGCAGAGCGAGGGCACGAGCTTCGCCGAGGTGCTCTCCGATCTGCGCCGAGACCTGGCGCTGCGCTACCTCGAGGATCGTCGCATCTCGATCCACGAGGTCGGGTTCTTGCTCGGCTTTGCAGAGGTGAGCGCGTTCCACCGCGCGTTCAAGCGATGGACCGAGCGCACGCCGGCGGAGTATCGGCGCTCGGCCACGCGCTCGCAGGGCGATCTGGATCGGCGAAGGATGCCGACCGATACTGGCGGCCGACCGTGACCGCCGAACGTCATCTGCGAGCCTCGCTCGCCCTCGTCGCGCTCTTCTTGGCCAGCGGGCTCTGGCTCGAGGCCATGCTCGGGCTCCGGGCGGAGGGCTGGATCGACGATCCGCTGCGCCGCGAATTCCTCCGCCTCGGTCACGCCCACGGCGGGCTGCTCGGGCTCGTCAACCTCGGCCTCGCGTGGGCGCTCGAGCGTCTGGCCACGCCTGCGAGCTGGGCCAGCAAGATCCGCGTCGCGGCCTGGTCGGGCGCGCTCTTGGTCGGGCTCGGCTTCATGCTCGGCGGCCTGCTCCACGGTCCCAGCGATCCTGGCTTGCCGATCCTCGTGGTCCCGGCGGGCGCGATGCTGCTGCTCGCGAGCTTGGTCGCCGCGGCGTTGGTCCGCCCTGGCGACGCCGCCCTCTGAGCTCGCGGGATCCATTACCGAGTTCTTACAGCCTCGCGGGCTCGTTCAGCGCATGCTGGTCGGGTCATGCTCTCGGTCACGCGCGCTCCGATCTCGCTGCTCTCGTTCGCCTCGCTGGTCTCGCTCGGCGCCTGCTCGCCCACGAGCCCGACACCCGACACTCACGAACCCGAGACCAGCCAACCCGCGTCGGAGATCGAGCCGAGCACGCCGCCTCTCGTCGTCGAGGCCGACGCCCACGCCAACGACGAGCCGCTCGACCCTCGCTTCGTGCCCGTCCTGCAAGCCGCGGCGAAGGACTATCGCGGCTGGGGCCGGGTCGACGAGCGACCCAACATCGCGCCGGCGCTGTGTCGGGCGCCGATGGGTCTCGACTTCGGCTTCCCCAGCCACGCCCGGCTGAGCCAGGCCGACGACGCCGAGCACGGCAAGAAGCTCTACTACCTCTTCGCTGGGATCATCGGGGACGCGGCGAGCTCGAGCGCGCGCGAACGCTACACCGCGCTCGGCCAGCCCGCGGCTGGCCAGCCCACACCGGATCCGACGCTCCCGATCGGCTTCACGGTCGTCAAGCAGTCGTGGGTCGCTTCCGCGAAGCCAGCCGCCGCCGCGGCGCCGGTGATCGTCGATCCGACCCTCGTCAGCTTCGATCCGCCCGCGCCGATCAGCTGGGTCGAGCACGAAGGCCAGCGCCTCCACGTCGGCGAGCAAGCCGAGCTCTTCGTCATGACCAAGGTCGGCGCGGCCGACATGCCCGGCACCGACGCAGGCTGGATCTACGGCACGCTGACTCCGGACGGCCAGCGGGTGACCTCGGCTGGGCAGGTCAGCCGCTGCATGGATTGCCACGAAGCCGCCACGCACGAGCGGCTCTTCGGCCTCCAGACGACCAAGGCCTTCGCCAAGGTCCAGCCCTCGCCCTCGAACGCCGAGCCCGAGCTCCCGCGCGAGCTCGGGCTCGTGCCTTGAACCCGTCGAGCCTCGAGCTCAGCCGACGGAGTCCGGCACCAGCTCGGCGTTGGCCCGGACGCTCTCGCCGAGCTTCACCACGATACCGCCGCGCGCGGAGTCGAGATACCGATCTGCGTCCATTCGCAGCATGTAGCTCCCAGGCGGCAGGTTGGAAATTCGATAATCACCCGACTTGTCCGTGACGACCGTGACTTCGCCCTGCATGTTGGGCGAGGTCGCGGTGACGACCACGTCCGAGAGCGGCTCTTTGGTCTCCACGTCGATCACCGTGCCGAGCAGCGTGCTGGTCATGGCGGGACGCTGGCGCCTTTGTCGATCGCGGTCAATGCCTCAGAGCAGCGGCGAGAGGATCCGGGCGACGCCTTCTTTCAGGCGCTCGCCGAGCGAGGTGTGCAAGCGCGACTCGAGGTCGATCTCGAGCCCGAGCGCTCGATCGCGCTCGTAGACCTTGGCGAGATCACTGGCGACGCCACGATCATAGAACATCGTCGTGACCTCGTAGTTGAGGTAGAGGCTGCGCACGTCCATGTTGGCCGAGCCGATCACCGCCAGCGTATGGTCGATGACCATGTACTTGGCGTGGAGCATCCCCGGCCGGTACTCGAAGATCTTGCAGCCCGCGTCGATCAGCGTGTCGTAGTAGCTGCGCGCGGCCAGGGCGACGAGGCGGTTGTCGTTGTCGCGCAGGTTGGGGACCAGGATCTCGACGTCGACGCCGCGCAGCGCGGTCGCGCAGAGCACCTGGGTGATCGCGTCGTCGGGGATGAAGTAGGGCGTGGCGATCCAGACCCGCTCGAGCGCGCAGCCGATCGCGGCGATGAAGCTGGCCGCGATCACCGAGACGTTGTCGTCGGAGAAGCGGCTCGCGCGTTGGTCGGGCCCGCTCGGGATCACCTGGACCAGCGGGCCAGTCGAGCGCATCGGCGTGACCGGTCGCTCGATCATCGGCCTGGGCTGGTCTTCGAATTCGGGCAGATCGGACCACAGCTCGATCAGCTCGTCGGTCGCGCCCAGCCAGTCGTCGACGAACACGGCCTCGAGCCCGATCACCGCGTCGCCGGTCATGCGCAGCCACAGGTCGCTCCAGATCCGCCCGTTGCGGGTCGTGCCGCGATACTCGTCGGCGACGTTGAGCCCGCCGGTGAAGCCGGTCTGGCCGTCGATGCAGACCAGCTTGCGATGGTTGCGAAAGTCGAGCCGACCGCGGCGGCGAGCGAAGCGGATCCGCAGCGGCTCGAAGCGAGCGACCTCGCCACCCGCCAACTCGAGCTGACGAAAGTGGCGAAGCGGCGTCCCGATCGCGCCGAAGTCGTCGTACATCAAGCGGACCTTCACGCCCGCGCGCGCGCGCTCGCAGAGCAGCTCGAGCATGCGCTCGCCGGTCGCGTCGTCGCGCCAGATGTAGAAGAGCACGTGGATTCGGTGGCGAGCCGCGCTGATCGCCGCCTCCATCGTCGCAAAGGCTTCGAGCGGGATCGGGAGCAGCTCGACTTCGTCGGCGCGGCGCAGCGGCGCGGCGGAGCGCTGGAGCGCGAGCCGAATCAGACCTTGCAGCTGCGGCGAGAGATCGTGCGGCGAGGCGTCGAGCTTGGCCATCGCGGCCGTCGCTTCGGTCGGGCGAAGCTGCTGACGTCGGCGCGCGCGTCGGCTGCGCCTGGCCTTGCGGCGACCGATCATCCAATACGCGATCAGCCCGATCGGCGGCAGGAAGACCAAGACCAAGATCCAGGTCAGCGTCGCGGTCGGCCTGCGTCGCTCGATCAGGATCGTCGCGGCGGTGAAGAGCCCATAGAGGACCAGCGCACCCTCGCTCGCGACGAGCAGCCACTTCATACCTTCACTCATGTCGGCGGATCGTGCACTCGCTGCTGCGCATCTTAGCAGTCCGTGGCCCGGCTCTGGCAAAGCCCGGCTCGGGGACTATAGTGCGCCGCATGTCGGGGCCAGACGTCCTGCAGACCTTCAATCCTGCCACTGGAGCGGCGCACGAGCCCGTTCCGGTCAACTCGATCGCCGAGCTGCACGAGGCCGTCGCGGCCGCTCGCCGAGCCCAGCCGGCTTGGTGGGCGCTCGGCTTCGAGGGCCGGGCCGAGCTCGCCCAGCGCTTCCTCGCTCGGCTCGACGACGAAGCCACGCGCGAGCGGGTCGCTCGCTGCATCGCCAGCGAGATGGGCAAGCCGATCAAGCAAGCGCGGGCCGAGGTCGGCAACGTCCACAAGCGGACCGCCTCGTTCATCGATCGCGCGCGCGAGGCCCTGGCCGACGAGGTCGGGCGCGAGGGCAACATCGAGGTCACCACGCAGTGGCGACCGCTCGGGGTCGTCGCGGTCATCGCCCCGTGGAACTTCCCCTTCAGCACGCCCAACAATTTGGTCATGTCGGCGCTGCTGACCGGCAACACGGCCGTGCTCAAGCCCTCCGAGTACACGCCTCGCAGCGGCGCCATCTACCACGAGCTCTTCGCCGATCTGCTCCCGCCGGGCGTGCTCGGCTTGGTCCAAGGCGGCGGGGCGATCGGCAAGGGGCTGGTCGAGAGCGACGTCGACATGATCGCGTTCACCGGCTCGATCCGAACCGGCCAGGCGATCATGCGCGAGGCCGCCAACGCGATGAAGCGGCTGATGCTCGAGCTCGGCGGCAAGGATCCGATGATCGTCTTGCCCGACGCCGACTTCGAGGCCGCGGCCCAGTTCGCGGTCCGCAACGCGCTGACCAACAGCGGCCAGGTCTGCGTCGCGACCGAGCGGGTGTTCGTGCCGCGCGAGCGCGAAGCGGCCTTCGTCGAGGCGGTCGTGCGCGAGCTCGGCAAGCTCGAGGTCGGCGAGCCGCTGGCCGAGACCACCGACTTCGGACCGATGGCGAACGCGGCCCAGCGCGAGCTCGTGCTCGACCAGCTGCGCGACGCCCAGGCCGGCGGCGCCCGGCTCGTGGTCGGCGGCCAGCCAACCAGCCCGGGCTTTTGGCTCTCGCCCGCGGTGCTCTGTGGGGTCCGCGACGACATGAAGATCGCCCGCGAGGAGACCTTCGGGCCGGTCGTCTCGATCACCACCTACGACCACGTCGACGAGGCGATTCGGCGAGCCAACGCGACCGACTACGGGTTGGGGGCTTCGGTCTGGGGTGCGCCCGGGCCGGGCACCGACGCGGTCGCCGAGCAGATCGAGGCGGGCATGATCGGCATCAACCGGGGCCTGAGCGCGGCCGCGGGCGCTCCTTGGGTCGGCTGGAAGATGTCTGGTTTCGGCTACAGCCGCAGCGCCGCCGGAATGCGCAACTTCTTGCAACCGCGCACCCACGCCCGAACGGTCTGATATCGTCCGGCCATGCGTACCCTCGCGAGCGTCCTCGAAGCGGCGATCCAGCGATCTGCCGCCGAGGTCACGCTCGAGTCCGAGCAGCCGGTCATCTATCGCACCGCACGCGGCAGCGAGGCCGAGCAAGACATCCTGCGCCGACCCGACCTCTTCGACATGCTCGCCGCGGCGGTCAGCGACGAGCATCAAGTCGAGCTGATGCTGGGCAACGCGATCGAGTTCGAGTTCAGGGTCTTGCAGATCGAGTGGCGTGTCCGAGCGGTGCCTGGCGCCGACGCGATGGTCGTCCGGGCCGAGCGGAGCGCCGAAGCACGAAGTCGGCTCTCGGCTCCCGACGAGCTGGCGATCGAGCTCGATGACGCCGACGACTTCGGCCTGAGCCTCGAAGACCCGCCCGAGCTCGACGATCCCGACTTCGATCTCGACGGGCCGACGCCCCCGCCTCGCGCGGCCACGACTCGCCGGCCGGCCAGCCTCGCGCCGACGCTGACCGACGATCCGATCGACTCGGTCCGGCTCGCCAAAGCTCGAGCCCCGAACAGCGAGCCCGCCCCGGCCGCGTTCGAGAGCGGGACCTGGGCGCTCGAAGACGACGACGACACCGACTTCAGCCCCGACGCGCACGCGCGCACGCTCGCGATGCCCGCCAGCGACTCCACGCCGGCCGGTCGAATCCCGCGCAAGCCCTCGAGCAAGGAGCCCAACTTCATGGTCGTCGAGGCCGAGCCGATGGCTCAGGTCGAGGCTCGCCGCGGGGCCAGGAGCGAGGCCGCATCCTTCGCGAGTCGCCGAACCGTCAACGATGCGCCCGCGCTCGGCGTCGACTTCATCGGCGTGCCGGCCGACGACGACGACGAGGCGCCGCGTCGGCGCAGCTCGGCCAAGCTCGCGGCGGTCCGTTCCGTCGGTCAGGGCCGGACGATCAGCGAGATGCGCTCGCTCGCTTCGTCCGAGGCCGAGACCCAGCGCGAGATCAGTGCGCTCGGTTCGCCGGAAGCCGAGACGCATCGCGAACTCGACGCGCTGCCTCGAGCGCCCGCGAACATGGTCGCATTCGCGGCCGATCTCGACTTGGGCAGCTTGGTCTATCTGCTCGACGCGGGCTTGGCCGAGCAGATCGCCGACAGCTTGCAGGCGCCCGCCGTCCTGCTCGACGACGAGACCGAGCCCACCGCGCAATGGAGCCGCGAGCTCGGCCCCGGCTCGATCGTGATCGTCAAGCGCGAGGATCCCAGCGTGCTGCTCGGTTGGATCCTGCGTCGGCTCGAGCAAGGCTGCCGAGTGTTCCTCGACACGCGCGCGCGCAGCCCCGAGGGCGCGCGACGAATCTTGTTGGGCACGAGCGCCAGCGCTCGGGCAGAGGCTTGGCTCGACCAGCATCCACAGCTCGTCGTCGAGCCGAGCGAGACGGGCCCGCGGGTCCGCGCGGCCCGTTCCACGACCTGACCCGCGGCTCGGCGGCCGTGGCGGGCATCGCCAAAATTACCCCTGCGAGCCCGCCAACAGCGATTCTACGGCCGAGTGCGCGAGCGCCGTCTTCAGCTGGTATGAAATAGCTCGGTCGCGATCCCGATTCGCGCAGACAGAGACAAGATGTTCATCTACGCGTATGTGTTCGCGCTCGTGCTTGGTGGTGTGTTGCTCGCTGCATCGATGGTGTTGGGTGGCGATGGCGGCGATCATGATCTCGGTGGCGATCATGATCTCGCTGGCGACCACGAGATCGACAACGGCGACGCCCACGGCGACCTCGGTGGCTTCTTCGCCGTGCTCGGCTCGATGCGCTTTTGGACCTTTTTCGCGGCCTTCTTCGGTCTGACCGGGCTGGTTCTCGAGGGTCTCGCGCTGACCTCCAGCCTCTGGATGGCCCGCGGCCTCGCGGTCGCGGTCGGAGCCCTGAGTGGCTGGGGCACGGTCCGCTTGATCAACCACCTCGCGGCGAGCGAGTCGGGCGTGGCCGCGGGTGTCGACGACTACGTCGGCCGCAGCGGCGAGGTCCTGATCGCGATCGCCCCCGGGACGCTCGGCAAGATCCGCATCGAGCTCAAGGGCACCACCGTCGACGTGCTCGCAACCGGCGACGAGGACGTGCTCGAGCGTGGTAGCCAGGCCCTGATCGTCGAGATGCGCGGCACCCAGGCGCTGGTCAGCAAGATTGACGGCAAGCCGGCCGAGACCCCGAGTCAGCCCTCGGTCTGAGCGCTGACGAGACTTCTGCCCCGCCCCTGACGACGAATTTCCCCCTTCAACATCCTCGCGAGGAGAACGAATACCGATGGACCTCACACACGTAGTGCGAAGCGGGGCGTCGACCCTGCCTCTCGCCGACATCACCGTCGGCTCGGTGATCGCAGTCGCAGCAGGGCTCGCCGTCGGCGTGCTCTGCTTCATGATCCTGATCCGCAACCTGCTCTACATCTGCCGACCCAACGAGATCTTGATCTTCACGGGCCGCAAGCAAGGCCCCGTGATCGTCATGGCCCACGGTCGCTCGGATCAGCCCGAGCACTTCGCCGGCGGCGGACGGGGTCGCAAGTGGCGGATCCCGGTGCTCGAGCGGGTCGATCGCATGGACATGCGCAACCTGTCGATCGACATCGTGGTCGACAACGCCTACTCGGGCGGCAACATCCCGCTGCGCATCCACGCGATCGCCAACGTCAAGATCCACGCGGATCCGGCCAAGGTTCGCAACGCGATCGAGCGCTTCCTCGGCCGCGAGCGCAAGGAGATCTACGTGGTCGCCCAGCAGACGCTCGAAGGTGCGGTCCGCGAGGTCGTCGCCGACATGACGCCCGAGCAGGTCAACGAGGATCGACTGACCTTCGCCGACAACCTGATCCGCAGCGCGGTCAAGGACTTCGACAAGCTCGGGCTCGAGCTCGACACCTTGAAGATCCAGAACGTCTCGGACTCGACCAACTACCTCGACTCGCTCGGTCGCCCGCAGATCGCCCGAATCCTCCGCGACGCGGAGAACGCCGAGAACCAGGCGATGCAGGAGATCACCCAGGCTCAGGCCGCCGCCAAGCAGCGCTCGGACGTCGCCAAGGCCCACGCCGAGACGGCGATCTTGTCCAAGCGCAACGAGCTGGCCAAGGTCCGCGCCGAGCTCGACGGTGAAGCCATGTCGGTCGAGCGCGAGGCCACGGCCGCGGCCCAGACGGCGCGCGTTCAGGCCGAGCAGGAGCTCCAGCGGATCCGCGCGGTGCTCGAGCAAAAGCGCTTGCAGGCCGACGTCGTCATCCCGGCCGAGTTCCGCCGCCAGGCCGAGGTCACTCGGGCCAAGGGCGACGCCGCGCCGACGATCGAGAACGGCCGCGCGCTGATGGAGGTGCTCGAGGCCACGACCCACGCCTGGACGGTCATGGGCGACAACGCCAAGGAGATCTACATCATCCAGCACCTCGAGGAGATCATCGGGACCGTGCTCGACAACATGGACAAGATCCATGTCGGCGAGGTCAACGTGCTCGATCGTGGTGATGGCTCGGCGATGGCTGCCTACGCGGCCTCGTACCCGCAGGCGGTCGCAGCCGTGCTCCGAACCTTGCGCGAGACGGTCGGCATCGACATCCCGGCCGTGCTCGAGGGCAGCGACTTTCGCGGTGGTGGAGGCAACGGATCGGGGCCACGTCCGCCGATGCCGAGCTTGCCTGGCGGCTCGAGTCTACTGGCGCCCGCGGGCGCGAAGGGGGTGTCGCGATGAACGCCATCAGTCTGTTCGCTGCCATCGAGCCCGGCGCCATCGGTGCGCTCGCGGCCATCTTGATCATCGCCTTCTTCACCACCATCGCGGTGGTCAAGCGCGTGCTCTACGTCTGTCAGCCCAGCGAGGTGCTGATCTTCTCGGGTCGCCAGCGCGACGCCGGCAACGG
>Ga0075163_10010405_pt1 | contig 12164 bp, 13 predicted proteins | sample JI1023141ADNA_FD_71478 | JGI IMG/M metagenome (GOLD analysis project Ga0075163, IMG submission 71478) | Wastewater effluent complex algal communities from Wisconsin, to seasonally profile nutrient transformation and Carbon sequestration -... | ecosystem: Engineered > WWTP > Effluent > Algae...
GAAGGACGGCCTGCCGGAAAAGGCCCGCACCATCATGGACGGCCTGAAGCTCTCACACAACTGCCAGTACGACGACAAGGACAGCATCGGTCGCCGCTACCGCCGACAGGACGCCATCGGCACGCCCTACTGCATCACCATCGACCACGACACGCTGCAGGACGAGGCCGTGACCATCCGCGAGCGCGACAGCATGAAGCAGGAACGGGTGAAGATCAGCGAGGTGGAGGCCATCGTGGGCGAGAAGGTTGACCTGCGCACGCTGTTGAAGCGGTTGTAAGGCTATTTTCGCCGTCCGTTCTTTTCGAAAGCACCTACCCAGGTGGCGGACTTGCCTGCCGAAGGCAGGATGGTAGACCCCGACGAATTGGGCAGGCAAAAGGAGTGTTCTTTGTTCTCACCTACCCAGGTGGCGGAATGGTAGACGCGCTGGTCTCAAACACCAGTGATGCAAGTCGTGCGGGTTCGAGTCCCGCCCTGGGTACGAATTAGAATGATGACCCAGACAGGGTCGGCGGGCCTGCCTGCCGAAGGCAGGTTCGAGTCCCGCCATGGGTACCAAGTTCTGGCTGGCCAACGCTGCTTGTCAGTACTGATCGTCGAGGGCAGCCCGACCGCTGTCTTGGATCTCAAATGGAAGCGTGTTGGGTCTATGCCTTGGCTAGTCTTAGCCGCTCTTACATCTACGTGGGGATAACAGAGGACCTTGATGAACGCTTCGGAAGGCATCAGCAAGGCAGGGAGCGGACCACGAAGCCTTACCGCCCGTTCTTCCTCCTCTATTCTGAAATGGCACCGGACAGGAAGGCCGCGCGGGAACGGGAGAAGTTCCTCAAGTCGGGCCAAGGGAAAGAGTACCTCAAAGGACTTCGTGACACCTATCCGGATCTTCCGCGGTAGACCTGCCTCCGGCAGGCAGGCGCGCTGGTCTCAAACACCAGTGACGAAAGTCGTGCGGGCCTGCCTCCCGAAGGGAGGTTCGAGCCCCGCTCTGGGTACTTTACGGATCAGATGACGAATTCGATACTGGCTCCCTATTGATCCGATGCAGCAAGATTCGCTCGTCTACGCCGACCCGAAGAAGCAGGAGCGCTACGACCGCGCCTATATGCGCATGGCGCAGGAGTGGAGCAAGTTGAGCCACTGCACTCGGAAGAAGGTCGGGGCCCTGATCGTGCGCGAGGGCATGATCATCAGCGACGGCTACAACGGCACGCCCACGGGCTTCCCCAACGATTGTGAAGACGCCAACGGTCTTACCCATTGGTACGTTCTTCATGCCGAGGCCAATGCGATCATGAAGGTGGCGCGCAGCACGAACAACGCCAAGGGAGCCACGCTTTATCTCACGCATTCGCCGTGCAGGGAGTGCAGCAAGCTCATCCTGCAGGCCGGCATCCAGCGACTCGTTTTCCTGGACGCCTACAAGGACCCCTCGGGCCTGGAATTGTTGAGGGAAGGCGGCGTGCTCATCACCCAACTGGCGGAACTTTGAGCCGATGAACGAGGTGAAACGGCCCTGGTCGGTCTTGCTCTTTCCCTTGATGCTCGGTGTGGCCTTGGCGGCGGGCTTCTTGGCGGGTGCGCGCTTGGGTACTCCCCGGGTGGTGAACACCGGCCTGTTCTCCTTCCACCGCGATCGGCCCAGTGACAAGCTGGACCAGGTGATCGAACTGATCGACCGCAACTACGTGGACAGCGTGCGGGAGGGGGAGATCGTGGATGAGGTGTTGCAGGACATGCTCCAGAAGCTCGATCCGCACAGTTACTACATCAGCGCAGCTGAACTGAACGCGGCGCAGGAGCCGCTGGAAGGCAGCTTCATGGGCATCGGGGTGGAGTTCGCGATCCAGCGCGATACCATCGTGGTCATCAGCCCAGTGGAAGGGGGGCCTAGCGAGAAGCTCGGCATACGTGCGGGGGACCGCATCATCAGCGCCGATGGGAAGAACCTGGCCGGTGTGAAGATCGCCAACGAGGACGTGATGAAGGCCCTGCGGGGTCCGGCGGACAGTGAAGTGACCGTGGCCATCATGCGGGGCAACGCGAAGCCGTTCGACGTGACCATCTCGCGTGGAGAGATCCCGATCAACAGCATCGCAGCGTCTTTGATGGACGCCGACGGCACGGGATACATCAAGCTCAGCCGTTTCGCCAAGACCACCGAGGAAGAGTTCGATCGCGCGGTGGAAAGCTTGATGGATCAAGGCATGGAACGGCTTGTGCTGGACCTGCGGGGCAATGGGGGCGGTTACTTGAACGCGGCGAAAGCCTTGTGCGATGACCTCCTGCCTGCCGGGCAACTCATCCTCTACACCAAGGGGCGCACCACCCCGCGCAAGGACTTCTTCGCTGAAGGCGGTGGGGCGCTGAGCAAACTTCCGCTCGCGCTGTTGATCGATGAGGGTTCAGCATCAGCCAGCGAGATCGTCGCCGGAGCCGTACAGGACAACGACCGGGGTGTCGTCGTCGGTCGACGATCCTTCGGCAAGGGATTGGTGCAGGAACACATGGAACTGCAGGACCATAGCGCGGTGCGCATCACCACCGCCCGCTACTATACGCCCAGTGGCCGGTCGATCCAGCGACCTTACGGCGAAGGCATCGACTACGACGAAGACATGAGCGACCGCTTCGACCACGGCGAGTTCCTCAGCGCAGACAGCATCCGAGTGGATTCTTCGTTGAAGTACACCACGTTGAAGGGCCGGACGGTGTTCGGCGGCGGTGGCATCATGCCCGACCTGTTCGTGCCTGCTGATACAGCCGAGCGCTCACCCTACCTGACCGAGATCCTCTTCAGTGGGGCCATCAACCAGTTCGCATTCGACCTGGCCGACCGGCAGCGCGAGCGCTTGAAGGGATTCGGTACGCCGGAAGGTTTCGCGAAGGACTATTCCGTTTCCCAAGAGACGCTCAATGCGTTCGCCCGGGAAGCGGACAAGCTCGGGGTAGCACCGGACCCGGTCGGCATGTCCCGTTCGGGCCGGTTGATCGCCGAACGCCTGAAAGCCGGGATCGCACGCAACATCTGGGGCGATACGGGGTACTACCGCATTACGCTCGCCAGCGATCCTATCTACAGGGCAGCCCGGAAGGCCATGGACCACGACCTTGCGAGAAGGCCCTGATGGGAAAAGCGAAGGGGCCTTGCGGCCCCTTGCTCATGTATGTCTTTCGGTGACAGGCTTAGTGGCCCGCAGCCTCCTTCACGGCGTCAACAGCGCCCTCCATTTTGGCGGCAGCCGTATCGACCACCGCGTTCGCGGCGCTGTCCATCTTGGCCTGAGCGGCCTTGGCGTCAGCCTCGATCTTTTCCATCGCGGCCTTCGCGCTGTCGGCAGCGGCTTTTGCTTTGGCTTCCATGTTCTCCTCGGTGGCGCCGCCGCAGGCTACCATGAGAGCCGCCGTCGTGGCGAGCAATGCGAACTTCCTGATCATCTCCGTGTTCTGTTTTGGTGAAAGTGGGCGCGAAAGTAGCATTTTCCACTATACGTCAAGGACTTCACCACCCGACCCTCAAATTATCTTTCGGACCCCGTCCTTTGTCACACGCTAACCAACCTGTACATGCCCTTTCAACTCCCCGCTCTGCCCTTTGCCCCGGAAGCGCTCGAGCCCCACATCGACGCTCGTACCATGGAGATCCACCACGGTAAGCACCACAACGCCTACGTGACCAACCTCAACAAGGCCATCGAAGGCACAGCCCTGGACGGGAAGTCCATCGAGGAGCTCATGTCGGGCATGGATATGAAGAACATGGCCATCCGCAACAATGGCGGAGGACATTACAACCACACGCTGTTCTGGAACATCATGTCCCCAAAGGGTGGTGGAACCCCGCATGGCGAATTGGCCACGGCCGTTGACACGGCATTCGGGTCCTTCGATGGCTTCAAGGAGAAGTTCGCGCAGGCGGCCACCACGCGTTTCGGCAGCGGTTGGGCATGGTTGTGCGTCCACAAGGGGGGCAAGGTGGAAATATGCTCCACGCCCAACCAGGACAACCCGCTCATGCCCGATACGGGTTGCGGCGGCACGCCCATACTGGGGCTGGACGTGTGGGAGCACGCCTACTATCTGAACTATCAGAATCGCCGCCCGGACTACATCACCGCCTGGTGGAACGTGGTGGATTGGAAAGAGGTCGGGGAGCGCTACATCGCGGGCAGATAGGCGTGAGAGCGCTCCCGCCCATCATTGTTCGGACCCTCGGCAAAGCACTATGCCGGTGGAGTTTGGTGCTCGCGACACTTTGCGCTTGGGCTTCGGGTACCCCCTTGGCGGCGGCTGGCCCCTTCAGCGGCCAGCGGATCTTGTTGCCCCGGTCCGAGAACCTTTCCCCGGCAGACAGCGCGGTGGCTCAGGAACCGCACCGGGTCAGCCGTGCGCTTGCGGCCGCCTTGGCCGTTACGCTGGGGCCGTTCGGTGCGCATCGGCTCTATTTGGGGACCACGCCGAAGGTTCCGCTCCTGTACGGCCTCACCTTCGGAGGCTTCGGGGTGCTTGTCCTGATAGATCTCGGCCACATCCTCTTCACACGGGACCTGTCCTCCTATCAGGACAGCCGACAGGTCCTCATGTGGGCCAGACCGCCCGAAGGCGAGGATGTCACTCCACCGTGACGCTCTTGGCGAGGTTTCGGGGCTGGTCCACGTTGCAGCCACGCATCACGGCGATGTGGTAGCTGAGCAATTGGAACGGCACTACCGACAGCAGGGGGGCGAGCGCGTCCGGTGTTTCCGGGATGGGGATCACATGGTCCGCAAGCCCCTTCACCACCGTGTCTCCTTCAGTGACGATGGCGATGATCTTGCCCTTGCGAGCCTTCACCTCCTGGATATTGCTCACCACCTTCTCGTAGCTCGCGCCCTTCGTGGCGATAACGAACACCGGCATCTCCTCATCGATCAAGGCGATGGGACCGTGCTTCATCTCCGCCGCCGGGTAGCCTTCGGCGTGGATGTAGCTGATCTCCTTCAGCTTCAAAGCGCCCTCCAGGGCGACCGGGAACGTGAAGCCACGGCCCAGGTAGAGCACGTTGCGAGCATCCTTGTAGATGTCCGCGATGTACTTGATCTGCGCTTCGGTCTTCAGCACCGCTTCCACCTTGTCCGGGATGGCGTCCAGTTCATTGAGCAGGCGGAAGAAGCGGCTGCCGGTGATGGTGCCCTTCTTGTGACCGATCATCAGGGCCATGAGCGTGAGCACGGTGACCTGTGAAGTGAAGGCCTTGGTGCTCGCCACGCCGATCTCGGGACCCGCGTGGGTGTACGACCCGGCGTGCGTGATGCGCGCGATGCTGCTGCCTACTACGTTGCACACCCCGAAAATGGTGGCGCCGCGGCCCTTCGCCAGCTCGATGGCGGCCATGGTGTCCGCTGTTTCACCGCTCTGGCTGATGGCGATGACGATGTCGTCCTCCCCGATGATCGGGTTGCGATATCGGAATTCGCTCGCGTACTCCACTTCCACCGGTATGCGCGCGAGCTCCTCGAACAGGTACTCCCCCACAAGACCGGCGTGCCAGCTTGTGCCACAGCCCACGATGATGATCCGCTTGGCGTTGATGAGCTTCTGCTCGTAGTCCTTGATACCGCCGAGGGTCACTTCGCCTTGGGCCAGGTTGAGGCGGCCGCGCATCGAATCTCGGATGCTCCGGGGCTGCTCATGGATCTCCTTCAGCATGAAGTGGTCGTAACCGCCCTTCTCCAGCGCCTCCAGGTGCATCTCCAGCTCGGTGATGAACGGGGTCTTCTCCTGGTTCTTCACGTTGCGGATCTTCAATCCCTTGCCGCGCTCGATCACCGCTATCTCGCCATCCTCCAGGTACACCACGTTCTTGGTGTGCTCCACGATCGGCGTGGCGTCGCTGGCGATGAAGTGGTCCCCGTCCTGGCCGATGCCGATCACCAACGGGCTGCTCCGCCGTGCGGCCACCATCACGTCGGGATCCTTCCGGTCGAGCACGACGATGGCGTACGCGCCCACGGCGCTGTCGAGCGCCAACCTCACGGCTTCCGGGAGGTCAACACCCTCGGTCCGCTGGATGTCATCGATCAGGTGTGCAAGCACTTCGGTATCCGTGTCGCTCTTGAACACATGCCCGCGGTGCTTCAGTTCCTCCTTGATCGGCGCGTAATTCTCGATGATCCCGTTGTGGATGAGAGCGAGGTCGCCGCTGGTGCTCTGGTGCGGGTGCGCGTTCACATCGTTCGGAGGTCCGTGCGTGGCCCAGCGCGTGTGACCGATGCCCACGGTGCCCTTCAGGTTCTTGCCCACCACATGGGCCTCCAGGTCGCTCACCTTGCCCTGGCATTTGTAGACGTTCAGCTTGCCGCTGTCCAACAACGCCACGCCCGCGCTGTCGTAGCCCCGGTATTCCAGGCGCCGCAACCCGTTGATCAGGATGGGGTAGGCGTCCTTGTCGCCCATGTATCCAACGATGCCGCACATGCTTCGGGCGCCTTGGCCAGGCGCAGGCATTGATAAAACTCAGTAGGTGGTGAAAGTTAGGCGCAACCGCATCCGCTCCAAGGGGTTTTCCGGGCCGGCCAGTATGGCGCGGTTCACGGAAACGCCATTACTTCCGGAGAGGATGGACAGCCCGGTGTTCGGGTACGCCCCGCTGATCACGCCTTGCAACCACTGCGTAACGACCAGTCGATAAGCCTTCTCTTCCTCATCGTAGAACCCGCCTACTTGATTGGAGCTGGATATCTGGTCCGGAATGGAAACATCGTTCCCCTCCTCATCTTTCCTGAACACGAAGACCTGCGAAGGAGGAGCGTACAGCGGAAAGTAGCTTCCTTCGATCGGCAGGATGAGCTCCGCCTTGGCCAGTGCACCGAACCCGGCCGCCGCATAGTTCTCCAGGCCAGCGAAGCGCAGTTCGCCCCGAAGACCGCCAAGTGCTTGGATGTAGATGTGCTGTTGCCCAAGAGTACTGTCCTCCAAGGCCGTTGGCAGCGAGGGCTGTAATGCCTGATCGTGGTCGAAACGGCTGATCGTATACCGCACACTGCTCGCGTTGATGATGAAGTCGAAACTCGTGGTGTCCGTCGCGCTGTGATAGTACAGGGTGAGCTTGCTGTCAGGATTCAGCAAGTTGAAGTACAGCGCGGCCTGCTGGTAGGGGATCGATGCGTCCGCGTTCGGGATCACCAGCAGACCTTTGAAGTACTCCAGGAACGCAAGGTTGTTCACCAGTTCCGCTTGGCCCCAGCGCGAGAGCAGTTCAGTGCCCAACTCTTTCGTCAGGGGCAGCCGCAACTGTGGGCTGAGCGTATCAGAGGCGATAACGGGTCCTTGGAACGGATCGATCACATATGAACTGCGCGGGCCCGCGAGCAGGTCGATCGGCGTACTGGTCGGGATATCGTCGCTTTCGTACACCGAATCCAAGGACAGGTCCTCCGTGAGGCGGTACACCCTGAAGCCCTGTGCATCGCGGTTGCCGTACCCGTAGTTGGTGGCGTCATAGGCCAAGGAGAGGATGAGCGAGTCGCACACGAGCGTGCTGGGATCAACCCCCACCCCTACATTACTCGTGCTCAGTTGCACCTGCATCACCAAGCCGGTGGTCACCAAGCCGAAATCAGGGTCCAAGTAGGACCCCAGCACGTTACGGCTCAATGCGCTGGTCTTTCCCGGCTCTGGCACGATCGTCCAAGCCGTAATGCGCGTGGTGTCCATGATGACGGTTCCCAGCGCATCTTCGGGCGGGAGCACATCCAAACCGAGTTCTTCTTCGGGCTTGCGGCAGCCGCTGGCCAGTGCCAAGGCTAAAAGCAGCACGGCCCCGATGGCGGGCCGTGCGCAGGATTCCATGTGGATAGGCTTCACTCTCAGACCAGCGCTTCTTCCATCACGTCGTGGTAGAAGTCCGCGTGGGCACCAACGCGCTCTTCGTCCGGAGCGTATGCGAGCACACGCTTATCGGTCGCTTTGAAGGTGCTCTCCATCGTGCGGCTGAGCTTCGGGCTGCCTTTGGCCACCGCATCGCAGAGGCTCATGGCGAATTTGCTCAGATCTTCGGTCGTGGGCTTGGTAAGGCTCTTCAAGAGGTCCTTCGAGAAGCCTTCCATGGTGAGCTTTTTCGCCAGGTCTTTGTCCAAACTCTCTGGCTGCTCGTCGTACGCGGTATAGACCAGTTTGGCGTCCTCAAAGTGCGGATCGTCATTGAAGAAGTGGCGAACGTAGAGCGGGACGAAGGCCGTCATCCAACCGTGGCAATGGATGATGTCCGGCTTCCAGCCCAATTTGCGGACGGTCTCCAGCACACCGCGGCAGAAGAAGATCGCCCGCTCGTCATTGTCCGGATAGAACACCTCGTTGTCGTCGTGCGTGAGCGACTTGCGCTTGAAGTACTCCTCGTTATCGATGAAGTACACCTGCATGCGGGCACTGGGCACGCTGGCCACTTTTATCAGCAGGGCGTGGTCCGTGTCATCAATGATGAGATTCATCCCGCTCAGGCGGATAACCTCGTGCAACTGGTGCCTGCGCTCGTTGATGCTGCCGAACTTGGGCATGAACACGCGGATCTCATTGCCGCGGTCCAGCATACCCTGCGGCAACTGTCGCGCCGCCCGGCCCATCTCCGTGCCGTCCGTGAAGGGTTCGATGAACTGGGAGATGGTGAGGATCTTCGCTTTCTTCAAGGTCATGCGGGATGCTGGGATTTCGGAACCACAAAAGTATAGACATTCGGAGCCTACTTCAACAAAGGGACCTTGAGTTTTCTCGCCACGGAGCCCGACCGGACCATGCGGTTCATCGAGGAAGCCTCAGCAGCAGCGGCATGGAGCGCTTCAATGCGCCGCGAAGGCCGCTCGATCGGGTTCGTCCCTACGATGGGGGCCTTGCACGAGGGTCATTTGGCGCTGGTGGCACGCGCCAAGGCCGAGTATGACGCCGTTTGCGCGAGCATTTTCGTGAATCCCTTGCAGTTCAACGATCCGGAAGACCTACGGCAATACCCCCGTCAACTTGAACAGGACCGCCGCCTGCTGCGGAATGCGGGGTGCGACATGCTTTTCGCACCGAAGGAGGGCTCCATCTATGAAGACCATTCCATCAGGACCTTCCATTTGGGGGGGCTGGATGACGTGTTGGAAGGAACCTCCCGCCCGGGCCACTTTCAAGGCGTGGTGAACGTGGTAGAGCGCTTGTTCCACTATGTTCGGCCTGATGCGGCGTACTTCGGCGAGAAAGACAGGCAGCAGTTGGCGGTGATCGCCCATGTGGCCCGATCGCTCCACTGGCCCGAGCGCATCGTGCCCTGTGAGACCCTTCGCGCGGCTGACGGGCTTGCCTTGAGCTCACGCAACCAGCGATTGAACCCCGAAGAACGGGCGATCGCTCCTGTTATCCACAGGAGCTTGCGCGCCATGCGGGACGCGGCATTCCGGCTGACGGTGGAAGAGGTTCGAACTGCCGGTGAGGGGGTACTTTCGACTGAACCGTCAGTGCGGCTCGATTATCTGGCGATCGCTGACCCGCTGACCCTGCGCACCTTGGAGAATTGGGGGTCTCGCAATGAAGCCGTGGCGCTCATCGCGGCATGGCTCGGCCCAGTGCGGTTGATCGACAATATCACCCTGCGGCGGAGCGGGTAAGTTCGCCCCGCGTTCCAGCAAAACCCCGCATGAACATAGAAGTCCTCCGCTCGAAGATCCACCGCATCACCGTCACCGAAGCGAACGTCGACTACATCGGCAGCATCACACTGGATGAAGACCTGATCGATGCCAGTGGCCTGGTGGAGGGCGAGAAAGTGCAGGTGCTCAACGTGAACAACGGCAACCGCTTGGAGACCTACGTGATCAAAGGCAAGCGCGGCGATCGGCAAGTGTGCATGAACGGTCCGGCCGCATTGAAGGTCGGTGTGGGCGATGTGATCATCGTTGTCGCCTACGCGCACATGACCGTGGATGAGGCCCGGAAGTTCCGCCCCGTCATCATCTTCCCTGATGAGCGCACCAATACGCTCAAGGCGTGAAGAAGGCGATCGTCAACTTCCTGAAGATCGCCGTGCCGCTGGGCATCGGCGTGTGGTTGGTGTTCACCACGTACAACGACCTCAGCGCGGCACAGAAGGACGAACTCTTTACCGCTTTCCGGCAGGCCGACATGCGCTGGCTCATCCTCGCGACGATCGTCGGCTGGCTCGCCCATGTGAGCCGTGGTTGGCGCTGGCGATATCTGCTGTCCCCGCTGGGCCACAAACCCGGATTCTGGAACTGCTACCACGCGGTGATGATCGGTTACTTCATGAACATGTTCATCCAGCGCGCCGGTGAGGCGAGCCGGGCGGTCTCCCTGTACCGGAGCGAAAGAGTGCCTTTCGAACAGGGCTTCGGCACCGTGCTCGCCGAACGCGTCGTTGACACGGCCATGTTGGCCGGCATCGGCGTCATCACAGTGCTTTTCCAGCTGGACAAGCTGGAGTTGTTCCGAGCACGCATCGCTCAATACAGGGCTGCACAAGGCCCTGCGGAGGAAGGCGGGTTCCCGTGGTTCACGGTCATTCTCGTGGCCATTGGCCTCGGGGTCATCGTGGGCATCTATCTGGTTTTCACACGCCCGGCCTTGCGAGCCCGCGTCATGGACCTGTTGCGTGGCTTCGGCGAAGGATTGCGCGCCGTGCTGAGCACGAAGCAGAAGGGTGCGTTCATCCTGCATACGCTCTTCATCTGGGGCGCCTACCTCGCCATGTTCAAAGTGGGCTTCTATTGCCTGCCGACCATGGTGGACGTCCCGTTCGCGGGGATACTTGCGGGCTTCATCATGGGTGCAGTGGGCATCGTGCTCGTGCAGGGCGGCATCGGCGTCTATCCCGCCTTGGTGGCCTTGACGGTCGGGATGTACATGACCCCGACCGCCGGTGGTGAACTGCTGCGGCCCGATGCGCTGGCCATGGGCTGGCTCCTGTGGTTGGCCCAAACCCTCATGATCATCGTCCTCGGTGGCGTGTCGCTACTTTTGACCGCCCTGCAAAAACCGGTCGCATGACCCCTGAGATCGCACAAGCTCCCTCCAACCCCCGCGTCATGGACCGCATCTCGTTGGTGCGCATGGCGAACATCTGGCGGCTGAAGAGCGATCGTATCGTTTTTACCAATGGTGTCTTCGACATCCTGCATCGTGGCCATGTGGAGTACCTCGAAGAAGCCGCCGCACTGGGCGATCGCTTGATCGTGGGCATCAACAGCGACTCCTCGGTGCAGCGCTTGGGCAAAGGCCCGGACCGCCCGCTGAACGACCAGGACAGCCGCGCTCTGGTTCTCGCTTCGCTGCGTTGCGTGGATGCCATCGTGATCTTCGAGGAGGACACGCCTCTCGAGATGATCAACGCTATTTCGCCCGATGTCCTCGTGAAAGGCGGTGACTGGAAAGCCGACCAGATCGTGGGTGCGGATGTGGTGAAAGCCAATGGTGGTGAAGTCCGATCGTTGAAGCTGGTCGCCGGTTTCTCCACGACCGGGCTTGTGCGGCGCATCCGCCATGGCGGCTAAGGTCCGTTCCGCGTTCGTCTGCCAGAACTGCGGCGCTTCCTTCCCGCAATGGTTGGGGCAATGTTCCACTTGCAAGCAATGGAACACGCTGGTGGAAGAAGTCCAGGACCGTGTTCAGGACCGGCGCAGCCTTCCGGACAGTGTTCGCGACCGCAAGCCGAAACCGATCGCGATCGAGGACATTTCCGCGGACAGCGGCCCGCGTCTTCCACTGGGCGACCGCGAGCTGGACCGTGTGCTCGGCGGAGGTCTCGTACCCGGATCATTGATCCTCATGGGCGGTGACCCGGGCATCGGCAAGAGCACGTTGATGCTGCAAACAGCGCTGCGTGTGAAAGGCATCCGCACACTCTATGTTTCCGGCGAAGAGAGCGAGCAGCAGGTGAAGATGCGTGCGGAGCGCTTGCAACCGAGCGATGGCGCTGTCGCTGCGAGCGATTGCTACGTGCTCACGGAAACGAATACACAGAACATCTTCAAGCAACTCGAAGCCTTGCGGCCGGGCCTGGTAATCATCGACAGTATCCAGACGCTGCATACCGCCGCGCTCGATGCGAGCCCCGGCAGTGTGGGCCAAGTGCGCGAATGCACGAGCGAGCTCATGCGTTTCGCGAAGACCACCAACATCCCGATGGTGCTCAT